>Ga0180221_1000603_pt1 | contig 29495 bp, 28 predicted proteins | sample eDN5th37CKraftMG_FD_151339 | JGI IMG/M metagenome (GOLD analysis project Ga0180221, IMG submission 151339) | Enriched Miracle-Growth compost microbial communities from Emeryville, California, USA - eDNA 5th pass 37_C Kraft MG (version 2) (version 2) ...
GTCCGGCGGCGTAATATCGCGAAGCTCGCGACGTTCATCGCGCAGGCCAGGGCTGCGATCAGCAGCATCGGCGCGATCGGCAAGTGGATGCCCATGCCGAAATGCACGATCAGGATCGTCGCGACCTGCCCGGCGATGGCGATCCAGCGCAACTGCACCAGCAGCGCCATGTTCCGCCGCCCGGCGGCGTCGGCGGGCCACTGGCTGGGCAGCCACTGGGCATTGATCGGCAATTTTTTCATTCCGCCCCGCGCGCTGTCAACTCCTGACGCATGACGAAGATGTATGCGCCCGCGCTCATGATCGCCAGAGCGAACCATGTGATCGCGTAGGAAAGATGGCTATTGGGAAAGCGCACGACCGTAAGCCCGCCGACGGGCAGCGCGTCGGGGGAGGGGGACGCCTGGGCGTCGATGAAATAATTCGCGACCGGCCTTAGTCCGCGTTTCGCCGCGATGGCGGCCACATCCCGCGAATACCAGCGGTCCGCGCCCGGATCGTTGGCGCGCAGGAAACCGCCGCCCGGCTCGCTCAGGCGCAGCAGCCCGGTCAGCGCCACGCGGCCCCTTGGCTGTTCATAGCTGGCCTTCGCTTCGGGCGGCACGAACCCGCGATTGACGATCACGGCGAACCCGCGATCCGTCATCAGCGGCGTCATCACCCAATAGCCGGAGCCGCGCACCGTGGACGCCTGAACCAACGCCACCCTGTCATGCAGGAAATGCCCCTGCACGGCGACGCGCCGATATTCGTCGGCCGCGCTCGCCATCACAGAGGCCGCGACCGGGGCGGCATGAACCCGCGCATCCACTCGCGCGATCAGGTCGCGCTTCCATGCCAGTCGATGCACCTGCCAGACGCCCAGCGCGCCAAAGCCCGCCACCAGCATCGCCGCGATCAGCGTCAGCCCGATCAGGAACCCCGCCGACCGCCGCTTCGCCTTCACGGCATTTGGCTCATGTCATGCGCGCTCATGCCCTGCATCTGGGGCATCATATTGTGGTTGAGGTGATACATGACCCACATCGACCCGGCCAGCGTGATGACGACCAGCACGAGCGTGAAGATCAGCGCCATCATCGTCCACCCGCCTTCCGACCGCGTGTTCATGTGCAGGAAGTAGATCATGTGCACCACGATCTGCACCACCGCGAAGGCCATGATGGCGATGGCGGTCGTCTGCGGATTGGCGAAATAGCCCGTCATCACCAGCCAGAAAGGGATGGCCGTCAGGATCACCGACAGGCCGAAGCCGATCATGTAGCTGCCGAAAGTGCCGTGAGCGTGGCCATCGTCATGATGACCGTGATTGCTCTGTTCGTGCGCGCTCATCGCAGCATCCCCATCAGGTAAACGAAGGTGAAGACGCCGATCCAGATGACGTCCAGAAAGTGCCAGAACATCGAAAGGCACATCAGCCGGCGCTGGTTTGCGGGAATGAGGCCCTTTTTGGCGACCTGCACCATCAGCGTCGCCAGCCAGATGATGCCGAAGGTGACGTGCAGCCCGTGCGTGCCGACCAGCGCGAAGAAGGCGGACAGGAAGCCCGACCGCATAGGCGTCGCGCCTTCATGGATCAGATGCGCGAACTCATAAAGCTCGATGCCGAGGAAGGCGAGGCCGAACAGCCCGGTGATCGCCAGCCATCCCTGCGTCGCGCCGATCCGGTTCTTTTCCACCGCCAGCATGGCAAAACCATAGGTGATGGAGGAGAACAGCAGCATCGCCGTGTTCAATGCCACCAGCGGCAGGTCGAACAGGTCTTTCGGTCCCGGTCCCGCCGCATAGCTGCCGCCCAGCACGGCATAGGTCGCGAACAGGCAGGCGAAGATGAGGCAGTCGCTCATCAGATACATCCAGAAGCCCAGCATGGTGCTGGACCCTTCTGGATGATGCGGTTCATGCTCCAGGTGGAAGAGCGGATTGCCGTCCTTGTCGAGGAAGGCGGGGTCTACGGTGGGTGCGCTTGCCATGATATTAGCCCTGCATCGCGAGCTGACGGGTGCGCTCGCCCTCGGTGCGCTCGACCACGTCCCGGGGGATATGGAAGTCGCGCTTATAGTTGAAGGTATGGCCGATCGCGACGGCCAGGATGCCGACGAAGCTCAATCCCGCAAGCCACCACATGTACCAGATCATGCCGACCGAAAAGGCGATGGAAAGCCCCGCGATGATGACTCCCGTGCCGGTGTTGCTCGGCATATGGATCGGCTCGAACCCGCTGGTGGGGCGCTGATATCCGCGCTTCTTCATGTCCGCCCATGCGTCGCCGTCATGGATGACCGGCGTGAAGGCGAAGTTATAGTCGGGCGGGGGCGAACTGGTCGCCCATTCCAGCGTGCGGCCGTTCCACGGGTCGCCGGTGGTGTCGCGCAGCTTGTCGCGGTTCTTGATGCTGACCCCGAACTGGATGAACATGCAGGCGATGCCGGCGGCGATCATGACCGCGCCCAACGCCGCGATCTCGAACCATATCTGAAGGCTCGGATCGTCGAACACCCGCATCCGGCGCGTCACGCCCATCAGGCCCAATATGTAGAGCGGCATGAACGCGAACCAGAAGCCCACGACCCACAGCCAGAAACTGTAGACGCCCCATTTGCGGTCCAGCTTGAACCCGAATGCCTTGGGCCACCAATAGTTGATCGCCGCGAACAGGCCGAACAGCACGCCGCCGATGATGACGTTGTGGAAGTGTGCGATCAGGAACAGCGAGTTGTGCAGCACGAAGTCGGCGGGCGGCACTGCCAGCAGCACGCCGGTCATGCCCCCGACCACGAAGGTCAGCATGAAGGCGACTGTCCACATCATCGGCAGCTCAAAACGGATGCGCCCGCGATACATGGTGAACAGCCAGTTGAAGAGCTTCGCGCCGGTCGGGATCGAAATCACCATCGTCGTGATGCCGAAGAAGCTGTTGACGCTCGCGCCCGACCCCATGGTGAAGAAGTGGTGCAGCCAAACGAGGTAGGACAGGATCGCGATCACGACCGTCGCGTAGACCATCGACGAATAGCCGAAGAGGCGCTTGTTCGAGAAGGTCGAGGTGACTTCGGAAAACACGCCGAACAGCGGCAGGATGAGGATATAGACTTCCGGGTGGCCCCAGATCCAGATGAGGTTCACATACATCATCGGATTGCCGCCCATGTCGTTCGTGAAGAACGCCGTCCCGACATAGCGGTCGAGGCTGAGCAGCGCCAGAACGGCGGTCAGCACCGGAAAAGCGGCGACGATCAGCACGTTGGCGCAGAGCGATGTCCACACGAAGATCGGCAGCTTCATCATCGACATGCCCGGCGCGCGCATCTTCACGATGGTCGCGATCAGGTTGACGCCGGACAGCAGCGTCCCGATGCCCGCTATCTGTAGCCCCCATATATAATAATCGACGCCGACGCCGGGGCTGTAGGCGATCCCAGACAGCGGCGGATAGGCCAGCCAGCCCGTCCGCGCGAACTCGCCCACGAACAGCGACATCATGACGATCACGGCGCCCGCCGTGGTCATCCAGAAGCTGAAGTTGTTGAGGAAGGGGAAGCTGACGTCCCGCGCGCCGATCTGCAACGGCACCATATAGTTCATGATCCCGGTTATCATCGGCATCGCGACGAAGAAGATCATGATGACGCCATGCGCCGTGAATATCTGATCGTAATGATGGGCGTTCAGATAGCCTTCGGAGCCGTTGAAGGCCATCGCCTGCTGCAACCGCATCATGACCGCATCGGCAAAGCCGCGCACGAACATGATGAGGCCCAGGATCATGTACATGATGCCGATGCGCTTATGATCGACCGTCGTGAACCAGTCGCGCCACAACATGCCCCACAGGCGATATCTGGTGACGAGGCCCAGCACCGCGACGCCGCCGATGGCGACCGCGATGAAGGTGCCGATCAGGATCGGCTCATGGATCGGGATCGCGCTCCAGTCGAGCCGTCCGAAGATCAGTTTCCAGATGCCGCTATTTTCCGATGCGGGATGGGGGGACATGGTCAGGCCTTCAGGCGAAAGGAAAGGGGAAGGGGACGGCGGGCGCTTGGGACGCGGGGCAGGGGATCACATGTCATGATGGCCCTCATGCCCATCCTGATCCTGCTGGTGCGGTGCCTGATGACCCTGCTCTGCCGGAGTCTTTTCGGCGGCGGGCGTCATGCCCGCGGGCTGGGCGATCTCGCCCTTCCTGCCCGGCGCAACCGGATGATAGCCGCCGACGTCGATGGTGCCGTCATGCCGCAGCCCTTCGGTGTCGCGGGCCGATTCCTTGCCCGCGCCGCCCCTGGCGTCGGTCATCATCACCGCGTCCATGCATTTCTTGCCCGGTTGGACGCACATGTTGAGCGCGGCGTGGAACAGGTGCGGCTCGACGCTGCCGAAATAGATCGGCGGCACCTTCTCGCTCGGCTGCTCCAGCTTCACATAGGCGGCGCGGTCGAGGCTGGCGCCGCTGGCCTTCACCTTGGCGACCCACTGGTCGAACCCGGCCTTGTCCAGCGCGTGAAAGCGGAACCGCATGTTGGAGAAGCCCGCGCCTGAATAATTGGCGGAAAAGCCTTCGAAATTTCCCGGCTTGTTGGCGACGGCATGCAGCACCGTCTGCATCCCCGGCATGGCGTAGATCTGTCCGGCCAGCGCCGGCACGAAGAAGCTGTTCATGATGCTGGAGGATGTGATCTTGAACTCGATCGGCTGGTCCACCGGCGCGGCCATCTCATTCACCGTCGCGATGCCCAGTTCCGGGTAGATGAACAGCCATTTCCAGTCCATCGCCACCACTTCGACCTGCAGGCGTTTGGCGGCCGGGTCGACCTTGCGCTCATGGTCGATGCGCTCGATGGGGCGGTATGGGTCCAGCAGATGCGTGCTGGTCCAGGTGATCGCGCCCAGTGCGATGATGATGAGCAGCGGCGCGGACCAGATCAGCAGTTCGAGCGTGGTGGAATGATCCCAGTCGGGATCATGGTCCTTGGCCTGCGCCTTTTCCCGATAGCGCCACGCGAACCACACGGTCATCGCCATGACCGGCAGGATGATGAGCAGCATCAGGGCGGTGGAAATCAGGATCAGGTTACGCTGCTGCAACGCAACATCGCCCGCCGGATTCATCAAAATCCAGTCGCAACCGCCCAGCGGCAGCAGCAGGGTGGGGCTGAGGCGGCGCAAAAATGCGGAACGATCAAGGAAGCGGCGAACGGTCATGCTGTCCGCATAGGCTGGGCGTTTACGGATCGACATTGGACCTTTTGTCCTATCCCCTCGCAGGTGCAAAATAGGGCATGGCCTGTTCGACCACTGGTGCGATTCGACTTGTTGCAACGAAATGCGGCATGGATCGTTCCCGCAGACTGAAGGCCAGCGAGACACCATGACTTCCGTGACGACCACGCCCAGTTCGACCGCGATGGAACGCGATGCGCGCAATGTGACGGCGCGGGACAAGCGCGTCGCGCCCGGCGAGATCGCCATCGGCGTCATCATCGGCCGCACCTCGGAATTTTTCGACTTTTTCGTCTATGCCATCGCATCGTGCATCGTCTTTCCCGCGCACGTCTTCCCCTATCTCAGCCCTCTTGCGGGGACGCTCTGGTCGTTCGCCATCTTCGCGCTCGCCTTCATCACGCGGCCCATCGGCTCGGTCATCTTCATGTGGGTGGACCGGCATTATGGCCGGGGCGTAAAGCTCACCATCGCTCTTTTCCTGCTGGGCGGATCGACGGCGGCCATTGCCTTCCTGCCGGGCTACGACACCATCGGCCATTGGTCGGCGGCGCTGCTGGCGCTGTTCCGCTGCGGGCAGGGCGTGGCGCTTGGCGGCACATGGGACGGCCTCGCCTCGCTGCTGTCGCTCAACGCGCCGAAGAACAAGCGGGGCTGGTACGCCATGATGCCGCAGCTTGGCGCGCCGCTCGCGCTGCTGGTGGCGAGCGGCCTGTTCGCTTTCTTCCTCTCTACCTTGTCACGCGCGGATTTCCTCGACTGGGGCTGGCGTTATCCCTTCTTCGTGGCCTTCGCGATCAACGTGGTGGCCCTGTTCGCCCGCCTCCGCATCGTCGTCACCCATGAATTCGAGCGCCTGTTCGAATCGAAGGAGCTTCAACCCTCGCCCGTGCGGGAAACCATCCGCGGCGACGGGCGCAACATCGTCATCGGCGCGTTCGCTCCGCTGGCGAGCTTCGCGCTGTTCCATATGGTGACGGTATTCCCGCTCTCATGGATCGCGCTTTACACGGAGCAGCCGCTGGAGCGTTTCCTGGGCATTGAGATGATCGGCGCGGTCGTCGGCATCCTCGCGATCGTTGTGTCGGGCTTTGTCGCCGATCAGGTCGGCCGCCGTTCGCTGCTGGGCTATTCGGCGATCGGCATCGCGATTTTCGCGGTGGCTTCGCCGCTGCTGCTGGATGGCGGCGAACTGGCCGAAGTCGCCTTCATGGTGCTGGGCTTCATTCTGCTCGGCCTCAGTTTCGGCCAGTCGTCGGGCGTGGTCGCGTCCAATTTCTCCAGCGCCACACGCTATACCGGCTCCGCGCTGACGTCCGATCTCGCCTGGTTGGTCGGCGCGGGCTTTGCGCCTTTGGTCGCGCTGGCATTGTCGGCCAGCTTTGGCCTTGCCGCTTCGGGCGTCTATCTGCTGTCGGGCGCGGTCGTGACGGGCATCGCCCTTTTCATCAACAAGGAACTGGCGGGCCGCGACCGCTGAACGGGATCAGGCCCGGCTCTGCCTCTGCATCCGGGCCAGCGCCTTGCGATCGAACCAGCCGGTCATCCCCCCTCTCGGTCTGAAGCGCGGCAGCCATTCGCCATAAAGATCCGCCATCCGGCGCGGCAGTCCTTGCGGACCTTCCCGCCCCATGATGTCGGAAATGATGCGGTTCTGGAAATAGCGCACCGAATAATTGCTCATCCGTCGATATTGCATGCGCCAGCTTGCCGGGCTGAGCAGGCTGACCGGCTCGCAGCGGAAGCCCGCGCCTTCGCATGGGACGATCCGCTCGGACACCCAGTTCGCGTCGCGTTCCAGATCGGTATGCGCCCATGCGGCGACCATCCCGTCGTCGCCGACCAGATCGTCGGGCAGGCGTAGCCCCCGCTCCCGGATCGCGGCGAAAAATCGCCGGGGCAGGGCATAAAGATCGCCGAACAGCCCGCGTTCCACCTTCAGATTGTGCCGGTAAATCTGCGCCCGCCGCCCATTCATCGGCATACCGGCGGCGGCATTGGCTTCCGGATGGGCCGCGAGATCCGCGACCAGGGCGTCGATGGAGCCGGGCGTGATTTCGGTGTCGCCGTCCATGAAGATGACGGCCTCTTCCTCTCCGGTCAGCAGATCGTGCACGAAATGATTCCAGGTCCGCGACTTGCCTCCCTGAGCGATGTCGTGGACGACGACATGCGTCCGCCCCGCCGCGATCCTTTGCGCGTGTTCCACGGTCGCATCGGTGGTGCCGTTCACCAATATGTGGAAGCGGATGTCCGCCCGGTCCAGCGGCAGCGAGCCGAGGCACAGGCCGATGCGCCGTTCCTCCTGATGCGCGAAAATGCCGACCGCGATCGTCATGTTTCAGTGGATATCCCAGGCCTGTTCGCCGTGCAGCGCCATATCCAGTCCGGTTTCCTCCTCCTTGGCGCTGGCCCGCAACGGAAGGAGCATGGAAATCAGCAGCGCCGCGATGGCGGTCCCCGCCATCGACCACAGGACAACCGCGGCCACGCCGGTAATCTGGCTCAGCATCGCGTCGCTCAGGCTGATCGCGCCTTCAAAACCGACGCCGCCCAGCATGGGAAGGACGAAGACCGGCAGCAAAAGGACGCCCGCAAGTCCACCGATCCCGTGAAGCACGAAAATCCGCGCCGGATCGTCCGCCCTCTTTCCGATGAAGCCGATGATTCCACGGCAGATCGCCGCCGCCGCAAGGCCGATCAGCATCGCGCCGCCCGCGCCCACCAGCGCCGCGCTCGCCGCGATGGCCGCGATACCCGCCAGAGCGCCCGAAACCGCGCCGGTTGCCGTGGCGCGCGCACCAAGCGCTCTGTCCAGCGCCATCCAGCCCAGCGCGCCCGCGCAGGCCGCGAAATGGCCGTTGAGAATGGCCGTCGCCGCGTCGTCCGTCGCGCCCAGCGCCCATCCGCCGACGCTGCCCGCCGATCCCAGCCAGATCAGCACCCCGCCCGTCATGCCCAGCACCGGCGCATGGCCGCTTGCCGTGGCGGAGGCGCGCCGTCCCGCGATCAGGGTCAGCGAAAGCGCGGAAAAGCCCGCGCACAGATGCACCACTAGCCCCCCGGCGAAATCCATGACGCCCAGGCCCGCCAGCCATCCGCCGCCCCATGTCCAATGGGCGACCGGCACATAGACAAGCAGCAGCCAGAGCGGCGCGAACAGGACCATCCATCCAGTCCGCCCCCGATCGACGACCGCGCCGCCGATCAGGCAAGCGGCGAAGATGGCAAGGCTCATCTGGAACAGGACAAAGGCCGATTCCGGCACGGTCATGCCCTCGCGCAAGGCCGCCAGATTGGCGAGCAGCAGATTGCCGCTTCCCCCCAGCCACGCATCGCCCGGCGCATAGATCAGGCTGTATGCCGCTATGGCCCAGGCCAGCGACACGCCCGCCGCGACGCCCATATTCTGCGCCATCGCGCAAAGGGCGCTTCGCACGGAAGATGCCCCCGCCAGCCGCAGCGCCAGCCCCGGCAAAGCCGCCAGCAGAACCAGCATGGCGCACAGCATCATCCATGCGGTGTCGCCGCTGTCGGCCGCCGCGACCTGCGCGAAGGCGGCTTGCGGCGTCAGCAGGGCCATGGCGAAGGGCAGGGCAAGAAAAGGACGCATGATGAAGACCGGCTGTTTCATATCGGCCTTCCTTAATCCTCCGCCGGTAAAGACTTCGATAAAACAGGCGCGGACGGCGGACCATCGTGGCCGCGACGCCTGCTGGAACAGATGTCGCCTTTGTGCCGTCGTGCGATGGTTGTTTTCGGCCAAAGGCGGACGTTCAATACGGATGAGTGGCATAATCCACCCAAACCCGCCATCCGGCGCCGGTTTGGAGCTTATCCGATCCTCTCCTTTCGGAGGCATCTCCATCGGAAGGATGATTCTAGAAGGATTTGCCGCCGCAACTGATGCGGCCGGTCCCGCGATTGTCGACGCTGCACGCGGCCTTGCCCGCGACCGTGACATCGCCCGATCCCGATGCGGTCACTCTGGCGTTCACGTCGGCGGTGATGGAAACGCTTCCCGCGCCATCATTGCTGATTCTGGCCTGCCGCGCCGAAAGCCCCTCGGCCGCGACAGCGCCCGGTCCCGTGATACGAATGTTCGCATCGCCCGCGCGGCCGTTCAGCGTAGCCCGGCCGCCGCCTGCCAGCCCAAGGTCAAGCTGGTCCAGCGCGATCGCATCCACCGTGACGTCGCCATTGCCGCCCAGCAGGATTTCGCCGCGCAAGCCTTTCATGCGGTCGATCCTCACCGATCCGCCGCCCGTCAGTGCGATGCGGCCCAGCGCGCCGGTCGACAGGCGCAGGGTTACTGGCCCGCCGCCGCTTTCGCCCGGCCGTGCCCGTTCCATGGTGATGGAGAGCAGCCGTCCCGATATGTCGATTTTCAGCCGGTCAAGCATATGCTGGTCGCCATCGGCGCGGGCGGACGGTCCCATGCCGGTGGCGACGACGACGTTCACGGGCGCTTCCACCCGGATCGCATCGAAGCTGGTGATGGTATAGCCCCGGCTCGCCGCGTCGGCCGAAGCGCCGCATCCCGCCGCGCCCAGCAGGATCAGGGCGCGCAGCGCGCCTCGCCCGGGCCGATACCATTTGTCCTGCATTGCGCCTTGCCCTTCACCGTAACATTGCCCGGTCCCATGATGTTGATAGCAACCGCGCCGTCGGACGCAAAGTCGATGTCACCGCTGCCCATCAGCGAAGCGTCCGCCTTGCCCAGTTTCAGCTTTTCTCCATCGATATCGCCCGATCCCGTGAGGGACAGCTTGCCTTCATCCGCCGTGCCCGCGATCTCGATGGAGCCGGAGCCGGTAATATCGGCCTTCAGCCTGCCGATCTTTACCGCGCCGATCTCCATGTCGCCCGATCCCGTCAACGACAGGTCCAGCGCCTTGCCCTCCGCCCGGTCGAGGTCGAAGTCCCCGGAGCCGGTCAGCGTCACGGCGGCGATGGCGGGCATGGTGACGCGGACGGTCGCGCCCCTGTCGCTGGAGCCGGTCCATTGCGACTTGCGCCCGATCTTCAACCGGCCGTTCTCGACCGTGATCTCCAGCTTTTCGATGGCGTTGGGGTCGCCCTCCGCCTTGACGGCAAAGCCGTTGCCTATGGTCACGGCCACATCGTCCGGCCCCACCGCCTCGATGGCGGTGAAGTCCTTGAGCGCCGACCAGTCCCGTGCGGTCTGCGCGCCCTGATTGTCCGAAGGCGCGGCGTTGCCCCCGCTTTCCTTCGAACAGGCGGACGTCATGAGGGAAAGGCCCGCCAGCAGCAGCGCGGACAAGGGAAGGGATTTGGGCATCGCACACTCCTCAACTGTATTGCGTTCTTAATACAGAAAGGCGCTTTCGGTTCCAAGCCCTTGGTGGCCGAACGATTCGCCAGCGGCACTATTCCCACCTCCGCTTGATCCGCGGCGGGGAGCGGCCTAAACCGCGCCCATGACCTATGCTTCCTATCCGGCGCTGCGTCTGCGTCGCCCCCGCGCTTCGGCCTGGAGCCGGGCGATGCACGCCGAAAACCGTCTCAGCCCCGCCGATTTCATCTGGCCGCTGTTCGTGACCGAAGGGCAGGGGGTGGAAGAACCCATCGCCGCGCTCCCCGGCGTGTCGCGCTGGTCGGTCGACCTGATGGTTCAGCGCGCGAAGGAAGCCCGCGACGCCGGCATCCCCTGCCTTGCGCTCTTTCCCAACACCCAGCCGGAACGCCGTAGCGACGATGGGGCCGAAGCGCTCAATCCCGACAATCTCATGTGCCGCGCCATCCGCGCGATCAAGGACGCCGTGCCCGACATCGGCATCCTGACCGACGTGGCGCTCGATCCCTATACCGCGCATGGGCAGGACGGCCTGCTGGACGAAGCGGGCTATGTCGTGAACGACGCCACCATCGACATGCTGATCGGCCAGTCGCTCAATCAGGCGGCGGCGGGCGCGGACATCATCGCGCCCAGCGACATGATGGACGGCCGCATCGGCGCGATCCGCGAGGCACTGGAGGAGGAAGGCCATGCCAATGTGCAGATCATGGCCTATTCCGCCAAATATGCGAGCGCCTTCTACGGCCCGTTCCGCGACGCGGTGGGATCGCGCGGCCTGCTGAAAGGCGACAAGAAAAGCTATCAGATGGACCCCGCCAACAGCGAGGAAGCGCTGCGCGAAGTCGCCCTCGACCTGGAGGAAGGCGCGGACAGCGTCATGGTGAAGCCGGGCCTTCCCTATCTCGACATCATCCGCCAGGTGAAGGACGCCTTCGCCGTGCCGGTCTTCGCCTATCAGGTGTCGGGCGAATATGCGATGATCGAAGCCGCCGTGGCCGCCGGGGCAGGGGACCGCGACGCGCTGGTGCTCGAAACGCTGATGGCATTCAAGCGGGCTGGCTGTTCGGGCGTTCTCACCTATCACGCGCTTCACGCCGCGCGCCTGCTCCATGGCTGATGCCGCGCTGGAGACGGAGCGGCTGATCCTGCGCGCATGGCGCGACGCGGACGCAGCGCCCTTTCAGGCGATCTGCACCGATCCCCTTTCGGAGGGGAACCCCTTCGCGCCCATGTCACCTACAGCATAGACAGACCGAATTGAGGACGCCTGCCATGACCGATCATCCCGGAACGACCATCCTCCCCTTCAACGGCAAGACGCCGGTCATCCACCCCAGCGCCTTCATCGCGCCCGGATGCCGCATCATCGGCGATGTGGAGATCGGGGAGGACGTCTCCATCTGGTATAATTGCGTCATTCGCGCCGACGTGAATCGCATCCGCATCGGCGCGCGAACGAATATCCAGGACGGCACCGTGGTTCATTGCGACAGCCCGGACGAGGGAGGGCAAGGCTTGGCGGAGGGCTATCCGACCCTGATCGGCGAGGATGTGCTGATCGGCCATATGGCGATGATCCACGGATGCACGCTGCTCGACCGCGCCTTTATCGGCCTGTCGACGGTGGTGATGAATGGATGCGTGGTGGAAAGCGACGCCATGCTTGCCGCCGGGGCGCTGCTGTCGCCGGGCAAGACGGTCCCCCACCGTCAGCTCTGGGCGGGCCGTCCGGCCAAATATATGCGCGACCTGACGGATGAAGCGCTGATCGGGATGCGCGAAGGCGTCGAACATTATGTCCACAATGGGAAGGCGCACAAGGGCGCGGTCAAAGCCACGCTCTGAAGGAAATCAGGGCTGGACCAGCCGCCCTTTCAGCGCGTCCAGCCGGTCATTCTGCCCATCGACAATCGCCAGAGCCTTCGCCCGCGCCGCGTCGACCTCGTCCGTGCCGCCCTGTTCCTTGCCCTCGGCGATGGCGTTGCTCCGTGCGACATAAAGCGTGTCGAGGCTTGCGAGCGCCGATACGCTGTCGTTGCGCGCCGATTCCAGCGTGCTGATCGCGACCTGCGCCGCGACCCAGCCTTCGCTCGACACTGACGCACCCCTTGCCGCCTGCGTGGCGCGATCCGCTGTGGGATAGGCCTGATCGAACGCGGCTCTCCCGGCCTGCGCCTGCGCGGAAAGCTTGTCGACCTGCGCCTTCAATGCCGCATCGGCCGCGACCGGGGCAGGCGGCGGAGTGACTTGCGCCATCGGCGCGTCTTCCACCGCGCGCTTGGCCAGCGAAGGATAGCCCTGCTGCGTCCCCGCGCAGCCGGACAGGAAAAGGGCGATGGAGGTCAGCAGCCGGCGCGATATCATGGCCTTCCATCTAGGGGGCGGCGGCGCGGCGCGCAATGGCGCTTTGTGCGGCGTCAATCCTTCGGCTTGTGCTTGGAAAACAGGTAGCGCCACACGCCGAGCATGTTGATGACCAGCAGCGCGACATTCTGCCACCCGATGCCTTCGCTGTCCTCCGCCAGAAATCCCCACAGGATCAGCGCGATCGACGAGGTGACGAACAGGACGAAGGCCCATCCGGTGATGCGCCGCCCCAGGTGCAGCGACACGACCAGCGCCGCCAGCGTCGCCGCCCCCGCGCCATAATATTGAAATGCGTCAAGGATGGTTTCGCTCACCCCCGTTCAACGCACTTCGCACGCCAAGGTTGCGGGGCGGCGACGCCCTCTTTAGGCACAGGCCCATGATCGCCAGCATCGAACCCTTCCACGCCATCGCCATCAGCCGCGAAGCCCATCGGCTGGAAGCGGAGGGGCGCTCCATCCTCCACATGGAATTTGGCCAGCCCTCGACCGGCGCGCCCGCCGCAGCCATCGCAGCGGCCCACGACATCCTCGACACCGATCCGATGGGCTATTGGGAAAGCCCCGCGCTCAAGACCCGCATCGCCCGGCTCTACGAAGAACGCCATGGCGTGACGGTCGACCCGGAGCGGATATTGCTCACCTGCGGCGCATCGCCGGGGCTGGTGCTGGCGCTGTCCTGCCTGTTCGCGCCGGGGGCGAAGGTGGCGACGGCACGGCCGGGCTATGTCGCCTACCGCAACACGCTCAAAACCCTCTATCTGGAGGTGGAGGAGGTCGATTGCGGCCCCGCCGACCGCTATCAGATCAGCGCGGCGGCCCTTGCGAAGCTGGACCCCGCGCCCGATGGCCTGATCCTCGCCAGCCCGGCCAATCCCACCGGCACCATCATCCCGGCGCAGGAACTGGCGGCCATCGCGCAGGTCTGCGCGCAGCGCGGCATCCGCATCATCTCGGACGAGATCTATCACGGCCTCTCTTATGGCGAGCCTGCCCATTCCATGCTGGAATATGCGCCGGATGCCCTCATCGTGAACAGCTTTTCCAAATATTTCAGCATGGCCGGATGGCGGCTGGGCTGGATCGTGGTGCCGCCCGGCCTGATCGACGCGGCAAGGGCGCGCATGGGGAACCTGTTCCTGACGCCGCCTTCCTTGGCGCAACATGCGGGCCTGATCGCCATGGACTGCGCGGAGGAACTGGAGGGGCATGTCGCGACCTATCGCCGCAACCGGCAATTGCTGCTGGACGCGCTGCCCGCGCTCGGCCTCAAGGAAATCGCGCCGCCGGACGGGGCTTTCTACATCTATGCCGATGTGGGGCACCTCACCAACGACAGCCTGTCCTTCTGCCGGAAGCTGCTGCGCGAAACCGGCGTCGCTGCCGCGCCCGGTATCGATTTCGATCCCGTGGACGGCCAGCGCCACATCCGTTTCAGCTTCGCCGTATCGACCGATCGGGTCGAGGACGCCATCGCCCGCATGATCCCCTGGTTCGCCGCGCAGGGGATTTGATTGGGGATTATACGGTCTGCAAACGTCCGCGCCGAACGGCGATCATAGGGTGGTGTGCGGACGTCGCTCATATCGTTTTCCGTCATGCCAGCGAACGCTGACATCCGGCCCTAAAAAGCCGGACGCGGAAGTCAGCCGCCCGTCCTGTCGAGCAAAAGCTGCTCGGCGGCGTGCAGGCCCGCGGCGCTTTCTATCGCGAGATCGAGCGGACGGGCGCCCAGCGCCTCGTCATGTCGGTTCAGGAACGCGATGGCGCTTTGCGCGCCAAGGCGCTCGATCGCCAGTTGCGATATGCGCCCCTGCCGTACCGCCTGTTCGGGTGAAAGGCGAGGACCGCCTGCATTTTTCCTGAATTGCCTAGCCAATGGACTGCTCCTGATCGATCGCCTTTGCGGCGATTTGCCGCTTGCGATCCGCTTCCCCTTTCAGAACCCGGTCGGCCATGGCCTGCCATGCCGCCTCGGCCCGCAGGCAGCGCTCGCGGACATTGACCAGATTGGTTTCGCCGGCCTCACGCTCGCATTGTGCGGCGCGGGCCAGATAGAAATCGCTGGTGGCGGACATGGCAATCTCCCGGACGGGCGGAGGCCGAAGCCTTTCAGCCGAGCATTTCGGCTACGATACGGCGCAGATCCTGCGTTGACAAAATACCGGCGGGGATGGGCTTGCGCTGCGAACGGAGAAGCCGGCGATGGGAAAGGGAAGAAATAGAATGTGTCTTGAAACTCATGATAATCCTGGCGCGCAACAGGCGCGCAATGGGTGGAAAAGGGCGCCGCGTTCGTTAAGCGCGGCCCGCGCCGGCAGACTTGCATCGGTGCAAGCCCGCGGGCTGAAAAATCGGCCGCGCCAAGGCGGCGGCTCCCTGCGTTCAGGGGGACAGCCTCCGCATTCCCGTCAGCCGTGCGGACAGGAATGCGAAGAATGTGGTCCGGCAACGCCGATGGCCTTGCCGGGATAGGATCGGACTTTGCGTGAAAACCAGGTTTACCGCAAATCCGGCCTTCAAACCGCTTCGAGGTTGACGGCGGACTGCTTGCCACGGCGGTCGGTTTCGACTTCGTAGCTCAGCCGCTGGTCCTTTTGAAGCGTGGCCATGCCAGCGCGTTCTACGGCGGAGATATGCACGAAGCTGTCATTGCCGCCGTCTTCGGGCGCAATGAAGCCATAGCCTTTGTCGGCGTTGAAAAATTTGACGGTTCCGATGGGCATGAGGTGTTTCCTTTCACGAAAACGATTGACCCGCCCGCAAAAGCACGGGCGGAGCTGGTAGCGCGAGAAGGGAAGGAGAACCCCATGGGGTCAAATTCCGTCGCAGGCGACGTTAGCGCACCCTATATCGACCATATTCCCGGAAAAGTCAATGCGGCGCCTTCGCGGACGGCATCGCGTACCAGCCCGCCGCCGATCTGCCGATAGAAATGGCAGATGGCGGCGATGGATTCGGCGGACAGGAAAAGCCGGGGATATTCATCGTCGATTACGTCGCGGCCCGTGGCCAGGCGAAGATCGTTCCTCAATGCGGGGGCGTGGATCACCCCGGAACAATGGTGCAGGCAGGCGGATATTCGCCCGATGGCGCGAAGGCGCGGGATGGAGGGGCCGCCCAGGTCCATCATCCTCGCGACGGCAATCAGCTTGCGCGGCGTGTTGCGCTGCCGCGCGAAGGCGCGCCGGTCATGGCCGGGGCCGCCATGGCGAAGAGCCGCTTCATCCAGAAGGACGGACAGAAAGCGATCCAGCTCCCGCAGCCGGTTGCCGGTCAGGCGCGCGACTATCGTGGACCTGCGCCCGGTGGCCAGCTTGTCGCCGATCGGGGCATGGCGTTCCCAGAAGGAGCAGCCCGACAACAATGTCAGATAGGCGCGTGTCAGCGGATCGCAGGCGGCGTCCGCTTCGGGCCGGCAGGGTCGCGATGGCTGGGTGACGCGCAATTCCCATCAAAAAGCACCGCGCCGGAAAGCGCGCCGTATTGCATGACGGGAACGATTAGCATTTCAGCATCCGGTTCGCCACTTTTCGCCGTCCCTTATCGCGGCGTCCCGCGGACCACGCTGACCGTCACGTCGCCATTGGCGGCATAGGCGGTGGTGGCCTGGGCCTGCGCGGTTTGCGGGTCCTTGCCGTCGATGATGGCGGCGATCTGGCGCGTGCTGGGAACGCGGTCATAGACGCCGTAAAGGTCGGTCCGGCCCAGCGCGTGCATCGACAGGCGGTAGCCCGTTCCGTCCGCCGCGGGATCGAAGGCGATCAGGCCGCCCATGTCGTCCGTCGGCACGATGATCGCGCCGCCCTCCACCCCGGCCTGTTGCAGCATCTCATAACGGCCCTCCGCCGTTTCGATGGTGCCGCGCAGGCACAGGCTACCCTGACCGTCGCGGGGAATCGCTATTATGCCGCTTCCTTCCGCGCCGGCGGGGGCCGCATCGGTGAGGCGGGCGTCGCGGCTGTCGGGGGCGGGGCAGGGGTTGATCTTTGCCGGGGCGGCCGCGTGGAGCGTCTCGGGATCGTCGAAGGCGAGGCTTGCGATCATGCCGTCCAGCCCCGCGAGCACGTCCTTGCGGCGCTCGGCAGGGCCGGTGACGCGCATCTTCACGACCCAGCGGTCCGCATGGACGAAGGCGGCGGCGGTGGAGAGCGCGCCATCGGCGGCATCGTCATAAACCGCGCGGATGGCGGTGCCGGGATGGCCGCCCGCCGCTACGCTGGCGTAGCTGGTGCGGCGGGTCTTCGCGCCGAAGCGCTCTATCACCGCCTTGTCCGTCATATATGCGGCGAGCGCGGCGTCGGCGTAGCTGGGCAGATAGACGTAGAGCGTCGCCTGGATCGTGCCGTCTTCGGACAGATATTGGGCGTAGTTGTCGATGCCCTTGCCGCCGTTCGACGCTTCTCCGCTCTTGGCGAGGGAGAGGCCCGCCACCGTCTGCGGCAGGGCTATGCCCGCGGCATTGGCGCGCAGGGCGGTTTGCGTGAGCGTCCAGGCTTCAACGGCGTCAGCCGCGCGCGCGGAGGCGGGCGCGCTGAGCGCCAGCAGGACCGAAACGAGGGGCAATGCACGCGGCAGGGGCATATCGGCATCCTTTTCCTGATCCAGACCGTCTTGGCGCAGCCTTGAATGACAGGAAATCAGGATGCCGGGCTTGCAAGCGCTCGGCAAGGGATTCGGTCAGGATTTTGATCGCGAAGACGCGGAGAGGCGGAGAGTAGCTTACAACCTCTGTGCGGAATGGCGGTTATGGAGGTGGATTCCTGCCATTCGTCCGACATATTGAATGGCGGAAATGGCCGAAAACAATCCTTGCATGAGCGGATTTGCAAAACTGCATAACCTCCCAACAAAAAGCCTTCGGCCGCGTCCACATTCTCCGCGTGAACCGGCTCGCTCTGTCGAAAGCGGCCTTACCGCCCCTCCCGCCGCGCCATGAAGGCGAGGCGTTCGAACATCATGATATCCTGCTCATTCTTGAGCAGCGCGCCATGGAGGGGCGGGATCGCCTTGGTCGGGTCGCTGTTCTGGAGCACGTCCAGCGGCATGTCCTCATTGAGGAGCAGCTTGAGCCAGTCTAACAGCTCGCTGGTCGAAGGTTTCTTCTTGAGGCCGGGCACTTCGCGGATGTCGTAGAAGATGTCCATCGCCTTGCTGACCAGGATCTTCTGGATGCCGGGGAAGTGGACGTCGACAATGGCCTGCATCGTCTCGCGGTCGGGGAATTTGATATAGTGGAAGAAGCAGCGGCGCAGGAACGCGTCGGGCAGTTCCTTCTCATTGTTGGAGGTGATGACGACGACCGGGCGTTCCTGCGCGGCGATGGTTTCGCCGGTTTCGTAGACGTGGAAGGCCATGCGGTCGAGTTCCTGCAACAGGTCGTTGGGAAATTCGATATCGGCCTTGTCGATCTCGTCGATCAGCAGCACGGGCAGCCTGGGTGCGGTGAACGCTTCCCACAGCTTGCCCTTGCGAATGTAGTTGGAAATCTCATGGACGCGCGGGTCGCCGAGCTGCCCGTCGCGCAGGCGGGCGACCGCGTCATATTCATAGAGTCCCTGATGCGCCTTGGTCGTGGACTTGACGTTCCACTCGATCAGCGGAGCGTCCAGCGCCTTGGCGATTTCCTGCGCCAGCACGGTCTTGCCGGTGCCCGGTTCCCCCTTCACCAGCAGCGGGCGGCGCAGCAGCACGGCGGCGTTGACCGCGACCTTCAGATCATCGGTGGCGACATAATCCTGCGTGCCTTCAAATCGCATGGTGTTCCCGTTCCTTGCTGTCCGTCCAACGGACTAGGCAAAGCGAAGGGCGGGCGCAATGCGTTTTGTGCGGCGCGGCGGATGCCGGGCGATCAGGAGCGGGCGCGGATTTGGGCGCGGGCGGCCATCAAATCCCATAGGCCGCGATGCTGGGCCAGCAACTGGCGCGCACCGAACTGGAGCGCGCGGTCGATGGCGTCGTCGCCGCCGATGGCGCGGGCGACGTCCAGCGTGGCGCGGCGGTCGGGAAGCGTGGAAAGGGCAGGTTCAAGGCCCGCGCGAATCGCGGCCTTGTCCAGCACGCGGCGCACGGCGCGCCAGTCGAGCGCCAGCGCCAGCGCCGCGCCCATCGCGCAGCCGCGCCGGTCGGACTGGGCCAGCATGTCGAGCGCGTGGCGCTGCTGGCTGACGGTCGTTTCGCAATCGGCCTGTCCGGCGGTGCCGGGGGCGGGGCCGACTGCCACGGTCACCTGCGTCAGATAGGCGCGCTCGCGGGCGAATCCGTCGGCGGCGGCAATCAGCCATTGGCGCGCGGCATTGTCGGCGGATCGGGTGGCGGCATGGTCGATGACGCCGGGATGGCGTCCATGGAGCAGGCAAAGATAATAGGCGGCGTCGGCAAGATCCGACAGCGACGGCAGCGCGTCGCGCAGGCCATGATCGCCAGCCGCCCGATGCGCATAATGATGAGCGCCGGTGCCGTCCGCCGCGACCAGCGAGTCGAGAACCTGCGCTATGTCCCCAGGCCGATAGCGTTGCGCCGCGTCATTCATCACCAGAAAACCCCTGTGCCCACATGCATTTAAGGCTGAAGGGAGACACTATCGCACCGGGGTAAACGAGGGGTTTACGGCAAGAAAAAAAGGCGGCTTTTTCCGCCGCCTTTCCCCGATTTCGTCGTGCAAACCTCTCTATTGGTCGAGAAAGCTGCGCATCTTGCGCGAGCGCGACGGGTGCTTGAGTTTGCGCAGCGCCTTCGCCTCGATCTGGCGGATGCGTTCGCGGGTCACGCTGAACTGCTGGCCCACTTCCTCCAGCGTGTGATCGGTGTTCATGCCGATGCCGAAGCGCATCCGCAGCACGCGCTCCTCGCGGGGGGTGAGCGACGCCAGAACGCGCGTCACCGTTTCCTTAAGGTTCGCCTGGATCGCCGCGTCCACCGGGATGATGGCGTTCTTGTCCTCGATGAAGTCGCCCAGATGTGAATCCTCCTCGTCGCCGATCGGCGTTTCGAGCGAGATCGGCTCCTTGGCGATCTTCATGACCTTGCGGACCTTCTCCAAAGGCATGGAGAGGCGTTCGGCCATTTCCTCGGGGGTCGGTTCGCGGCCCTGCTCGTGCAGGAACTGGCGGGACGTGCGGACCAGCTTGTTGATCGTTTCGATCATATGGACCGGGATGCGGATGGTGCGGGCCTGATCCGCGATGGAGCGCGTGATCGCCTGCCTGATCCACCAGGTCGCATAGGTGCTGAACTTGTAGCCGCGCCGATATTCGAACTTATCGACCGCTTTCATCAGGCCGATATTGCCTTCCTGAATAAGATCAAGGAATTGCAGCCCTCTGTTCGTATATTTTTTAGCAATGGAGATGACGAGACGCAGGTTCGCCTCCACCATTTCCTTCTTCGCGATGCGCGCTTCGCGCTCGCCCTTCTGCACCATGTTCACGATGCGGCGGAACTCGCTCAGGGACATGCCGGTCGCCTGCGCGATTTCGCTCACCTCATTGCGGATGCGATCGACCGCGCGGGCTTCGGCGGCGGCGAAGGCGGCCCATTTCTTGTCGAGGCCGCTGACCTTGTCGAGCCAGCCGTCGTCAAGCTCGTGATTGACATAGCGCCCGAGGAAATCCTTGCGGCTGACCTTGTGCCGTTCGGCCAGCCGCAGCATCTGCCCGCCCAGCGCGGTAAGGCGCCGGTTATAGGCATAAAGCTGGTCGACCAGATATTCGATCTTCTGCTGGTGGAACTGGACGCTTTCGACTTCGGCCGTCAGCTGCTCGCGCAATTCCTGATAGCTGTCCTCCGCCTTCTGGCTCAGGGTTTCGCCATTAGCCATGGCAGCCATGCGCGCCGCCTGGGCGTTCGAGAAGGTTCGGAAAATTTCCGTGATGGTGGCGAACTTCTCCAGCGCGACCGGCTTGAGCGTCTCTTCCATCTGGGCGAGGGAGAGGGTGTTGTCTTCCTCTTCTTCCTCTTCCACCCGGCGGGAGCGGCGTTCGGTCAGGCCGTCCTCATCCTCGTCGGCGTCGGCGGATTCCTCCTCCGGCTCTTCCTCTTCCTTGAAGCTGGGGCCGGCGGTCTTTTCACTGATTTCGCCGTCATCATTCTCGGCCCCTTCCTCCAGATTTTCCGGAGCCGGATCCTTGGACAGCATGGCGTCGAGGTCGAGGATCTCGCGAAGCTGCATCTCGCCATTGTTGAGGGCGGTCGACCATTCGATGATCGCGTTGAAGGTCGTCGGGCTTTCGCAAAGCCCAAGGATCATCGTGTCGCGGCCCGCCTCGATCCGCTTGGCGATGGCGATTTCGCCTTCGCGGCTGAGCAGTTCCACCGCGCCCATTTCGCGCAGGTACATGCGGACCGGGTCGTCGGTGCGATCGATGGTTTCCTTCTTCTTTTCGGCGACCGGACGCGGCGAGCCATCGTCTTCGGCGCTCTCGTCGGCGCTGTCGTCCTCGGCATCGTCGCGCTGATCGTCGCCGTCTTCGCTGGCTTCCTCATTCTCGACGATGTTGACGCCCATTTCGTTGAGCGCGGACATGATGTCCTCGATCTGCTCGGAGGACATCTGGTCCTGCGGTAGCGCGTCGTTCAACTCGTCATAGGTGATATAGCCGCGCTTCTTCGCACGGGCGATCAGCTTCTTGACCGACGCCTCGTTCAGATCGAGCAGCGGCGCGTCGCCGGTATCCGTATCCTCACCTGAAGCCTTGCCGTTCGCTTTGGTCGCCATTTATTCGCCTTAAACTTCATCGGCCCGAAAGGGACGATCCAATCAAATAATGTCTTCGGACTGCGCCAGTTCCGCCAGGCGGGCCAGATGGTTCCGATGCGCGGTCAGGGCCTGTTGCTGAGCGGACAGGTTCGCCTCACTGACATCTTCCATCGCCCGCCGGGTGGCCGCAGCCAGGTTCATTTCAAGCTCCGGTCCCTGCGCCATCACCCGAATCGCTTCATCCAGATCACGCGCCGCGCGACCGGGGTCGGCTGTCATTCTGTGGGGGGTGAATGTGAACGTGTCGGCCCGGAGCATCCCCTTCGCCATATTATACACTTCACCTTGCCCCAATATGGTAAGGAGGCCCTGGGTTTCAACTGTTTCTTTGCGGAAGGACGCTGCAATCATCGCGTCGAGCAATTGCGCGAGCGCGGAGTCGGCGATCTGAAGCCCCGAAAGCATCTCGCGATGGAGCGCGATCTGTTCGGGATGACGCAGCAGGCTGGCGAGAACCGCGCGCAAAAGGCGCTGTTCCATGCCGCTTTCGCCGATGGCGCGGACTTCGGTTCCGGCGGGCGGGAGCGGCGGTTTCCAGTTGCCGCGCCGGTCGCGCTGCCAATTGCCGCCGCCCGTGCGCGGGCTGTGACGCGGGCCGGAGGCGAAGGCCGGGCGGCGGGCGAAGAACAGGGCGTCATAACGCTCGCGGAACGCCTGCACATAATGGGCGCGCACATCGGGATGGGCGATGGCGTCGGTCAGGGCGGAAAGGCGCTGCTTGAGCGCGGCCCGCTGTTCGGGCGTGTCGAGCGGGGCGGCGCCATGCTCATGCTTCCACAGGCGCTCGACCAAGGGTTCGGAGCTTCCCAGCACGGTTTCCATGGCGGCGGGGCCTTCGGCGCGGATCAGGTCGTCCGGGTCCTGCCCGCCCGGCAGGGTGGCGAAGGCAAGGCTCATGCCGGGGCGCAGCAGGGGCAGGGCGCGGGCGGCCGCGCGGATCGCGGCCTTCTGCCCCGCCGAGTCGCCGTCGAAGCAGAGGATCGGCACGTCCGCCATCTTCCACAGGCGCTCGATCTGGTGCTCGGTGAGCGCGGTGCCGAGCGGGGCCACCGCTTCGGCGAAACCGGCCTGCGCCAGAGCGATCGCGTCCATATAGCCTTCGACCACGATAATGCGGCCCGACTGGCGGCTGGCGGGGGAAGCGCGGTCGATATTGTAAAGCGTGCGGCCCTTGTCGAAGAGGGGCGTGTCGGGCGAATTGAGATATTTCGGCTCGCCCTGGCCCAGGATGCGGCCTCCGAAGGCGATCACGCGGCCCCGGATGTCGCGGATCGGAAGCATCAGGCGGCCGCGGAAGCGGTCGTAGCTGTCGCGCTTGCTGGTTTTCCCACCATCCGGCTCGGCGCCATCCGGGTCGATGAGCAGCCCGGCCTCGATCAGCATTGGCTCGCCAAAATCGCGCAGGGCGACCTTGAGCTTGCCGCGCGAATCCGGGGAATAGCCGAAGCCGAAAGCGCGGCGGGTGGCGTCGCTTATGCCCCGGCGCTGGAGATAGGCGCGCGCCCCCGCCCCGTCGATGCCGCCCAGTTGCTCCTCGAAGAAGCCCTGCGCCGCGGCGATGACGTCGTGCAGCCCTCTGGTCTGTTCGGCGCGGCGGGCGGCGCGGGGATCGGGCGCGGGGACATCCATGCCCGCTGCCTGGGCCAGTTCCTTCACTGCCTCCATGAAGGGCAGGCCCCGCTGGTCGGTCATCCAACGGATCGCGTCGCCATGCGCGCCGCAGCCGAAGCAGTGATAGAAGCCCTTCTCATCGTTGATCGTGAAGCTGGGCGTCTTCTCATTATGGAAGGGGCAGCAGGCTTTATACTCGCGGCCGGCCTTCTGGACCTTCACGGTACGGCCGATCAGCGTCGAGAGCGACGTGCGCGCGCGCAGTTCGTCGAGGAAGGCGGGGGAAAGACTCACAAGCTCCCCTCCCGCTTGCGGGACGGGTCGGGGGAGGGCGTGTCCGCAATCACCGGTTCGATTTCCGCAGCCGCTCCATCCAGATTTCCAAGCACTTCATCATTCCAGAAGCGGATCACCCGATAACCTTCCGCTTCCAGATAGCGAGTCCGCGCTGCATCGGTTCCCGCGCTATGCTGGCCGCCATCGGCCTCCACCACCAACAGGAGCGAGCGCGCGATGACGTCGCAGATATAAGGGCCGATCGGCGCCTGTCGATTGAAACGTACGCCAGCGACTTTTCGGGCGCTGATCGCCCGCCATAAGGCGCATTCTGTATCTGTCGCGTTGTTGCGAAGCTGCCGTGCTTTGGCTGTGGGGCGGGCATAGCCTTCGTCCATGGGCGTTGAACATTCCCTCCCCAAACCCCTCCCGCAGGCGGAGGGGAGCTATAAGCACTGTCAGGCCAAAGCCGCCTTCACCAGCCCGCTGGCCTTGCTCATGTCGATCACCGATCCGTGGCGTTCCTTGAGCACTGCCATCACGCGGCCCATGTCCTTGACGCTCGACGCGCCGACTTCGGCCTTGATCGCCTCGATCGCGGCCTTCGTCTCCTCCTCGCTCAGTTGCGCGGGGAGGAAGCTGTCGATCACGTCCAGTTCCGCCTGTTCCTTCGCGGCGAGTTCGTCGCGGCCGCCATTCTGGAACATCTCTATCGATTCGCGGCGCTGCTTGGCCATCTTCTGGAGCACTTCGACCACGACCGTATCGTCGTCGGGAACATTGCTGGCGGTCCGCAGTTCGATGTCGCGATCCTTGAGTTTCGCAAGGATCAGGCGCACGGCGGCGAGGCGCTCCTTGTCGCCGCCCTTCATGGCTTCGACCTGGGCGCTCTTTAGCTGCTCGCGAATCATGGCGATAAGAATCCTGTCTACCGGGAAAGAGACAGATATAATGCGAAAAGAGATTTTGAACAGGAGTTGACCGCGCGGCCTGCTGGGCATAGGTGGCGGGCCGTTTAACCCGTTGAAGACGGGGTCCCGCAAAAAGCATAAGAAGGACTTGCAAGCCATGGCCGACGCCAAATCCCTGACCGTGCCCAAAGGAGCCACAGGGGTATTGGTTTTCGCCGATGGCTCGGCCGTGTTCGGACGCGGTTTCGGTGCGGTCGGCGATGCGGTGGGGGAGCTGTGCTTCAACACCTCCATCACGGGCTATCAGGAGATCATGACCGATCCCAGCTATGCCGGGCAGATCATCAACTTCACCTTCCCCCATATCGGCAATGTCGGCACCAACCTGGACGATGTGGAGGCGGACAGCCCCCATGCGCTGGGCTGCATCGTGCGGCAGGACGTGACCGAACCCAGCAATTTCCGCAATGTCGAACCCTTCGACCGATGGATGAAGGAGAAGGGCCGCATCGGCCTCGCGGGCGTCGATACCCGCGCGCTGACGCGGATGATCCGGATGAAGGGCGCGCCCAATGTCGTGATCGCCCATGATCCCGAGGGTCGGTTCGATCTCGCCGCCCTCGCGGAGAAGGCGGCAGGCTGGCCGGGGTTGGAGGGCATGGACCTCGCCATCGAAGTCACGGGGGCGGAGCGTTCGTGGAAGGACGGGGTATGGCGTCTGGGCTTCGGCTATGGCGTTGGTGAGGCGGGGGATGAGCGGCCCCATGTGGTTGCCATCGACTATGGCGCGAAGAACAACATCTTCCGCAATCTGGTGAGGGCTGGCGCGCGCGTGACGGTGCTGCCTGCCACCGCGACCTTCGAGCAGATCATGGAGCAGAAGCCCGACGGCCTGTTCCTCTCCAATGGCCCCGGCGATCCGGCAGCGACGGGCGACTATGCGGTGCCGGTGATCAAGCAGGCGCTGGAGGCGGAGGTGCCGATCTTCGGCATCTGCCTCGGCCACCAGTTGCTGGGCCTCGCGGTCGGCGCGAAGACGGTCAAGATGCATCAGGGCCATCGCGGCGCGAACCATCCGGTCAAGCGCCTGTCGGACGGGCTGGTCGAGATCACCAGCATGAACCACGGCTTCGCGGTCGACACGGACACGCTCCCCGCCAATGCCAAGCCGACCCATGTGTCGCTCTTCGACGGTAGCAACTGCGGCATCGAACTGACGGACAGGAAAGCCTTTTCGGTCCAGTATCACCCCGAGGCCTCACCGGGTCCGCAGGACAGTTTTTACCTGTTCCAGCGGTTCGTGGAGGGGTTGAAGGTGGAATGATCGCTTTTGTTCTTGCTTTGGCGATATTTGAGGCTGAGCCGTCCAGTGCCTCAGTGCCCGATACTGTAGTTTCACAGGCATTGCTTGACCGGATGTCCGAAAAGTGCAGCACACCAAGGAAATGGTTGAGACACCGTGGAGGTGACCTGGTTCAATTTCAGCCGTCAAGACGAGCTAGGTACGAGCAAGTGGACTGCGTCTTACAGCAACTAAAAGACAGCGTGGTGCCGATGGACTTTGGTTTCGTTGGCAATGAAGCACCCCAAGAGGCCGGAAAACAATAATGCCCAAACGCACCGACATTTCCTCCATCCTCATCATCGGCGCGGGGCCGATCATCATCGGCCAGGCGTGCGAGTTCGACTATTCGGGCACGCAGGCGGTGAAGGCGCTCAAGGAAGAGGGCTATCGCATCATATTGGTGAACTCCAACCCGGCCACGATCATGACCGACCCGGAATTCGCCGACGCCACCTATGTCGAGCCGATCACGCCCGAAATCGTGGCGAAGATCATCGAGAAGGAGCGGCCGGACGCGGTGCTGCCGACCATGGGCGGGCAGACGGCGCTCAACACGGCGCTGGCGCTGTTCAACGACGGCACGCTGGAGAAATATGGTGTCCAGATGATCGGCGCGGACGCCGAGGCGATCGACAAGGCGGAAGACCGGATCAAGTTCCGCGACGCCATGGACAAGATCGGCCTGGAAAGCGCCCGCTCTCGCATCGCCCACACGATGGAAGAGGCGATGGAGGCGCTGGAGTTCACCGGCCTGCCGTCGATTATCCGTCCCAGTTTCACCATGGGCGGTACGGGCGGCGGCATCGCCTATAATCGCGACGAGTTTATGAGCATCGTGCGGGGCGGCCTCGACGCTTCGCCCACGACCGAGGTGCTGATCGAGGAATCGCTGCTCGGCTGGAAGGAATATGAGATGGAGGTGGTGCGCGATCGCGCCGACAATGCCATCATCATCTGCTCGATCGAGAATATCGATCCGATGGGCGTCCATACCGGCGACTCCATCACTGTCGCGCCCGCGCTGACGCTGACGGACAAGGAATATCAGATCATGCGGAACGCGAGCATTGCGGTCCTGCGTGAAATCGGCGTGGAAACAGGCGGTTCCAACGTGCAGTTCGCAGTCAATCCGAAGGACGGCCGCCTGGTCGTCATCGAGATGAACCCGCGCGTTTCCCGTTCTTCCGCGCTGGCCTCGAAGGCCACCGGCTTCCCGATTGCGAAAGTCGCGGCGAAGCTGGCGGTCGGCTACACGCTGGACGAGATCGAGAACGACATCACCGGCGCGACGCCCGCGAGCTTCGAGCCGACCATCGACTATGTCGTGACCAAGATCCCGCGCTTCGCCTTCGAGAAATTCAAGGGGGCCGAACCGCTGCTCGGCACCGCGATGAAGTCGGTGGGCGAAGTGATGGCCATTGGCCGCAACATCCATGAATCAATGCAGAAGGCATTGCGGGGGCTGGAAACGGGCCTGTCCGGCTTCAACAATGTCGATCATCTGGAGGGCGCGTCTAGGGACGACATCATCGCCGCGCTGGCCCAGCCGACGCCCGATCGCTTGCTGGTTGCCGCGCAGGCGTTGCGCGCGGGCCTCAGCGTCGAGGAAATCCACGCCGTCGCCAAATATGACCCCTGGTTCCTGGAACGGATCAAGGAGATCGTCGACGCCGAAGCGGAAATATTGGCGAACGGCCTGCCGCAGGATGCGGACGGGATGCGCCGCCTCAAATCCATGGGCTTTTCCGACAAGCGGCTGGCGTGGCTGGCGCTCAAATCCGCCAATCTGCGGGGGATGGAGCGGGGTATCGCGCGCGGGTCCGGCCTGATCCATGAGGCGGTCGTCGCCATGACCGGCGGCGTGACGGAGGAGGAAGTGCGCAGCTTGCGCCACAGGCTCGGCGTGCGCCCGGTCTTCAAACGGATCGACACCTGCGCCGCCGAGTTCGAGGCGAAGACGCCCTATATGTATTCGACCTATGAAGCGCCGATCTTCGGTGAGGCCGAAAACGAAGCCCAGCCGAGCGATGCGCGGAAGGTCGTCATCCTGGGCGGCGGACCGAATCGGATCGGGCAGGGGATCGAGTTCGACTATTGCTGCGTCCATGCCTGCTTCGCGCTTTCCGAGGCGGGTTATGAGACGATCATGATCAACTGCAACCCGGAGACGGTTTCGACCGACTATGACACGTCCGACCGCCTCTATTTCGAGCCGTTGACGGCTGAGGACGTGCTGGAGATTCTGGAGGTCGAGAAATCGAACGGCACGCTGGTCGGCGTCATCGTGCAGTTCGGCGGGCAGACGCCGCTGAAGCTCGCGCAGGCGCTGGAGGATGCAGGCATTCCGATCCTGGGCACCTCGCCCGACGCCATCGACCTTGCCGAGGATCGCGAGCGGTTCGCCGCGCTGATCGACAAGCTGAAATTGAAGCAGCCCGCCAACGGCATCGCCCGCTCGCGCGAGGAAGCCATCGCGGTCGCCAACCGCATCGGCTATCCGGTGCTGATGCGTCCGTCCTATGTGCTGGGCGGCCGCGCGATGGAGATCGTCGACGGCCAGGCGCAGCTTGAGGAATATATCGCGACCGCCGTCCAGGTCTCGGGCGAGTCGCCGGTGCTGATCGACCAGTATCTGCGGGACGCGACCGAGGTGGACGTGGACGCGCTGTGCGACGGCGACGATGTGGTGGTCGCGGGCGTGCTCCAGCATATCGAGGAGGCGGGCGTCCATTCGGGCGACAGCGCCTGCTCACTTCCGCCCTACAGCCTGCCCGACGCCATCATCGCGGAGATCGAGCGGCAGACCGATGTGCTGGCCCGCGCGCTGCATGTCCGGGGGCTCATGAACATCCAGTTCGCGGTCAAGGACGGCACCGTCTACCTGATCGAGGTCAACCCGCGCGCGAGCCGCACCGTGCCTTTCGTCGCCAAGGCCATCGGCACGCCCATCGCCAAGATCGCGAGCCGCGTGATGGCGGGCGAGAAGCTCAATGACCTGCCGAAGATCGACCGCAATGCCATCGACCATATCGCGGTCAAGGAAGCGGTGTTCCCCTTCGCGCGCTTCCCCGGCGTCGATCCGGTGCTCTCACCGGAAATGAAAAGCACGGGTGAAGTCATGGGAATCGATAGCAATTTTGCGACCGCCTTCGCCAAATCGCAGCTTGGTGCCGGCACGGTACTGCCGACGGAAGGAACGGTGTTCGTCTCCTTGAAGGACAGCGACAAGCCGGTGATCCTACCTGCCGCGCGCAAGCTCGTTTCCATGGGCTTCGGGATCGTCGCGACAGGCGGCACCGCGCGCTTCCTGGAAGAAAACGGAATCCCCGTCGAAACGGTGAACAAGGTGGCGCAGGGCCGCCCGCACATCGTCGACCGGATCAGCGATGGCGGCGTGGACCTGATCTTCAACACCACCGAAGGCTGGCAGTCGTTGAAGGACAGCAAGGCGATCCGCACCAGCGCGCTGCGGCAGAAGGTGGCGATCTTCACCACCGCGGCCGCCAGTCTGGCCGCGGTGGATGCAATCGAGGCGCTGCGCGGTCACGCCCTTGAAGTGCGCTCGCTCCAGTCCTATTATCCAAGGCCGCAAGCCTGACCCCCTGCATGAAGGAACACGCTGCGGGCGACCTCTTGGATGAGGCCGCCGGAGGGAAGTTTTGACGAAGGATTTGCAATAATGGCGACC
>Ga0180221_1000604_pt1 | contig 29483 bp, 27 predicted proteins | sample eDN5th37CKraftMG_FD_151339 | JGI IMG/M metagenome (GOLD analysis project Ga0180221, IMG submission 151339) | Enriched Miracle-Growth compost microbial communities from Emeryville, California, USA - eDNA 5th pass 37_C Kraft MG (version 2) (version 2) ...
GCGAGAATTCCTCCAGCGCGTCCAGCGCCGCCCCGGGGTCGGCGGCGAGGGTCACCATGTCGCGGTGCTTGGGGTGCAGGAAGCCTTCCGCCACCATGTGGTCGAAGACCGCGCCCAGGCGCTCCCAGTACTGCGCGGTGTTGAGGAAGACGAGCCCCTTGTCGTGGATGCCGAGCTGCGTCCAGGTGAAGGCCTCCACCGCCTCCTCCAGCGTGCCGATGCCGCCGGGCAGGACGATGAAGCCATCGGCCAGGTCGGCCATCATCGCCTTGCGCTCGTGCATGGTGGCGACGACCCGCAACTCGGTGATGGCGCCATGGCCCAGCTCGCGCTGCATCAGCGTCTCGGGGATGATGCCGATCACCTCGGCCCCGGCGCGCATGGCGGCATCGGCCACGATGCCCATCAGCCCGACATGGCCGCCGCCATAGACGAGGCCGAGGCCGCGCGTGGCGATGGCGCGCCCCAGCTCGCGGGCGGAGGCGGCATAGGCCGGGTTGAGGCCGGGGTTGGAGCCGCAGAACACACAGACACGCTTCATGCAGATCGGTTCCTGGTGGTTTCGCGGCAGCCGGGAGGCCGGTGCCGCGCAGGCCTGGCCCCGGGCAAGCGGGCCAGCGGCGGCCGAGGACGGGAGCTTGCCGGCATGCTGCACGCTCGTCCTCCGCTCGCTTCGTCCTGGCGGCAAGGCGCCGCTTCGCAGGGCTTAACGCCGGGCGGGCGGATGGACAAGCTGAACCGGTGGCGCGACAAGTCAGGGCTTCACCTGCAAGGAAGGGAGGCCCCATGCCCGTCACCGAACTCGGCACCAGCGAGCGCCTGTTGGAAGAGCTGCGCGGCTGGGTGGAGCACGAGACCCCCACCACCGACGCCGCCGCCATCGACCGGCTGATGGACAAGGCCGAGGCCGAGCTGCGGGCCGTGGGCGCCGCCGTCGAGCGCATTCCGGGCGTGGAGGGCTTCGGCGGCCATCTGCTGGCCCGGACCCCCGGCGAGGGCCGTCCGGTGCTGGTGGCCGGGCATCTCGACACGGTGTGGGATCATGGCTCCCTGGCCAGGATCAATCCCTTCCGCGTCGAGGGCGAGAAGGCCTATGGCCCCGGCATCTACGACATGAAGGCGGGCAGCTTCTTCGCCTTCCATTCGGTGCGCGAGATCCTGCGGCAGAAGGTGAAGACCCGCAGCCCCATCACCCTGCTGCTGACCTCCGACGAAGAGGTGGGCAGCCCCACCAGCCGCGCCATCATCGAGCGCGAGGCGAAGCGCGCCTGCGCCGTGCTGATCCCCGAGCCGGCGGGCGGGGCCGAGAAGTGCTGCGTCACCGCGCGCAAGGGCGTCGGCCGCTTCGTGGTCAAGGTGGAGGGCAAGAGCGCCCATGCCGGTGGCAACTGGGAGGAGGGCGCCAGCGCCATCGTCACCCTGGCCCGCATCATCACCCAGATCCACGCCCTGGTGGACCTGCCGGGTGGCACCACCACCAACTGCGCGCCGGTCTGGGGCGGCACCCGGCCCAACGTCATTCCCAACGAGGCCGGCTGCGAGGTGGATTTCCGCGTCGCCACCAGCGCCGACGGACGGCGCGTCGAGGCGGCCGTGCAGGCCATGGCCGGGCCGCAGCCGGAAGGCACCAGCGTGACCATCACCGGCGGCATGAACCGCCCGCCGATGGAGGAGAGCCCCGGCGGCCTGGCCCTCTTCGAGCAGGCGCGGGCCATCGCCGGCCGGCTCGGCTACCTGCTGCCCAAGCAGCACCGCGGCGGTGGCTCGGACGGCAACTTCACCGCCGCGCTCGGCGTGCCGACGCTGGATGGGCTCGGCTGCTCCGGCGCGGGGGCGCATGCGGAGTTCGAGCACATTCTCTGGCGTGAGCTGGCGCCGCGCTGCGGCACGCTCTGCGAGCTGCTGGAGACGTTGGGGGATTGAGGAAGGCTGGGGGAAGGAATTCCCGTCGAACGCAGTGCGTTCGACCCCCCCCCTTCTTTTTTCTTCGAGTTTCCCGCGCCTGCGGCCAGGGCTGCCTCAAACTGACAGAAAGAAGAAGGGGATCGGACGCACTGCGCCCGATGGGGAATTCATTCCCCCGACCTTCTTTCTCATGACCGCCGCGATGCGCTAATCCGTGCCTGAACCGTCCCGCAGGAGCGCCGCATGGCCGAGGCCAACCACCTGACCCCGCTCCTGGAGCCGATGGTGCTGCTTGCCGCAGCCGTGGTCGCGGTGCCGCTCGCCAAACGGCTCGGGCTCGGCTCGGTGCTCGGCTACATCGCCGCGGGGGTGGTGATCGGCCCCTCGGTGCTCGGGCTCTTCGGCTCGCCGGAGCGGGTGGCGGGGGTGGCCGAGCTGGGCGTGGTCCTGCTGCTCTTCGTCATCGGGCTGGAGTTGAACCTGGGCCGCCTCTGGGCGCTGCGGCGGGACATCCTCGGCCTGGGCACCGCGCAGGTGCTCGGCTGCGGCGGGCTGATCGCGCTCGGGCTGATGGCGGCCATGGGCTGGAGCGTGCCGACCGCGATTGTCGCCGGGCTGGGCCTGGCGCTCTCCTCCACCGCGCTGGTCATGCCATTGCTGGAAGAGCGCGGAGAGCTGCAGGCGCCGCAGGGCCAGGCCGCCTTCGCGGTGCTGCTGCTGCAGGACCTCGCCATCGTGCCGCTGCTGGCGCTCGTTGCCTTCCTCTCGCCGCAGGAGCACGCCAGCGACGGCTCGCCCTGGACGGCGGCGGCGCTGGCGCTGGGCGCGGTGACGGCGGTGGTGCTGGTGGGGCGCTTCCTGCTGAACCCGTTCTTCAGCCTGCTGGGGCGCGCCGGCGCCCGCGAGATCATGACCGCCGCCGCGCTGCTGGTGGTGCTCGGTGCCGCGGGGCTGATGGCGCTGGTGGGCCTCTCCATGGCCATGGGCGCCTTCCTGGCCGGGCTTCTGCTGTCGGAATCCAATTACCGGCACGAGCTTGAGGCGGATATCGAGCCCTTCCGCGGTCTCCTGCTGGGACTGTTCTTCCTCTCCGTCGGCATGAGCGTGGATCTCGGCGTCATCATGGCGCAATGGCCCATGCTGCTGCTCGGCGTGGTGCTCGTGGTCGGGCTGAAGGTGCTGGCGACGCATTGGCTCGCCCGCGCCTTCGGCCACCCGCGCGGCACCGCGCTGCGCACCGCGCTGCTGCTGTCGCAGGCCGGCGAGTTCGGCTTCGTGCTCTACGCGACGGCCGCCGCGGCCGGCGTGATGCTGCCGGCGCAGGCGAGCCTGCTGGTGGTGCTGGTCACGCTCTCCATGGCGGCGACGCCGCCGCTGGTGCGCTTCGGCCCGGCCTTCCTGCGGAGCTGCGGCCAGGACATCCCGGAGGAGGATTTCTCTGACGCCAAGGGCAATGTCCTGGTGATCGGCTTCGGCCGCTTCGGCCAGCTGGTGGCGCAGGTGCTGCTGCGCCACGGCGTCAGCCTGACGCTCCTCGATTCGGACGTGAACCGCATCGAGGAGGCGGGACGCTTCGGCGCCCGCGTGCATTACGGCGATGGCACGCGGCTCGATGTGCTGCGCGCCGCCGGCGCCGAGCGGGTGCGGATGATCCTGGTCTGCACCGACCGGCCGGAGGTGACCAGCCGCATCGTCGGCGTGGTGCAGGAGGCCTTTCCGGGGACGCCCTGTTTCGTCCGCGCCTGGGATCGCCGGCACGCGCTGGAACTGCTGGCACGCGGCATCGACGGGCAGGTGCGGGACACGCTGGAATCCGCCCTGGCGCTCGGGCGGGAGGCGCTGGTCGGGCTCGGCGTGCCACGCGACACGGCGGAGGCGGTGGAGGAGGATGTGCGCCAGCGCGACCGCGAGCGGCTGAAGGCGCAGCAACTCGGCGGGCTCTTCGTGGCCTCCGACCACTACAAGGTCCGGCCCGAGCCGCTGACGCCGCCACGGCGGGAGAAGCAGCCGGGCTGAAAAGGCCGGGGGAAGGAATTCCCCCGGACCCCCTTCTTTTTGCCAGTTTGGCGTGGCGCTTTCCGCCCGCGCGGAAAACTCGAAGAAAAAGAAGGGGGCCTGGGGGAATTCATTCCCCCAGCCTTCTTCTCAGAACTCCAGGCAGATCTTCCCGAAATGCTGGCCGGATTCCTCGTGCCGGAAGGCATCGGCGATCGCTTCCAGGGGGAAGCTGCGGTCGATCACCGGGCGCAGACCGGTGGCGTCCAGCGCGCGCACGAAATCCTGTTGGTGGCGCCGACTGCCGACGATCAGTCCTTGCAGCCGGGCCTGCTTCGCCATCAGCGCGGCGGTCGGCACCTCGCCCTTGCGGCCGGTCAATACGCCGATCAGCGAGATATGGCCGCCGACCCGCACCGCCGTGATGGACTGGGCCAGCGTGCCGGGGCCACCGACCTCGATGACGTGGTCCACGCCGCGCCCGCCGGTCCAGTCGCGGGCGCGGGTGCCCCAGTCCTCGTGCTGGCGGTAGTTGATGGTGTGGTCCGCACCGAGGCCGCGCAGGCGCTCCAGCTTGGCGTCGGAGGAGGAGGTGGCGAGCACCGTCGCGCCCATCCGCTTCGCGATCTGCAGGGCGAAGATGGAAACGCCACCAGTGCCGAGCACCAGCACGACGTCGCCGGCCTTCAGCCCGCCATCCACCACCAGGGCGCGCCAGGCGGTGAGGCCGGCGGTGGTGAGCGTGGCCGCCTCGGCATGGCTGTAGCCGAGCGGGGCGCGAGTGAACCAGCTTGCCGGGCGGACGACGACCTCACGGGCATAGCCATCCACGCCGTCGCCGGGGACGGTGGAGAAGTCGCCGACGGTGGGCGGGCCATCCTGCCAGCCGGGGAAGAAGCAGGAGACGACCTGGTCGCCGGGCGCGAAGTCGCTGACACCGTCGCCCACCGCTTCCACCACGCCGGCGCCATCGGCCATGGGGATGCGGTTGTCGGCGGTGCGCATGCGGCCGCTGACCACGCCGAGATCGTGATAGTTGAGCGAGCTGGCATGCAACCGGACGCGGATCTCGCCCGGCCCGGGCGCGCCGGGATCGGGCATGTCGATCAACTCAAGCCGGTCCAGCCCACCTGGCGCGCGCACCACGATGCCTTTCATTCGCAGCCTCCTTTCCCATCCAGTGTGACCCGCGAGGGGAAATGGGAGGGCGCGGCCATCATTGCAGGGTAGGGCGGGCCCTCACGTATCGACGATGGGGGCGAAGCCGCCATAGATCATGCGCTTGCCGTCGAAGGGCATCTCGCCGAACTCCTTCATGCGCGGGTCCGCCCTCATGCGCTCGTGCACGGTGTCGCGCACCGCCTTGCTCGGATATTCGATCCAGCTGAAGACGACGATCTCGCCATCCTCCGCCTTCACCGCCCCGCGGAAATCCGTGACCTTGCCGTCCGGCACGTCGTCGCCCCAGCATTCCACCACGCGCGTGGCGCCGAATTCCTTGAACAGCACGGCCGCTGCGGCGGCGTGCTGCCGAAAGACTTCCTTGTTGGCGGCGGGCACGGCCAGCACGAAGCCTTCCACATACTGCATGTCCGTCTCTCCCTGCTTCTTCGGGCGGCCCCTGTAGGCCGCGCTCATCTTGACAATTTTGTTGATATCAACCTATATGGGTCATGTCAAAACGGATTCCCTTCACGACGACGCTGGAAGTGCGGGATGCCTGTCTCTGCCTGCATGCCCAGCGCGCCGCCCGCGCCCTGGCCCGCCGTTTCGACGAGGCGCTGCGACCCGTCGGGCTGACCAACGGCCAGTTCTCGCTGCTGATGGCGCTGAACCGGCCGGAACCCCCGCCGCTGAGTCCGGTGGCGGAGCTGCTGGCGATGGACCGCACGACCCTGACCGCCGCGCTGAAGCCGCTGGCCCGCGACGGGCTGGTGGCCATTGAGACAGACCCGGCCGACCGCCGCAGCCGCCGCCTGCGGCTGACGGAGGCCGGGCAGGAGGTGCTGGCCCGCGCGCTGCCGATCTGGCGCGCGCTGCATGGCGCGGTGGAGGCCGAACTGGCCGCGGCGCCGGCGGTGCCGCCGCCCGATGCGGTGCGCGCCGCCCTTCGCGCCCTGTCCTGAAAGGGGGCCTCCCGGCCCCTTACGCCCCCATGATCCGGTGGAAGAGCGGCACCGCCGCCGCCAGCCGCTCGATCCGGGCGCATTCGCGCGGGCTGTGGGCGGTGTCCATCACTTCGGGCCCCAGGATCACGCAGGGGGCGACCTCCTGCAGCTCGCTGGCATCCGTGCCGAAGGGGCGGGTTTCCGCCTGGTGCCCGGTGGCGGCTTCGGCCGCGCGGACGAACGGATGGTCGGCCGGGGTTTCCGGCGGGCGGCCCTGGCGGACGACCGTCAGCGCGATCCCGGCGCGTTCGGCGGCGGCCTCGACGGCCTGCACCACCGGCGTCGGGTCGATGCTGCGGCTGTAGCGGAACTTGATGCGCGCGGTGGCCTTGGGGACGGTCACGTTCACCGCCGCGCCATGGTTGTCGAGGATCAGGTTGAAGTCGCTGAAGGGCGGGTTGTAGGCCGCATCGTGCAGTGTGCTGTCGGTGCGCAGGCGCTCGGAAAGGGCCTTCATCTCGACCAGGAAGGGGATCAGCGCCCAGTTGGCGTTGCGCCCGATGCCGAGCGAGGAATGCGCCTGCACCCCCTCGGCCACGGCGATGAAGTCGATATTGCTGCGGTGGCCGCGCACGGGCACGAGGTCGGTCGGCTCGGCGACGATGATGCCGCGCGGCGCCGCGCGGCGGGCCAGGGCGGAGCGTTCGGCGATCGCGCGCGCGCCCTGCTTGGTGGTCTCCTCGTCGGTCGTGATCAGCAGGGTGGCGGGGAGATGCGCCGGCAGGGTGCGGGCGGCGACGATGCAGGCGGCCAGCGGCCCCTTCATGTCGGCGGCGCCGAGCCCGTGCAGCACGCCATCGGCGTCGATGCGGCCGGAGAAGGGATCGGTCTCCCAGCCGGTGTCGGGCACCGTGTCCATATGGCCGGAGAGCGCGACGCCGCCGGGCGGGCCGCGATGGGCCACGATCACCTGCTTCGCCACGCCGGCGGGGTCGGTGTAGTCCAGCCGCTCCAGCTCGAAGCCCTCCAGCGCGGCGGCGATGCGATCGGCCACGGCCCGGTTGGAGACGAAGGAGCGGCTGTCCAGCCGGACCAGCTCGCTGGCGAGTCGCGCCACGGCGTCGGTGTGTTCCATGGGGATGCCTATCCCCCGTCCCGCCCTCCGGGGCAAGCGGCGCGCGGGGCCGGATGCGCCCCGCCGCGCCGGGCGTCAGGCGATGAGGATGTCCTCCGTCGTGGCGTTCAGGAATGCCACCGCGCTGCTGGCGGCGGCCGGCTGCCCACCGGTGTCGAGCGCCGCGGCGATCAGCAGCAGGTCGCCGCCGCTCTCGCTCACCGCGAAATGGCCGGGCGAGGAGAGCTCGCCGCGGATCAGCGCGTATTCGCCCTGGTTCAGGATCAGCGCCGGGGTGGGCTGGGCGGGCGGCGGATCGCCCAGCAGGACCGGCCCGGTGTGCAGCGCGCGCGTGCCCTGCGGGAAGACGTCCAGCGTCACCAACTCGCCCGCTTCGTAGTCGGTGATGGCGCTGATCACGCCGGTGATGACGTCGCCCTGCGAGATCTGCCCGTCGAGATCGCCCTCGGCGGTGAGATAGGTGCTGCTCCAGGCGGTGAAGCTGTCCTGGCCGGCGCCGCCGGTCATGGTGATGCCGGCATCGACCTCGGGCGTCAGGCTGAAGGTGGTGCCGATGAGCTGGTCGTTACCATTGCCGCCGTCGATCGTGGTCGCCAGGCCGGTGCCGTAGAGCGTGTCGTCCCCCTCGCCGCCGAAGCCGAAATTGTCGCGGTTGTCGGTGCCGCCGAGGCTCAGGATGTCATTGCCGATGCCGCCATGGATGATGGTGCCGATGCCGGAGGCGCTGATGGTGTCGTCGCCCTCATCGCCATAGACGACATTGTTGCGCCCGGGGCCGAAATCCGTGCCGACGACGTAGAAGTCATCATTGCCCGTGCCGCCGAAGGCGACATTGCGGTCGCCGTAGATGGTGACGGAATCGTTGCCCGCCCCGGCGAGGATGGTGTTGCCCCAGAGGCCGCCCGGTTCCGCCGTGGCCGTGATGATGTCGTCGCCGCCACGGCCCAGGACGGAGAGGAAATTGCCGGAGGCGGTGATCACGTTGGGCTCCGTGCTCCCCAGGTGGAAATGGTCCGGGATATGGTCGAAGGCGGCATCGATGACGTCGGAGACCAATTCCGTGGCGCCGGAAATCAGCTTTGCCAGTCGCATGACGAATGCTTCTCCGTAACCGCTGAGATCATGTGGCGCTCGCTCGACCCTCTGTCGGCTGCGCCGCGGTCCATCCGAGCAATCATAAGTTGTAGACCGTGGCGCCCTGGCTACACATCGGGGTGATGCCGCGCGGCGAGGCGGCTTGCCGGGCGGCGCGGGGCGCGGCAGGCTCACCGGCTATGCAAGACGCCGCCTATCTCGACCCCCGCACCGGCCGCACCTGGCCGCTTTCCGAACCCCGCTGGTGCGGTCCGGAGGGCCAGCCGCTGCTGCTGACCGACCTCCCCGGCCTGACCCGTGCCGCGATCGCGACGGGGGAGCGCAGCCTCTGGCGCTACGCCGCCGCGCTGCCCTTCCAGCCCGGGGCGCGGATCAGCCTCGGGGAGGGCTGCACGCCACTGGTGGCGGGGGAATGGGCGGGGGCGCCGGTGCGCTTCAAGTGCGAGTGGTTCATGCCGAGCGGCAGCTTCAAGGACCGTGGTGCCTCGGTGATGCTCTCGCTGCTGCGGGCGCAGGGCATCACCCATGTGCTGGAGGATTCCTCCGGCAATGGCGGCGCGGCCATCGCCACCTATGCGGCGGCGGGCGGCATGAGGGCCAAGATCCTGGTGCCGGAATCGACCAGCCCGGCCAAGACGGTGCAGTCCCGCGCCGTGGGGGCGGAGATCGAGCTGATCCCCGGCAGCCGGCAGGACTGCGCCGACGCGGCCTTGGCTCAGGCCAAGGAGATCTTCTACGCCAGCCACAATTGGCATCCCTTCTTCCTGCACGGCACCAAGACGCTCGCCTATGAGCTGTGGGAGGACCTGGGCTTCGAGGCGCCGGACAACGTCATCGTGCCCTGCGGCGCGGGCTCCAATGTGCTGGGCTGCGGCCTCGGCTTTTCCGAGCTGCTGCGGGCCGGGGAGATCGTCCGCCTGCCGCGCATCTTCGCTGCCCAGCCGGCGCATTGCGGGCCGATCGCACGGGAATTCCTCGGCGAGGCGCCGGTCACGCCGCGCCCGACCATCGCGGAAGGCACCGCCATCGCCCAGCCGATCCGCACGCCGGAAGTGCTCTCCGTGCTGGAGGGGAGCCATGGCGGCGCGGTGCTGCTGGAGGAGGGTGAGATCGCCGAGGCGACGGCCGGGTTGGCGAAGCGTGGCCTCTATGTCGAGCCGACCAGCGCCCAGGCGGCGGCGGCCTTCGCCCGGCTGCTGGCGAGCGGAACCATCCGGCGCGAGGAGACCACCGTGGTGGTGCTGACCGGCAGCGGACTGAAGGCCACGCAGCGCCACGCGGAGCTGCTGGGGCTCGCCCTGTGAGCAGCGCCGCCGGGAGCGCCCAGGGGAGCGTCAAGGGGAGCATGGGGCCGCGCGTCGCCCTGCTGGGTTTCTCCATCGAGTGCAACCGCTTCGCCCCGGTGGCGCAACGGGAGGATTTCCGCTGCTGGCTGGAGGGCGAGGCGATCCTCGCCGATGCGCGCAGCCCCGCCCCGGTGGCCTTGGGCGAGATGCCGGGCTTCGTCGCCGCCATGGACCGCGAGGGACCCTGGCAGCCGCGCCCGATCCTGCTTGCCATGGCCGAGCCGAACGGGCCGGTGGACCACGCCGCCTTCGAGGGCATGATGGCGATCTGGCGCGCCGGGCTGGAGGCGCTGCGCGGCCAGGTGGAGGGCATCTATTGCGTGATGCACGGCGCCGGCCTGACCACGGCGCTCGATGACCCCGAGGGCGCGCTGCAGCGGCTGGTCAAGGAGGTGCTGGGGCCGGAGGTGCCGCTGGTCTGCTCCTACGACCTGCACGCCAATGTCTCCGAGGCGATGGTGGCGCAATGCGACGCCTTCGTCGGCTACCGCACCAACCCGCATGTGGACATGCGCGAGCGTGGTGCCGAATCCGCCGCGCTGCTGCGACGGCTGCTGCGGGGAGAGCGGTTCCATCGCGCCTTCCGCCGTCTGCCGATCGTGGCGCCCACCGTCAGCCTGCTGACCGCCAAGGGACCCTTTGGCGAGGTGATTGAGTTCGGGCAGGAGCGCGCGAAGGTGCTGGGGCCGGAGAAGGTGGCGAATGTCTCAGTCATGGGCGGTTTCGCTTATGGCGATACGCCTTTCAACGGCTTCGCCATCGTCGTCACCGGGCCGGACAGGCCGGCCTGCGAGACTCTGGCCGACGAGCTGGCCAGGGATGCCTGGAGCAAGCGCGCCCGCTTCGTGGCGAAGCTGACGCCACTCAGCGAGGCGGTGCAGCGGGCGCTGACCACCGAGGTGCCGCTGGCCTTCGCCGATGTCGCCGACAATCCGGGCGGTGGGGGCGGCGGCAACACGATGTACATCCTGGAAGCCTTTCACAAGGCGGGCGTGCGGGATGCCATCTTCGGCGTGATCCACGACCCGGCGCTGGCCGCCGAGGCGCACCAGCTCGGACAGGGCGCGCGCTTCACCGCCCGCTTCAACCGCGCCACGAAGGACAGTTTTGCGCATCCCTTCGCGGCCGAAGCGGAGGTGCAGGCGCTTTCCGATGGCAAGGTGACGGGGCGGCGCGGCATCTTCGCCCGCACGGCGATGGATCTCGGCCCCACCGCGGCGCTGCGTCTGGGCGGCATCGTGGTGGTGGTGATCAGCCGGCGGACGCAATGCGCCGACCCCGCCTTCCTGGAGCATCTCGGCCTCGATATCGGCGCGGCGCGCTGTGTGGTGGTGAAGTCGCGCGGGCATTTCCGCGCCGGCTTCGACGAGTTCTTCACCCCGGGGCGGATCGTCGAGGTGGATGCGCCGGGGCTGACCTCGCCCATGCTGGACCGCTTCAACTGGACCCGGCTGCCCCGCCCGGTGCTGCCGCTCGACCCGGAGACACGCTGGAGCCCGGCTTGAGGCGCTGCCCTCGCCCACGCCCACACCTTCTTGAAGGCGGGCCACCCGGAGCGAGAACCGGCGCCGCCTTCCAGCCATCGCCATGTTGCGGTTGAAGGAGCCTTGGGCTGCGCTTCATCGACCCGCCGCGGATGCGCCTGGGAAGCCTGCTGTCGCAGCAAGGGCTGGCTGCGGCAGGCCTGCCCACCTTGGGCATGCTTCCCTCGGATGCTCTGCTGCTCGTCCATCTGCGAGGGCCCTTCGCCCTGCTGGTGGTGCTGCTCACCGGTCTTCTGGCCGCTCTGGGGCGGGCGGCACGGCGGGGCGGCCGGGCTGCAACGGACGCCGCCGGACCCGCGATCTGACCCTCGGCCATCCTATGGCCCAGCGCGGCCCTTGCCTTCCCGCTGCGCGCGCCGGCCCTTCTCCGCTAGGCAGAGGTCCGGGGGGATCCGATTCCCCCCGACGAGAGGGCCCGCAGCGGTTTCCGTCCGCCCTGGCTCACTTCGGCCGCTTCCGCCTGTGATTTCGACGGACATCTCCACCTGATCGGGATCTGCTCTAGAGCGCGGCGTTCCGGAAGATCCCCGTGATCCAGTCAAGGAAAACACGCAGGCGCGGTGCGAGCTGACGGTTCTGCGGGTAGAGCGCGGAGAGGGGCGTCGGCGCGGGCGGATGGTCCGCCAGCACCTCCACCAACCGCCCTTCCGCGAGGTCCTGCGCGAAGCGGTAGCGGGGCGCCTGCGCCAGGCCCAGGCCGAGGCGCGCGAGATCCGCCATGGTGTCCGAGTTGTTCACGGTGATCCGCGCCGGCAGGGCCACCTTGCGCAGCGTGCCGCCGATCGTGAATTCCAGCGGCAGGATGTCCCCGGTCCGCGACGAGACGAAGCCGATCATGTGGTGGCCGGCGAGATCGTCGGGTGCCATGGGCATGCCGTGCCGGGCGAGATAGGCGGGGCTGGCGACGGTGACCTCCCGGAGCAGGCCAAGGCGGCGCAGGATCATCCCACTTTCGGTCGGCTCGCCGGCACGGAGGACGCAGTCCACGCCTTCGCGCACCAGGTCCACGAAGCGGTCACCCTGGCCGAGATGCAGCTCGATCAGAGGATGGCGGTCGAGGAACGCCTGCAGATGCGGCAGGAGAAAGGTCCGCGTGAGCTGGCTGTTGGCATCCACGCGCAGGAGGCCGCGTGGGCGCGCATCGCGGAAGGCGCCTTCGGCCTCCTCCAGCTCGGCCAGGATGGCAAGACAGCGTTGGTAGTAAGCCTGGCCGTCCAGGGTGGGCGCGACGTGCCGGGTGGTGCGCTCCAGCAGGCGCACGCCGAGATGCGCTTCGAGGGATTTCAGCGCCTCGGTCGCGGTCGAGCGCGGCAGGCCGAGATCCGCCGCCGCGGCGGTGAAGCTGCGGCGCTCCACGAGGCGGACGAAGAGGCGCATGCGGTCGAAGCGGTCCATGGCGATTGTTCAGCAATACCGAAAGAACATGGCAAGCTCCGGTGGATTATTCGGGGCCGTCGCGCGGCTATTTCCTGGGCCAGCAACCCAGGAGGCTGTCCATGACGAACCCCAGTCAACGTGTTGCCATCGTGACCGGCGCGTCCAAGGGCATCGGCGCGGCGGTGGCGCAGCGCCTGGCCCGTGAGGGCCTCGCGGTGGTGGTCAATTACGCCCATGGGCGCGAGGCGGCCGAGCAGGTCGTGCGCGCAGTGGAGGGCGCCGGCGGCCGCGCCGTCGCGGCGCAGGCCGATATCGGCGCGGCGGAGGGCATGCCCGCGCTGTTCGACGCCGCCGAGCAGGCCTTCGGCGGCGCCGACATCCTCGTCAACAATGCCGGCATCATGCAACTCGCGCCGATCGCGCAGGTGGAGGATGCCGCTTTCGAGCGGCAGGTCGCCATCAACCTCGGCGGCGTGTTCCGTGGCCTGCGCGAGGCGGCGCGGCGGCTGCGCCAGGGCGGGCGGATCATCAGCTTCTCCTCCAGCGTCGTCGGCCTCTACCAGCCGGGCTATGGCGTCTATGCCGCGACCAAGGCCGCCGTGGAGGCGATGACCCATGTGCTCGCCAAGGAACTCGGCCCGCGCGGCATCACGGTCAATGCGGTGGCGCCCGGGCCGGTCGAGACGGAACTGTTCCTGAAGGACAAGACCGAGGCGCAGGTGCGCGCCGTCGCCGGGATGAGCCCCTTCGGACGGCTGGGCCGGCCGGAGGACATCGCCGGCGTCGTCGCCTTCCTCGCCGGCGCGGAGAGCGGCTGGGTGAACGGCCAGGTGATCCGCGCCAATGGCGGCATGATCTGAGGAGGCGCGCAGCATGCAACAGACCATCCTCATCACCGGCGCCTCGAGCGGCTTCGGCGCCATGGCGGCGCGGGCGCTTGCCCGGGCGGGGCACCACGTCTACGCCACGATGCGCGACCTCGCCGCGCACAAGGGCGAGCCGGCCGCCGCGATGGAGCAACTCGCGCGCGACGAGGGGCTGGCGCTGCGCCCGCTCGCGCTCGACGTGACCTCCGAAGTCTCGACCGAGGCCGCCGTGGCGCAGGTTCTGGCCGAGGCCGGCCGCCTCGACGTGCTGGTCCACAATGCCGGCCATATGGGCTTCGGCCCGGCGGAGGCCTTCACGCCAGAGCAGCTCGCGCAGCTCTATGACGTCAACGTCGTCGGCACGCAGCGGGTGAACCGCGCTGCGCTGCCCGCCATGCGGGCGGCGGGCCGCGGGCTGGTGCTCTGGGTCGGGTCGAGCAGCACGCGCGGCGGCACGCCGCCCTTCCTTGCCCCCTATTTCGCGGCGAAGGCAGGCATGGACGCGCTGGCGCAGAGCTACGCGCTCGAACTCGCGCGCTTCGGCGTCGAGACCACCATCCTGGTGCCCGGCGCTTTCACCAAGGGCACGCAGCACTTCGCCCATGCCGCTGCGCCGGCCGACCAGGCGCGCGCGGAGGCCTATTGGTCCGGCCCCTATGCCGGCACCGACGAGGCGGTGCTGCGCGGGCTGGCGGCGCTCGAGCCCGACGGGGCCGACCCCGCCGCCGTGGCCGAGGCGATGGTGCGGATCGTGGGCCTGCCGCATGGCCGGCGCCCCTTCCGCGTCCATGTCGATCCCTCGGAGGATGGGGCGGCGGTGGTCAATGGCGTCGCCGACCGCGTCCGCGCCCAACTGCTCGAGCGGATCGGCCTGGCCGACCTGCTCCACCCCGCCGCCTGAGCGGCCTTTCCCCAGTCAGGAGGCCCCCCCCATGCCCTTTGCCGATCTCAAGCTGCCGAGGCCGCGCTCTCGAGGGCGCGGAAGGAGGCGATCGTGCACCGCATCACCGCGATGTTCGTCGAATATTTTGGTGCGGCGGCGCGGCCGCACAGCATGGTGCTGATCGAGGAAGTGCCGGATGGCGGCTGGGGCTGGGCCGACGAGGTGTTCGTGATCCCGGAGCCCTACCGGGTGGAGGACCGGGCCTAACGCCATTCCTCCAGGATCAGGCCCTCCGGGGCGTCATAGCCGCCTGCCTCCGGCCGGGTCATGGCGATCCCTGAAAGCTCGGTGCGGAAGCCGGCGGCCTTCATCGCCGCATAGGCGGCACGGCGCGCATGGGTCACGCTGGCCTGGAGGCGCCGCGCCCCGCAGCGCGCGGCCTGCGCCGCCGCAGCAGCCAGCAGCGCCTGGAAGCCGGCCGCGTCGCCCGGCCGCACGGCGCCGAAGCGGATGGCCAGCGTGCCGCTGCCTGCCTCGCTGCCGGGGCCTTCGTGATACAGGGCGAAGCCGGTGATCTCGCCGCCCGCCTCCAACAGGATCGTGTCGCCGAGCCGCTGCTCCGCGGTGGCGCGAATCTCCCGGTCGAGGTCGAGCCCCTCCAGCACTGCGCCGGTGATTCGGCGGCAGCCGGCCAGCGCCGCCGCCTGCCACCCCGGCGGAAGCTGCGAGAACAGCAGCGGCGGCGCGGTGGAGAGGGTGCCGTCGACCGGTCGGGCCATCACCGCGATCAGGTGCCGGGAGAGGAAGCCTGCATCCTCGTAGAGGCGGAGGTGCCGGGGGCTGCCGGGCTGGGTGTAGAGCGCGGTGAGCCGTGCGCCCCAGGCCTCCGCCGCCAGGAGCGCGGGAGCAAGGAGCCGGCGGGCTAGGCCGCGGTTCCAGCAGTCCGGCCGGATGCTGAGCGGGCCGAGCACGGCCAGGCTTCCCCAGTCCATGACCGCGACGCTGCCGAGGATCTGGCCGCCAGCCTCGGCGACGAGGCAGCCGGCCGGGTTGGTGCGCCAGCGCGGGCGGAGGAGGTCGGCATCGCCGAGGAACCGCATCGGGTCGGGCAGGCCCCGCTCGGTGCCGAAGGCGAGGCGCAGCACGCGGTCTGCCGCGCCGAGGTCCTGCGCCGTCATTGGACGGATGGTCGTTTCCATGGGGGCCTTCCTTGCCGTGCCGAAGGTGGCCGCACCCCCCCCGCGGCGGCAAGCGGGGGAGCGCGCGTCGCTCAACGGGCATCCGGGTAGTCCCGCCCCGGCCGCGCCTTGTAGGTCGGCAGGGACCAGCCGCGCAGGATGGCCGCCGCCCGCACCAGGAAGGCGGCCGCCATGCCCGCGCAGACGGCGATGCCGCGATCCGCCCCCAGCAGCGACAGAGCCACGAAGCCCGCCGCGCCCAGGGCGGCCGCCGTGGCATAGATCTCCTTCCGCAGGATCAGCGGCAATTCGCCGCAGACCACATCCCGCAGGGCGCCACCGAAGGTGGCGGTGATCATGCCGAGCAGGATGGCGGCCCAGGGGCTGGCGCCGTCGTTCAGCGCCGCCTCCGCGCCCAGCACGCTGAAGAGCGCCATGCCCACCGCATCGGCCCAGATCAGCGGCACGAAACGCCGCTCCAGCCGGTGCGCGGCGAAGAAGAGGATCAGCGCTACCACGGCCACCATCAGCGCGAGGCCAGGCGTGTCGAGCCACAGGACGGGGCGACCCAGCAGCACGTCCCGCACCGTGCCGCCGCCGAAGGCAGTGGTGGCGGCGATCAGCACGAAGCCCACAGGGTCGAGCTGCTTGCGCGAGGCGGTCAGCGCACCGGAGGCGGCGAAGGCGGCTGAACCGATCCAGTTCAGCGCCTCCAGCAGCAGGGCGAAGGATGAGGGCAAGCTATTCGGCGGGCAGGGGCCGGGCCGTCTTCTCCGCGAGCGCCGTGCCACGCGCGCTGCCCATGCAGAGCAGCGAAAGCGCCAGCAGCCCGGCCACCAGCGGCAGCACGAGATGCGGATATCCGGCATCGAGCAGCAGGCCGAAGGGCACCGGCGTCAGCGCGCCGCCCAGCGGCAGGCCGGAGGAGATGAAGCCGAAGACCTTGCCGATCTGCCCGGGCGGCGCGGCATCCTTCACCATCACGTCGCGCGGGGTGCGGCTGGCGCCGAGGGCGAAGCCCGCGCCAAACGCCAGGGCGACGGCGGCATAGCCCGGCACCGGGATGATGCCGAGCATCAGCAGCAGGGTGATGGAGACCAGCGTCAGGCCGATCACGAAGGTGGCGTGCCGGGTGGAGCGGTCGGCGAACCAGCCGCCGACCAGAACTCCGCTGGTATTGCCGAGCATGTAGCCCGTCAGCGCCATCGAGCCGACCGCCACCGGGATGCCCCACATCTGGTCCAGCACGGTGATCAGGAAGGCCTGGACGCCGGAGCCGGCCATGGAGGAGAGCAGGAAGAAGGCGAAGAACAGCAGCATGGTGCGGGAGAACAGCACCGCCGCGCCGATGCCCTCCTCCTTGCCCTTGGGCTTGGCCTGGTCATTCAAGATGCGGCTCTGCAACACGATCGCGCCCACCACGGGCACGCCGAGCAGGCCGAGCAGCAGCAGCGACTCGCGCCAGCCGATCGCCACCGCCAGCACGGCAATCACCGGCGGGGCCAGGGCGAAGCCCAGATTGCCGGTGAGGGTGTGCATGGCGAAGGCCCGCCCCATGCGCGACTTGTTGATGCTGCCGGCGAGGATGGCGTAGTCGGCCGGATGGATGACGCTGTTGCCGATGCCGGACAGGATCGCCAGTCCCAGGATGATCCAGTAGTTCGGCGCGAAGGCCATGGCCGAGATGGAGAGCGCCATCAGCAGCGTGCCGCCGATCAGGTAGGGGCGGGCGCCGTGCCGGTCCACCAGGAAGCCGACCGGCGTCTGCAGCAGGGCCGTGACCGCGCTCATCAGCGCGACGGACAGGCCGAGCGCGGCATAGGAGACGCCGAAATCGTCGCGCCAGATCGGGAAGAGCGGCGCCAGGCACAGCATGTAGAAATGCGACAGGAAGTGGCCGGTGCCGATCAGGCCGATGATGCGCCAGTCGCGGCTGGGCGGGGGATCGGCGGCGAGGCCGACAGGCGCCATGGGACGTTCCTCCTGCGAAGCAAAACGGAACGCTGCGCCGGCCCCGGCGCGCCTGTCAAACGCCGTGGCGGCAGGGCCGGGTTGCACCGGCGGCTGCCTCCATCGGGAAGGGGAGGCCGGAGCGGTGCGCCCCGGCAAGGAGGGGCGGGCCGCCCCTCCCGTCAGGCTCAGACCTCGTCGTCGAAGCCGCTGTCGTCGAAGCCCGAATCATCCTGGAATCCGGAATCATCGGGATAGGCATCATTGCCGAACTGGCCCTGGTCAGGCACCGCATCCGGTTGCGCGCCCGGATCGGTCCAGGGGCTGGCGGCCTGCACGGCCTCCTGGCCGAAGCTGCCGGCCATGTCGCCAGCGGCGGCGGTCGCCGCCTCGGCAGCGCCGCCGGAGAACATGTCCATCAGCATGTTGCCGAGCACCATGCCACCGGCCACGCCGGCCGCGGTGGTGAGCGCCGAGCCGAGGAAGCCGGAGCCGCGCCCGGCCTGCATCATGCCGGGGTTCATGCCATAGGGCGGCATCATCGGCTGCGGGCGGGGCGTCATCGGCACCGGACGATTGCCGCCGCCGCCGAACATGCCGCCAAACAGGCCGCCGCGGCTCTGCTGCTGTGCCGCCTGCGCCTGGCGCTGGGTGTTCTCCAGCTGCCACTCCAGCTCCTGGATGCGGTTCTGCGCCTGCACCAGGGCGTGCTCCTGCACGAAGGCGGTCTGCGTCAGGCGGTAGCGCGCCTCGGGATAGCGCGCAAAGAGTTCGGCGATCAGCCGGTCTGCCTCCGGATCCACCGGCGGCAGGGGCGGGCGGGACTGGGTGGCCGGCACGCTGCCGCCGCCCCAGGGGGAGGCCGCTGACTGCGGGGCGGAAACCCCCGCCATGCGCTCCACGAAGGCGGTGATAATGCGGCGTTCTTCTTCGGTCATGTCCGATCCCCGGTGGGGCCTTTCTCGAACAGGGTGTCGTCCGTCCGCGCCCGGTCCGGGCGCGGCCAAGCACTTGGACTGCCGCCGCGGTGCTTTCAAGAGAAAAAATTACAGAACGTCCATGTTTGGCGTATCCATGCCTGATGCTCAGGCCCCGTCCGAAAGTCCCAGCCGGCGCCACTCGATCACCGGGCAGCGGTCCATCACCGCCACCAGCCCGGCGGCGCGGGCGCGCTCGGCGGCGGCGGTGTCAATGACGCCAAGCTGCATCCAGACGGTTTTCGCGCCGAGCCGGATGGCCTCGTCCACCACCTTTCCCGCCTCCTCGCTGCGGCGGAAGATGTCCACCATCTCCAGCGGGCCGGCCTCCTCCAGGCTGGCGGCGACGGTGCTGCCGTGCAGGCGCTGGCCGTCGAGGCCGGGGTTCACCGGCGTGACGTCGAAGCCACGCCCGACCAGGAAGGCGGTGACGCCATTCGAGGGGCGCATCGGGTTGGCCGAGGCGCCCACCACGGCGATGCGCCGGGTGTTCAGCAGCACCCGGCGGATGGTGTCGTCGTCGAGGCCGTCAATCGCCATGGTGGAGTGTTTCCCTCAGTCGTCCTGGTCGCGGTGGAGGATGCGGAAGCTGTGGCGCTCCAGCTTCAGGTCGTAAAGCTTGCCATCCGCGCCACGGGCATCGTCCACCTCCCACACGCCGTCGTCGAGGCTGACGGACTTGAACTCCGTGAAGCCCTGCCCGCGCAGGCTCTGCTCGATCGCCGCCCTCTCCTGATCGGTGGCGCGGCGGTCCTTCTCCTCGGTGTCGATGAGGCTGAGGTCGTCCGGCGTCAGGCGGATGTCGCGCTCGGACCCGTCGGCCTTGCGGGCGTCGTCCACGTCCCACAGGCCGTCATCCATCTCGATGGAGCCCCAGCTCTGGAAGCCCTGCGCCCGCAGCGCCGACTCGATGCGGCCGCGCTCCTCGGCGGTGGCATCGCGGGCCAGCGCCTGGGTGGCGCCGGCGGTGCCGGCCAGCAGGGCGAGGGCCAGAACAGGACCGGAGAGGCGAAGCGTCATGCGGGGTGAACTCCTTTCAACACTCTTGTCCCTTCGGGAACGCCGAAGGAAGGGCAAGGTTCCGGCCGGGCATGGCTGCCCGGCCGGAGACGCCGCACACCTTCAGTAGATCACCACGCCGCGGATGCTCTCGCCGCGCGTCATCAGGTCGAAGCCCTCGTTGATCTTCTCGAGCGGCATGGTGTGGGTGATCAGGTCGTCGATGTTGATCTTCCCGTCCATGTACCAATCGACAATCTTCGGCACGTCGGTCCGCCCGCGCGCGCCGCCGAAGGCCGAGCCGATCCAGCGCCGGCCGGTGACGAGCTGGAAGGGGCGGGTGCTGATCTCCTTGCCCGCCTCGGCCACGCCGATGATGGTGGAGACGCCCCAGCCCTTGTGGCAGCACTCCAGCGCCTGGCGCATCAGCGTGGTGTTGCCGACGCATTCGAAGCTGTAGTCGGCGCCGCCATTCGTCAGCTCGACGAGATGGGCCACCAGGTCGCCCTTGATCTCCTTCGGGTTGACGAAGTGGGTCATGCCGAACTTGCGGGCCATCGCCTCGCGCGCCGGGTTGATGTCCACGCCCACGATCATGTTGGCGCCGACCATCTTCGCGCCCTGGATGACGTTCAGCCCGATGCCGCCGAGGCCGAAGACCACCACATTGGCGCCGGCCTCCACCTTGGCCGTGAAGATCACCGCGCCGATGCCGGTGGTCACGCCGCAGCCGATGTAGCAGACCTTGTCGAAGGGCGCGTCCTCGCGGATCTTCGCCACCGCGATCTCGGGCAGCACCGTGTAGTTCGAGAAGGTCGAGGTGCCCATGTAGTGGTGGATGGGCTTGCCCTGGCAGGAGAAGCGGCTGGTGCCGTCCGGCATCTGGCCGCGACCCTGGGTCACCCGGATCTTCTGGCACAGGTTGGTCTTGCGGCTGAGGCAGTACTCGCACTCCCGGCATTCCGGCGTGTAGAGCGGGATGACGTGGTCGCCCTTCCTCAGCGACTTCACCCCCGGCCCGACATCGACGACGATGCCCGCGCCCTCATGGCCGAGGATCGAGGGGAAGATGCCCTCCGGGTCGGCGCCGGAGAGGGTGTACTTGTCGGTGTGGCAGAGGCCGGTGGCCTTCACCTCCACCAGCACCTCGCCCTCGCGCGGGCCCTCCAGATCGACCTCCTCGATCGAGAGCGGCTTGCCGGCTTCCCAGGCAATGGCGGCTCGGGTCTTCATCGGGGCATCCTCCTTGGAAAGCTGCGACGCCCGGCGTTCGTCGCACTTCTTGCCCGAGCGCGAAAGGTGGTCATCTTCTCTTCCATGCAGATCCCCTTCCTGAGCCGCCACCCCCGCGTGGCGCTGCTCCGCCTTTCCGGCCTCATCGCTGCCCGCGGCGGCATCGGGCCGGGCGGGCCGCTGAACATCGAGACCATCGGGCCGGTGCTGGAGCGGGCCTTCACGCTGAAGCGCGCGGCGGCGGTGGTGCTGGCCATCAACTCGCCCGGCGGCTCGCCGGTGCAGTCCAGCCTGATCGCGCAGCGCATCCGCCAGCTCGCCGAGAAGCACAAGCTGCCGGTAATCGCCTGCGTCGAGGACGCCGCCGCCTCGGGCGGCTACTGGCTGGCCTGCGCGGCGGACGAGATCGTCGCCGATCCCTCCAGCATCGTCGGCTCGATTGGCGTCATCTCCGCCAGCTTCGGGGTGGAGGAGCTGGCGGCCAAGCTCGGCGTCGAGCGGCGGCTGGTCACGGCCGGCGACCAGAAGTCCTTCCTCGACCCCTTCCGCCCGGTGCAGCCCTGGGAACGCGAGCGGCTGGAGCAACTGCTCGGCGCCCTGCACACCGAGTTCAAGGCCTGGGTGCGGGCGCGGCGGGGCGAACGGCTGAAGGGGCCGCAGGCGGATCTGTTCAACGGCCGCTTCTGGACCGGGCGGGAAGCCCTGCCGCTCGGGCTTGTGGATCGGCTGGGCGATGCGCGCGGGGAGATCCGCCGGCGCTTCGGGGAGAAGGCGCGGATCGTGCCCTTCGGCGCCAAGCGGCCGCCGCTGCCGCTACGCCTGCTGCGCGGGGCGGCCGTGATGGTGGAGGAGCGGGCGGCCTGGGGGCGGCTTGGGCTGTGACCGCGCCAGGGGGCGCTGCCCCCTGGAACCCCCGCCGGGGTGACACTGTCATCCCGGACCCCGCCATCAGTTTTTCCGAATGTGGGGGTCTGGGGGAACTCAGTTCCCCCAGCGGGGAGGTCGGGAGGGGCGCCGGGGAGAACTGGGCCGGAACTTTCGCGCCGCCCGGGTTTTTCCTCCGGCGCGGAATCCGGCAGCCCAGGGAGCAAGCGGATGGACATCCTGGCCTCGAACGCCGCCTACGAAACCTTCCTGCGTGCCGAGCTGGGGCATGAGCTGGTCGAGGAGGCGCTGGCCGAGAAGCATGCGGAGATGGCCGAGGACCCCTTCAGCTTCCTCCGCGCCACCTATTTCCGCTGGGCGGAGACGGTGCTCGATCTGCACCCTGAGCTAGCCGACGCGCCCGTCGTGCTGGCGGTGGGCGACATCCATCTGGAGAACTTCGGCACCTGGCGGGACGCCGAGGGCCGCCTCGTCTGGGGCGTCAGCGACTACGACGAAGCGGCCGAGATGCCCTACACGCTGGACCTGCTGCGGCTGGCCACCAGCGGCCTGCTGGCCAGCCCGGAGGAGGATCACCACGAGATCGGGCCGCTCGCCGAGGGGCTGCTGGAAGGCTATGCGCGGGGGCTGGAGGAGCCGGCGCCGGCCCTGCTGGACCGCGAGCGCGCCTGGCTGCGCCACACCGTCATGGTGCCGGACGCGCATCGCGACGCCTTCTGGGCCAAGCTGAAGAAGAAGCGCAAGCGCTTCGAGGCGCGCAAGCCGGGCGAGCGGCCCTTCCTCTTCGCCCGCTACGAGGCAGCGCTGCGCGCCGCCCTGCCGGCCCATGCGGAGGAGCCGCGCTTCTGGTACCGCAGCGCCGGTCTCGGCAGCCTCGGGCGGCCGCGTTGGGTGGCGCAGGCGAAGTGGCGCGGCGACTGGGTGATCCGCGAGGCCAAGCCGGTGCTGCCCTCGGCCTGGACGCGGCTGCACGGCCACCAGGGGCGCGCCGTGCGCTGCCTGGAGATCGCCACCGCCCGCTACCGCGCGCCCGATCCCTGGTACCGCGTCACCGACGGGGTGGCGGTGCGCCGCCTCTCGCCCAACAACCGCAAGATCGAGACCGACCGGCAGGTCTCGTCGGACTGGGAGGGTGGGCCGGAGGAGACACTGGGGCGCAAGGTGCTGCTGGATGCGCCGATGCTGGATGCCATGGGGCGCGAGCTGGCGGCGATCCATCTCGGCACCGGAAACGCCGCCAAGGCGATCCGCGCCGACCTGGCGAAGCGGCCTGCCGGATGGCTGCACGATGCGGCGATGCGGGCGGCGCAGGCGGTAGCGGAAGACCACCACCTCTTCGCCGCGCGGATGCGCAGCGGCGGCGTCTGAACGCAGCCGGCCGCCGGTTGGGGGCGGCGCGACGATGCGCTAGACCTGGGAAGCCGACCACAGGAGGCCATCCATGGACCAGCATTCGCCGCAGACCGACACCACCACCGACCCGCGCCTCGACCGGCTGGCCGAGATCGCCGTGCAGGTGGGGCTCGGCGGGCTCTACCCGGGGCAGGAACTGGTGATGACCGCCTCGATCGAGGCGCTGCCGCTGGTCCGGCGCATCACCGAGCATGCCTACAAGGCCGGCGCCTCGCTGGTGACGACGCTGTTCTCCGATGACCAGTCGGCGCTGGCGCGCTATCGCCTGGCGGATGAGGCCAGTTTCGACGTGGCGCCGCGCTGGCTCTTCGAGGGCATGGCCGAGGCCTTCCGTGGCGGCGCGGCGCGGCTCGCGGTGGTGGGGGAGGACCCGAACCTGCTCGCCGGGCAGGACCCGGAGAAGATCGCCCGCGCCAACCGTGCCCGCTCGGCGGCCTATCGGCCGGCGCTGGAGCTGATCACCGCCTCGGCCATCAACTGGACGCTGGTGCCCTTCGCCTCCGCCGCCTGGGCGCGCGCCGTCTTCCCGGAGCTGCCGGAGGAGGCGGCCGTGGCGAAGCTGTGGGAGGCGCTCTATGCCAGCACGCGCGTCGATCAGCCGGACCCGAAGGCCGCCTGGGCCGCGCACAACGCCGCGCTGATGGCGCGGCGCAGGATGCTGACCGAGCGGCGCTTCCGCGCGCTGCGCTTCCAGGGGCCGGGCACCGACCTGACGGTGGGGCTGGCCGACAACCATGCCTGGATGGGCGGCAGCTCGAAGGCGCGCAACGGCATCACCGGCAACCCGAACATCCCGACCGAGGAGGTCTTCACCACCCCGCACGCGGCGATGACCGAGGGCACGGTGGCCGCCACCAAGCCGCTGGCGCATGGGGGCACGCTGATCCGCGACATCCGCGTGCGCTTCGCGGAGGGGAAGATCGTCGAGGCGCATGCCAGCACGGGGGAAGAGGTGCTGCAGAAGCTGATCTCGACCGACGAGGGCGCGCGGCGGCTGGGCGAGGTGGCGCTGGTGCCGCATTCCTCGCCGATCTCGCAGAGCGGGCTGTTGTTCTTCAACACGCTGTTCGACGAGAACGCGGCCAGCCATATCGCGCTGGGCCAGGCCTACAAGAAGTGCTTCGTGGATGCCGAGAGCATGACCGATGCGCAGTTCGCCGAGCGCGGCGGCAATTCCAGCCTGATCCATGTGGACTGGATGATCGGCTCGGCCGAGGTGGATCTGGACGGCATCGGCTTCGACGGCAGCGCGACGCCGCTGATGCGCAAGGGCGAGTGGGTCTGAGGCGAGGGGCCGGCCGGGGCCGTATCGCACGCGGCCGCAACGGCCACGGAGGGCGCCCAACGGGGCGCCCGAGGGCTGACCGGGACTGAAGGGGGTTCGGGGGAAGCTGTGCTTCCCCCGGGAGGCGCGGCCTAGGGCGCCGCGGCGGGCGTGGTCTCGGCGAAGCGGGCGATGATCTCCGCCGGGCTGTCGAAGATCAGGGCGGGGCGGGTGCCGGCCAGCGCCGCGCGGGTGGCATAGCCCCAGGCGACGGCGCCGAAATCCATTACCGCCGCGCGGGCGGCCTCGGCGTCGCGCTGCTCGTCGCCGATATAGATGGCCTCGCGGGCGGGGATGCCGCTGCGCCGCAGGACGGCCCGCAGCTTACGGGGCTTGCCAAAGAGCGAGGCGCTGGTGTCGTAGAGGTCGATCAGCCCGGCCAGGCGCGGGCCGAGCGTGGCGCGGATCGAGGCTTCCGAGTCGGAGCTGACGATGGCCAGCCGGACCCCGGCGCCGGAGAGGGTGGCAAGCAGTTCCGGCACCTCGGGGAAGAGGGGCAGGCGGCCCGCCACGGCCTGCTTCTCCCGCCGCAGGTGGCGGATGATCCAGGGCAGCTTCCAGCCCGGAACCTCCAGGCGCCGCATGATCTCGCGCGCGCCGAGGCTGCGCAGCGCCTCGCCCTCGGCGGCGTCGATGACGCGGAAGCCGAAGCGGCGCGCAGCGTCGTTCAGCGCTACCTGGAACCAGGGGAAGCTGTCGGCCAGCGTGCCGTCGAAGTCGAAGATCGCCAGCCGGTAGCGCATGGGGCGCCGGCTCAGCCGCCGACCTGCGCGATCCAGTCCGCCAGGTTGTAATAGTTGGAGACGCGGGCGATGCGGCCGTCCCGCACCTCGAAGAAGGCGCCGGCAGGCAGGACATAGGTCTGGCCCCGGGCCTCGGGCAGGCCCTCGTCGGTGGCGAGGTAGGTGCCGTGCACGGTGAACTCCGCCGCGGCGCGACGGCCGGAGGGCTCGGTCAGCACCATAATGTCGCGCAGCTCCTCGCGGTAATGCGCGTTCATCCGGGCCATGAAGGCACGGAAGGCGGGGATGCCGGTCTCGCGCGCGCCCTGGTTGATGTCGTGCGCCACGTCTTCCGTCAGCAGGGCGAGCATGGCCTCCACATCGCCGGCGTTGAAGGCGTCGTAATAGGAGCGGATCAGCGTCTCCGTGGCGGCCATGGGCGGTGTGCCTTTCCTTGCCGGGGTGTGGGGCGGGTCTTATGGTGCGGCGCCCAACAGGGCCGCAAGCCCAAGACAATGATGACCGGAACGCCGCAGATGAACGCCCCTTCCTCTGGCAAACCCCTCAGCTTCCAGGACATCATCCTGACTCTGCACAGGTTCTGGGCGGCGCAGGGCTGCGTGATCCTGCAGCCTTATGACATGGAGATGGGCGCCGGAACCTTCCATCCGGCGACCACGCTGCGCGCGCTCGGCCCGCAGCCCTGGCGGGCGGCCTATGTGCAGCCCTCCCGCCGCCCCTCGGATGGGCGCTACGGCGAGAACCCGAACCGGCTGCAGCACTATTATCAGTACCAGGTCATCCTGAAGCCAAGCCCGGCCGATCCGCAGGCGCTGCTGATCGAGAGCTACCGGGCCCTCGGCATCGACCCGACGCTGCATGACATCCGCTTCGTGGAGGATGACTGGGAGAGCCCGACCATCGGCGCCTGGGGCCTCGGTTGGGAGGTCTGGTGCGACGGGATGGAGGTGACGCAGTTCACCTACTTCCAGCAGGTCGGCGGCATTCCGGTGGAGAAGCCCAGTTCCGAGCTGACCTATGGGCTGGAGCGGCTGGCCATGTACATCCAGGGGGTCGAGAACGTCTATGACCTCGACTTCAACGGCCAGGGCGTCCGCTATGGTGACGTGTTCCTGCGGGCCGAGAAGGAGTACAGCGCCTTCAACTTCGAGCACGCGGACACCGCCCTGCTGTTCCAGCACTTCAAGGACGCCGAGGCGGAATGCGCCTCGCTGGTGGACAAGGCGCTGGCCCTGCCGGCCTATGACCAGTGCATCAAGGCCAGCCATGCCTTCAACCTGCTGGATGCCCGCGGCGCCATCAGCGTGGCCGAGCGCGCCGCCTATATCGGCCGCGTCCGCACCCTGGCGAAGCGTTGCTGCGAAGCCTGGCTGGCGGGCCTCTGACCGCCCGCCCGCACCCGCCCCGACCACCACGCCCGACGCGCCGCCCCGGCCCCTTCTCCCGCAAGGCCCCGTGATGCCCGAACTCCTGCTCGAACTCTTCTCCGAGGAAATCCCTGCCCGCATGCAGGCGCGCGCGGCCGAGGACCTGGCGCGGCTGATGGGCGAGGCGCTGAAGGGCGCCGGCCTGCCCACCGAGGGGCTGCGCACGCTCTACGGCCCGCGCCGGCTGGCGCTGGTGGCCGAGCTGCCCGCCGGCACCGCGGCGGTGGAGGAGGAGCGGCGCGGCCCGCGGGCGGATGCGACCGGCCCGGCGCTGGAAGGCTTCCTGCGCGCCACCGGCCTGACGCGCGGGCAGCTGGAGGAGCGCGACACCGGGAAGGGCGTCTATCTCTATGCGGTCATCCGCCGGCCGGGGCGGCGGACGCCGGAGGTGCTGGCCGAGGTCATCCCCGGCCTGCTGCGCCGCTTCCCTTGGCCGAAGTCGATGCGCTGGGGCGGTACCAGCAGCTTCGCCTGGGTGCGGCCGCTGAAGCGCATCCTCTGCCTCTTCGATGGGGAGGTGGTGTCCTTCAGCCTGGCGCAAGGTGAGGATGACGGCCACGCGCTGGTGGCCGGCGACCTGACCGAGGGCCACCGCATCCTGGCGCCCGGCGCCTTCGCGGTGAGAAATTTCTCCGACTATGCGACGCAACTCGCTGCCCGGAAGGTCATTATCGACCCCGTTGAGCGCACCAAGCTCGTGCGTGACGGTATCGCGGCGATGGCCGCGGCGGAGGGGATCGAGGTGGTGCCGGACGAGGGCCTCGTGGCCGAGGTGGCAGGGCTGGTGGAATGGCCGGTGCCGCTGCTGGGCCGCATCGACGACAGCTTCATGGACCTGCCGCCTGAGCTGATGCGCACCACCATGCGGGTGAACCAGCGCTACTTCGCGCTGCGCCGGCCGGATGGCGCGGCGGCGCCCTATTTCGCGCTGGTCTCCAACATCGCCCCGCGCGACGGCGGCAAGGCGGTGGCCGCCGGCAACGAGCGGGTGCTGCGCGCCCGCCTTTCCGATGCCCGCTTCTTCTGGGATCTCGACCGCAAGCAGCGGCTGGAGGACTTCCTGCCGAAGCTGGAAGGGGTGGTTTTCCACGCCAAGCTCGGCACCCAGGGGCAGCGCGTCTCGCGGCTGGAGCGGCTGACCGCCTGGCTGGCGCCGAAGCTCGGCGCCGAGCCGGCCCTGGCCGCCCGCGCCGCGCGGCTGGCCAAGGCGGACCTGGCCAGCGGGCTGGTCGGCGAGTTCCCGGAGCTGCAGGGCATTATCGGCCGCTACTACGCGCTGAAGGATGGCGAGGACCCGCGCGTGGCCGAGGCCATCGCCGCGCATTACCGCCCGCTCGGCCCGGGCGACTCGGTGCCCAGCGAGCCGATCGCCATGGCCGTTGCGCTGGCCGACAAGCTGGACCAGCTGGTCGGCTTCTTCGCGGTGGACGAGCGGCCGACCGGCTCGGGCGACCCCTATGCGCTGCGCCGCGCGGCACTCGGCGTCATCCGCATCCTGCGCGAGAACGGATTGCGGCTGGGACTGCTGGATGTGCTGGCGGAAGCCTTCTTCGGCTATCCGCAGGCGCTCGGCACCACGGCCGAGCCGGAATTCGGCATGGCCGTGGCGCAGGAGAAGATGAAGGCCGGCTTCGAGCCGCCCGCGGGCTCCGACCACCCGCCGATGGTTGCCGCCTTCGCCGCCGGGCTGCTCGACTTCCTGGCTGAGCGGCTACGCGTGCAGCTGCGCGCCGAGGGCGAGCGGCATGACGTGCTGGCCGCGACGCTGGGTGCCGGCGGCGAGGACGATCTCGTCCGCCTGCTGGCCCGTGCCGCCGCGCTGCGCGCCTTCCTGGAAGGGGAGGACGGCGCCAACCTGCTGACCGCCTATCGCCGCGCCGCCAATATCCTGCGCATCGAGGACCGGAAGGACGGGCCGCACCGCGCGGCGACCGATGCCGACCTGTTCGTGGCGGAGGAGGAGAGGGCGCTCTCCGCCGCGCTGGACGCGACGCTGCCGCGGGCGCTGGCGGCGCTGCGGGCGGAGGAGGACACGGCGGCGATGTCGGCGCTGGCGGATTTGCGTGCGCCGGTGGACGCGTTCTTCGATAAGGTCGTGGTCAACGACGCGGATCCGCGGCTGCGGCGCAACCGCCTCGGCCTGTTGGCGCGCCTGCGGGCCGCCATCGACCAGGTGGCCGATTTCTCAAAGATCGAAGGCTGAAGGGGACCCGGGATGCAGAAGTGGGTGTATGGCTTCGGCGCCGGCCGCAATGACGGCAAGGCCGAAATGCGCAACCTGCTGGGTGGCAAGGGTGCCAACCTGGCCGAGATGGCCTCGATCGGGCTGCCCGTCCCACCGGGTTTCACCATCACCACCGAGGTCTGCACCTACTACTACCAGCACGACAAGCAGTACCCGGCCGAGCTGAAGGCCCAGGTGGCCGAGGCGCTCGCCCGGATCGAGGAGGCGGTCGGGCTGAAGTTCGGCGACGAGAGCAAGCCGCTGCTCGTCTCCGTCCGCTCCGGTGCCCGCGTCTCCATGCCCGGCATGATGGACACGGTGCTGAACCTGGGCCTGAACGACCGCACGGTGGAAGGGCTGGCCGCCGCCTCCGGCGACCCGCGCTTCGCCTGGGACAGCTATCGCCGCTTCATCCAGATGTACGGCTCGGTGGTGCTCGGCGTCGATCACCACCGCTTCGAGGAAATCATCGAGGACGCCAAGCTGGACAAGGGCGTCTCCGAGGACACGCAGCTCACCGCCGGGGATTGGACGCAGGTCGTCGGTGCGTACAAGCGCATGGTGGAGGAGGTGCTGGGCACCCCCTTCCCGCAGGAGCCCGAGGCGCAGCTCTGGGGTGCCATCGGCGCGGTCTTCGGCTCCTGGATGAACCAGCGTGCCATCACCTATCGCCGCCTGCACGACATCCCGGCCGAATGGGGCACGGCGGTGAACGTGCAGGCCATGGTCTTCGGCAATATGGGGGATGATTGCGCCACCGGTGTCTGCTTCACCCGCGACCCCTCCACCGGCGAGAACGTCTTCTACGGCGAATACCTGATCAACGCCCAGGGCGAGGACGTGGTGGCCGGCATCCGCACGCCGCAGCCGATCCGC
>Ga0180221_1000605_pt1 | contig 29425 bp, 24 predicted proteins | sample eDN5th37CKraftMG_FD_151339 | JGI IMG/M metagenome (GOLD analysis project Ga0180221, IMG submission 151339) | Enriched Miracle-Growth compost microbial communities from Emeryville, California, USA - eDNA 5th pass 37_C Kraft MG (version 2) (version 2) ...
AGCCCGTCGATCGGCCGGTGATCATCGTCGGGCTCCAGCGCAGCGGCACTTCCAAGCTGTTTCGCAATATCGCCAGCGATCCGCGCTGGAACGTGTTGAAGACATGGCAGGCGCTGCAGCCCGTGCCCCTTGCGATGGAGCATGACGGGCCGGACCCGCGTATCGCCATGGCGGAGCAATGGTGCGCGGAACGGAACTGGATGCAGCACGTCCATCATTTCGATGCGCAGGCGCCGGAGATGGAGGCGCTGCTGCTCAAGCAGAGCTTCATGATCAACCATCCCGGCCGGCTGGTGCCAAGCCATCGGGCCTGGTGCGAGACGGCGGATTTCGGGCCGGTCTACCGGCATTTACGGCGCCAGCTCCAGTTCCTGCAATGGCAGAATGGCTGGGCGCCTGGCCGGCGCTGGATCCTCAAGACGCCGGCGCACCTGCTGAGCCTCCCCGCGCTGGTCGAGACATTCCCCGACGCGACGCTGGTCATGACCCATCGTCATCCCGGCTCCAGCGTCGGCTCGATGCTGGGGCTGGTCGCGCTGTCGCAGGAAAAATCGGCCTGCTCGGTCGATCGCGCCAGGGTGCGGGAGGAGTGGATGCGCATCCTGTCGCTGAGCATCGAGCGCTTCCTCGACTTCTGCGCTACGCAGGGCGCCAATCGCTTCGTGCATGTGCGCTTCAGCGATGTCGCGCGGCGGCCGCTGGCGGCAGTGGAACAGATTTATGCCGCTGCCGGGGAAGAGGTCGATGGCCCGACAAGGGACGCGATTCTCTCCTGGCATGAGGATCATCCGCAGCATCAGCATGGCCGGCATCGCTACGACATCGCGGATTTCGGCCTGGATCGGGCCGATATCGACCGGGCGTTCAAACCCTATCTCGATCGCTATGGAGGGCTGCTCGATTGACCGATCGCGCGGTGACGAGCGTGGTCGATCTGTTCTCGCTCGCCGGGCGGGTAGCGCTGGTGACGGGCGCGTCCAGCGGCATCGGCGCGCGGATCGCGCGGGTGCTGGCGGCGAACGGCGCGCGCGTCGTCATCTGCGCCCGCCGCAAGGAACGGCTGGATGCGCTGCTTGTCTCGTTCGATCCCGCCTGGCCAAAGGGGCTCGCCCTGACGCTCGACGTAAGGGATGTCGGTGCGGTGGAGCGCGCATTCGATACGATCGAACACGATGTCGGCACGGTGGATGTGCTGGTGAACAATGCGGGCGCGATCCGCAAGAACGCCATCCAGGCGGAAAGTCCGGCGGGCTGGCACGCGATGCTGTCGCTCAACCTGACCGCTGCGTTCGACATGTCGCGCCTTGCGGCCGCCCGCATGATCGCCGCGTCCAGATCGGGCAGCATCATCAATATCGCCTCGACCGGCGCCCTGCTCGCGGCGGCGAATGCCGTCGGCTATGTCGCCGCCAAGGCCGGCTTGCTCGGCCTGACGCGCGCGACGGCGGTCGATCTCGCGCCCCACGCCATACGCTGCAACGCGATTCTGCCCGGCAACACCGTCAGCGAGATATTTCCCGCCGATTTTTTCGAAACCGGGGATGGCCGGCGCATCGTCGAGGGAATTCCGCTCGGCCGGCCGGCGCGGCCGGAAGATCTGGACGGTCTGGTGCTTTTACTGGCGAGCGATGCCGGACGCTACATCACCGGCGCCGCGATCGCGGTGGATGGCGGCAAGACGATTTGCCAGTCCCTCCCCCGGCGCTGATCACAATATCGCCATCAATGGGTATTCTCTATTGCGCTGCAACGAAGCAATAAGTGGTAAAAATGCGTGATTGACGCCTAAAAAGATATCTGTTTAAGTGGTCGCAAATAGAGCATCCCTGGGGAGGACGTCATGCGGCACATTCTGAAATTCGGCTCGGCTCTTGCCGTATCGGCCGCCGTCATCGGATCGCAGGCGGCGTGGGCGGGCGAGATGCCCGCGACCGGCAACCCCGCCCAGGGCGCTCAACCGGATGCCGGTAAACTCCAGGATATCGTGGTCACCGCGCGCAAGCGCGCGGAGAGCGTGCAGAACACGCCGATCGCCGTCACCGCATTGTCCGGCCCCGCGCTGGAGCATGCGTCGATCAGCACCGTCACCCAATTGTCCGAGCAGACGCCGTCGCTGATCACCCTGCCGCCGGCGAACAGCAGCACGACCACCTATTTCGTCATCCGCGGCCAGTGGGGTGGCGACATCCGCCTCACCATCGATCCGACCGTCGCCTTCTATGTGGACGGCGTCTATATGCCGCGCACGGTCGGCAACGATCTGACCGATCTCTTCGATGTCCAGCGCGTCGAGATTTTGAAGGGCAACCAGGGCACGCTGTTCGGTCGCAACACCACCGGCGGCGCCGTCAACCTCTTCTATAACGAGCCGGTGCTCGGGCGGATCGAGGGGCAGGTCAAGGCACATGTCGATAACTGGAATGGCTTTGGTCTGTCCGGAGCGATCAATATTCCGCTGGGCGAGAAGGCCGCGTTGCGGCTGGTTGGCGATGGCTACACCAATGACGGCTATGGCAAGGGCCTGACCATGGGCGGCGACCGGGGATCACGGCGGTATCTCACCGGCCGCGCCAGCCTTTTGCTGCAGCCGAGTGAGAATCTCCGTATCCTCCTGCGCGGCGACGTGACGGAGGCGTCGGGCACGCCGGTGCCCTACAAGGCGTTCCAGATGACGCTCGGCTCGAGCGCCAACAAGGAAGTCGAGGCCGAGCTTGGCCTGGCCGACACGGCCGACAACCGGATCGTCGCGCGCGACAAGTTCCTCGCCTATGGCACCCAGCACATCAACGACGACTCGTCGAACCTCTCCCCGCGCGACAAGGGGACGATCGACGGGGCATCGCTATCGTTGGACTGGGATGTCGCCGAAGGCATCACCTTCAAGTCGATCAGCGCCTATCGTCATTTCACCCGCTTCACCGTGAGCGATTTCGACGGCACGCCGTTCCAGATCACTCAATATGATTTCTACAATATGCGCGACACCCAGCTGTCCCAGGAATTCCAGCTCAGCGGAAAGTCTTTCGACAACCGCCTCGACTGGATACTGGGCGCCTATTATTCCAGGGAGAAGGGCCGGGAAGGCGGCGATAACCGTAGCACGGTGGCGCTCAGCGCGACCAACCCGCTGGTCACGCTCGGCATCGTGCACAATATTGCGCGCGGCGTCTTCGCCCAGGGCACCTTCAAGCTGACGGATACGATCGCGGTGACGGGCGGCATCCGCTATTCGCGTGACACCCGGGGCCTCATCTCGGGGAATGCGACGCTCACCTCCTGCACCTCGCTGGGCGTCACGCTCGCCTCGCTCGGCGGCGCGCCGTGCCTGCGCACCCTGCCGGATGTCTCGTTCGACGCGATCAGCTATACTGGCGGAATCGAATATCATCCGACGCAGGACATCATGCTCTATGCGAAGACCAGCCGCGGCTATCGCTCCGGCGGGCAGGTGCTCAGCGGCGGTTCGGCGCTCGGACCGGTGCAGGCGACCACGACCTTCACGCCGTTCAAACCGGAATTCGTCACCGATTATGAGGTGGGCTTCAAGGGCGAGTTCCTCGATCGCCATGTGCGCCTTAACGTCGCCGCCTATCATTCGGATTATTCCGACATCCAGCGCAACCTGACGGTGCTCGCCCCCGGCACCACCAACCTGGTGACGGTCACGCAGAATGTCGCCAAAGGCAAGGTGGACGGTGTCGAGGTCGAGGCGGCGGTGATCCCGGTAACGGGTGTCGAAATCAGCGGCCATGGTTCCTACACCCGTGCCCGCTTCACCGACTATACGGTAGGCGGTGTCGATCTCTCTGCGACGCCTTTCTTCTACACGCCGAAATGGCAATATGGCGGCAGCATTGCCTACACCGTGCCGATCAGCCCGGGATCGGTGCGCGCGCAGCTCGATTACTCCCATCAGGGGGCCTATCTTTCGAGCGGCAGTCTGGGCTATTCCCAAGCCGGCGGCACGGCTAATGGACGCATCACTCTCCATCTTGAGGCGCCGAATATCGATCTTGCCGTCTATGCGCGCAATCTGTTCGACAAGCGCTTCTTCATCCAGGTGATCGATCTGTCGTCGCTCGGCTATCTGTCTGGCTTCCGCAATCCGCCGCGCCAGGTCGGTGTCGAGATCAGCAAGAAATTCTGATCGCGCCGATGAGCCTGGCCGGCAAGACTCTGTTCGTCACCGGGGGCAGTCGCGGCATCGGCCTTGCCATCGCGCTTCGGGCGGCGCGGGACGGGGCCAATGTGGCGATCGCCGCCAAGACGGCTGCGCCGCATCCGAAGCTGCCCGGCACTATCTATTCGGCGGCGGCGGCGATCGAAGAAGCGGGCGGCCGCGCCCTGCCGATCCTGCTCGATATCAGGGACGCGGCGGCGGTGGAGGCGGCGGTTGCCGCGACGGCGACGCATTTCGGCGGGATCGATATCTGCGTCAACAACGCCTCGGCGATCGATCTCTCCTCGAGCCTGGCGATCGATGTGAAGCGGTTCGACCTGATCCAGTCGATCAATTGTCGCGGCACCTTTCTGGCGAGCCGAGCATGCGTGCCGTTCCTCAAGCAGAGCGCCAACCCGCACATCCTGACCCTGTCGCCGCCGCTCGACCTGCGCTCCGAATGGTTTGCCGCGCATTTGCCCTACACGATCAGCAAATATGCTATGTCGATGGTGACGCTGGGCATGGCGCGGGAATTCGCGGAGGACGGCATCGCCTGCAACAGCCTCTGGCCGCGCACAACGATCGCTACCGCCGCCGTGGAGTTCGCACTCGGCGGCGAAGCGATGCTGCGCCGCTCGCGCAAGCCTGAGATCATGGCGGATGCGGCCCATGCGATCCTTACCAGCGACGCACGGAGCCTGTCGGGCCAGTTCCTGATCGATGATGACGTGCTTGCCCGCCACGGCGTCACCGATTTCAGCGGCTATCGCAACGATCAGCGCGAGCCGCTGATGATCGACATCTTCGTCGATGCCGAGGATCCGCATCCCGATCCCGATGCGGTTTTCGTCACCGGTTGAGTGACGATGCCAGAAGAATCCACTGAGCCGCTTCCTGTCGAACCGATGAAATGACCGGGGATTTTTTGCTGGCTGCAATACCGCCATGATGGCCTGACTTCGTTGGGGGTTCCCCTGGGTAGGATTCGGTGATTCATGGGCAGGCATGGTGGACGAGGGGCCATGCCGATGCTGATGATCCGGGAGGATCTGACCCGCGGGGAGCTGTCGTTCGCCCGGATGCGCCTAACGAGGGTATGGGGGGCGGGCTTGCCGCCCGCCTGCAGACGGCGGTGCCGGAGCTGGAGGACGTCCGAATATTGCGGCGCCTGACCGGTGGTTCATCCCATGAGACCTGGGCGTTCGACGCCCGGCTCCGAGGCCTCGACCGCCCCGATCCTGTGCCCCTCATTCTCCGTCGCGAATTCGATCACGCGCTGTTCGACATGAGTCTGGGAACAGAGTTTGAGTTGCTCAGCCGGCTTCACGAAACCGGTCTTCCTGTCCCCAGGCCACTGTTCCACGCGAGAACCGGCACGGCGCTCGGCTCACCTTTTATGATCATCGAGCGCATTGCCGGGCTCGACACGCGCAAGGTGATGGCGGCCGGCGGCGAAACCGATCGCGGCAAGATTGGGAAATCCCTCGTCGCCGCACTTGCCCGGCTTCATGCGCAGCAGGCTTCTCTCATGGCTGATCTCATTTCGGGTGATGGACGCGACGCCCCGGCGCGCGAACTCGCGAAATGGAAACGGTCATTGCTGACTCTGGCGATCGGAGCGCCACGCTGCGGATAGCGACTCAATGGCTTGAAACCAATTCGTTCACGGTCGAGTGTCCAGTAATCGTCCATGGCGATTACAAGGCCAATAATATCCTCCTGAAAGCCAACGCGGAACCGGTCATCATCGATTGGGAATTGGCCCATATCGGCGATCCTGTGGAGGATCTCGCATGGACAATGCTCTGGAAAAGCCCGGATGATCTTGTCGAAGTCATGATGACGCCAGACGAATTTCTGTCCGAATATGAACATCAGACCGGCATAACCGTCGATCGGCGTCGGCTGCTCTTCTGGAAGATTTTCTCCCTCGTCAAGCTGGCGGCGACTTTCCTGAAGGGGCTCGAAACGCCACCTGGTGGCGTAGTACCCCGCCCGACATTGCTGATGCTGGGACAAGCCATCCCCTGCATCGAACAGGCGCTAGGCGACCTCCTGCTGCGGGAGCTTGAAGGGAGCGTTGGGCCATGACCGCAAGCGTCTTCGAGAGGCTGGCCGGCATCCGGCAATTCCTCGGCGAGGAGATTCTCGCCATGCGTCCCCGGCGACAAGCGAGGGGATCTTCGCGCTGCCCTCAAAATGCTTGAGGACATGGCGAAGGAAATAGATCGCCTTCCCGGATTGCTGGAACTGGAAATCGCGGAAATGCTCCGCCTGTGCGATGCCGCGGTGGCTGCGCTTGGTTGGAACGGCGTCGATAAGGACGACTTGCAATCGCTTAAAGAATTCGCCCATCGGCCGATTCGATCTATGCCAGCCCCGGCGGCGAGCTGACGGGCGGCGCGTACACGATCAATGGGGCGACGGGGGCTGTCATCGGGAAGATCGATGGCAGCATTAATGCCATTCCGGACTCTGGCGCGCTACGATTGACCGAGGCAGTCCGCGCTGCCGTCACAATCAGCGCCGCCGACTATTGCAGCGTTATGCAAATGAATGGCGCCGTTGATGCCACACCGTGTCTTCAGGCGACCACGAACGCGTTGTGCGCCCGCAACCCCGGCGGAGGTCGCCTGTTCATGCCAGCGGGGCTGTACAGCATTGCCCGCACCTGTACCTGGAATATAAATTGTTCGGGGATCGAGATTGCTGGCGCTGGTATCGGGGATCGCGACACGCCGACATCTCTCGGCACTGAGATCGGCGTTGACGCTTCCGGGTCTCTGCCCGCGATCCAAGTCTCGGCAGCAGCCCACCCCGGAGGTAATTTCGCAATCGGGTTCAGCTTGCACGATCTAGCGATGGTGCAGGGAGGAGACTCGGTCAATTTCCGTACCGGGCCTTTCATTGATATCACGTCGTTCGAGCATGTATCTCTGCACAACCTGTATCTATACGCCACCTGCATTGGCGTGCGCGTCACGGGCGGGCAGAGCGTTTATATCACGAATGTTACCAACCACGCCTACAAGCCCGGCGCGAATTGTCATGCCTTCTATCTTTCCGGTAACGAGACGGGCATTTCTGGACCGGGCGGATCGGGGCCCTTCACGCTCGACATAGTAAAATTCCAAAACGTCATCACGGACGGTCCTGACCAGGGAAGTTGCTACCGTATTGCCGATCGAGTTCATACCGTTTGGTGGAACAATACTACGTGCGAAGCACTCGGAAGCGCTATTAAGTCCGATTGTCGCGCGATGAACAGCGCATTTAAGTGTCCGGGGTTCTTTACACTCGATGATTTTGAGGCGGAGTACTTCGGGACACGCGCGGAGAACCTGATTGATCTCACGGACACGGTGGCTGGGTTCAAGATGACTCAGGGGTGGCTAAGGGGCGTTAACGGAGGGAATTTTTCTAACAACCTAATAAGCGTCCAACAGGGGCGGTTCACCAGCGCGGGTTCGATCACCACCGTCATCAGCGATAGCTGGCTCAAGGGATCGGGTGGGGACAGTATCCTAATCAATGCCCCTGGTGCTGTCACTATAACAGGAAACCATATCTACGGTAGTGCTGGGTTCAATTCAAATCTGGGCGCCATCACGTTGGCCGGCAACGTGAAGGGCGCCACTATCACAGGCAATGTCCTATGCGGTGGAGATTGGCTTGGTGACGTGTCGTGGCAGCCCAACGCGGGCGTACGGATTTTGAGTGGAGCTGATTACGTCACGGTCAGTGGCAATGCGTTCCAAGGTGACGTCAATCCGCCCGCTGGGAAGCACAACGGTTGTGTATCTGGAGTAGCAAACGCTTCCGGCGGTACGCACATTTCGATCGCTAACAACGTAGGGTCATAGATGGATCTCGAGACGGTCTCAGCGCGCATTGAAGCAATAAATGCCGTTCCCTTGCCGATGCGCCTTTGCTAGATAGGTGATCTGATTTGAGGGGAATCTAATGTTCGGTGCCAAACGCCAATCGGTGAGCGAGGTGCCACCGCGATATGTAGATGAGCGCGACATCGAGGAAATCCGATATGAGATCGCGGCCGTGCGCTCGGACTTGGCGCAGATAATCGAGCAGCAAAAACAATTTCCCATCCACGGAATCGCGAGCCTGATCGAAAAATCGTTCGAACATCGACCTGAGAGTGACCTCTATGAGGCGCTGATGGGCGGCTCCAACTCAGTGCGCGGCCACGCGGCGAAACTTGGACTCAAGTCTTCTGTCTGTAAGCAGCTTCATTTTGCGCTGGATGAGTTTCGGTACTGGACCAACGCCATGGGCCGCCGCCCCCGTTTCCACCGCAAGGAGTGGGAATGGTTCTATGTTGCACAGGCTATATTCGAACATGACATGCTCCAGCCGGGGAAGCGGGGCTTGGGTTTCGCTGTCGGCAGGGAGCCGCTGCCTTCACTGTTTGCCACCTTTGGCTGCGACATCCTGGCTACCGACCAAGGCGTAGAACGAGCAGCGCAATCCGGTTGGTCTGCCACGGACATGTATGCCGGTGAGGTCGAGGCATTGCGCCACGCCAATATAATTGAGCGTGACCCATTCATGGCGCGGGTTGGTTATGAACCGATCGATATGAACGATATTCCGGATCACTTAGCTGGGCAGTTTGACTTCTGCTGGTCGAGTTGTTCGTTCGAGCATCTCGGTTCACTGGAGCAGGGGCTTCGGTTTGTGGAGAACTCGGTCAAAACGCTGAAGCCGGGAGGTGTCGCGGTCCATACTACCGAGTTCAACCTTCAGTCGAATGAATCGACATGGGAAACGCCGGGAGACTCGCTCTATCGCCGTTGCGACATTGAAGATTTGATTCGGCGCTTGGAAGGCGCCGGCCATGCAGTAGCGCCTGTCGATTGGGCGATGGGGAACGGCTTCGTTGAAACCGTATCAGATACGCCTCCATACAAACAGAGCCCCCACCTAAAGCTCAATATCGCGGGTTATGACTGCACGTCGATCGGGATCATCATACGTAAGAAGGTCTGAGCTAGTGAGCCAGCGATCGGCAACAATATTTGTACCGAGACCAACGGTGTCGCCCCTGCCGCGATGAATGGGATCATATTGCGCGCTACGCAGGATTACAATGTCGTCACAGGTAATGTCGTCCGTGGTTGCCTGAACGGCGTGGTCGATAGCTCCACCGGGGCGCACAACGCTGTTGCGAACAATGTCGGCCCCTAAGCCGGAGGGGAATGGCGAAGCACTGCCCCCTTAAGCCGCAGCTTACCATCAAAAGGGACGCCGTAGGTAAGCACCCTGAACTCAAAATAGATAGCCTTGTCCGGGATGGCGAAAGGTATTGTGACTTTGCCGGAGCGTAGTTGGTCGCGCCCGACCGCTGCCTCACAAGATACCTGCGCTATGGGCGTTCCGTTTTGTGAAACCTCAAAGATAACTGATCCAGAAAGAGGCTTTTCATCTAACCCAAATGCCTCGAACTCGAAATCAACGGCGTAATTTCCCTTTTCAAGCGTGATCCATGGCCCCCAGACCTGATGCCGATCAGTATTGCAAAAGTCGATATCGATCGACCACGAGTCCGGACGGCTCTCATATGTAGAAAGCTCGGCGGCGCTATAGGCCCGAACGGTTCCATCTGAGATATTCCAAATCGGCTTATCGATCTTTTCAATTACCACCTCAATCTCATATGATCCTTCACATGGAGCGCCCGGAGGTAAGCTATAATCGTAGCCATCGTCATTCTCGATTAGGCTGCGGATGCGATATGAGTTCGGATCGAACGCCTGTTCGATAAGCGTGAGCAAAGAGCCAGAAGTGTAAAAATGGGCGTGATCGGGATTCGAGAGGGAAGGCCAATGCTTCTTTTTCTCGAAAAGATGCTGATGCGGGACAATAAGAACGATGAAGCCGCCGACCCTTAATACGCGATACCAGTCGCGTAGCACCTCGATTCCTTGAGGTATATGCTCAAAGCAATGGCTTGAATAGATGCCGTCGATGCTCCCGTCCTCGAATGGGAGGGTGACTCCGTCGTATCCTGGGTAATCTCTGTCTACCCCAATGGCCTGTGGTACGATCGGAACCACCTCCTCGGCCAGATAGCCACGATAACCAATCTCCAGAACCTTCTGCCCCGAAAGAAACTTTCTGAAGAACCCATTTTTGATCTTCTCGGCGTATGTCTTTCGCGATTCCTGCCCGACCGGGCGTGTAGGCTCCAAGGCCATTGTGATCGAATCCATGATAGCCCTCATCGCAGCAAAATCTTAGGGTTTTGCGCTGCGCGCGTTACCCAATCGGCCTTATGCCGCCCCAAAATCAATGAGGCAAGCGCGCGAAAACGACGTGTTCGTAATCCTGAATGGGTTGGGAGAAAGGCCGCTCTTGCTGGCCTACTCGGTTGATTATAATATCACCATAATGAAGATCGTGAATGATGCAGTAATATGGTGATACTTCTAGCAATGGATCGCGCCTCCGTGCGTCGTCTGGACAAAGATTGGCGCGCCTGTACGTCGAGATTTCTAATATATCGAAGGATAACGTCTGATAATATTGCGGAAGTGAGATACCTGACTGGGAGGAATTGGGCCTTGATCATGATCGTGTCTACCAGAGGCTTCGCGATCCGGAAGAACTCGCGAAGGCAGCCCCTACCTTCAACAATCTGCCTATCCTGTCGAAGCACGTCCCGGTCACGGCAGAGGCGCCCAGCCAAGAACTCATTGTCGGCACAACCGGCAGCGATGCCATATTCGAGACGCGCCATATCTCAAGAACTCGCTTGATATCTGGACACAAGAATCAATCGACCTGATAGATAGCGAAGAACAGAGGGAATTAAGTAGCGCATACCACTATAGGGCGGACATGAAATCTGGCACTTTCGACGGTGTTGCATTTGATGGCGTCATGCGCGATATTGTAGGCAACCATGTTGCACTTGTCGAAGAAGGGCGCGCTGGCCCTGATGTCGTGGTTGGAGATGAATGCATGCTGAGATCGCGTAAGGCGCTTATGGTGTCGGGGGCGGTCGCGGCCCTCGTTCGCCCCAAACTGGCGCAGGACGCCCGTGTCGACCTGGCCGGGCTGTTCGGGAACATCACCGCGAAGAACCTGAAATCCCAGCGCACGAAGCTGGCGAAGGCGGTTGTCTCGACCGTCTCTCCGCATCTCGCGCAGGACGAGGGCATCGATGTCGACGATGTGTGCAAGGTCATCGACGCGCTTCAGGGCGGCGAGGTCGCGGAGGACGAGGACGACGAGATCCCCGATGCCGCCGAAGAAGACGTTGCCGAGGACGAGGGCGGTGAGGGCGAGAAGGTCGCCGCACTGCTGAACTACCTCAAGGGCAGGCTCTCCGACGAAGATTACGCGGAAGCATCGCGGATGGTCGAGGCGGAGGAGGCCGCCGACGAAGCCCCCGACGACGAGGGCGGGAAGAAGGACGACGAGGAGCGCATGAGCAAGCCCGCTATGGACGCGATGCTTCGAAAGACGCGCGAGGATGCGCGGCGTGAGACGCTCGCGGAGATGAATGCGATCCGCACGGCCGAGCGGGTGGTTTTTCCGCTTGTCGGCGAGCTGACCGCGATGGACAGCGCAAGCGCGATCTATCGTCTGGCGCTCGACAGCGCGGGCTATCCGGAAAGCGCGCTCAAGGGTGCTCCTGTTGCCACACTGAAGGCCATGGCGGAGCGTGAGGTCGCGTCGAGGGCGGGCAAGCCCAAGGTGGCGCTGGATTCGGCGGCAATGCAGCAGGCCAACGACAGCTTCGCCGAACTCTACGGGAGCAATTGAGCATGACGGGTTTTCAGACCAGCGTTGCCCAGAACCTCGCTTACGGCGTGGCGGGCGACTTCGGCACGACCGGCCCGTGGACGACGGTTCCGGCGGGACCCGGGGAACTGACGGCGGGGCCGTCCGGTGTGACGATCGCGCGCTTTGCGTGGGCTGACGACACCACGGGGGTGGTGACCAACGCGAAGCCCGGAAGCAATGCCACGCGCTTCGGCTTCGTTGCTCGCGCGGGACAGCGCTCGGTATCACGACGTACCTCGCGGAATCATCGATGGTGATCAACGCCGGCATGGAGGTCGCGCTCTATACCAGCGGCGAATTTATGGTGCGCGCACCGGCTACCGTCACCATCGGGCAGAAGGCGTTCGCCTCGACCACGGACGGCTCGATCAACTTCGCCGCTGCTGGTGCAACCGTCGCGGGAAGCACGGAAACCAAATTCTTTGCCTGGACCGCTGGGGCAACCGGCGACATCGTAATCATCTCGGACAAGGGCTTCTGATATGCTGACCGCGCGTCTTGCCGACCATCGTACCCGGCTCGCGGCCGGCGGCATCGAGTTGCTCCCGGGCATGGAATATCTGCCCGAGGAGTGGCGCCATAAGGGCGGAGGCACGTCCATGGCGATGGACGCCCAGCCGGCGCTCTTCACGGCGCCGAATGCTGGTGTTCCGTCGCTCTTCACGACGTACATCGATCCTCGCCAGATCAAGATCGTCTTTCAGCCGACCGTTGCGGCCGAGTTCTATGGCGAGGAGAAGATGGGCGACTGGACGGTTGATACCGCGCAGTTCCCGCTCACCGAAATGACCGGCTTCACGTCGGCCTACAACGATTTCAGCCAGAATGGCAAATCGGGCGGCAATGCTAATTGGGTAAGCCGCCAGAGCTTCCATTTCCAGACCTTTACCCGCTGGGGTGAGCGCGAGCTTGCGCGCTATGGCGAGGCTCGGGTGGATTGGGCGGCGCTTCAGGCCGAAGCGTCCAGCGAGACGCTCGCGCGTGCGCTCAACACCTCCTATTTCTTCGGCGTGGCCAACCTGAAGCTGTACGGCGGCATGAACGATCCTGCGCTTCCGGCGGCGATCTCGCCGACCACGAAGGCGGCCGGCAGCCTGACATGGGCGGTGGGAACGACCATCGAAATCTATAATGACTTCCTGAAGCTCTACACGCAGCTTCAGACGCAGCTTCCGGCGCTTGTCAACATGTCGAGCGAGATGGAGGTTGGCGCCGTGGTTTCCCTACCGATTTGCCCATGGTAGGACACGGGCGCGTTGTCGGGGCCATATCAACTGGCCGTGGTTTCCCTACCGATTTGCCCATGGTAGGACTTGCGCGGTCGCATTGAAGCCGTGTTTCACGCCGTGGTTTCCCTACCGATTTGCCCATGGTAGGACTGAGGTTGCCATGGCGCCTTACCTATCACCGCCGTGGTTTCCCTACCGATTTGCCCATGGTAGGACGCCTTTTTAGGAGCCCAAATGATGAACACCGCCGTGGTTTCCCTACCGATTTGCCCATGGTAGGACTTTCGCCACGGCGCGCGCAGCCGGGGCACTGCCGTGGTTTCCCTACCGATTTGCCCATGGTAGGACTTCAACGCCGGTGGCGCCGTCTACCAGCCGGCCGTGGTTTCCCTACCGATTTGCCCATGGTAGGACGCATCATAGGGCTGATCGACGAGGCCACCGGCCGTGGTTTCCCTACCGATTTGCCCATGGTAGGACCGGGAGGGATGGTCCTTCACGAAACAGGATGCCGTGGTTTCCCTACCGATTTGCCCATGGTAGGACCTTGCCGATGGCACCGATGACGCCGTGACCGCCGTGGTTTCCCTACCGATTTGCCCATGGTAGGACCAGGACGCCGTTCACGCACTCGACATCCGCCGTGGTTTCCCTACCGATTTGCCCATGGTAGGACGACGCGCGTTTCGCCAGGCGATCCGGTAGCGCCGTGGTTTCCCTACCGATTTGCCCATGGTAGGACAACGATCTGCGCGCGATCGTGTCGTTGATCGCCGTGGTTTCCCTACCGATTTGCCCATGGTAGGACGAGAAGCGGATCGCGCTGCTTGAGGAGAAGGCCGTGGTTTCCCTACCGATTTGCCCATGGTAGGACAACGGGCATCGAGCCGCGCCGGCCGCTCGCGCCGTGGTTTCCCTACCGATTTGCCCATGGTAGGACATTACACGCCGCCGGGCGTCGCGATCGTCAGCCGTGGTTTCCCTACCGATTTGCCCATGGTAGGACGCGAGGACGTGCAGATCAACGGGGAAGCGTGCCGTGGTTTCCCTACCGATTTGCCCATGGTAGGACTTGACCGTTTCCCCACGCCCACCTCCCGCTCGCCGTGGTTTCCCTACCGATTTGCCCATGGTAGGACCGGCGATATTGGCGCTGACCGCCGCGAGGCGCCGTGGTTTCCCTACCGATTTGCCCATGGTAGGACGCCATCGTCCGCTGGTATTGCGTCAACGACGCCGTGGTTTCCCTACCGATTTGCCCATGGTAGGACGACAGCAACCTGCGCGATGCCAACCTGAGCGCCGTGGTTTCCCTACCGATTTGCCCATGGTAGGACCCACCAATTGGAGCATGCCTGCGAACATCTGCCGTGGTTTCCCTACCGATTTGCCCATGGTAGGACAACCCACCCGCGCCCGCTTTCGCCATGTGCGCCGTGGTTTCCCTACCGATTTGCCCATGGTAGGACCCGTGCCGCCGCAGGTCGATGGCACGATTCGCCGTGGTTTCCCTACCGATTTGCCCATGGTAGGACGGCTCGAAGGTAAGTGATTGGAACTGTTGTGATTTTCGTGGATTGCAGTCCGCCGAAATCACAACAGGATCATCTGAGATGGGCCGATCTCTTCAATTTTTGGCGCTGTTCCCAGCATTAGTTCCATTCTTCCGTACTGCTTATCCGTGACCTGGAGCGTCCTCACACTGCCCTCGTTGGGCAAGCTGGTCCGCACACGCCGGATATGCTTGTCCACAGCATCTTGCCCGCGACAGACGCGTGCGTAAATGGAAAGTTGAAGCATCATATAGCCATCCTTCTTGAGGAACTGGCGAAAGCGGTTGGCTCGCCGACGCTGGGGCTTCGTGCGAACGGGAAGGTCAAAGAATACCATCAGCCACATGAAGCGTACCTCGTCGGCCTCCATGTCAGCTACGTCGCGCGAGCGGCAGCGCAGGCGTGCTGAGCAGGCTCGCGCTCGTTCCGTCGATGGCTCGTACCAAGCTTGCGGCTACCGCCTCCGTAGCTGCCAGCACAGTCAATCGCTCCTCTCCGATCGCGATATTCTCGTTCAAGATGCCCGCCATGTGGCGACGATCCTCAACGTCCAGTTCCTCCCGTTCCTCTTCCAAGGCACGATTTCTCGCCATCCGATCGACGGCCGGTCGAAATGGCTCAAGCAGGTCGTCAACGAGGTTGAAGGGATTGGTGCGTGAACGATGGTGGATGCCGAAGGCGGGAAGCAAGCCGGACGCTGCACAGGCCCGGGCAAGTGCGGCGCGAACGACCGCATAGCCATAGTTCAACAAGCCGTTGCGCCGATCCTCGTCATGGCGGCGGAAGCTTTCGAACAGGCGCTGCCAATAGGCCCGGGCTGCTTGAGCTTCGATGTTGTCAGGATCACCGGAGCCCACTCGGGCGGCCATCGCGGAGAGCGCGTTCGCATGATCGCTCCTGATGCTGCGCAGAACTGCCGCCTGGTTCTCAATCTTCGCCATCACAAGTTTCTGCCAGAGCCGCTTCTTCAACGGCTGGGTCATCGAAATCTGGGAATGGGCGACGGCAGACTGCGCGTGATGTTGATGAAATGACATCAGCATCCCAGCAGGATGATGTTTCGCGTCGGGTACGATCATGCACACCCCGTTTTCGGCGAGGGCGCTCAATAATGAACCACTGACGGAAACTTGCGGGGTGTCGAGAATGATCCAGGCGATATCCTCGACTGGAAAGGTCAGGGCCGCCGCGTCATTTTCAGGATCGACAACAATCTGACGGCTGCGATGGGTCAACCGGGCCGGGTTGGATATGTGCAAGCCACGCCATGCCATGTGCGGACCTCAGATTTGACCTCGGCACGCCTGCCGAACCGGTCCACGCTATACTTCTTCATGGTTAATAGTGTCTTTGCGCCGACGCCGCGCATAGAATTACCATTGTCATCGACCAGACGGCGAGAGTCTCGATGATTGAAAAGGCTTATTGCACCGGTTGAGCGATCCATTCCCTGAAAATACCCTGATAGAACTTCGCCGCTTGGCTTTGTCACTTCTATATGGCTGCGAGGATAGATGCTAAATCGGAACGTGAAACTGCTATCAATCGGCGTCCAGTCACCCTCGTCCTTATGGGCAACAACGGCATGTGCAGGCGGCTGCTGCCAGTTCCCTCGGCCCATGACTTGATGAGGATAAACTGGAACGAGATAAAATTCCTCTTTCCCGCGCTTATTTGCTTTTAAGAAGACGTCAACCCGCACCATTTCGCCACGATCGGCTACTCCACCGCGCACGGAAACTGCCGGCTTTCCTTTCGCACGCAATCGGACCTTTCGGATTTCATCCCCTGCGGGTGATCGAGGCAATCGATCGGCAGGCCTCCCGTCCGCAATCCATCGCCGAATTGCTTCGATGACGGCGGCGTTCCGCTCCGCATCCTTAATATCGGTAAGGCGTTTTTCGGAAAGATCCGCAACGCTCTTTCGTTCAAACACGACCGCCGCCCCGTCGCGGTTTTTGACCTGCCGAACAGTCGCAGCGTGACCTTCGCCCCGCGCCCGTCTGCGCTCAGGCCGGGCAACGAATACACGACCGTATGCATCTTCGACCTCACGTCGGAAGCTGTGGAAGTCGCCCCATGGCGGATCAACTCGCCGCAGCGGGCGTGCAAGGCCCTGCTGTTCCCATTCCTGGTAGGACTTGGTGAGCCGGTTCACTTCCCATTCCCCAATGGCCGCAACAACCAATGCGTCGAGCGCATGGTGGCGTGCGTCGTCCACTCGCTTTCCATCGACCTTTTTGAGCGATTCCACCCCCCATGCATGGCGCAAGGCGGCGGTGAGGCCACCGGGCCTAGTGAAGACTCGCCTAACGCCGCCGCGCTCTTGTCGCTCTCCCTCCGGGAAGAACAGCTTGACGGCCTCCGCCAGAAGACGGGCGGCATAGCGGGTGTCATTTAAGTTGCGGCTGCGAAAGCGTTCTTCTGCTTCCTTCGCGTTCTTCAGGACATAGTTTCGTTTCTTCGGTCCTCGGTATGCGGCATTATTTTCAATTCTTGCGACGAACATTCGCCAGCCTTCTTCGCCTTGAGATGCCATGATCCATTCGAAGGGGGTCTGGCCCTTCTTACGCTGGTTGGCCTCGGCTACGCAGAGTACCTTGTTGGCAAAGCTGTCATCCCCGAAACGTGACCATGGTAGGATGTGATCGACCTGATGACTGTTGTCGGTGGCAATGATGGCGAGCGGAGGAATTGCCTTGTCGGTATAGGGGCAGCGTCCGGCTTGCTCTTTCCAAAGACGGTAGCGCAGCAAGGTGTCGCCGCTGACGTCCTGGATCGCCAGCAAGTCCCGCACCTCGGTGCGCTCCCGCTCCCGTTCTGCAGTATTCTTGTCGATTGCCCGTTCGATCTCCCGGCGCTTGTCGATGCTGTTTCCGACGTCCCGAGCCAGCTCGATGTGGATGGCGTCCGGCAACCCCCAACGATTGCGCATGGCCCAGAGCTGCTTGAGGCCTTCCGTCAGCGACTTGCGCGCGACCGGGTTGGCGATCTCCGCTCCCATGTCGGCAACAAGCCGGTTGAACGCGGCCTTGTCGGCTACCTGCTCGCGCCGGGACCAGCGGCTGGCCGCGTGGTCATAGCCTACTCTTTCGCAAGCCTGATCGTAGCGCGCACCCGTTTCCAGATGCTGGATGAGCGCTCGCGCCGCCTTGGACGAGATGTGACCCGCCCCTTTGAAGCGAGAAAGCATCCCGCTCTCGAGGGCCGCCGCCAAGGCATCGCGTGCGCCTGCGGAAAGAGACAGCTTGTTCAGTTCCTTGAGGATCGTTTCCTGTGTTTCGAAGAAACTCAGGGCGTGCGCGATGGCATCGAGCGTTTCTGATGAGGTTTCCCGCCAGAGCTGCTCACCCAATGCATCACGAAGCCGCTTGGTCCCGTGGAGAGCCTCTCCGGTCCTAGCTACGATATCTCGATCCTCTTCATCCGCCTTGAACGCCGTGAAGCGCTGATCCGCCGGCAGCCCTATGCGCTTGCGCATTTCCTTGACGGATAACTTGGCTGTGCGACCCGCATCAGCGATAGCAGCAGCGAGTTCGGCAGCCGTGAGAGGCCGGTCGCCCTGCCCAGTATCAATGCGAAGGTTGACCAGCTTGCTTAGCAGGCGGAAGCGCTCGAACGATGGCGCAAACTTGGAAGAGCGCTTCTCCTTGAGCTCGAACGGACACATGCCAACGAGCCGTTCGCTGTCCTGCATCGGCAACTGACGAAAGGCAATGTCGCAGAACGCGCGTTCCAGTTCGACTGTCGCCAGTTCGTTGCCTAGACGACGTTGGGCGCGGAAGATTTCCGCTACCTCGTGGATAAGGTCGTCTCGGCCCTGCGTGCGATCGAAAAGACCGTCGCGGTTGCGCTTCCGTGTCTGGAAATCGGCATCTCGGGCAAACATCTCGCCCATGGTTCGGTAGCGGCCCAGCCGCTCCTTTGTCCCTTCCAGCGCCTTGAGCATCTTCTGGTCATCGCCAGCGGTGTTGGCCTCCTTCCGTTTCGCCGCTGACTTGAACCCACGGCGCTTTGCGATGTGGCCCAGCGCAACAGCAAGTTCCACTGGCTTGAGGGGCTTGTCGAGACCTCGGGCGCGCAGCTCCCACGGATCAAGTCCGGCGCGCTTCAGCGCTTCCGGTTCGCATCCTGCCACCAGGCCACTGCCCTGAAACAGGCGACGAATGGCGGACATCCGCTGCGCGCGTCGTCGGATGACCCGCCGCAACAGGCGATTGCTCCGCCGTATCTGATTGGTGGGAGTGCGCTCCTTGTCAGTTTCGGGCGCGTCAAACATCCACGAGCCCAAGCCAACGATTTCGCCTGTCGGTGCAGCAGATGTAGGATGACGCAACACCGCCCAGCCACAAGACGCGATTCCAAGGTCAATACCGAAAACAAGGCCGTTCATCGCTTTCCCCCCTTCAGGCAAAAAAGCGCCTTGACCGAGGAACGTCAAACGGTAATCGTGAAGTCGGCAAATCGGTAGGGAAGCCACGGTAACAGAGCTTCACTGTGAAGGATCATCCCCTCGGGGAAATTCCTTATTGAAGCGCTGATACAGAGGTTTCTCTGTTTCAAGGCCCCCGCCGGGAAACCGGCGGGGGTTTTGCTTTATGTGTGTTCCGTTCCTGGCAGAGATGCCAAATTTATGAAGTCGCCTATTCCCCGATGACCTTCGCCGAATCGATGTCCAGCGCTGGAAGGCTCCGAACGATCTTCATCGTTTCTAGACTAACCGTGATCATGCGCTGAAACAGCGGGAGCGGGTAGGCGGGGTTGCCGACGGTCTCGATGGCATAGCGGTTCGCGTCGTTGACGATGCCGCTGGCTTTATCGGTCCGCTCCATCATAGCCCGCATGTTGCTCGCCACAGCATCGCGGCTGGCATTGAAGCACCAGACGTCCCGTCGGGTTTTCACGCCGCTGGAATAGTTCGCAAACAGGGCCATGGCGCCCTTCATGTCCTTGTCGGCCCATCGGCATGAAGGTGTCGAAGCTCGTATCACGCTGGCTAAGCCAGTCGCCATATTTGTCCGAAGTGATGGTCGCCCAGCCAATTTCCTTCGCGATCCCGCCTACGCTGCCAAAGCGAGCGACGAGGGCGAGTTTCTCTTCGCGCGTCAGATAATCGCCGGTGTCGTGAAAATGGATACGCCCCTGGCGTAGCGGAATATCTGGCTGCATGTGCTGCGCAGGCGCTTGGCCGTCTCATACTTACCCTTGCCCTCCATTCTGCGGAGCATCGTGAAGACCTCCTGCGCGGTGATGGCGGTGACCGGACGCTTGCCAAGCGATGCATTGATGAAGTCCAGCAGTCAGCGCAGCTTCTTCATCGTCACGTCCGAGCTGCCTTCACGCTGGACCTTCACCAATCACTCGTCGGCGATCGCCTTGAAGCTGTTGGCGGCAGCGACGGTTGCAGCAAGCCAATCCAGCTTGGCTTTCTCGGAGGGGTCGTCACCCTTCGCCAGCACCTTGCGGGCGGCGTCGCGCTGCTCGCGGGCGGCGGCAAGGCCGGTGTCGGGTAGACCTCGAAGGCCAGCGTCTTCTGCTTCCCCAGATGGCGGTAGTTCATCCGCCAGTAGCGCTCGCCATTGGGCGTCACATAGAGGAACAGGCCATCGCTATCGGTGAGTTTATAGGGCTTTTCCCGGCCCTTGGCGTTCTTGATGGCAGCAGCGGTAAGCGCCATGATGGTATCTCCTGCAAGGGGAGGACCACGCTACCATCAGACATACCATCAACATGCTGGTATTCGGTGGCCCGAGACCGCTCCGCATGGGATACCTATACCACGAAAAAAAACCGCAGAAATCAGCCAGTTATGGCATCTTCTGGAATCCTCTGGGAGAGGATTTTGGTGACCCCAACGGGACTCGAACCCGTGTTTTCGCCGTGAAAGGGCGACGTCCTAGACCGCTAGACGATGGGGCCCCGCTTTGGGTCGCGTGGCGCGAGGCGGGGATTAGGGGCTTGTGGGCGGCGCGTCAATCCGCCCAGGCGGCGTCTTCGAGATGAAGTTCGGCGGCCGGGCGATTGCCCCAGTCGTCGAGCTTCGCGCGCCCGGCGATCCACAGGCGCCGCGTCGGCCCGGCGGCGAGCAGCGCCTGGCCCAGCGCGCTTTCCGCCTGGCGGAAAGCGATCGTCTTGATCGAGCGGCCGTCCTCGCCCGCCACGACGGCGCGGACGTGGCCGTTGCCCACCACATCGGCCCTCACCACGCGAACCGGGCCCGCCGCCACGCGCGGCGCCGGCCAGCCCGCGCCATAAGGGCCGCCCGCCTCCAGCGCCTCGACCAGAGCGGGGCTGATCCCGCCGGGCGCCACCACCGCGTCGAGCAGCAGCGCACGATCGTCGCGTGATCGCGCCACATCGGCCGCGAGCCGATCGTCGAGGAAATTGGCGAGCGCATCGATCCCTTCCCCCGCGATCGTCAGCCCGGCCGCCATCGCATGGCCACCGCCGGCCACCAGCAGCCCCATGTCCTTCGCCGCGAGCACCGCCGCCCCGAGGTCGACCCCGCCGATCGATCGGCCCGAGCCCTTGCCGACGCCATCGTCGTCGAGTGCAATCACGATCGCGGGGCGGCCGAGCTTCTCCTTCAGCCGTCCCGCGACAATGCCGATGACGCCGGGATGCCATCCCCTGCCGGAAACGACCGCGACGGCGCGATTGCCCTGCGTGGTCGCCGCCGCCTCAGCCGCCTCCTGCACGATCGATTCGATCGCGCGGCGCTCGCCGTTCAGGCGGTCCAGCTCGGCGGCGATGGCGCGCGCCTCGTCGGGATCGGCGGTGGTCAGCAGCCGCACGCCCAGATCCGACTTGCCGACGCGCCCGCCCGCATTGATCCGGGGGCCGAGCGCGAAGCCTAGATCGGCGCAGGTCGGCGCGCGATCGAGCCGCGAAGCCTCGATCAGGGCGGCGAGACCGATATTGCGCCGCGCGGCCATCACCTTCAGCCCCTGCGCGACGAACGCGCGGTTAAGCCCCCGCAATGACGCGACATCGGCGACGGTGCCCAGCGCGACCAGATCGAGCAGGTCGATCAGCCGGGGCTCGGCCCGGCTCGCGAACCAGCCGCGCGCGCGCAGCAGCCGCAGCAGCGCGGCGCCCAGCAGGAAGGCGACGCCCACCGCCGCCAGATGGCCGTGGGCGGCGCCCTCCTCCTCGTCGAGCCGGTTCGGGTTGACCAGCGCGAAGGCGGGAGGGAGGGCGGCGGCGCATTTGTGATGATCGACGACGATCACGTCGACGCCGGTGGCGCGCGCCATCTCCAGCGCGTCGAACGCCTGCGCGCCGCAATCGACGGTGACGATCAGCCGCGCGCCGCCCTCGGCTATCCGCACCAGCGCCTCGCCGCCGGGGCCGTAGCCCTCCATCAGCCGATCCGGGATATAGGCTTGCGGATCGAGGCCCAGCGCGCGCAGCAGCCGGATCAGCAGCGCCGCCGACGTCGCGCCGTCGACGTCATAGTCGCCGAACACCGTCACGGCTTCCCCCGCCTGCACCGCATCGGCGATGCGTTCGGCCGCGCGGTCCATATCGCGGAAGATCGAGGGATCGGGCATGAAGCCGCGGATGGTGGGCGCGCGATGGCTTTCGATCGCGTCGCGCGGGCAGCCGCGCGCGAGCAGCAGGCTGGTGACCAGATCGTCGGGCCGGAAATCGGGATCGCGCCCGTCCGCTCCCGCGCCGCGCCAGCGCCAGGGCTGGCCCAATATCGAATGCGTGACGCCGCAGACCACCGGATGATTCATCGGGCGGTGCTAGCCGATCGGGAGAGGGAAGGGAAACGGGGAGGGGAGGGTGCCTCCCCCCCCGGGGGCGTTCAGCCGCCCGTGTGATGCTCGCCCTTCACCCAGCGCACGGTGCCGGAGCTGGCGCGCATCACGACGCTCTCGGTGGTCATCACGCCGTCGCGACGGCGCTTGACGCCTTCGAGGAGCGAGCCGTCGGTCACGCCGGTCGCCGCGAAGATCACGTCGCCCCTGGCGAGATCCTTGAGGTCGTAGATCCGGTCGAGATCCTCGATGCCCCATTTGCGCGCGCGGGCGCGCTCATCCTCGTTGCGGAAGAGCAGACGGCCCTGGAACTGCCCGCCGACGCAGCGCAGCGCGGCCGCCGCCAGCACGCCTTCCGGCGCGCCGCCCGAGCCCATGTAGATGTCGATCGTCGTGTCGGGATCGGTAACGGCGATCACGCCCGCGACGTCGCCGTCGGGGATCAGCATAATGCCACAGCCGATCGCGCGCAGCTCGGCGATCAGCTTGTCGTGGCGCGGACGATCGAGCACGCAGGCGATGATCTGGTGCGGATCGACACCCTTCGCGGCGGCGAGCGCGTGGATGTTCTGGGTCGGCGTCCTGTCGAGGCTGACCAGCCCCGGCGCATAGCCCGGCCCGATGGCGAGCTTGTCCATATAGACGTCGGGGGCGTTGAGCAGGCAGCCTTCCTCAGCGATGGCGAGCACCGCGAGCGCGTTGGGGCCCGCCTTGGCGGTGATCGTCGTGCCTTCGAGCGGATCGAGCGCGATGTCGATCTTCGGCCCCGCGCCCTTGGCCGCGCCGACCTTCTCGCCGATGAAGAGCATCGGCGCCTCGTCGCGCTCGCCCTCGCCGATGACGACGGTGCCGTCGAAATGCAGCTCGTTGAGCGCGGCGCGCATCGCCTCGACCGCGGCGGCATCGGCCGCCTTCTCGTCACCCCGGCCGACCATCCGCGATGCCGCGATCGCCGCCGCCTCGGTGACGCGCACCATTTCGAGCACGAGGACACGATCGAGCGTCTTGCTTGCCGTCACCATTTTCTGCGTCATCCTTCCCGTTCGTGGGGCGGCGATAGGTGAGGCGGGTGACAATGTCGAGAATCCCGCCCCGCTTTCCCGCCGACCCGACGTCTCTACAGGTCCAATATGTGCATCAGCATCGGCGCGCCGAGCATCGAGGGCGATCCTTCGAGCCGGTCGAGCGCGTCCGCCACGCAATGCTCGGGGCAGACATGCGTCACCATCACCAGCAGCACGCCGCCGTCGGCATGGCGGCCGCGCTGGATCATGCTTTCGATCGAGACGCCCGCGTCGCGCATCGCCGCGGTGATCTCGGCGAGCACGCCCGGCCGGTCGGCGACCGTGAAGCGCAGGTAGGCCCGCCCGCGCCGCGCGCCCGTGTCCGCCCGCTCCAGCCCGGTGAGGCTGGCGACGGGCATGGCGAAGGCGGGGCCATATTCGTCGCGCGCGATGTCGATCAGGTCCGCGACGACCGCCGAGGCGGTGGGGCCTTCGCCGGCGCCACGCCCCTCGAAGAACAGGCGGCCGACATAATTGCCCTCCGCCACCACCGCGTTCAGCGATCCCGCGACATGCGCAAGCGGATGGTGCATCGGCACGAGGCAGGGGTGGACGCGCTGGAACAGCCCCTTCGCGCCCGCCTCCGCCAGCCCGACGAGGCGGACGCGGAAGCCCAGCGTCTCCGCCTCGGCGATGTCGGCGGCGACGACATGGCGGATGCCCGCCACCTCGACGCCCGCGAAATCCAGCCGCGTGCCGAAGGCCAGGCTGGCGAGGATCGACAGCTTGTGCGCCGCGTCGATCCCGTCGATGTCGAAGCCGGGATCGGCCTCGGCATAGCCCTTGGCCTGCGCCTCGCCCAGCGCCTCGGCGAAGTCGCGCCCCTCGCTCTCCATCGTGGTCAGGATATAATTGCAGGTGCCGTTGAGGATGCCATAGACGCGGCCGATCTCGTTGGCCGCCGCGCCCTCGCGCAGGCCCTTGATCACCGGAATGCCCCCCGCCACCGCCGCTTCATATTTCAGCGCGGCGTCGTTGCGCTCGGCGATCTCGGCCAGTTCGACGCCATGATGCGCTATCATCGCCTTGTTGGCGGTGACGAACGCGCGCGCGCGGGCCAGCGTCGCGCGGGCCAGCGTCAGCGCCGGGCCGTCGGCGCCGCCGATCAGCTCGACCACCGCGTCGACATCGTCGCGCGCCGCCAGCGTGGAGGCGTCGTCGACCCATTCGAAGCGGCCGAGGTCGACGCCCCGGTCGCGCGTCCGGTCGCGCGCGGAGACGGCGACGATCTCGATCGGCCGGCCGGCGCGCCGCGCGATCAGGTCGCGATTGGCGTCGAGCAGCTTGATGACGCCGCCGCCCACCGTGCCCAAGCCTGCCAGCGCGATCCGCAACGGCCGTGTCATTCCCGTCCTTTCCCTCGATTGCGTGACGGTCTCTAGAGGGATTCCGCGCCGGATGGAAACAGTCCGCGGCCGGGAAAATCGCGTGGGCGCGGGCCGGCGGCCCATCCTTCGCTTGCGTCCCGTCCGCCGGGGCGCGAAGACGGGGCCGCGCCGCCTTCTTCACGGGCGGCCGCTGTCGGGGGCGACATAGGCCTGGGAACGGGGATGATAGGAGGACGGAGTCGCCCCATGTTCACGGTGGCCGGGCTGATGCGCGAACATTCGGACCTCAATCGGCGGGCGATGCGGCTGGAACGTCTGATGGCCCCGGCCGCGCCGCCGCCGATCGACGAGGTGATGCGGCAGCTCCAGCAGTTTTCGGACCTGCTGATCGCCCATCTCGGCGTCGAGGAGGAGTTCCTCTATCCCTATCTGCTGGCGAGCAACAATCCGCGCATCGTGCGGATCGCGCGCTCGATCGGGCCGGAGACGGGCGACATGACCAGCCTGTGGCTGGGCTATCGCGCGAAATGGACGCGCGGCGCGGTGATTCGTGACTGGCCGGCGTTCCGCAGCGCGACCGACGACATCCTGGGCCGCCTGTCGCGACGCATCATCCGCGAGAACCGCATTCTCTTCGCGCTGGCCGACGCCGCGCCCGAACTGGCCGCCTGAACAGCCGGCCGGCGCCCGCCTAGCCCGCGGATTTCGCCCGCGCCTCGGCGACGGCCTTTTTAAGCTCGTCATAGCCCACCGCGCCCGACAGCACCTTGTCGCCGATGATGAAGCTCGGCGTGCCGGTGAGGTTCAGCGTGCGCGCCAGCTCCAGGTTGCGCGCGATCTCGTCGCGCACCTCGGCGCTGGAACGGGCCTGCGCGACCCCCCTGGGGTCGAGCCCGCTTGCCGCCTGCGCCTTGGCGATGCTCTCCTTGCCGGGCCGGTCGCCGGCATACATGCTGCGATGGAATGCCATGAACCGGTTCTGCTGCGCGGCGGCGAGGCTGACCTTCGCGGCATCGTCGCTCTCGTCGCCCAGGATGGGAAGCTCGCGAAAGACGATGCGCAGCTTCGGGTCCTCGGCCAGCAACCGGTCGACATCGGGCATGCTCGCCCGGCAGAAGCCGCAGGCATAATCGAAGAATTCGACCAGCGTGACGTCGCCGTCCCTCGCCCCCGCCCAGGCGCCGGCGAAGGGCGTCTCGATCGCCTTGCGGTTGGCGTCGATCGTCTGCGCCATCTGCCGGTCCTGCAATTTCGCGATCGCCTGGGGAATGATCTCGGGATGGGCGAGAATATAATCGTGGACGATCTGCTCGATCGCCGCATGGTCGGGATTGGCGGCCGACACGCTCCCGCCCGCCACGCCGGCCAGCGCCATCGTGCCCGCGCCCACCAGCAATCCCACGCCCGCTGCCATCCATCCACTCCCCGATCCGCTGAAAAACTTCCGTGCCATAACCATGTCCTGCTGCCCCGGAAACCCGCTGTCGCGCGTCAATGGCGCGCGGGCCGGCCTCCGGCAAAGACGGAAGCCGCTTGTCGTGTAGAAGCCCCTAGCGCCGTTTCTTCCTGGATTCGAGCGCCGTGCGCGACACCATCGCGATGTCCTGCGCGCGTATCCAGTCGGCCGATCCTTCCGGAATGCCGCGCATCGCGATCTCGGCATTGCCGAGCGCGAGGCTCGCTTTGTCCTCGAGGCTGTATCGCTCGGCCGAGGCGAGCGCGGCGCGGGCGTTGTCGCCCTCCTGCGTGTAGATGACGCCGAGCTGATACCAGGCGAAGGGATTCTGGTCGTCGCGCGCGACCGCGGTGCGCAGCACCTCGCGCGCTTCGGGCAGGTTCTTCGGATCCTCGGTCGCGATCAGCGCATGGCCGAAGAGCGATGCGATCAGCGGCTCGCTGCGCGTGCGCTGCGTCGCCTCGCGCAGTATCGGCACGGCCTCCTTCGGATGCCCGGATTCGAGCAGGATCTGGCCCTTCAGCTCAAGGAAATAGGGATCGTGCGGTGCTGCGGCGAAAAGCTTGTCGACCTCCGCCACCGCCTTCTCCGGAAAGCCCGCGCGGTGCCACGCATAGGCCCGCGCATAGGTGGCGGGGATGCTGTGATCGCTTTCGGGATAGGTGGAGAAAGTCACCCTGGGATCGTCGACATAGCCCGAAAGCTTGGCCTTCACGCGCTGGAAGCGCGCCTCCAGCGCCGGGTCGGTCGGCGTGTTCCACCAGGGGGATTTCTGGAAGCTGTCGGCCAGCGTCGCCTGGCGATCGGCCGTCATCGGGTGCGTCAGCGCATAGGGATCGACATCGGTGTAGGTGGGGGTGAGGCGATATTCCTCCTTGCGCAGCTTGCCGAAGAACTCGACCGATCCCCGGCCCGATATGTGCGCGGCGTTCAGGAAGCGCACGCTGGCAGCGTCCGCGCTGGCCTCCTGCGTGCGGCTGAAGGCCATCAGATTGGATTGCGCCGCCTGCTGGCCGGCGGACATGATGCCCATCCCGGCCGCGCCCGCGCCCGCCGCGATCGCCGCCGCGCCGAGCAGCAGCGAGAGGATGCTGACCCCGGTGGCCACCTTGACGCCCTCGCCCAGGCGGATCGCGTGGCCGCCGACGACATGGCCCAGCTCGTGCGCGATCACGCCCTGCACCTGATTGGCGTTGTCGGCATGGGTGATGAGGCCCGACTGGATATAGACCGTCTGGCCGCCGACGACGAAGGCGTTGATCTCGGGATCCTGAAGCAGGACGATATGGACCGCGTTCGGGTCCAGCCCCGCCGCGACGATGATCGGGCGCGATATGTCGCGCAGCAGCGCCTCGGTCTCGGCGTCGCGCAGCACCTCCTGCGCCATCGCCGGACGGACGGTGATCAGGAGGGCGAGCAGCAGGAACAAGGCCGCGCGGGCCGTGGCCGCGAGCGGCGGCAGGGTGGGCTGCATCAGGCGGCGCATCGTCGCGATCCGTCGCCCCTCCCGCCTGAACCCATGCTGAAAGCTTCCTGCCGCTCTCCCGGCCCGGAGCGGGGCGCGGGAGGAGAGGGAAGGTTGTTCACGCGGGGGCCGGAGCGGTGGGCGGTTCGATTGAACCGCCCACCGCTCCGATTGCCCGTCGCACGCGGCATCTTCCGGGCCGTCGGACGATCGCGCCCGGCGGCAGGATGCCTCAGTTGCCGAAGGTGCGCTGCCACCAGCCGCGCCTTGGCGTCTCGCTGGCCGCGTTGGCCGCCCCGGCGGGCTCCGCCGCCTCCGCGACAGGCTCGGCCGGCATCGCTTCGACGGCGGCTTCCGCCTCCGTTTCCGCGCCTGCGGCATCGTCGTTCGCGGCCTTTTTCGGGCGACCGCGCCGCCTGGGCTTCGCCGCTTCCGCTTCGCCGGCGGGAGCAGCGGGCCCCTCGACGGCGGCCGGTGCCACGGCTGCGGCCTTGCGGCGCGTCGCGCGCTTCGGCCTGGCGGGTGCTTCCTCCGCCACCGGCTCGGGCGCGGCGGGAGCTTCGGGGGCCACGGCTTCGGCGGCGGCCTCCGCTTCCCCGGCGCGAGCGCGCGGGCGGCGACGGGCACGGGCGGGCCGGTCCGGGGTCCCGGCGGGTGTCTCCACCGGAGCCTCGGCCGTCTCGGCCTCTTCGGCCGCCGCGATGCTTTCCTCGGCCACGGGGGCAGCGGCGGCCTCGGCCTCCCCGGTCACGGCCGTTTCGCCCTCGCCCTCGCCCTCGCGGCGGCGACCGCCACGACGACCGCGACGGCCGCGACGGCGCCGTGCGCTCTCCTCCTCGTCATGGGCCTCGGCGGGCCGGGCGTGATCGGTCGCCTCGCCAGCCTCGGAATCGGAGGCTTCGGCTTCGGCCTCGGCCCCGCTTTCTTCCCGCGCCTCGGGGGCCGGATGGGCATCGGCGTCCGCCTCGCGCGGGCCGTGCTCCTCGCCGCCCTCGCGGCGTCCACCCCGGCGGCGACGGCGACGGCGGCGGCGTCCGCCGCGCTCCTCGCCGTCCGCATGATCGCCGCGCGGCCCGGCCCGGACAGCCTCCTCTTCCTCCTCGGCGGATTCTTCCTCCTCGGTCTCGTCCTCCTCCTCGACGAAATCCTCGTCCTCCTCGGGCTCGATTGCGATCGGCGCGGGAAGGCGCGGCGCGTGCTGCGGCGGCGGCCCCGAGCATTCGACCGCCATGCGCGCGCCCTCGAGCGTGCCGTCGGGCATCACCTCGATCACGACGCCATAACGGTCCTCGATCTCGGCCAGCTCGGCGCGCTTGCGGTTGAGCACGTAGAAGGCGGCTTCCTGGCTGGCGCGCAGCACGAGGCGCGATCCGCGTCCGCGTGCGGCCTCGTCCTCCAGCATGCGGAGCGCCGACAGCCCCGCCGAGGAGGCGGTGCGGACGAGGCCGGTGCCCTCGCAATGCGGGCAGGTGCGCGTGGAGGCTTCGAGCACGCCGGTGCGCAGCCGCTGGCGGCTCATCTCGAACAGCCCGAAGCTGGAGATGCGGCCCACCTGGATGCGGGCGCGATCGTTCTTCAGCGCCTCCTTCATCG
>Ga0180221_1000607_pt1 | contig 29368 bp, 26 predicted proteins | sample eDN5th37CKraftMG_FD_151339 | JGI IMG/M metagenome (GOLD analysis project Ga0180221, IMG submission 151339) | Enriched Miracle-Growth compost microbial communities from Emeryville, California, USA - eDNA 5th pass 37_C Kraft MG (version 2) (version 2) ...
CTCAAGCGGCTCGAGGCGAACGTCGCCCCGGCCGAGGTGGAGCCCGCCGGGGACGCCGACTTCGCGGCGCACCCCGAGCTCGTCCGCGGGTACATCGGGCCCGCGGTGCTCGGCCCGAACGCCGAGGGGCGCGACGCGGACGACCCGGACCGCACCGCGGTGCGGTACCTCGTCGACCCTCGCGTGGTGCCGGGCACCCGCTGGATCACCGGGGCCAACGAGCAGGGTCGCCACGTGTTCGACCTCGTCATGGGCCGCGACTTCCGGGCCGACGGCACCGTGGAGGCCGCCGAGGTGCGCGCGGGCGACCCCGCCCCTGACGGCTCCGGCCCGCTCGAGCTCGCGCGCGGCATCGAGATCGGCCACATCTTCCAGCTCGGCCGCAAGTACGCGCAGGCGCTCGGGCTCACGGTCCTCGACCAGAACGGCAAGTCCGTCGTCGTCACCATGGGCTCCTACGGCGTCGGCGTCACGCGCGTGCTCGCCGCGCTCGCCGAGGCGAACCACGACGACCGCGGGCTCGCGTGGCCGGCGCTCGTCGCCCCCGCGCACGTGCACGTCGTCGCGACCGGCAAGGACCAGGCCGTGTTCGACGCGGCCGAGGCACTGGCGGGGGAGCTGTCCGGCAGGGGCGTCGAGGTGCTCTACGACGACCGCCCGAAGGTCTCGCCCGGGGTCAAGTTCGCGGACGCCGAGCTGCTCGGCGTGCCGCTCGTCGTCGTCGTCGGGCGCGGCCTGGCCGAGGGCGTCGTCGAGGTGCGGCCGCGTGCCGGAGGGACGTCGGAGCAGGTGCCCGTGGCGGACGCGCCCGACCGGGTCCAGGCCCTGGTGCGGGAGTTGCTCGGCGACGAGGCCTGAGCGGGCGGGCGACGGCCGGCCGCCTGCGTCCTAGACGAGCGCGGGGGCCAGCCGCTCGCGCGGCGCGAGCGCGTGCAGCGCGTCCAGCAGGACGCGGTTGAACGCCACCGGCGCGTGCATGTTGACGTCGTGGCCGGCTCGCCGCACGACGTGCAGCCGCACGCCCGGGCGCGACCCCACGTACCGGCGCTCGTCGAGCCGCAGCGGGTCGCGGCGGCCGTTGACCAGCCACACGGGGACCTCGACGCGTCGCAGGTCGGTCAGCGGCGAGTAGCCGGTCATCGACGCGAGCATGTCGTCCACCACGAACCAGTCGTCGCCGCCCACCCGCAGCGCTCGCGTCACGAACCGTGACGCGCGCCGGTACAGGCCGAGCGGCTTGCCCTTGATCTCCGTGGAGCAGCCGGCCAGGAGCACGCCCGCCACCCGGCCGGGGTGCTCGGCGGCGTACGCCAGGCTCGTGTAGCCGCCGAGCGACAGGCCGACGAGCAGCGGCGGCTCGGCGCACCCCGCCACCGCCTCGTCGACGACGGTGAGCGCCCGTGCGCGCGTGAACCGCTCCGTGCGCCGCGCGCCGTGGCCGGGCAGGTCGACCGCGACGGCCGGGTGGCCGGAGCGCAGCAAAGCGGTGAGCTGAGGGGTCCAGATGGCCTTCGACGTGCGCGTGCCGTGGACGAGGACGAGGGGTCGGATGGGGGGCTCCAACGGTCGGTCGGGCGGGCTCTCCGTCCGGGGGTTCCCCTTCATAGTCGGCCCGGACGGGGGCCGGCACGAGCCGGGGAGCCACCTTCACCCGCGCGCCACGGCGGATCTTCACCCCGCGCGCACACGCCGTGGGCCGGGCCGGGCCGGCCCGTCAGCCCGTCGGGTCCTGCGCGAGCTCCGGCATCCCCGGGAAGGCGACGGGTGCGGCGCCCCAGGTCTGCGCGTCGGCCGTCGCCCGTCGCAGGCCGTCGAGCAGCACCGCGCGGGTACCCGGGCTCGCCTCGGCCACGAGCACGCTGGTCGCGTCCGCGACCGCCGACTCCAGGTCGCGGGCCAGCGCCCGCTTCTGCTTCGTGGTGTCCAGCACCGGCAGCGCGTACGCCACCCGGCGCGGGTCGTCCGGCGTGCCCTCGACGCCGGCCACCTGCGCCCACGCCTGGGCGAGCGCCCGGTGCCGGGTCGCGGCGGCGGCCGCGCGCTGACGAGCGGCACCGGTCCAGCGGGCGGCGAGCACCTCGTACCCGTAGCCCGCCTGGTCGTGGGCGAGCACCAGGGGGTCCAGCTCGCCCTCGAGCAGACCGGCGGCCGTGGCGCTGGGGGAGGGCTCGGGCGTGCCCGAGGCGTCGTCGTCGCCCTCGTCGCCGTCGCCGGGCTCGCGGGCGGGCGCCAGGTCGGTGCCGACCCCGGGCTCCGGGACGGCTGCCACGTCGGGGACCGGGAGCGACGCGGCGGCGGCGAGGCGCCGGCACAGGTCCGCCCGGCTCGCCCCGACGGCCGCGACGAGGCGGGCCAGCCGGCCGTCCCCGGCGGCGTCGGCGTCGGCCAGCGCGTGCTCCGTGCCGGCGACGAGCGCCTCGAGCAGGTCCACGACGCCGGGGGGCGTCGTCGGACCCGGACCGGCGGTGGGGGTGGGGGTCGGGGTCGCCACGCCCGGGTCCCACACGCCGCCGAGCTCCTCCGCGTGCCGGGCGCTGAAAACCGCCACGTCCTCCAGCGTTGCCGCGAGCCCGTCGTCCTGCGCCCCCGCCGCCAGCAGCCGTGACGCCAGGTCCTGCAGCCGTTGGGCGTCCGCGACGCCCCGGGCGCGCACCTGCTCGTCCAGGCCGGGGGAGGGCAGCGCGGGCGGCGGTGTCTCCAGCCGGACCCCGCAGCCCGCGACGAGCGCCACGACGGCCGCGAGCAGGAGGGCGACGGCCCGCCGGGCGCGCGCGGCCGGCTCCGGGCGGGTACGACCGGCGCTGCGGTCGCGTCCGGGCGCGGGCGGGCTCGTGCTCATCGCGCAGATCCTGCCACGGCGCACCGCCCGGCCCGTCCCGGCCCGCCGGGCGGCTCCCGGGGCGGGCGCGTCGGGGCCTGCGTCGAGTCGATAGGCTGTGCTCACAACCGCACACAGGGTCGGGCGCCACTGACCCGCTGAGCACGGAGGAGGCGGAGATGGTGGCTGCCGCTCCCGAGAAGCGGGTCCGGGACGTCGTCGAGCCGGTCCTCGCACCGGCCGGCCTGGTCCTGGAGGACGTGCGCGTGCGCCGTGAGGGCGCGTCGTCGGTCGTGGAGGTCGTCCTCGACGTCGCCGAGGACGTCGAGGGCGAGCTGGACCTCGACCGTGTCGCGGACGCGACACGGCTGGTCTCCGACGCGCTCGACGACGCCGACGTCGTCCCCGGCGCCTACACGCTCGAGGTCTCGAGCCGCGGGGTGTCCCGGCCGCTGACCGCGCGCCGTCATTTCGCCCGTGCCGTGGGCCGCTCGGTGACCGTGCGCACCGCCGACGGAGCCACGCTCAGCGGCCGGCTGACCGCGCTGGAGCGCGACGCGTCGGACGGCGACGCGATCGTCGTCGTGCCGGTGACCCCGGGCCTCAAGGGCCGCAGGCCGAAGGTCGGCGACCCGGTGCGGGTCCCCCTGGCCGACGTGCGCGACGCGCACGTCGAGGTGGACCTCTCCGGGCTGGGTCCGGACGACGAGCACGGGACCGAGGCGCAGGACGCCGACTCGCACGACGCTGGACAGGAGGGCTGAGGTCGTGGACATCGACATGACGGCGCTGAGGGCGCTCGAGCACGAGCGGGAGATCAGCCTCGACGTGCTGGTCGCCGCGATCGAGCAGGCCCTGCTGTCGGCGTACCACCGCACGCCGGACGCGTACCAGCGCGCCCGGGTCGAGGTGAACCGCAAGACCGGGCACGTGACGGTGTGGGCCCGCGAGCCCGCGCCGCTCGACGAGGACGGCCGGCCGGTCGACGTCGAGACGCCCGAGTTCGACCACACGCCCGACGGGTTCGGCCGCATCGCGACCGCGACGGCGCGCCAGGTGATCGTCCAGCGCCTGCGCGACGCCGAGGACGACCAGGTGCTCGGCCAGTTCCGCGGCAAGGAGGGCGAGGTCCTCGGCGGAGTCATCCAGCAGGGCCGTGACCCGCGCACCGTGCTCGTCGACGTGGGCGGGACCGAGGCGGTCCTGCCCCCGCACGAGCAGGTGCCGACCGAGCAGTACGTGCACGGCGAGCGGATCCGCGGCTACGTCATCGACGTCTCCCGCGGGCCGCGCGGGCCGCAGGTCACGCTCTCGCGGACGCACCCCGGCCTCGTGCGCAAGCTGTTCGCGCTCGAGGTGCCGGAGGTCGCCGACGGCACCGTCGAGATCGTCGCGCTCGCCCGCGAGGCGGGCCACCGCACGAAGATGGCCGTCCGCGCCACCGTGCCGGGCGTCAACGCCAAGGGTGCGTGCATCGGCCCGCTCGGCGGCCGCGTCCGCGCCGTCATGGCGGAGCTGCACGGCGAGAAGATCGACATCGTCGACCACTCCGACGACCCGGCGCAGATGATCGCCCACGCGCTGTCGCCGTCGCGCGTCGTCTCGGTGACGATCGTCGACGAGGCCGCCAGGGCCGCGCGGGTCGTCGTGCCCGACTACCAGCTCTCGCTCGCGATCGGCAAGGAGGGCCAGAACGCCCGCCTGGCCGCGAAGCTCACCGGCTGGCGCATCGACATCCGCTCCGACGCGGAGGGCGCGGCCGACGGCGCGGACGAGACGTCCGACACGCCGGGTCACGCCGGGTGACGCGGCGCGGTAGACTGCCTGCGGCTGGGTCGGACGCCCTGCTTCCCACGCCTGGACGGCGAAATCCCGTGTCACTCTCAGCACCCGAGCCGGTGCCGGGACCTGTCACGGGCCCGATCCGGACGTGCGTGGGTTGCCGGACGACCGGTCCGAGGTCGGCCCTGCTGAGGGTGGTCGTCGTCCGGGACGGTGCGGGATCTCCCGCGCTCGCCGTGGACGCCGCCCGTCGGATGCCGGGCCGAGGTGCCTGGTTGCACCCCGACCCCCGATGCCTGGAGCTGGCCGTACGACGGCGGGCGTTCGGCAGGGCCCTGCGCGAGCAGCGTCCGCTGGACGCCTCGGTCGTGGCGGAGCACCTGGCCCGGGCGGGCTCGGCTCCTGAGGAGCCGCGTCCGGCAGGCCGGCCGTGAGGCCGGGCACCACGCAGCACACCGCATGACATGCAGCACCGCAGCACACCGCGGCGCCGGGACGTGACCGGCGTCGATCGTCGACAGGAAGCGGGTTGGAAGCCGATGGCTACCCGATGAGAGCGCACCGATGAGTGCCGTGCGATGAGTACGCAAGTCTGACGACGGTCCGACCCTGTCCGGGGCGGACCAGGACAGGAGAGATGTGGCCAAGGTCCGCGTCTACGAGCTCGCCAAGGAGCTCGGGATCGACAGCAAGACCCTCATGAGCGAGCTCAACACGATGGGTGAGTTCGTGCGTTCGGCGTCCTCGACGATCGAGCCCCCCGTCGTGCGTCGCCTGCGCGACGCCCACCCGGTGAAGGCGGCCGAGAGCAAGCCCGCCGCCAAGCCGACGACCAAGCCCGCCGCCCCGGCCCCCGCCTCGGCGGCGCCCGCACCCGCCCCGGCCCCCGCGGCCGCGGCGGCACCCGCACCCGCGCCGGCGGCTCCCCAGGAGCCGGCACCCGCAGCCGAGGCCGCCCCGGCGGCGTCGGCGAGCCGGCCCGCCCCGGCGCCGCGTCCGGCCTCGTCCGGCGCGCCCGGCGGTGCTCGTCCCGGCGCCCCGCGTCCCGCGGCGCGGCCGGGCAACAACCCGTTCGCGCCCTCGCAGGGGATGCCGCGCCCGGGTGAGCGTGGCGGCGAGCGCGGCGGCGACCGTCCCGGTGGCCCGCGTCCCGGCGGTCCGCGTCCGGGCAACAACCCGTTCGCGCCGTCCCAGGGCATGCCGCGTCCGGGCGACCGGCGACCGGCCCCCGAGGGTGCCGGCGCGGGCGACCGTCCCGGTGGCCCGCGTCCCGCGGCGCCCCGTCCGGGCGGTCCTCGCCCGAACCCGGGCATGATGCCCGGTCGCACCGGCAGCGGCGTCGGCCGTCCCGGCGAGCGCCCGGCGGGCGCGGGTCGCGGCGGTCCTGGCGGCGGCGGTGGCCGTGGCGGCTTCGGGGGTCGCCCCGGTGGCGGCGGCGCCCCCGGCGGTGGCGGCGGCTTCGGCGGCCGTCCCGGCGGCGGTGGCCGTCCCGGCGGTGCGGGCCGGGGCTCCACCCAGGGTGCGTTCGGCCGCGCCGGCGGCCGTCCCGTCCGTGGGCGGAAGTCGAAGCGCGCGAAGCGCCAGGAGTTCGAGCAGATGCAGGCGCCGTCGCTGGGCGGCGTGTCCGTCCCGCGCGGCAACGGCTCCACGGTGGTGCGCCTGCGCCACGGCTCGTCCCTGAACGACTTCGCCGACAAGATCGACGCGAACCCCGCGTCGCTCGTCACGGTCCTCTTCCACCTCGGTGAGATGGCCACGGCGACGCAGTCGCTCGACGAGGACACGTTCGGCACGCTGGCGGCCGAGCTCGGCTACGTCATCGAGATGGTGTCGGCCGAGGAGGAGGACCGCGAGCTGCTCGGGTCGTTCGACATCGACCTGGAGGCCGAGGAGGCCGCCGAGTCGGACGAGGACCTGCAGGCACGCCCGCCGGTCGTCACCGTCATGGGCCACGTCGACCACGGAAAGACCAAGCTCCTCGACGCGATCCGCTCGACGGACGTCGTCGCGGGCGAGGCCGGCGGCATCACGCAGCACATCGGCGCCTACCAGGTCACCAAGACCCACGAGGGCGTCGACCGGCCGATCACGTTCATCGACACCCCGGGTCACGAGGCGTTCACCGCCATGCGTGCCCGCGGTGCGCAGGTGACGGACATCGCGATCCTCGTGGTCGCGGCCGACGACGGCGTGATGCCCCAGACGATCGAGGCGCTGAACCACGCCCAGGCGGCGAACGTGCCGATCGTGGTCGCGGTCAACAAGGTGGACAAGGAGGGGGCCAACCCCGCCAAGATCCGCCAGCAGCTCACCGAGTACAACCTCGTGGCCGAGGAGTACGGCGGCGACACGATGTTCGTCGACGTCTCGGCCAAGCAGAACCTCGGCATCGACGAGCTGCTCGAGGCGGTCCTGCTCACCGCCGACGCGGCGCTCGACCTGCGGGCCAACCCCGACAAGGACGCGCGTGGCGTCGCCATCGAGGCGAACCTCGACAAGGGCCGCGGCGCCGTGGCGACCGTGCTCGTCCAGTCGGGCACGCTGCACGTCGGTGACGCGATCGTCGCGGGCACGGCCTTCGGCCGCGTCCGGGCGATGTTCGACGAGCACGGCGACACCGTGACCGAGGCGGGCCCGTCCCGTCCGGTCCAGGTGCTCGGCCTGGCGTCGGTCCCGTCCGCGGGCGACACCCTGCTCGTCGCGCCCGAGGAGCGCACCGCCCGGCAGATCGCCGAGAAGCGTGAGGCCGCCGAGCGCGCCGCCCTCCTGGCCAAGCGTCGCAAGCGCATCAGCCTCGAGGACTTCACGCAGGCCCTCGCCCAGGGCAAGGTCGAGACGCTCAACCTCGTCATCAAGGGCGACGTGTCCGGTGCCGTCGAGGCACTGGAGGACGCGCTGCTCAAGATCGACGTGGGCGACGAGGTCGACCTGCGCGTCATCCACCGCGGCGTGGGTGCGATCACGCAGAACGACGTCAACCTGGCGACGGTCGACAACGCGATCATCCTCGGCTTCAACGTGAAGTTCGCGGAGCGCGTCGAGGAGCTGGCCGACCGCGAGGGCGTCGACGTGCGCTTCTACTCGGTCATCTACCAGGCGATCGACGACGTCGAGGCGGCCCTCAAGGGCATGCTCAAGCCGGAGTACGAGGAGGCCCAGCTCGGCACCGCCGAGGTGCGCGAGGTGTTCCGCTCGTCGAAGTTCGGCAACATCGCCGGCTCGATCGTCCGGTCGGGTGAGATCCGGCGCAACACCAAGGCGCGCGTCCTGCGCGGCGGCAAGGTCATCGGGGACAACCTCACGATCGAGTCGCTCAAGCGCTTCAAGGACGACGCGACGGAGGTCCGCGAGGGCTTCGAGTGCGGTATCGGCCTCGGGTCGTACAACGACATCGAGATCGGCGACGTCATCGAGACGTGGGAGATGCGCGAGAAGCCGCGCGCCTGAGCGACACCCTGAGCCGTGGGGCGGGCGGGTCACCGCCCGCCCCACGGCCGTCCTCGACAGGAGGTAGGAGATGGCCGACACGGCCCGCGCACGCAAGCTCGCGGAGCGCATCCAGCAGGTGGTCGCGCAGATGCTCGACACCCGCGTGAAGGACCCACGGCTCGGGTTCGTCACGGTGACGGACGTCAAGGTGACGGGCGACCTGCAGCACGCCGACGTCTACTACACGGTCTACGGCGACGACGAGGCGCGCACCGGCAGCGCGGCCGCGCTCGAGAGCGCCAAGGGCCTCATCCGCTCGGAGGTCGGCAAGCAGACCGGCATCCGGCTGACGCCGACGCTCGCGTTCCACCTCGACGCGGTGCCCGAGACGGCCGCCCACCTCGAGCAGGCGCTGGCGGAGGCCGCGCGCCGTGACGCGGAGGTGGCGGCGCTCGCCGCGCAGGCCAGCTACGCGGGGGACGCCGACCCGTACCGGCACCCCGAGGCCGACGAGGACGGCGACGTCCAGAGCTGACCCTGCGTCCGCCGACCTCTCCGGGGGTCGGCGGGCGTCCGACGGGCCGGGACCCGCGCGATGGCGCGGGACCCGGCCCGTCGTGCTCCGGCGGCTGGCTGCGATCAGTCGCCGAACCACTCGCGCACGCGGTCGACGACGGCCCGCTCGAACAGGTCGTCGTCGTGGCGTGTGCGAAGCCACTGCTGGAAGCCGCCGGACACGCACGCGTCCAGCTCGGCCCGGCAGGCGTCGGGCTCCGTGACGGCACGCAGGAGGAGCTCCTGGGCCTGGTGCTCGTCGCGGTAGAAGAACGGGTACCGCTCGGGGAGGAGCGCCCGCGCCCACGGCCGGTCCGGGAAGACCCCGACAGCCCCCGCGACGAGCGCCTCGACGTACTCCAGGCCGTACGACTCGTCGAGTGCCGTGGCGAGGAACGCCGTGGTACCCGCGAGATGCTTCCAGTACGACTCGCGCGAGGCGGTCAGCGGGCCGACCCACGCCCAGTCGTGCTGCGACACGCGCATCGCGAGCTCGCTGGCGAGGTGCTTCTCGTGCAGCCGCATCTCCAGGCGCAGGGGCGCCTGCCGGCGCACCCGCTCGACGACGTCGAGGAAGAGCTTCGGCTGCTTGCGCGGGGAGAGGTAGATCGCGGGGTAGAGGACGACGGGGACGTCGGTCTCGCGCCGGGGCTGGACGTGCTCCAGCCGGATGCCGAGGTTGACCCAGCCGATCGTCGTCTGCTCCGCCAGGTGCGGGGGCGTCCACTGCCGCACCACCTCGCGGATCTCGGTCGCCGTGCGCTCGGAGTTCGCGAAGGTGGGGAACAGCGCGCACGACAGGGCGAACGTCGCCCGCGAGACCGTCGACGTGTGGTGGTCGCCGACGCTCCACCAGACGAAGTTCATGATCTTGGGCGTCCCACGCGGCGCGAGCCGGCGGTGCAGCTCCGGCGCGTCGAGCACGTCCATGGTGATGACGACGGTGCTGTCCGGGTCGATCTTGTCGAGCGTGACGATCTCGAACCCGTCGCCGAACCGGTTCTCGGACGCGATCAGCTTGGCCCCGGGGAACACGCGCATGAGCCGACGGACGAGCGTCGCCCCGGCGTCGTGCCCGGCGATCCGGCCGTCGGCGTCGACGACGGGAAGCCCGACGGGGTTGGTGTAGTCGATGGCGATGTGCATGCGGTCACCTGCCTCCTGCGCCGGCGAGGGCGTCGGCGTCGACGTGGTCGACGGTGCTCTCGGCCTCAGGGGCCGCCCCGGCCGGCGCCGTCGCGGCCGGGGTGTCGTGCCCGGCGTCGGTGCCGGGCTCGGACGGCTCCGAGGGCTCGCGCAGCAGCTCGGTGTCGCTGCCGTCACGGGGCCGCTCGATGCGCATGGCGTAGAAGGAGCGGTAGACGAAGACCAGGGAGGTCAGGAGGAACACCGCGGCGAGCACGCCCACGAGGACGCCCTGGCCCTGGTGCCGCAGGGACACGGCCAGCTCGACCGCGAGGAGGCCGAACAGGGTCGTGAACTTGATGACGGGGTTGAGGGCGACCGACGAGGTGTCCTTGTACGGGTCGCCGACGGTGTCGCCGACGATCGTCGCGTCGTGCAGGGCGGTCCCCTTGGCGTGCAGGTCGACCTCGACGATCTTCTTCGCGTTGTCCCAGGCGCCGCCGGCGTTGGCCATGAAGATCGCCTGGTAGAGGCCGAAGACGGCGATCGAGACCAGGTAGCCGATGAAGAAGTACGGCTCGACGAACGCGAACGCGAGGGTGGAGAAGAACACCCCGAGGAACATGGTGAGCATGCCCCGCTGGGCGTACTGGGTGCAGATCTCGACGACCTTGCGGGAGTCCTCGGGCGAGGCCTTGGTCGAGCCGTCGAGCTGGATGGTGCCCTTGATGAACGCCACCGCCCGGTAGGAGCCGGTGGTCACGGCCTGGATCGACGCGCCGGTGAACCAGAAGATGACCGCACCGCCGGTGACCAGACCGAGCAGGAACGGCGGGTGCAGCAGCGAGAGGTTCTCCAGGTCGGTCGTGAGGCCCTCGGTGAGCGCCATGATGATCGAGAAGATCATGGTCGTCGCGCCGACCACCGCGGTGCCGATGAGCACCGGCTTGGCGGTCGCCTTGAACGTGTTGCCGGCGCCGTCGTTCTCCTCGAGCATCTGCTTCGCGGTGGTCCACTGCGGGTCCAGGCCCTCGGCGCGCAGCTCGTCGTCGATGCCGGGCAGCTCCTCGATCGTCGAGAGCTCGTAGACGCTCTGGGCGTTGTCGGTGACCGGCCCGTACGAGTCGACGGCGATCGTGACGGGTCCCATGCCGAGGAAGCCGAACGCGACGAGGCCGAAGGCGAACACCGCGGGGGCTGCCATGACCGCGTCGAGCCCGAGCGTCGAGACGCCGTACCCGACGGCCATGAGCGCGACGACCGCGATCCCGAGCCAGTAGCCGGAGAAGCTGCCCGCGACGACCCCGGAGAGGATGTTCAGCGAGGGGCCGCCCTCGCGCGAGCTCGTCACCACCTCGCGCACGTGGCGGGAGCGGGTCGAGGTGAACGTCTTCACCAGCTCGGGGATCAGGGCGCCGGCGAGCGTGCCGCACGTGATGATCGCGGCGAGCTTCCACCACAGGCCGTCCGGCATCGTGGACAGGACGAACCACGACGTGGCGAACGTGAGGACGGTCGACGCGACGGACGTGATCCACACCAGGGAGGTGAGCGGCGCCTCGAAGTCCATCCGGTCGGCGTCCGCCCACCGCCGCCGCGTCCACCAGTCGTTGGCGAGGTAGGACGCGGCGGACGCGACGACCATGACCGCGCGGACGACGAAGAGCCAGACCAGCAGGCCCGCCTGGATCGCCGGGTCGTGCACGCCCAGCAGCACGAAGGTGATGAGGGCGACGCCGGTCACGCCGTAGGTCTCGAAGCCGTCGGCGCTGGGGCCGACCGAGTCGCCGGCGTTGTCGCCCGTGCAGTCGGCGATGACGCCGGGGTTGCGGGCGTCGTCCTCCTTGATCTTGAAGGCGATCTTCATGAGGTCGGAGCCGATGTCGGCGATCTTGGTGAAGATGCCGCCCGCGATGCGCAGGGCCGCGGCGCCGAGCGACTCGCCGACGGCGAAGCCGATGAAGCACGCGCCGGCGACGGTCGGCGGCAGGAACAGCAGGATCACGAGCATCATGACGAGCTCGAGGCTGATGAGGACCATGCCGATCGCCATGCCCGCCTGCAGGGGGATCCGGTGCACCGGCAGCGGCCGGCCGCGCAGCGAGGCGTACGCGGTGCGCGCGTTGGCGAAGGTGTTGACGCGGATGCCGAACCACGCGACGGCGTAGGAGCCGGCCATGCCCAGCAGCGAGAACGCGATGACGACGGCGACCTTGCCCCAGGGGAAGCCGACGAGGAAGCGGTAGTAGACGACGATGACGACGGCGATGAAGCCCCACAGGACGAGCAGGAAGCGACCCTGCTGCGTGAGGTACGTGCGGCACGTCGAGTAGATGAGCTCCGCGACCTCGCGCATCGAGGAGTGCACGGGAAGCCGTCGCAGGCGCGCGAACGTCGTGGCGCCGAACGCCAGGCCGAGCAGGCACACGACGATGCCGATGCTGAGCAGCGCGCGTCCCGACACGCCGCCGAGCGCCGTGACCTGCGAGAGGTCCGGGAGCACGAGGGAGGCCTCGCCGCCCGAGGGGCCGTCCTCGGCCGCCGGCAGCGCCCGCGCGGGGGCGAACGCGGTCAGCAGCAGCAGGAGCGGGAGGGCGGCGAGCGGCGCGGCGCGTCGGGCCGTGCGGGCGCGGCGCGGTGCGCGGGGGGCGGGGCTGAGGCGGGGTTCGTGACAGGCGTCCACGTTCCGCACGCTAGGAGCGGCCCCGAGGTGCTTCGAGTGACCTTGGTCTCAGACGCGCGAGACCCCTCCACCGGGGGTCGGTGCTCCCGGTGGAGGGGTGCCGCGCAGGTGCCGTCCAGGCCCCGTGACCAGGGACCTCGGTCCGTCCGGAGCTCCGGCGCGGACGGTCGCGGGACGGGGTCCGGAGCGGCGTCAGGCGGCGACGAGCTCGCGCGGGCGCTCGTCGGCGCCGACGGTGACGCGTCCGGTCGCCCGCGGCATCGCGAGCGTGACGACGGCCGCGAGCGCGGTGACCGCCGCACCGACCCACACGGCGGGCTGCAGGCCGCCGGCGTACCCGGCCGGCGTCAGCGTGCCGCCGGCCGCCTGGAACACCGCGACGAGTGCGGCGACGCCGAGCGCCCCGCCGATCTCGCGGATCGTCGCGTTGACGGAGCTCGCGGTTCCGTGGTCCTCGCCCGCCATGTCGGCGAGCACGGCCGTGGCCTGCGGGGCGAAGGTCAGGCCCATCCCGATGCCGGCCAGGGCGAGCCCCGGGACCAGGTCGGCGTAGGTCGTCGCGGTGCCGATCGCGGCGGCCTGCAGCCCGAGCCCGAGCGCCTGCAGCGCGAGCCCCGTCACGAGCAGCGGACGCACGCCGAGGCGGGGTGCGAGCATGCCGGCCAGCGGCGCGACGAGCATCGGGGCGGCCGTCCACGGCAGCGTCCGGACCCCGGCCTCCAGCGGCGTGTACCCCATGCCGACCTGCAGGAACTGCGACAGCAGGAAGACGGACCCGAAGACGCCGACGTAGAACAGCAGCGCGCTGGCGTTGGTGACCGAGAAGGAGCGGACCCGGAACAGCCGCAGTGGCACCAGCGCGTGCGGCGTCCGGGCCTCGCGCCGGACGAAGACCGCGAGCAGCACCAGGCCCGCGACCAGGCCGCCGAGGACCCGCGCCGAGGTCCAGCCGTCGTCGTTGCCGCGGACGATCGACCACACGAGCGCGAGGACGCCGCCCGCCGCCAGCGCCAGGCCGGCGAGGTCGAGCCGCTGGCGCCGGCCCGTGGACTCGGGGAGCGCGCCGAGGACGAGGGGGATGGCGACGAGCGCGACGGGCACGTTGATCCAGAAGATGGCCTGCCACGACAGGCCCTCGACGACGGCCCCGCCGATGACGGGGCCGAGGGCGACGCCGAGCCCGGACACCGCGCCCCAGACGCCGATCGCCATGGCGCGCCGCGACGCCGGGACGGCGGCGGCGAGCAGCGTGAGCGACAGCGGCATGACCGCCGCGGCCCCGGCCCCCTGCAGCGTGCGCGCGGCGATGAGCGCCCCTGCGCTCGTCGCGAGGGCGGACGCCACCGACGCGGCGGCGAACACGGCGATGCCGGCGAGGAACATGCGCCGGCGGCCGATGCGGTCGCCCAGGGTCGCCGCCGCGATCATCAGCGACGCGAACGCGAGGGTGTACGCGTTGACCATCCACTGGAGCTGCTCCAGGGACGCCGAGAGCTCGACGTGGAGCACCGGCAGCGCGGTCGTCATCACGAGGTTGTCGAGCGTCGCCATGAACATCGGCAGCGACGCGGCGAGCAGGGCCAGGCCGGTCCTGCGGCCACGGGCCGTCGCCGCGCGCCCGGTCGCAGGCCCCACCGCGGGCTGGGGCGTCGGGTCGGGCGCCGGGTCGGTCACGGTCGTCATGAGGTCTCCCTGGAGGCGGGCCGCTCGGCGGCCGGAGGAGTGCCGGTCCCGCACTGGCTGCGAGTTGGCATTGAGTGATAACTAACATCAGCGAACGTAGGCATCCGCTGATAACCTGTCAACATGGCGACTCAGGATGCGGACACCGCGACGACGCGGATGACCGGGGCCCAGCGGCGCGACCAGATCCTCGCCGTGGCCCGGCGGCTGTTCGCACGCGACGGCTTCGCCGCCACGACGGACGAGATCGCGCGGGAGGCGGGCGTGTCCCAGCCGTACGTCGTCCGGCTCTTCGGCTCCAAGCGCGAGCTGTTCCGCGAGACGCACGCCCAGGCGACGGCGCGGGTGCTCGACGTGCTGCGCCGCGTGCCGCCCGGCTCGGACGCCGCGCGCGAGATGGGGGAGGCGTACACCGAGCTGCTCGACGACCGCGACCTCCTGCGGGTGCTCATGCACGGCTTCCTCGACAGCGACCCCGTGGTGGCGTCCAACGCCCGCCGGACGCTCGGCGAGGCCTACCAGGCGTTCCTCGAGCGCTCGGGCGGTACCCCGGAGGAGGGCCGCCGGTTCGTCGCCAACGGCATGCTCATCAACGTCCTGCTCGCGGTCGACGCGCCGGCGCACCAGGGCGAGGAGGCGGGCCTCGACTCGCTCCTGCTCTGCGTCGCCGAGAACATCGCCGAGCAGCGGCGCACCGCGTGAGCGCCCCCTCCGGGCGTCGGTCCGCCGGCGAGCGCGCCCCGCGCCGGCCGACCGCTGCCGACGGTGTCGTGGTCGTGGACAAGCCCGCCGGCTGGACGAGCCACGACGTGGTCGCGCGCATGCGGCGCGTGGCCGGCACCCGCAAGGTCGGGCACGCGGGGACCCTCGACCCGATGGCGACCGGCGTGCTCGTCGTCGGCGTCGGCCGCGCGACGCGGTTGCTGACATACGTCGTCGGCGCCGACAAGGAGTACCTCGCGACGGTCCGGCTCGGAGAGACCACGACGACCGAGGACGCGGAGGGGGAGCGGACCTCGCTCTCCGGCGCGGGCGGGGTCACCGCGGCAGACGTCGAGGTCGCCGCCCGGGACCTGACCGGTCCGCTCATGCAGGTGCCCAGCGCCGTCTCGGCGATCAAGGTGGACGGGCAGCGCGCGTACGCGCGCGTCCGCGCCGGGGAGGACGTCGAGCTGGCGGCCCGACCGGTCGTGGTGCACGAGCTCGAGGTCCTGGCGGCCCGCCCGTCCGACGTCGACGGCGTGCCCGTCCTCGACGTCGACGTGCGGGTCGTCGTCTCGTCGGGCACGTACGTGCGGGCGCTCGCCCGCGACCTCGGGGTCGCGCTCGGCGTCGGCGGTCACCTCACCGCGCTGCGCCGCACGCGCGTCGGCGGGTTCACGCTCGCCCAGGCCCGGACGCTCGACGCGCTCGCCGAGCTCCCCGACGACGTCCCGGCCGAGACGCTGCCGCTCGCCGACGCCGCACGCGCCGTGATGCCGGAGCGGGTGCTCACCCCGCAGGAGGCGCGCGCGCTGTCCTACGGGCAGGCGATCGACCCCGTCCCCGGCGGCGAGCCCCCGGCCGGACCCGTCGCGGCGATCGCGCCCGACGGGTCGCTCGTCGCCCTCGTCGAGACCCGCGGCGGGCGCGCCCGGCCGGTCCTGGTGCTCGCGCCCGCGTGACCGCCGCCCGCTCCGCCCCGCTCGCCGCGGCGCCGCGTCGGCCCGGCCTCCCGGCGGATGGCATGATCGCACCTGTGCTGCGCTGGACCGACCTGACCGAGGTCCCCGACGACTTCGGCCCCTCGGTCGTCACGATCGGCAACTTCGACGGCGTGCACCGCGGCCACGTCAGCGTCCTGAGCCGGATGGCCGAGGACGCCCGCGCGGGTGGGGCCCGGGCGGTCGCCGTCACCTTCAGCCCGCACCCGCAGCAGGTGCACCGCCCGGGCGCGGCCCCGGCGCTCATCACGGGCGACGAGGACCGGCTGGAGCTGCTCGAGCAGACCGGCCTGGACGCGGTCCTGCTGCTCGAGTACACGCTCGAGTTCGCCCGGCAGACGCCCGAGGAGTTCGTCCGGCGGTACCTCGTCGACGGGCTGCGCGCGCGGACCGTCGTCGTGGGCCGCGACGTGCGCTTCGGCCGGGACAACTCCGGCGACCTCACGACGATGGCCGAGCTCGGGCGCCGGTTCGGCTTCGACGTGGAGGTCATCGACGACGTCACCGGCCCGGCCGGGGGCTCGGTCGACCCGGTGCACCGCCGCTGGTCCTCGTCATGGGTGCGCGAGCTGCTGCACGACGGCGACGTCGTCGGCGCCGCCCAGGTGCTCGGCCGGCCGCACCGCCTGCGCGGCCTCGTCGTGCACGGCGACGCCCGCGGGCGCGAGCTCGGCTACCCGACCGCCAACCTCGCGGCCGACTCCGACGGGATGGTGCCGGCGGACGGCGTCTACGCGGGCTGGCTGCGTCGCTCGCGCGCCGCGGACGGCACGTCGCTGCCCGACGAGCCGCGCCTGCCGGCCGCGATCTCCATCGGCACCAACCCGACGTTCGACGGGGTGAGCCGCCGGGTCGAGGCGTACGTGCTCGACCGCACGGACCTGGACCTGTACGACCAGGAGGTCGTGCTCGAGCTCGTCGCGCGGTTGCGGCCCACGCTCGCGTTCTCGTCGGTCGACGAGCTGGTCGAGGCGATGAGGGGCGATGTCGCGCGCGCCCGGCAGGTGCTCGGGGTGACCCCGCCGCGGTGACGGCGGCGCGCCTCGCGCGGACGGAGCAGCCTGGTCAGCCCTGGTGAGCTCAGCCCGGTCAGGCGCCCGGGACGTGGTCCCGCAGCTGGTGCATGCCGTCGAGCACCTGGTGCCCGATCGCGAGCAGCTCCTCGCGGCTCGGCCGTGCGCCGGGCTCGGACGCGGCGGCGTCCCACCCGAAGTCGAGGTAGACGGACGAGGCGGGGTGCGGAGCCTCGAGCGGCAGGTCGTTCACGTGCGGTGCCCTCCTCGGCGTGCGACGGCAGAGGGAGACTACCGGCTCGTGTCCGATTCGTCCGCCCCCTCGTGGGAGGGGTCGCGTCGGCCCCGGTCAGGGCGACTCGTGGGGCGGCGCGGCTGCCTGCAGCGGCTCCCGGAGGCCGGCGGTGTCCGGCCTGGTAGGATGGCTGCTGCCGTACGACCGGCCGCGGAACGAGAGAGCCCGGGTGGACATGCCCCGGCGCACCGCGCAACGAGACACCACGAGGAGAACCGTGTCGCTCGACACTGCCACCAAGCAGGCCATCATGACCGAGTACGCCACTCACGAGGGCGACACCGGCTCGCCGGAGGTGCAGATCGCGGTCCTGACGCAGCGCATCAAGGACCTGACGGAGCACCTCAAGGAGCACAAGCACGACCACCACAGCCGCCGCGGGCTGCTGCTGCTCGTCGGTCGTCGTCGCCGCCTGCTCGGCTACCTGCAGAAGGTCGACATCAACCGCTACCGCAGCATCGTGGAGCGCCTCGGCCTTCGCCGCTGAACCTCCGGACCAGCCCGGACCCCGTGCGGGTCCGGGCTGGTTCCGCGTGAGGGCCGACGACGGCCCCCGCGCGACCCGCACCACCAGCACCATCCACCGCGCCTGGCCCGCTCGTCCGGTCCTCGGTAGTGGCTCTCGGAACCGACAGGCTCCGAGGACCACGGTCGAAGACCGCCGCGGCCGGCCCGGCGCCTTCGAGAACAAGGAGGGCACCCGTGGAGGGTCCCGAGATCCAGTTCGCCGAGGCCGTGATCGACAACGGCTCGTTCGGCACCCGCACCGTCCGCTTCGAGACGGGCCGCCTGGCCAAGCAGGCCGCCGGCGCCGTCGCCGCCTACCTGGACGGCGACACCATGCTCCTGTCGGCCACCACGGCCGGCAAGCACCCCAAGGACCAGTTCGACTTCTTCCCGCTGACGATCGACGTCGAGGAGCGGCAGTACGCCGCCGGCAAGATCCCGGGCTCGTTCTTCCGCCGCGAGGGCCGTCCCTCGACCGAGGCGATCCTCGCGTGCCGTCTCGTCGACCGTCCGCTGCGCCCGCTGTTCGTCAAGGGCCTGCGCAACGAGGTCCAGGTCGTCATCACCGTCCTGGCGATCCACCCGGACGACGCGTACGACGTCCTGGCGATCAACGCCGCGTCGATCTCGACGCAGATCTCCGGCCTGCCGTTCTCCGGCCCGGTCGGCGGCGTGCGCATCGCGCTCATCGACGGCCAGTGGGTCGCGTTCCCGCGCTACTCCGAGCGCGAGCGCGCCACGTTCGACATGGTCGTGGCCGGCCGCGTCGTCGGCGACGACGTCGCGATCGCCATGATCGAGGCCGAGGCGCCCGAGAAGTCGTGGAACCTCATCAAGGGCGAGGGCGCGCAGGCGCCGACCGAGGAGATCGTCGCCGAGGGCCTCGAGGCCGCCAAGCCGTTCATCCGTGCCCTCGTCGAGGCGCAGCGTGAGCTCGCGAGCAAGGCCGCCAAGGAGACCCAGGTCTTCCCGACGTTCCCGGACTACCAGGACGACGCGTACGCCGCCGTCGAGGCCGCCGCGACGGCGCGCCTCGGCGAGGCGCTGAGCATCGCCGACAAGCAGACCCGCGAGGGCCGTCTCGACGAGATCAAGGCGGAGATCCTCGCCGAGCTCGCCGAGCAGTTCGAGGGTCGCGAGAAGGAGATCTCCGCCGCGTACCGCTCGGTGCAGAAGAAGCTCATCCGTCAGCGCATCCTCACGGACGGCTTCCGCATCGACGGCCGTGGCCTGCGGGACATCCGCACGCTCTCGGCCGAGGTCGAGGTGCTCCCGCGCGTGCACGGCTCGGCCCTGTTCGAGCGCGGCGAGACGCAGATCCTCGGCGTCACGACGCTGAACATGCTCCGCATGGAGCAGCAGCTCGACACGCTGTCGCCCGAGACGCGCAAGCGGTACATGCACAACTACAACTTCCCGCCGTACTCGACCGGTGAGACCGGTCGTGTGGGCTCGCCCAAGCGCCGCGAGATCGGCCACGGCGCGCTCGCCGAGCGGGCGATCCTGCCGGTGCTGCCGTCGCGCGAGGAGTTCCCCTACGCGATCCGCCAGGTGTCCGAGGCGCTGGGCTCCAACGGCTCGACGTCGATGGGCTCGGTCTGCGCGTCCACGCTGTCGCTGCTCAACGCCGGCGTGCCGCTGCGCGCGCCCGTCGCGGGCATCGCGATGGGCCTGGTGTCCGACACGGTGGACGGCGAGACGCGGTACGCCGCGCTCACCGACATCCTCGGCGCCGAGGACGCGTTCGGCGACATGGACTTCAAGGTCGCCGGCACGCGGGAGTTCGTCACCGCGATCCAGCTCGACACCAAGCTCGACGGCATCCCGGCGACGGTGCTCGCGGGTGCGCTCACCCAGGCGAAGGAGGCTCGCCTCGCGATCCTCGACGTCATCGCCGAGGCGATCGACACGCCCGACGAGATGAGCCCGTACGCACCGCGCGTCATCACGGTGAAGGTGCCGGTCGACAAGATCGGCGAGGTCATCGGCCCCAAGGGCAAGATGATCAACCAGATCCAGGAGGAGACCGGCGCCGACATCTCCATCGAGGACGACGGCACCGTCTACATCGGCGCGACCGACGGCCCGTCGGCCGAGGCGGCGCGGGCCGCGATCAACGCGATCGCCAACCCGCACATGCCCGAGGTCGGCGAGCGGTTCGTCGGGACAGTCGTCAAGACGACGTCGTTCGGCGCCTTCATCTCGCTGTCGCCCGGCAAGGACGGTCTGCTGCACATCAGCCAGATCCGCAAGCTCGTCGGCGGCAAGCGCGTGGAGAACGTCGAGGACGTCCTCTCGATCGGCCAGAAGGTCCAGGTCGAGATCGGCGAGATCGACCCGCGCGGCAAGCTGTCGCTGCACGCGGTCGTCGACGAGGCCGGCGAGACCGCCGGCGACGCGCCGGCTGCGGTCGACGCCTGACGTGCCGCTGGACCTCCCGCTCGTCCGGACCGGTGGGCCCGGGGCCGAGCAGTCCGTCGGGCAGGACGGTGACACGCACGTGCGTCGATCCGTCCTGCCCGGCGGGGTCCGGGTGCTCTCCGAGCACATGCCCGGCCTGCGCTCCGCGACCGTGGGGGCGTGGGTGGGCGTCGGGTCCCGCGACGAGGAGTCGGGCCACTTCGGCTCGACGCACTTCCTCGAGCACCTGCTGTTCAAGGGCACCGCGCGACGCACCGCGATGGACATCGCGGAGGCGTTCGACGCCGTCGGTGGCGAGGCGAACGCCGCCACCGGCAAGGAGCACACGTGCTACTACGCGCGCGTGCTCGACTCCGACCTCCCCATGGCCGTGGACGTCATCGCGGACATGGTGACGAGCGCCCGGATCGACACCGACGAGCTCGAGACCGAGCGCGGGGTCATCCTCGAGGAGCTCGCGATGAACGACGACGACCCCAGCGACGTCGTCCACGAGCAGTTCGCCGCCGCGGTCCTCGGCGCGCACCCGCTCGGCCGCCCGATCGGCGGCACCCCCGACACGATCCGCGCAGTGCCGCGCGACGCCGTGTGGGAGCACTATCGCTGGCACTACAAGCCCTCGACGCTGGTGGTCTCCGCCGCCGGCGGCGTGGACCACGACGCGCTGTGCGAGCAGGTGCTCGAGGCGCTCGCCGCGGGCGGGTGGCCCCTCGACTCCGAGACCGCGCCCGAGGGGCGCCGCGTGCCCGGGCTCGACCTGCCCGCCGGCACCGCCGGCATCCCGGCCGCGGGGGTCGAGCGCTCGGTCCGCCGCTCGACGGAGCAGGCCAACGTCATCGTCGGCAGCACGTCGCTCACCGCGACCGACCCGCGCCGGTTCACGCTCTCGGTGCTGAACGCGGTGCTGGGTGGCGGCATGTCGTCGCGGCTGTTCCAGGAGATCCGTGAGAAGCGCGGCCTCGCCTACTCGACCTACTCGTTCGCCAGCGGGCACGCCGACACCGGCGTGTTCGGGCTGTACGCCGGCTGCACGCCGGCGCGCGTCGACGAGGTCGTCGCGCTGATGGTCGCCGAGTTCGAACGGCTCGCGGACAGCCCGATCTCGGCCGCGGAGCTGGAGCGCTCGCTCGGCCAGCTGTGCGGCGGGCTCGTGCTCGGCATGGAGGACACGGGCTCGCGGATGAGCCGGCTCGGCAAGGCCGAGCTGGTGCACGGCGAGCTGCTCAGCCTCGACGAGTCGCTCGAGCGGGTGCGGGCCGTCACGGCTGCGGACGTGCAGGAGCTCGCCGCCGATCTGGCCTCGAGGCCGCGGACCGTGGTCCGGGTCGGCCCGTTCGGGGACTGACGCCCTCGTCGCGCTCCTGGGCGCCTCGGCGACCGGTCGGACCCGGGGCCGTGCACGCCGTGCGCGGCCTGGCCGACCCCGCCGTGCGCGGGGGATGATGGGGCGCATGAGCGCCCGCTACCTGCGCGTCGACGCCCGTGTGCCGGGTGTGGTGGAGCATGCGTGGGTCGTGCGGCACGACGACGGCGCTGCCGAGCTGCTCGTGCCGGACGGCCGTGGGCTGCTCCAGGTGGTCGTGGGTCCGCCGGGCACGCTGCACGACGTGCTCACCGGCGAGGAGCGTCCGGACGCGACGGGCGTGCGGGGCCTGACGACCCACCCGGTGCTGCGGACCCAGCGCGGCGCGGGGGTGCGTGTCGGCGTGCAGCTGCACCCGCTGGCGGCCGTCCGTCTCGGCCAGGGGCCGCTCGCGGACGCGTGGGCGCCGGCCGGCGGTCTCGTCGACGCGGCGGTGCTCGAGGCCGTCGAGGCGGACGTCGCCGTCGGTGGCGACGAGCAGGCGGCGCGCCGCCTCGTCACCGCCCTCGCGGCGATGCCCCGCACCGAGGCCCTCGACGTCGCGCGGCTGGCCGACGCGCTGCGCGTCGTGGACGAGCGCGAGGGCCGGCTGTCCGCCGCCGAGCTCGCCCGCGCGGTCGAGGTCACGGTGAGCGACCTCTACCGGTGGTCCGAGCGATACCTCGGCGTCGAGCTGGGGCAGTACCTCGCGGCGATCCGGTTCACGGTCCTCGTCCGGGAGGCCGTCGGCCGGGGCACGCACGACGCGGGGCAGGTCGCCGACGTGCTGCGGTGGTACGCGCAGGCGGGTCATCCGCCGCGCGAGGTCGAGCGCCTGACGGGTCTCGCGCCGTCCGAGCTGCGTCGCGTGCTGGACCGGTTGACGGACGTCGTCGCACCCACCCGCTGACGTCCGTAGGGTGGGCTCCCGTGACGGAGCGCATCAGGGTCGCGGTGCTGGGCGCCGGCGGGCGGGTCGGGTCCACCATGACGGCGGCGGTCGAGCAGGCCGACGACCTGGAGCTGGTGGCCGGGCTGGACGCCGGCGACGACCTCGGCACGCTCACGGCCGTCGGCACGCAGGTGGCGATCGACTTCACGGTCCCGTCGGCGACCGAGGCGAACGTCCACGCCCTCGTGGACGCCGGGATCCATGCCGTCGTCGGCACCACGGGCTGGACCGACGAGTCGCTCGCGCGGGTGCGGGACCACCTCGCCGACCGCCCGGGGGTCGGCGTGCTCGTCGCCCCCAACTTCGCGCTCGGGGCGGTCCTCGCGATGTCCTTCGCCGCGCAGGCCGCCCGCTGGTTCGAGTCGGCCGAGGTCGTGGAGCTGCACCACCCGGACAAGGTCGACGCGCCCTCGGGCACGGCCCGGCACACCGCCGAGGGCATCGCCGCCGCGCGCGCCGCGGCGGGCCGCGGCCCGAGCCCGGACGCGACGTCGCAGCAGCTCGACGGCGCGCGGGGGGCCGACGTCGACGGGGTCCGCGTGCACGCGGTCCGGCTGCGGGGCCTCGTCGCGCACGAGGAGATCCTGCTCGGCAACCCGGGGGAGATGCTCACGATCCGGCACGACTCGTTCGACCGGGCGAGCTTCGTTCCGGGCGTGCTGCTCGGCGTCCGGCGGATCGGCGCGCTGCCCGGCCTGACCGTGGGGCTCGAGCACCTGCTCGACCTGCCGCGATGAGCCGCTCCCGCCTGCTGGCGACGGGAGGCGCCGTCGCGCTGACCGCCCTGCTCGCCCTGTACACCTGGCTCGTCGCCGTCCGTGCCTTGGCGCTGGTCCGCACCGGGGAGCCGGTCGCGGTCGTGATGGGCGTGGCGCTGCTCGTGCTGCCTCTGCTGGTCGTGTGGTTGATCGGCCGCGAGTGGATGCTCGCGGTCGAGGTGCAGCGCATGGCCGACGAGCTCGCCGCCGCCGACGAGCTGCCGGTCGACGACCTGCCGCGCTCGCCCGGCGGCCGCATCGACCGGGCGGCGGCACGGGAGGCGTTCGAGTCCGCCCGGGCGCGCGTCGACGCCGACCCGGACGACTGGCGCGTCTGGTACCACGTCGCGTTCGCGTACGACGCGGCGGGCGACCGGTCCCGCGCCCGGGAGTCGCTGCGCCGTGCGGCGCGGCTGCACCGCTCGGCGCCCGGTCCTCGCTGAGGGCGTTCCCGACGCCGAGCGGCGCCGGGGACTGAGCCCCAGGCTCAGATCGACGCCCACCAGCGGTGCTCGGTGACGACGCGCTCGGTGCCGTCGGCCTGCATGCCGGACGCGAGCGTGCGGGTCGTGCCGTCGGGACCGAGGCCCGCGCCGCCGAGGAACTGCTCGCGAGCGTCGTCGCCGTCCAGCACCCAGGTCTGCAGCTGGTCCGCGCCGGACTCCCGCAGCAGGTCGACGCACGCGGCGAGCAGGCGCGAACCGTGGCCGGACCGCTGCTGCACGGGCTGCACCTCGAGGGCCAGCACGACGCCGCCGGGCGGGTCGCCGTCGATCGTCGCGAACGCGGCGAAGCCGACGACCGTCGGCCCGTCGCACGCGACGAGCACGCGGTGCCCGCTGGGCGGCGCGCTCACCGCGGCGGCCCACTGTGTCCGGACCGCGTCGAGGTCGACGAGGTCGAGCGCGTCGCCGAGGGCGGCACCGTGCGCCGCGCGCCAGGCGCTCACCTGGATGCGTGCGATGGCGTCCTCGTCGCCGGGTACGGCGGGGCGGACGGAGACGTCGGCGGCCTCGCGCAGGAGGTCCATCACGCCGCCCCTGCCGTCACGGTCGCGTGCTCGGCGGGCGCGGACCTCGGGGGGTGCTTCGCGGACATGCGGTCGATCTGCGCGAGCGCGAGCGCGGAGACGATGAACGCGAGGTGGATGAGCGTCTGCCACATGAGCGCCTTCTCTCCGGCGGGCTCGTGCAGCGTGTCGGCGGCCTCGATGAAGCTGGCGAGCAGGTGGATCGACGAGATGCCGATGATCGACATCGCGAGCTTGGTCTTGAGGACGTTCGCGTTGACGTGCGAGAGCCACTCGGGCTGGTCGGGATGGTCGTCGAGCCGGATCCGGGAGACGAACGTCTCGTAGCCGCCGATGATGACCATGATCAGCAGGTTCGCGATCATGACGACGTCGACGAGCCCGAGGACCGCGATGATCATCGTCCCCTCGTCGAAGACGACGTCCTCGCCGTGGCTCGTCGTGTGCCCGGTGAACAGGCCGACACCGAGGTCCCAGAGCGACGTCATGAACTGCCAGACGTAGAACGCCTGGGCGACGATCAGGCCGAGGTACAGCGGCAGCTGCAGCCAGCGGGACATGAAGATGAGCGAGCCGAAGGGCGATCGGCGCAGCGTGGTGGGGGTGGCCTGGGCCATCGGTCCTCCGGGGTCGGGGCCGCTCGGGGCGGTCTCGTCGTCGGGCGAGGGTATCAACGGCCGGACGGGCGGCCGCGTGCCCGCCCCTGTGCTCGCCTCACGGCATCCCGAGCGCGCGCAGCCCGGCCGCCGTGAGCGCGGCGAGCAGCACGACGACGACGAACGGCGCCCGCAGGACGAGCGCCACGGCCGCGACGGCGAGCGCGGGCAGGCGGGCGTCGACGACCACCGCGCGGCCGCTCGTGAGCGCCTGGACGGCGACGAGCGCCGACAGGAGCGCCACCGTCACGAGTGCCGCGGTCCGCGCGACGCGCGGCTGCGCGAGCCAGTGCTCCGGGACCAGGTGCCCCGCGAGCTTGAGGCCGAAGCAGACGACCGACGCCACGACGATCGCGAACCAGGTCACCGGTCACCTCCGGGGACGGGCACCTCGTCCGAGGCGCGGACGGCGTCGGGCTCCGCCCGGACGAGCAGACCGGCGACGATCGCGACCGCCGCTGCGGTCAGGACCGGTACTCCCGGCGGCACGACGGGCGTCAGGGCGAGCGCGACGACAACCGCGGCTCCGGCGACGACGCGCGCCAGGCGTCCGGACGCCCCACCGAGGCGTGGCCAGACGAGCGCGAGGAACGCCGCCGCCGCGGCTGCGTCGAGGCCGTACCGGCGCGGGTCGCCGAGCGCGTCACCGAGCAGCGCGCCGACCAGTGTGAACAGGTTCCACAGGACGAAGACCCCGGCACCCGTCCACCAGAAGCCCGCGCGGGCGGCAGGCCCGGGCGGGTGGGCGGTGCCCACGGCGGTGGACTCGTCGATGGTGAGCTGTGCGGCGAGCGGGCGTCGCCACCCGTGCGCGCCGAGCAGGGGCGCGACCTGCGGGCCGTAGAGCCCGTTGCGGACGCCGAGCAGGCCGGCGGTGGCGATCGCGGCGCCCGGGCCGCCGGCGCCGACGACGCCGATGAACGCGAACTGCGAGCCGCCCGAGAACATGAGCAGCGACAGCGCCATCGTCTGCGCGAGGTCCAGACCGGCCGCGACGGAGAGGGCGCCGAACGAGACGCCGTACAGCCCCGTCGCCACGGAGACGGAGACGGCCTGGCGGACGGCCGCCCGCGTCTCGTCGTCCCGCCTCGCCACGCGCGCACTGTAGGCACACCGCCGCCGGCCGTGCGCGGGGCGACCGGCTGGCGGCCGGTCGGCGGCGCCGCGCAGCGACCAGGCCCCTAGAGCGCGACGTACACCGGGTCCAGGTACTCCTCGATGCCCGCCTGGCCGCCCTCGCGCCCCAGCCCCGAGTGCTTGACGCCGCCGAAGGGAGCGCTCGCGTCCGACACCATGCCGCGGTTCACGCCGAGCATGCCCGTCTCGACCTCCTCGGCGAGGCGCATGACCCGGCCGACGTCGCGCGTGTAGGCGTACGCCACCAGCCCGAACGGCGTGGCGTTCGCCAGCTCGACGCCCTCGGCCTCGTCGCCGAACGTGAGGACGGGCGCGACCGGGCCGAAGATCTCCTCCGTGACGAGCCGGTCCTCGGGTCCGACGCGGTCGACGACCGTCGGCCGGTAGAAGTACCCGGGCCCCTGCGGTCGGTCGCCGCCGACGCGCACGCGGGCGCCGTGGTCGACGGCCTCGGCGACGACCCGCTCGACCCGGTCCACGGCGTCGGCCTCGATGAGCGGGCCGACGGTGGTCCCCTCGGCGGCGCCGTGCCCCACGACGAGACCCTCGAACGCCCGCGCGAGCCGTTGCGTGAACTCCGGCGCCACTCCCTCCTGCACGAGGAAGCGGTTGGCCGCGACGCAGGTCTGCCCGGAGTTGCGCATCTTGGCCGCGACCGCCCCCTCGACGGCGGCGTCGAGGTCGGCGTCGTCGAACACGAGGAACGGGGCGTTGCCACCGAGCTCCATCGACGTGCGCAGGATGTTCGGGGCGGCCTGCTCGAGGAGCCGGGCACCGACCTCGGTCGAGCCCGTGAACGAGAGCTTGCGCAGCCGCGGGTCGGCCAGCAGCGGCCCGGACACCCGACGGGCGGACGACGACGGCACGACGTTGACCACGCCCGTCGGCAGCCCGCGGGCCTCCAGCTCCGCCCGGACCACCTCGGCGACGTACGCGGTGGTGAGCGGCGTCAGCTGGGCCGGCTTGACGACCACCGTGCACCCCGCGGCGAGCGCCGGCGCGAGCTTGCGCGCCACCATGGCGATCGGGAAGTTCCACGGCGTGACGAGGAGCGCGGGGCCGACCGGCCGCCGCAGGACGAGCTGGTGGTTGCCGCCGGCCGGCGCGCGCCGGGCCAGCCCCTCGACCCGGACGGCCTCCTCGGCGTACCAGCGCACGTAGTCCGCGCCGTACGCGACCTCCGCGCGCGACTCGGCGAGGGGCTTGCCGCCCTCGGCGGTGATGAGCGCGGCGATGTCGTCGGTCCGCGCCGTGAGCGTCTCGTAGACGGCCCGCAGGAGCTCGGACCGGTCCCGGGGCGCCACGTGCCGCCACTCGTCGGCGGCCTCGTGCGCGGCGGTGAGCGCGTCGAGCGCGTCTTGCTCCGTGCCGTCCGCGACGTCGAAGAGCACCTCCGTGGTCGCGGGGTCCGCGACGGCGAAGGTGTCGCCGCTCGACGAGGGGCGCCAGCGGCCGCCGACGAGGACACCCGTCGGCACGTGCGCCGCGACGGTGGGGGGCAGGGAGGTGGACGTCATCGTCGGACCGGCCGTTCTGTCGAGGAGGGGAGGGAGCCGTGGCGCACGACACCAGGGGCCGTCTCGTCCCGTGGTGCCTCCCCGGCGGGCGCGGGGACGCGGCCTACGATGACGGGGTGAGCGAGCAGATCGTCGAGACGCCCTACGAGGACCTCCTGCGGCTCGTCCTCACGACCGGGACGCCCAAGGCGGACCGCACCGGCACCGGCACGCGCAGCGTGTTCGGCCACCAGATGCGGTTCGACCTGTCCCACGGCTTCCCCCTCGTCACGACCAAGCGCGTGCACCTGCGTTCCATCGTGCACGAGCTGCTGTGGTTCCTGCGCGGCGAGTCGAACATCGCCTCGCTGCACGAGGCCGGCGTGACGATCTGGGACGAGTGGGCCGACGCCGACGGCGAGCTCGGACCGGTCTACGGCGTGCAGTGGCGCTCCTGGCCGACCCCGGACGGCGGCCACGTCGACCAGATCAGCCAGCTGCTGGAGAACCTGCGCCGCGACCCCGACTCGCGCCGGCACATCGTGTCCGCGTGGAACGTCGCCGACATCCCCTCGATGGCGCTCGCGCCCTGCCACGCGTTCTTCCAGTTCTACGTGGCGGAGGGCCGCCTCTCCTGCCAGCTGTACCAGCGCTCGGCGGACCTGTTCCTCGGTGTCCCGTTCAACATCGCGTCGTACGCCCTGCTCACGCACATGGTCGCCCAGCAGGTCGACCTCGAGGTGGGCGACTTCGTCTGGACCGGTGGCGACTGCCACATCTACGACAACCACGTCGACCAGGTGCGCGAGCAGCTCACGCGCGAGCCGTACCCGTACCCGACGCTGCGCCTGCACCGGGCGCCGTCGCTGTTCGAGTACCGGTACGAGGACGTCGAGGTGCTCGACTACCGCCACCACCCCGCGATCAAGGCGCCGGTGGCGGTGTGACGCTCGGCCTCGTCTGGGCGCAGAGCCCGACCGGGGTCATCGGCGTCGACGGCGCGCTGCCGTGGCGCGTCCCGGAGGACATGGCGCACTTCCGCGAGCTGACCAGCGGCCACCCCGTGATCATGGGGCGCGCGACGTGGGACTCCCTGCCCGAGCGGTTCCGCCCGCTGCCGGGCCGGACGAACGTCGTGCTGAGCCGCGACCCGCGCACCCGGGCGCCCGGCGCCGTCGTCGCCGCCACGCTCTCCGACGCGCTCGCGGCGGCCCGCGCCGAGGACGACGAGGTCTGGGTCGTCGGCGGGGGAGCGGTCTACGCGCTCACCCTCCCGCTGGCCGACCGGGTCGAGGTCACGGTCGTCGACGTGGACGTCGACGGGGACGCGCACGCCCCGCGCCTCGACGAGGGCTTCGCGCTCGAGAGCACCTCCCCGGCCGACGGGTGGCACACGTCCACCGGAGGGCTGCGGTACCGGTTCGAGTCGTACCGCCGGCGCTCGGGGGTCGCCGCCGGCTGAGCGGCTGCACCGCGTCTGCCGTCCGTCCGCGGTCCGTCCGCGGTCTGTCCGCCGTCTGTTCGCCGTCCGTCCGCCGTCCGGGTGGGGCGGTACGGTGGCCCCATGCGTCCGACCTCCGCCGCCCGACCGTTCGGAGCCGTCCTCACCGCGATGGTCACGCCGATGCGCTCCGACGGCGCGGTCGACTTCGACACGGCGGTGCGCCTCGCTCGCCACCTCGTCGACCACGGTCACGACGGCCTCGTCCTGCACGGGACCACGGGCGAGAGCCCGACCACGCACACGCCCGAGAAGGCCGAGGTCATCCGCGCGGTCGTCGACGCCGTCGGTGACCGCGCGACGATCGTCGCGGGCGCCGGGTCGAACGACACGCTGCACGCCGTCCGGATGGCCGAGCAGGCCGCCGAGGCCGGCGCGCACGGGCTGCTCGTCGTCGCCCCCTACTACTCGCGACCCTCGCAGGACGGCGTCGTCCGGCACGTGACCGCCGTCGCCGACTCGACCGACCTGCCCGTGATGCT
>Ga0180221_1000608_pt1 | contig 29358 bp, 21 predicted proteins | sample eDN5th37CKraftMG_FD_151339 | JGI IMG/M metagenome (GOLD analysis project Ga0180221, IMG submission 151339) | Enriched Miracle-Growth compost microbial communities from Emeryville, California, USA - eDNA 5th pass 37_C Kraft MG (version 2) (version 2) ...
CGGAAAGGCGCAGGGTGGGGCCAAGCTGCGCCACACCGGACAGCACCACATCCGCCCCGGCCAGATGGCCCGCGAGCCGGCGCACGGTGAGTCGGCCGTTCTCCAGCGAGGCATCCGCCGAGAGACCCTCGACTTCCTGGTCGTGCCACTGCGCCCGCTCGGCGGAGAGGCGGAGATTGGCATCGAAACCCGTGAGGCGGTCCCGCAGCGCCGCCCAGTCCTGCCCCGGCGCCAGCCAGCCGTCCAGCGGCAGGCGCTCGAAGGACAGACCGACACCCAGCGCCGGACGGGCGCCGAAGCGCAACACCCCGGCGCCGGAGACCCGGCTGCCATCGAGCGTGGCGGTGAATTCGGGCACCGCGGCCTGGCTGTCGTCCAGCACCAGCCGGAACCGGCCCTCGCCCTCCCGCAGCCGGCGCGGATCGGTGCCTTCCAGGGGAAGGCCGAGCGCCAGCAGCGTATTGCGCAAGCTCGTACCCTGGAAGCGCACGGTCGCCTCAAGGCGCTCGCCGCCCGCCTGGGCCGCGCCCTGGGTGCCGGTCTGGCCTCCGCTGGTGAGCGCCGCGCGGCGGGCGGTGGTGGTGCCGGCCAGTTCCACCTCGGTGCCGCCCGGCAGCACGGCGCCGACATCGGTCAGCGTCAGCCGATCGCCCTGCAGCAGGACGGCGCCGCGCAGGCGGCGCAGCGTCAGACCACGAAAGCCCGCGGCCTCGGCCGAAAGATCCAGCCCGAAAGGCAGCGGCAGCGGTCCGGCGCGGCGCAGCGCGACCACCCAGGGATCGAGTTCCACCCGGCCGGTGGCCAGGGCCAGATCGAGCCGCGGCGCCGGGGCGACGCGCAAGGTCGCGGCGCCGCGCGCGGGCATGCCGCCGAGGTCGAGGGAAAGCTCGTCGGCTATCAGCAGCTCGGCGGTGACGCTGAGACGGCCACGCAGGCGGAAGCTGACGGCGGGGGCCGGCGCCAGGGCGGAAAGGTCGCTGCCGCCGCCCTGCACGCTGCCCTCGAAGCCGCCCTCCGGCAGCAGCACGCCGCTGGTGGAAACCGAGGCCTTGCCGCCCGCGAGCGTCAGGTTGAGCGGCGCGACGCCGTCCGGCCCCGGCCGGCCGAGGGTGGTCTCGAAATCGACATCGGTCTGCCTCCAGCGGAAGCGGCCGCTGATCTGCAGCGCATCCGTCGCGGCCCCGGCGGCCAGCGTGGCGTTCACCCGCTCCAGCACGAGCTGCCCAAGGATCACGCGGGAATCCTGGATGCGGCCCTGCAGCCCGGTCAGCCAGGGCGGCGGACGAAAGGGCTGGCCCGGGACAGGCGGCCAGGGCAGCCGCATATCGGCGCCGACCAGCGTCACCTCGCGCGGCTCCAGCCGCAGCCGCAGCAACGCCAGCCAGTCCAGCCGCAGCCGTAACGCCCTCGCCTCCACGGAAATCGCCGAATCCGGTCCGCCGATGCTAACGCCCCCCGCCTCCAGCATGGGCTGCGGCAGCAGCACCAGCTTGACCGGCCCGGTCAGCGTCACCGGCTGGCCCAGGCGGCCGGCGGCCAGGATGGCCAGCCGGTCCCGGTGCTCGTTCCAGTCGGTGAGGCGCGGCACGAACCACAGCGCCCCTCCCAGCAGCACCGGCAACAGCACCAGCGCGGCGAGCACGAACCGCCGGCGGGAGGAGCGGGTGGCAGGCTGTGGCATCAGCCGGCCGCGCGGCCCCAGCCGCCGCCGCCGGGAGTCTCCAGGCCGAGCACCTCGCCCGCCGCCAGCTCGGTACGGTCGCGGCCACCGAGGGGCTGCACCGAGCCGTCCAGCCGCTCCACCCATTGCCGCCCCGGCGCGCCATTGGCACCGCCATGCAGCCCATGCGGCGGCACAGTGCGGCGCGAGGCAACGATGATCGCCTGCATCGGCCGCAGGAAGCGGATGCGCCGCCTTGCGCCGTCGCCACCCTTCCACTGCCCGGCCCCGCCGGAGCCGCGCCGGATGGAGAACTCCTCCAGCCGCACGGGGTAGCGCAATTCCAGGATTTCCGGATCGGTCATCCGGGTATTGGTCATGTGGGTCTGCACGGCGGAGGCGCCGTCGAAGCCCGGCCCCGCTCCCACGCCGCCGCAGACCGTCTCGTAGTACTGGTAGCGGTCATCGCCAAAGAGCAGGTTGTTCATCGTCGCCTGGGCGCCGGCACAGGCATCCAGCGCCGCCAGCAGCGCATTGGCGGTGGCCTGGGAGACCTCGGTATTGCCGGCCACCACGGCGGCGCCCGGCCGCGGCGAGAGAAAGGAGCCCTCCGGCACGACGATGTCGAGCGGCACCAGGCAGCCATCGTTGAGCGGGATGTCCTCCCCCACCAGGCAGCGGAAGCAGTAGAGCACCACGGCCCGCGTCACAGCCTCGGGCGCGTTGAAATTGCCCGGGCGCTGCGGGCCCGTGCCGGTGAAGTCGATGGTGGCGCGGCGCGCGGCGCGGTCCACCCGGACGGCGACATGCAGCGGCGCGCCGTCGTCCATCGTATAGGCGAAGGCGCCGTCCTTCAGGCGGTCGAGCACGGCGCGCACCGCCGCCTCGGCATTCTCCATCACGTGCCGCATATAGGCGCGCACGGTGGGCAGGCCGAACTGCGCCACGGCGCGGCGCAGTTCCTGCACGCCGGTCTCGTTGGCGGCGACCTGCGCCTTGATGTCGGCGACATTCACGTCCGGGCTGCGCGCCGGGTATTTCGCGCCGGCCAGCAGGTCGCGGAGCTCCGCCTCGCGGAACCGGCCGCCTTCCACCAGCAGGAAGTCGTCGATCACCACGCCCTCCTCCTCCAGCGTGGCGGAATCCGGCGGGGTGGAGCCGGGGGTCAGGCCGCCGATATCGGCATGGTGCCCACGGCTGCCGACGAAGAACAGGATTTCCTCGCCTGCCTCGTCGAAGACCGGCGTGATGACGGTAATGTCCGGCAGGTGCGTGCCGCCATTGTAGGGGTTGTTCAGCGCCACCACGTCGCCCGGCCGCAGCGAGGCGCCGCGGCTGGCGATGACGGTCCGCACGCTCTGCCCCATGGCGCCGAGATGCACGGGGACATGCGGCGCATTGGCCACCAGACGCCCCTCGGCGTCAAAGATGGCACAGGAGAAGTCCAGCCGCTCCTTGATGTTCACGCTAAGCGAGGTGTTCTGCAGCACCGTGCCGGTCTGCTCGGCAATGCTCATGAAGAGGCTGTTGAACAGCTCCAGCAGCACGGGGTCGGGCCGCTCGGCCGCGTCCTCTCCCATCCTGGACGCGGCGCGCGGCGCGGTGCGGCGCAGGATCATGTGATTGAGCGGTGTCACCTCGGCGGTCCAGCCCGGCTCGACCACGGTGGTGGCGTTGCTCTCGCGGATCAGCGCCGGGCCGGGAATGCGGTCGCCGGCCCGCAGCGCCACCCGGTCATGCACCGGGGCGCTCTGCTCGGCGCCCTCGGTGAAGAGCGGTACGGTGGCCAGCGGGGTCAGCGGCTCCGCCGCGTCGCGCTCCGGCAGGCGCGGCTCGTCCACCGCCTCGCCCGGGGCGATGCACTCAACCACACAGGCTTCGACCAGCACCGGGCGCTCCGGCGTGGCGAAGCCGAAGCGGCGCCGATGCGCCTCGGTGAAGCCGGCCAGCACCGCCTCATAGGTGCCGAAGGGCACGGGCAGGAAGGTGTCGGTGCCGGCATAGCGCAGGTGCAGGCGCGGCTCGGCGCGCAGCCGGGCGGGATCGGCGCCCTGTTGCTCCAGCGCGGCGCGGCCCTCGGTTTCCAGGGCCGCCACGCGGGCGGCGAGTTCCGTCATGCCATCCGCCGAGAGGGGCGCCTCGACGGCGGCCTCGCGGATCACGCTCTGGTCCGCGAGGCCCATGCCATAGGCGGAGAGCACGCCGGCGAAGGGGTGGATGAAGACCGTGTCCATGCCCAGCGCATCAGCCACCAGGCAGGCATGCTGGCCGCCAGCGCCGCCGAAGCATTGCAGGGCATAGCGGGCGGGATCATGCCCCTTCTGGATGGAGATCTGCTTAATCGCCTGGGCCATGTTGGCCACCGCGATGCGCAGGAAGCCCTCGGCCACGGCGCGCGGGTCCTGCTCCGGCTGGCCGGTGGCGACGGCGATCTCCCGCGCCAGGACGGTGAACTTTTCCCGCACGACGTTGGCATCGAGCGGCTGGTCGGCCTCGGGACCGAAGATCGGCGGGAAATGCGCCGGCTGGATCTTGCCGACCATCACATTGGCGTCGGTAACCGTCAGCGGGCCGCCGCGTCGGTAGCAGGCCGGCCCCGGCACCGCCCCGGCGCTCTCCGGCCCGACGCGGAAGCGCGCGCCGTCGAAGGCCAGGATGGAGCCCCCCCCAGCCGCCACGGTGTTGATCGCCATCATCGGGGCGCGCATCCGCACGCCCGCCACCGCCGTCTCGAAGGCGCGCTCGAACTGCCCGGCATAGAGCGCGACATCGGTGCTGGTGCCCCCCATGTCGAAGCCGATGATGCGGTCGAACCCCGCCATTCCGGCGGTGCGGGCGGCGCCGACAATGCCGCCGGCGGGGCCGGAGAGGATGGCATCCTTGCCCTGGAACTGCTCCGCCAGGGTCAGCCCTCCGGAGGATTGCATAAAATAGAGTGTGACACCCGGCAGTTGAGAGGCCACCTGATCCACATACCGGCGCAGGATAGGGGAGAGATAGGCATCGACCACAGTGGTGTCCCCCCGCGGGACAATGCGCGGGAGAGGCGAGGCCTCGTGGCTCAGGCTGACCTGCGTGTAGCCGATCTCGCGGGCCAGGGCGCCGAGGCGCTGCTCGTGGCCGGGCGCCACCCAGGCGTGCATCAGCACGATCGCCACCGCCCGGAAACCGTCTTGGAAGCCTTGCTGAAGGGCGGCCCGCGCGGCCTCCTCGTCGAGCGGTTCGATCTCCGTGCCGTCGGCGGCGAGGCGGCCGCCGATCTCGGCCACGCGCTCGTGCAGTAGCTCGGGCAGGCGGATGTCGAGGTCGAAGAGGCGCGGCCGCGCCTGGTTGCCGATGCGCAGCGCGTCGGCGAAGCCGCGATTGACCAGCAGCAGCACCCGCTCGCCCTTGCGCTCCAGCAGCGCATTGGTGGCGACGGTGGTGCCCATCTTCACCGCGGCGATGGTGCCGGGCAGGATCGGCGCCCCCGCATCGAGGCCGAGGCAAGCACGGATGCCCGCCACCGCCGCGTCCCGGTAGCGGCCGGGATTCTCGGACAGCAGCTTGCGCGTGGAGAGCCGCCCTTCCGGATCACGTGCAACGATGTCGGTGAAGGTACCGCCCCGATCGATCCAGAATTGCCAGCCTGCCGTGCTCATCCCCGCCTCCGAGACTCCGGCTCTCCGTGTGGCGCCCGTCCGCGCGGGGCGCAAGAGGCGCGAAAGGAGAGACGGCACCGACGCCATGGCAGCGCGCCGCCCGGCATGGTAGGGGTGCCGGTGGGCAGGCGCGCAGCGGGAGGCGGTCCGATCTTGAGTTTCTGGGGCAAGATCCTCGGCGGTGTCACCGGCTTCGCCATGGGCGGGCCCTTCGGCGCCGTGGTGGGCGCCGCGCTTGGCCATGCCGCCGACGAAGGGACGACCCGCGCGCCGGAGCTGGACGGCCGGCCCGAGGCCCTCGCGCGCATCACCAACCGGGACCAGCTTTTCTCGATCAGCGTCATCGTGCTCTCGGCCAAGCTGGCCAAGACGGACGGCGCGGTGAAGCGGGAGGAGATCAACGCCTTCAAGCGCGCCTTCCGCATCCCCACCGAGAACCAGCGCGAGGTCGGGCTGCTGTTCGACAAGGCGCGCGAGAACGCCTCCGGCTACGAGCCTTACGCCAACCGGCTCGGCGAGGTCTTCGCCGACAACCGCGCGATGCTGGAGGAGGTCATGACGGCGCTGCACCACATCGCCCGCGCCGATGGCCCGCTGACCCGCAGCGAGGCGGTGTTCCTGGCCAAGGTGCGCAGGAGCTTCCGGCTGGACGAGGGCGGGGGGGCGCAGGCGCGCATGCCGCCGCCGCTGAGCATGGCTCGCGAGCCTGACCCCTACACGGTGCTCGGCGTGCCGCACAACGCCACGGACGAGGCGGTGCGGCTGGCCTGGCGGCGGTTGATCCGCGAGCACCACCCGGACAGCATGGCAGCGCGCGGCGGCTCGCCGGAGCAGCTGCGGCGCGCCTCGGCCCGCATGGCGGAAATCAACGCCGCCTGGGACCGCATCAAGCGGGAGCGAGACCTCTGATGGGGGGTGGAGGCCGCCTGGACATCCGGGACCGGCCCAGCCCCAACCAGGACGACCGCCCCGAGGCGACGCCGATCGACACCCTGGTGCTGCACTACACCGGCATGCCGACCGCCAGGGCAGCGCTGGAGCGCCTGTGCGATCCTAACCCACCGGCGCCGCTGCCGCGCGTCTCCTGCCACTACCTCGTGGAGGAGGATGGGCTGGTCTGGCGGCTGGTGCCCGAGTCGCGCCGCGCCTGGCATGCGGGGCAATCCTTCTGGCGCGGCCACTCCCTGCTGAACGGCCGCAGCATCGGCATCGAGGTGGTGAATCCGGGCCATGAATGGGGCTATCGCCCCTTCCCTGCCCTGCAGATGGCGGCGGTCGCCGAGCTTTGCCTGGAGATCCTGGAGCGGCATCCGATTCCGCCCCGCAACGTCGTGGCGCATAGCGACATCGCGCCCGACCGCAAGCAGGATCCCGGCGAGTTGTTTGACTGGGCGGGGCTGGCCGCGAACGGCATCGGACTGTGGCCGGAGGGCGTCGCGAGCGACGATGCCGCGCAACCGCCGGATGGCCTTGCCCGCGCCGCGGCGCTGCTGGCGCGGATCGGCTATCCGGTGGACGCTGCCCATCCCGCCCCCGCGCTGGTCGCCTTCCAGCGCCACTGGCGGCCAGAGCGGGTGGATGGCCAAGCCGATGCCGGAACGCTGGCGCGACTCGAGGCTGTGGTTCGGCTCGCCGAATCGTCCAATGGTTGAGTCGGAGCCGCAAAGGACCAATTGACTCGCGGCCCCACGGGGAGCAGTTGTACGACCGCGTCAGGTGGCCGGGCGGCCGCTGGTGCCGGGCAGGTTCCGGCGCTGGAGGAAAGTCCGGGCTCCACGGGAATACGGTGCCGGTCAACTGCCGGCGGGGGCGACCCCAGGGAAAGTGCCACAGAAATCAGACCGCTGGGCCGGTTCGCCGCCCCAGCAAGGGTGAAACGGTGCGGTAAGAGCGCACCGCGCCCCCGGCGACGGGGGCGGCACGGTAAACCCCACCGGGAGCAAGGCCGAATAGGGGTGGCCGGCGGAAGTTTCGCAAGAGACTCGACCGCAGGGGCGTTCCCGCCCCGCCATCCGGGTTGGCCGCGTGAGGCACGCCGCGAGGCGTGTCCCAGAGGAATGGTCGCCCCATGTGGCCGGTTCGCCGGACACATGGACAGAACCCGGCTTACAGGCCACCTGACGCCTTTCAGCCACACTGCCTCACAATTCCTACAGTCATTGCGACGGAAGTGCGACTGCGCTTCCTAACGCGATGTTTTTTCTGCCTTTCAGATGGCCTTTAACTGGGGTTTTACCCTTGCTGCCCTGACTCTACCCATGTTATCCCATGTTATCCCATGAACGGTCCGGAGCTCGGGGGGGCGAGGGATCGAAAATTCAGGGGATGGTCGGGTGTGCCGGCGAGGTCGGGGGGCCTCGCCGGCCGCTTCCAGGCCCTTCGACAGCATCCCGCCGCAGGGGGACAAAGCGGCATCGATGGCCCGGTTCATGGGGACCCATACCAATCGGCTGGACCGCAAGGGACGGGTTTCCGTCCCTGCGCTCTTCCGTGCGGAATTGGCCCGGCTGGGCTCCGACGAGATCGTGCTGCGCCCTTCGCACCAGTACGCCTGCATCGAGGCTTGGCCGATGCCGGAATTCGACGCAATGGCCAGCAAGCTGGATCGACTCGATGTGTTCTCCGCCGATCAGGAAGACCTGGCCACCAGCCTCTTCGCCGATGCCTACCCGCTGCGCCCGGATGGTGAGGGCCGCATCATGCTGCCCGAGGATCTGATCGCCCATGCCGGGCTGACCGACACGGTCGCCTTCGTCGGCATGGCCACCAAATTCGCGCTCTGGGAGCCGGCGGCGGCGAAGCGCCGTGTGCTGGAAGCCCGCAACGGCGCGCGCGAACGCGGCCTCACCCTGCCAGGCGGAAGCCCGACGGCGCGGACGCCGACGGGGGGTGCGGCATGAGCGGCCATGTCCCCGTGATGCTGCAGGAAGTGCTCGGCACCCTCGCCCCGCGCGAGGGCGCCAGCTATCTCGACGGCACCTTTGGCGGCGGCGGCTATGCGCGCGCCATCCTCTCCGCCGCGCGCTGCACCCTCTACGCCATCGACCGTGACCCGGACGCCATCGCCCGCGGCGCCGCCCTGGCCGCCGAGTTCCCCGGGCGGCTGGTGCTGGTCGAGGGCCGCTTCGGCAGCATGCTGGAGCTGCTGGCCGCGCGCGGCGTGGCACGGCTCGACGGCGTGGTGCTCGATCTCGGCGTCTCCTCCTTCCAGCTCGACCAGGCCGGGCGCGGCTTCTCCTTCCGCGCCGACGGGCCGCTCGACATGCGGATGGAGAAGCAGGGCCCCTCCGCCGCCGAACTGGTGAACCGCCTGCCCGAGGCCGAGCTGGCCCGCATCCTGTGGGAGTTGGGCGAGGAGCGGCACTCGCGCCGCATCGCCCGCGCCATCGTCGCCGCCCGCCAGGAGGCGCCGATCGAGACCACCGGGCGGCTGGTGCAGGTGATCCATTCCGTGATGCCGCGCGACCCCTCCGGCATCGACAGCGCGACCCGCTCCTTCCAGGCGCTGCGCCTGGCGGTGAACGACGAGCTCGGCGAGGTGGAACGCGGCCTCGCCGCGGCCGCCCGGCTGCTGGCGCCCGGCGGGCGGCTGGTGGTGGTCGCCTTCCATTCGCTGGAGGACCGCATCGTGAAGCGCTTCATGCAGCAGGCGGCGGGCCGCGCGCCCGGCGCCTCGCGCCACGCGCCGGCGGCCATCCTGGCGCCGCGCGCCCCGGCGGAATTCCGCCTGATCACCCCGAATGCCCTGCGCCCGACGGAAGCCGAGACGGCCGCGAACCCGCGCGCCCGATCGGCCCGCCTGCGGGCGCTTGAAAAACTGGAGACGGCCTGATGTTCCGCCCCCTGACCGTGGTTGCCATCACTGCCTTCAGCCTGGTCGGCTGGCACGTCTATCGGGCCGAGGAGGCGGCCACCCAACTCGACCGCGAGCTGCGGGACCTCAGCAGGCGCATCGAGGCGGCACGCGAGCGCACACTGGTGCTGCGCGCCGAATGGGCCATGCTGAACGAGCCGGAGCGGCTGCGGCAGGTGGCGCAGAAGCACCTGCCGCTGGAGACCATGGCGCCGAACCAGTTCCTGCGCATGACGGACCTGGAGCGGCGCCTGCCCGCGCCGCTCGCCTTCGCCGGGCCGGTGGACCTGTTCAGCCCAGCCCCTGAGACCGCGATCGCCACCACCACCCCGGCGGAGCCCGAGCCGGCCAAGGCCGCGACGGCGGTGGCCGCGGTGGCGCCCCCTCCCGCCGCGCCGCCGCCGGCGCGCCATGTCGCCGCCGCCGAGCCCGCCCCGCGTGCCCCGGCGCCGCACGCCGCCGAACCGGCGCCCCGCCCTGTCACCCTGGCCGCCGCGCGCGCGCCGGAGCCGGCGCCGCATGCCGCGCGCACGCCGGAGCCGGCGGCGCGGCGGGAGCGTGAGCCGGCGCCGCACCGCCCGGTTCCCCCGCTGCGTGAGCCGACCCCCGTCTCCGCCCCTTCGCGCCTCGGCGCTCCGCTGGTGGCTGACGCCCGTCCGGCACCGCACCCCGAGCCGAGCCTGATGCGGGCCTCCGCGCGTCTGCCGATGGGCCGCGCCATGGCCGCGCCGGTGCCGGGCGGCTCCGTGCTCGGCGGCTTCAGCGCCCCCGGCAGCCTGCCGCCGCCGGTGCCGATGGCCGCCCCTGTCCCCGTTGCGCCCGGTGGCTGGAGCCGCTAACGACCATGACGCAGATCCGCCCGCCCTCTCCCGATTCGCCGCCGCTGCGCCACCCTGTCGCGTTGCGCGCGGAGGATGACGCCTCGGCCCCGCTGCCGCCGGCCCCGGGCGTGGTGGTGCGCGTCACCCAACCGGACCTGCAGCATCGGGTGCAGCTCGAGCGCAGCCGGGGGCGGCTGGTGCTGACGGCGCTCGGCTTCGGCGCGCTGTTCATCGCGGTGGCGATGAAGGCCACCTGGTCCACCGTCATCGCCCCCGCCGAGCCGAAGCGCCTGAACGCCGCCGTGCGGGCGATGCAGCCACCCTCCGAGCAGGTCGCCAGCCGCGCCACCATCACCGACCGCAATGGCGAGATCCTCGCCATCACCCTGCCGGTCACGGCGCTGGTGGCCAATCCGCGCGTCATCCAGAACCCAGTCGAGGTGGCGGACAAGGTGCGCACGGTGCTGCCGCAGCTCGACCGCGAGAAGCTGATCGAGCGCCTCTCGGGCGACCGTGGCTTTGCCTATATCGTGCGTGCCCTCACCCCGCGCGAGCAGCAGGGCATCATCAATCTCGGCATCGCCGGGCTCGACTTCGAGGAGGCGGAGCGCCGCTACCATCCGCAGGGCCGGGCCGCCGTGCATGTGCTCGGCAATGTGGACGTGGACGGCAAGGGCGTCTCCGGCGTGGAGCGCTTCTTCGACAACCGGCTGCGCGACAACCCCGCCACGCCGCTGAAGCTCTCGGTGGACGTGCGCGTGCAGCTGGCGCTGCGCGACGCAGTCAGCCAGGCGATCAGCGACTTCAATGGCATTGGCGGCGCCGGCATCGTGCTCGACATCAACACCGCCGAAGTGCTGGGCATGGTCAGCCTGCCCGACTACGACGCCGGCGATATCAGCGACGCGACGCCCGACCAGCGGTTCAACCGTGCCACCGTGGGCGTCTACGAGCCGGGCTCGACCTTCAAGCTGCTGACCGCCGCGGCGGCGCTCGAATACGGCACCGCCAACGTCAACACCTCGATGTTCGACGCCTCGCGCCCGATCCGCTATGGACGCTTCACCATCACCGACTACAAGGGCAAGAACCGCTGGATCACCTTCCCCGAGGTGCTGGCCTATTCGTCCAACCTGGGCGCCGCGCACATGGCCGAGACCTTCGGCCCACAGCGCCAGCGCGAGTTCCTGAAGAGCGCCGGCATGCTGGCGCGCAAGAAGGTCGAGCTGCCGGAGACGGCGGCGCCGCTGGTGCCGCCCGCCGCGCACTGGCGCGACATCAACATGTTCACCATCGCCTTCGGCCATGGCATCAGCGTCACGCCGCTGCATGTGGTGACCGGCATCTCGGCGCTGGCCAATGGCGGCATCCTGCGCGACCCGACGCTGGTGGCGCAGCCGCCCGGAACCGCACGTCCCGGCACCCGCATCATCAGCGAGCAGACCAGCGGGATCATCCGCAAGCTGATGCGGCTGGTCGTCACCGACGGCTCGGGCAAGAATGCGGACGTGCCGGGCTATTTCGTCGGCGGCAAGACCGGCACGGCGCAGAAGACCGGGCCGCATGGCGGCTACCTGATGAACAAGCGCATCGCCGCCTTCGTCGGGGCCTTCCCGATCCAGGCGCCGCGCTACGCCCTCTATGTGATGATCGACGAGCCCTCGCCCAACGCCAAGAGCCATGGCTACGCCACCGCCGGCTGGGTGGCGGCGCCGGCCGCCTATACCGTGATCTCGCGCATCGCGCCGGTGCTGGGCCTGGTGCCGGAGGACCCGAACGACCCGGCGATTGTCGCCGCCACCTCGATCCCGCTGCAGCCCTCGCGCGCCGCGCGCCCCTCGCAGCCGGCCACCGCGGCCAACCGCCCCGCCACGGCGCCGGCCCGGCCGACGGTGCAGCCGGTGCTGCGGCCGCCGCCGCAACCCGCCCCGACCACGCGCGCCGTTCCGATGCCGAACCTGCCGGCGCGGCCGGGCAGCCTGCCGCCTCCGACGCCGCTGCGGATGACGATGCGCGAAGCCGAAGCCGGCCAGCAGGGGAACCACCTTGCACCTTGAGGATCTCCTTGGCCGGGTTCCCGGCCTCCGCTGCGTGCCGGGCGCCCCGCCCGCCATGGTGGAGGTCGTGGGCCTGACGGCGGACAGCCGGGCAGTGCGGCCCGGCTTCCTGTTTGCGGCCCTGCCGGGCGCGCGGCTGGACGGGCGCGCCTTCATCGCCCAGGCGGTGGAGAACGGCGCCGTGGCCGTGCTGGCCCCAGAGGGCACCGAATGGCCTGCCGCCACGCCCCCGCGCCCGCTGCTGACCGCCGCCGACCCGCGCCGCGCCCTGGCGCTGCTGGCCGCCGCCTTCCATGGCGAGCAGCCGGCCACGGTGGTCGCCGTCACCGGCACCAACGGCAAGACCAGCACGGTGGACTTCCTGCGCCAGCTCTGGACGCTGGCCGGCCGGCGCGCCGCCTCGCTTGGCACGCTGGGGCTGCGCGCCGAGGGCTTCCCGCCGACGCCATCGCTGACCACCCCCGATCCGGTGGCGCTGCACGAGACGCTGGCCGCGCTGGCGCTTGGTGGCATCGGCCACGCGGCGCTGGAGGCCTCCTCGCACGGGCTGGAACAGCGGCGGCTGGACGGGCTGCGCCTCGCCGCCGCCGGCTTCTCCAACCTGACGCGGGACCACCTGGACTACCATGGCAGCATGGACGCCTATGCGGCGGCCAAGCTGCGCCTCTTCGATACATTGCTGCCGGCCGGCGCGGCGGCGGTGGCCAATGCGGACATGGCGCCGGAGGTGCTGGCCGCGCTGCGCGACATCGCCGCGCGGCGCGGGCTCAGGCTGCACACGGTGGGAATGGCCGGCGAGGCGATCCGGCTGCTGCACTACACCCCGCGGCCCGACGGGCAGGTGCTCGAGGTGGAGGCCTTCGGGCAGCGGACGGAGGTCACCCTCGCCCTGCCCGGCCGCTTCCAGGCGGACAACGTGCTGCTGGCCGCCGGCCTCGCCATCGCTACCGGCCTGCCGGCCGCCACGGTGCTGCGGGACCTGCCGCGCCTCATCGGCGTGCGCGGACGGATGGAACTGGCGGCCCGGCTGCCGAATGGGGCCGCCGTCTATGTGGATTATGCCCATACGCCCGATGCGCTGGAGCGGCTGCTCTCCGCCCTGCGGCCGCACACCGAGGGGCGGCTGCATGTGGTGTTCGGCGCGGGCGGCGACCGCGATCCCGGCAAGCGGCCGCTGATGGGCGCCGTCGCCGCGCGCCTGGCCGACCATGCGATCCTGACCGACGACAATCCGCGCACCGAGGACCCCGCCGCCATCCGCGCCGCTGTCCGTGCCGGCATGGCTGCGGGCGCAAGCAGCGAGGAGATCGGCGACCGCGCCGCCGCGATTGCGGCGGGGCTGGCGGCGCTCGGCCCCGGCGACGTGCTGGCGGTGGCCGGCAAAGGCCACGAGCCCGGCCAGACCATCGGCACGGTGACGCATCCCTTCGATGATGCCGAGACGGTGCGCCGCCTGGCGGGAGCCCTGGCATGACCGCCCCCCTCTGGACCGCCGCCGAACTGCACGACGCCACCGGCGGCACCTGCCCCGAGGACATCGCCATCACCAGCGTCGGCATCGACAGCCGGTCGGTGGCGCCGGGCGAGCTCTTCGTCGCCCTGCGCCACATCCGGGATGGGCACGACTTCGTCGCCGATGCCCTGGCGCGCGGCGCCGCCTGCGCCATGGTGGACCACGACCCGCCCGGCCTCGCGCCGGATGCGCCGCTGCTGCGGGTGGGGCATACCCTCTCCGGCCTCGCTGCGCTCGGCGCCGCCGGGCGGGCGCGCAGCGACGCGCGCATCGCCGCCATCACCGGCAGCGTCGGCAAGACGACGACCAAGGAGATGCTGCGCCAGGGGCTGGGCGCGCTCGGCCCGACCCATGCCGCCGTCGCCAGCTACAACAACCATTGGGGCCTGCCGCTGACGCTCGCCCGCATGCCGCGCGACGTGGCCTATGCCGTGCTCGAGATCGGCATGAACCATCGCGGCGAGATCGCGCCCCTCGCGCGACTCGCCCGGCCGCATGTCGCGGCCATCACCTCGGTGGAGGCGGCGCATATCGGCCATCTCGGCTCGATCGAGGAGATCGCGCAGGAGAAGGCCGACATCATGCTCGGGCTGGAGCCGGGCAGCACCGTCGTCCTGCCGCGCGACAACGCCATGTTCCCGCGCCTCACCGAGCGTGCGGCGGCGGCCGGGATGCGCGTGCTGGGCTTCGGCGCCGATCCCTCGGCCGAGGCGCGGCTACTCGCCTATGTTGGTGGCCCCGAGGAAGGGCGCGCGGAGATCGGCTTCGCCGGGCAGCGCCACGTGCTGCATCTGGCCGCGCCCGGCCGCCACCTGGCGATGAACGCCACGGCCGCGCTGGCCGTCGCCGCCTCGCTGGGAGCCGATCCGGCCGCCTTCGCCGCGGCGCTGAACGGATTCCGCCCCGGTGCAGGCCGCGGCGGGCGCATCACGCTCGAACTGCCCGGCGGCACTGCGCTGCTGATCGACGACAGCTACAACGGCCAGCCGCCGGCGATGCGCGCCGGCCTCGGCGTGCTGGCCGCGCAGCAGGGTACGCGGCGAATCGCCGTGCTCGGCGACATGCGCGAGCTTGGCTCCTACGGCCCTGCTTTGCACGCGGGGCTGCTCCCCGATGTGCTGGCATCTGCCGATCTGGTCTTCTGCTGCGGTCCGCTGATGCGCGCCCTATACGACGCCCTCCCGGAGGAACGGCGTGGCGCGCATCGGGAGAGCAGCGAGGACCTGGCCCCGCTGGTGCGCGAGGCCGTGCGTCCGGGCGATGTCATTCTGGTAAAGGGTTCGCTCGGCAGCCGCATGGCGGTGGTGGTCCGCGCCCTGACCGCGCGTGAAGGGGCGCCGTCATGATTTTCAACTTCCTCGCCCCCTATGCGGACGAGTTCATCCTGTTCAACCTGTTCCGCTACGTCACCTTCCGGGCCGGCGCCGCCTGCATGACGGCGCTGTTCATCAGCCTGTTCTTCGGGCCCGCGGTGATCAACTGGCTGAAGAGCTTCCAGAATGGCGGCCAGCCGATCCGCACCGACGGGCCGCAGAGCCACCTGCTGACCAAGAAGGGCACGCCCACCATGGGCGGCGTGCTGATCCTGCTCGGCCTGCTCTCCTCCACCCTGCTCTGGGCCGATCTGCGCAACGGCCTCATCTGGGCGGTGCTGCTGGTGACGGTCGGCTACGGCCTGCTCGGATTCTGGGACGACTGGCTGAAGGTGACCAAGCGCAACACCAAGGGCGTCTCCGGCAAGGCCAAGCTGGTGGCGCAGGCCGGCTTCGGGCTGCTCTCTGCGATCTGGCTGACCGCCCTGATGCCCGACGCGATCGCCCACAAGCTTGCCTTCCCCTTCTTCAAGGAGGCCATGATCAATTTCGGCCTGCTGTTCCCGCTGGTCGGCATGCTGGTGATGATGGGCGCCTCCAACGCCGTGAACCTGACCGACGGGCTGGACGGCCTGGCGACGGTGCCGGTGCTGCTGGCGGCGGCGGTCTTCGCGCTGATCTCCTACCTCGTTGGCAACCGCGTCTTCGCCGATTATCTGCAGCTCAACGGTATCCCGGGCACCTCGGAACTGGCGGTGTTCCTCTCGGCGCTGATCGGCGCCGGGCTCGGCTTTCTCTGGTACAACGCGCCGCCCGCCAAGGTCTTCATGGGCGATACCGGCAGCCTCTCGCTCGGCGGTGCGCTGGGCGCGGTGGCGGTCGCGACCAAGCATGAGATCGTGCTGGCCATCGTCGGCGGCCTCTTCGTGGTCGAAACGGTGAGCGTCATGATCCAGGTCTTCTGGTACAAGCGCACCGGGCGCCGCGTCTTCCTGATGGCGCCGCTGCACCACCATTTCGAGAAGAAGGGCTGGGCCGAGCCGACCATCGTGATCCGCTTCTGGATCATCGCGATGATCCTGGCGCTGGTCGGCCTCTCCACGCTGAAGATCCGCTGATGCGCACCGCCCCCGCCCCATCCCCTGAGACGGATTTCGCGCCCTTTGCCGGGCAGCGCATCGCCGTGGTCGGGCTCGGGCGGGCCGGGCTGCCGGCAGCGCGGCGGCTGCGCGACTGGGGCGCCGAGATCCTCTGCTGGGATGATCAGCCGGCGAGCCGGGCGGCCGCCGAGGCGGCGGGCCTGCCGGTCGGCGATCCCTGCGCCGCGCCGGGCTTCCCCTTCGACGTGCTACTGCTCTCGCCGGGCATTCCGCACATCCTGCCGAAGGCGCATCCCGCCGCTGCCCGCGCGCGCGAGGCCGGCGTACCGGTGCTCTGCGATGCCGAGCTGCTGTTCCGCGCCCTGCGCGCCGCCGGCAGCCGGGCGCGCTTCGTCGGCATTACCGGCACCAATGGCAAGTCCACCACCACGGCGCTGGTGCACCACCTGCTGCGCAGCGCCGGGCGCGCCGCGGAGGTCGGCGGCAATCTCGGCCCGGCCGCGCTGGGGCTGCCGTTGCTCGGGGACGACGGCATCTATGTGCTGGAGATGTCAAGCTACATGCTGGAGCGCATCGACCGGCTGCATTTCGATGTCGCGGCGGTGCTGAACCTCTCGCCCGACCATCTCGACCGCCATGGCGACATGGCGGGCTATGCCGCCGCCAAGGCGCGGATCTTCGCCAGCCAGACGCGGGCGGATGTGGCGGTGATCGGCATGGATGATGCCAGCGGCGCGCAATTCGCCTCCGGGCGCGCCGCGCGGGTGGTGCCGATCTCGGGTAGCACGCCGCAGCTCGGCGGCATCTGGGCGGAAGGGCGGCTGCTGCGCGATGCGCAGGGGATCATCGCCGACCTGAATGACGCCCCGGCCCTGCCCGGCAGCCACAACGCGCAGAACGCCGCCGCCGCCGCCGCGATCGGCTTCGCGCTGGGCCTGACGCGCGAGGAGATCGCCGCTGGCCTGCGCAGCTTCCCCGGCCTGCCGCACCGGCAGGAGCGCGTCGGCATGCGCGAGGGCATCACCTTCATCAATGACAGCAAGGCGACGAATGCCGACAGCGCGGCGCGCGCGCTGGCGAGCTACGACCGCGTGGTCTGGATCGCCGGCGGCGTGCCGAAGGCGGGTGGCATTGACAGTCTCGCGCCGCTGTTCGGCCGCGTCGCGCATGCCGTGCTGATCGGCCAGTGTGCCGGTAATTTTGCGGCAACATTGTCCGCGCATCAGGTGTCCAACGAAGTCGCGGTGACGCTGGATGCCGCGCTGCCTGTCGCATGGGCCGCCGCACGGCGCCTGGGCGTCCCGGTGGTGCTGCTCTCCCCGGCCTGCGCGAGCTTCGACCAGTTCACCGGCTTCGATGCGCGCGGCGATGCCTTCCGCGCCCTCGTGGCCGAGCTTCCGGAGACCGTCTGATGGCCCTCTCCCGCGCCGATACCTCCGTCCTGGGCCGCTGGTGGTGGACGGTCGATCGCTGGACGCTCGCCGCGCTGCTGGCGCTGGTCGGCTTCGGCTATGTCATGCTGCTGGCCGCCAGCCCCGGCGTGGCGGAGCGCATCGGCGCCAGTTCGCGCGACATCTTCATCCTGAAGCAGGTCTTCTTCCTCGCCATCGCCACCGGGGTGATGGTGGCGATCTCGCTGTTGCCGGTGAAGCAGGTTCGCCGCCTGGCGCTGCTCGGCTTCTTCGTCTCGCTGTTGATGACGGCGGCGACCCTCTCGATGGGCGTCGAGATCAAGGGGGCACGGCGCTGGCTCCACCTTGCCGGCATGACCATCCAGCCCTCGGAGTTCCTCAAGCCCTGCTTTGCCGTGGTCGCGGCCTGGCTGCTTGCCGAGGCACGGTCGCTCGGCTGGCGCGCCACCGCCGCGGCGTGCTTCCTGTTCCTGCTGGTGGTGGGCGCGCTGGTGAAGCAGCCGGACATGGGCATGCTGATCGTCATTGCCGCGGTCTTCTGCGCCCAGCTCTTCGTCGCCGGCATCAACATGGCACTGGTGGCCGGTTGCGGCGTCGCCGGCGTACTTGGCGGCATCGGCGCCTATTTCGCCCTGCCGCACTTCCAGTCGCGCATCGACCGCTTCCTCGATCCTTCCTCAGGCGACAACTATCAGGTGACCATCGCCATGGAGGCCTTCGGCCATGGCGGGATGCTCGGCGTCGGCCCCGGTGAGGGGCGGCTGAAGGGTCTGCTGCCCGACGCGCATGCCGATTTCGTCTATGCCGTCGCCGGCGAGGAGTTCGGCCTGGCGCTCTGCCTGCTGATCCTGACGGTCTTCGGCTTCATCGTGCTGCGCGGGCTGCTGCGCCTGCTCGGCGAGAAGGACATGTTCATCATCCTCGGCGCCACCGGCCTGCTGACGCAGTTCGGCCTGCAGGCCTTCATCAATATGGGCTCGGCGCTGCACCTGATCCCGACCAAGGGCATGACGCTGCCCTTCATCTCCTATGGCGGCTCCTCGGTGGTGGCGGTGGCGCTCGGCATGGGCATGCTGCTGGCCCTGACCCGGCGCCGCCTGGCGCGGATGGGCGAGGCATGACGGCGCCGATCATCATCGCCGCCGGCGGCACCGGCGGACACTTCTTCCCGGCCGAGGCGCTCGCCGCGGAACTGGTGCGGCGCGGCGAGCGCATCACGCTGATGACGGATGCGCGCAGCGCCGACTACAGCAGCCCCGCCTTCGCGCAGGCTGAGCGCTTCGTGCTGAAGGGTGCGGGGCTCGCCGGGCGCGGGCTGAAGCGGGCCGCCGCGGGCGCCATGGCGCTGGCCGCCGGGACGATGCAGGCGCGGAAGCTGCTGCAGCGGCTGCGGCCGAAGGCGGTGGTGGGCTTCGGCGGCTATCCCTCGGTGCCACCGCTGCTGGCGGCGCGCAGCCTGGCGCATCGGCCCGCGCTGGTGCTGCACGAGCAGAATGCGGTGCTTGGCCGTGCCAACCGGCTGCTGGCGCGCGGCGCCGACGTGCTGGCCCTCTCCTTCGCTGCCACGCAGCGCGTGCCTTCCGGCACGGAGAGTGCCGTCGTCGGCAATCCGGTGCGCCCGGCCCTGGCGGCGCTGGCCGGCCACGGCTTCGTTCCACCGCAGGGGCCGATGCGGCTCCTGGTGCTCGGCGGCAGCCTCGGCGCGCGGATCTTCTCCGAGGTGGTGCCGGCCGCGATCGCACTGCTGCCGACACCGCTGCGCAGCCGCCTGTCCATCGTGCAGCAGTGCCGCGCCGAGGATCTCCCCCGCGTGCGCGCCGCCTATGAGGAACTGGGCATTCCCGCCGAGCTGGCGCCCTTCTTCGGCGACGTGGCGGGTCTCTACGGTACGGCGCATCTCGTGGTCTCGCGCGCCGGCGCCTCCACCATCGCGGAACTCGGCTGCGCCGGGCGTGGCGCCATCCTGGTGCCGCTGCCACACGCCATCGACGACCACCAGACCGCCAACGCCCAGGCCCTGGCCAAGGCCGGCGCCGCGGTGGTGATGCCGCAGCCGCAATTCACGCCGCAGGCGCTCGCCACCGAATTGCAGCGCCTGCTCGAATCGCCCGAGGCGCTGGCCCGGGCCGCCGCCGCCGCGGCCTCCCTCGCCGCGCCGGACGCCGCCGCACGCCTCGCCGACCTCGTTCTCTCCCGCGCGGAAGCGCGCCGCCTTCAGGAAGCCTCGTAATGCGCGCCCTGCCGCTCAGCATCGGACCCATCCACTTCATCGGCATCGGCGGCATCGGCATGTCCGGCATCGCCGAGGTGCTGCACAACCTGGGCTACCAGGTGCAGGGCAGCGACATCGCCGAGGGCTATAATGTCGAGCGGCTGCGCGCCGCCGGCATTCCCGTCACCGTCGGGCATGACGCCGCCAATCTCGGCGCCGCCCAGGTGGTGGTCACCTCCACCGCGGTGAAGCGCGACAACCCCGAGGTGGTCGCCGCCCGCGCGCGGCTGATCCCGGTGGTGCGCCGCGCCGAGATGCTGGCCGAGCTGATGCGCCTCAAGTGGGGCATCGCCATCGGCGGCACGCATGGCAAGACCACCACCACCTCGCTGGTCGCGACGGTGCTGGAGGCGGCCAAGCTCGACCCCACCGTGATCAACGGCGGCATCATCAACGCCTATGGCACCAATACCCGCCTGGGCGAGGGCGACTGGATGGTGGTGGAGGCCGACGAGAGCGACGGCTCCTTCCTGCGCCTGCCCGCCGTTGCCGCCATTGTCACCAACATGGACCCGGAGCACCTGGACCACTGGGGCAATGAGGAGGCGATGAAGCAGGGCTATGCCCAGTTCGTCTCCAACATCCCCTTCTACGGCTTCGCGGTGCTCTGCGCCGACCACCCCAATGTGCAGGCGATGATCCCGAACATCGACCGCCGCCTGATCACCTACGGTTTCTCGCCGCAGGCCGATGTGCGCGCCGAGCGGCTGATCACCGACCGCATGGGCGCCACCTTCGAAGTGACGGTGCAGGACCGCCTGACCGGTCGCAGCCGCAGCCTGAAGCCGATGCGCCTGCCGATGCTGGGCCAGCACAATGTCCTGAACGCCCTGGCCGCCATCGCCGTTGGCATCGAGATGGACATCGACGAGGGGACGATCCGTTCCGCCCTGGCCGGCTTCAAGGGCGTGAAGCGCCGCTTCACCCGGGTGGGCGAGACGAACGGCATCCAGATCATCGACGATTACGGCCATCATCCCGTGGAGATCGCCGCCGTGCTGAAGGCGGCACGGCAGGCCGGGGCGCGCGACGTCATCGCCGTGGTGCAGCCGCACCGCTATTCCCGGCTGAAGTCGCTCTTCGAGGAATTCTGCCAGTGCATGAATGACGCGGGCACGGTGATCGTGGCCGATGTCTATGCGGCGGGCGAGCAGCCGATTCCCGGCGCGGACCGCGATTCGCTGGTGGACGGGCTGCGCGCGCATGGCCACCGCAGCGTCGTTCCCCTGCCCGGCCCCGACAGCCTGCCGGAGATGATCAATGCCATCGCCAAGCCGGGTGACTATGTCGTCTGCCTGGGCGCCGGCAATATCACGAGCTGGGCGCATGAGCTGCCGGAGAAGCTGGCGGCGCTGCAGCCGCGTGGGCCGCGCCTGGTCGGGGGGTCCCGGTGAGCCGCACCATGCCCGAGAGTGCCGCCCCCACCCTCCCCCCGCTGCGCGGGCGCGTGCAGGCCGGGGTGCCGCTGGCTCCCTTCACCTGGTTCCGCACCGGCGGCGCGGCCGAGTGGCTGGTGCGCCCCGCTGACGCGGAGGACCTGCTCGTGCTGCTGCGCGACCGGCCGGCGGGCCTGCCGCTCACCGTGATCGGCGCGGCCTCGAACCTGCTGGTGCGGGATGGCGGCGTGCGCGGCGTGGTGGTGAAGCTGGCGCGCGGCTTCTCCGACGTCACGGTCGAGGCGGATGGCGTCATCGCCGGCGCGGCGGCGCTGGACGCGACGGTGGCCGAGCATGCGGCCGCCGCCGGACTGGCCGGGCTGGAGTTCCTCTCCGGCATTCCCGGCAGCATCGGCGGCGCGGTGGCGATGAATGCCGGGGCCTACGGCAGCGAGGTGAAGGACGTGCTGGACTGGGCCGAGATCGCCACGCCCTCCGGCCTGCTGCGGCTGGATGCGGCGGCACTGGGCTTCGCCTATCGCCGCGCCGCGCTGCCGGAGGGCGGCATCGTCACCCGCGCGCGCTTCCGCGCCGCGCCGGGCGACACGGCGGCGATCGCCGCGCGGATGCGCGAGATCCGTGCCTCGCGCGAGGCGACGCAGCCGGTGCGCGCCCGCACTGGCGGCTCGACCTTCAAGAACCCCCCGGGCGAGAAGGCCTGGGCGCTGATCGACGCCGCCGGCTGCCGCGGGCTGCGAATCGGCGAGGCGCAGGTGTCGGAGAAGCATTGCAATTTCCTCCTCAACCTCGGCGGCGCCAGCGCGGCCGAGCTGGAGGGGCTGGGCGAGATGGTGCGCGCGCGTGTCGCGGCGCGCTCCGGCATCGCGCTGGAGTGGGAAATCCGGCGCATCGGGGAGAAGCACGCATGACGCATGTGGCGGTCCTGTTCGGCGGCTTCTCGGCGGAGCGCGAGGTCTCGCTCTCCACCGGGCGGCAGGTGGTGGTGGCGCTGCGCGAGGCCGGCTTCACCGTCACGCCGATCGAGGTGACGCAGGATCTTCCGGCGCTCATCGCGGCGCTGCAGGCGGCGAAGCCGGACGCGGTCTTCAATGCCCTGCACGGCCGCTTCGGCGAGGATGGCTGCGTGCAGGGCATCCTGGACTGGCTCGGCATTCCCTACACGCATTCGGGCGTGCGCGCTTCGGCGGTGGCGATGGACAAGGCGGCCGCCAAGGCCGTCTTCGCCGCGCACGGCCTGCCGCTGGCGCAGCACCGCGTGGTGACGCCCGAGGAGCTGGAGCAGGCCGACCCCATGCCCCGCCCCTATGTGGTGAAGCCGGTCAACGAGGGTTCCTCGGTGGGCGTCGAGATCCTGCGCGAAGGCGACAACCGCCGCGCGGAGATCGCCCGGCGCTGGCGCTTCGGGCCGCAGATCATGACGGAGGAATACATCCCGGGCCGCGAGCTCACCGTCGCGGTGATGGGAAACCGGCCGCTGGCGGTGACCGAGATCGGCACCGGGCACGCTTTCTATGACTACGACGCCAAGTATGCGGCCGGCGGCAGCCAGCACAGCATCCCCGCCGCGGTTCCCGAACCGGTCGCGCAGGCGGCGATGGACGCGGCGCTCCGCGCGCATGAGGCGCTGGGCTGCCGCGGCGTCAGCCGTTCCGACTTCCGCTATGACGATGCGACCGGCCGCCTCGTGCTGCTCGAGGTGAACACGCAGCCCGGCATGACGCCGACCAGCCTGGTGCCCGAGCAGGCGGCGTATCGTGGCATCGACTTCCCCGCGCTCTGCGCCTGGATGGTGCAGGAGGCCCGCCATGGCGCGTAGCTCCGCGCAAATTCGCCCGGAGGACCGCACCCGGCTGGCCAGCGACGGCAGCCGCCCGCCCCGCGCCGCGCCGCAGCGGCCGAGCAGCCTGCGCCTCTGGCTCCGCCGCAGAAGGCCGTTGCTGCGGCCGATGCTGTTCGGGGCCGCCGGCCTCGCCGTGGTCGGCGCCATCGCCGTGGGCGTCTCGGCGGTGCAGCCGGCCGGCCGCTTCGCCTGGCTGTCCGAGGCCTTCGCCGAACAGGCGGCCAAGGCCGGCTTCACCGTGGGCGACATCGTGGTGCGCGGGCAGCAGAACACGCCGAAGGAGCTGATCCGCGCGGCGATCGGGGTCGGCCGCGGCGATCCGCTGCTGGCCTTCTCGCCCACGCAGGTGAAGGAACGGCTGGAAAGCATCGCCTGGATCGAGCGCGCCGAGGTGCAGCGGCACCTTTCCGGCAATATCCTGATCGAGATCCATGAGCGGAAGCCCTTCGCCATCTGGCAGCACGGGGGCGAGTTCGCGGTGGTGGATCGCGACGGCCGCGTCGTCACGGCCGATACGCTGGATGCCTTCGGCCCGCTGCCGCTGCTGGTCGGCGAGGGCGCGGACAAGCTGGGTGCGCGGCTCTACGATTCGCTGAGGCTGGAGCCCGAGGTGCAGCAGCGCGTGCAGGCCCTGGTGCTGATCAGCCAGCGGCGCTGGAACCTGCGCCTGTACAACGGCGCCGATGTGCTGCTGCCCGAGGGGCATGAGGAAGCCGCCATCCACCGCCTGGCCGAATTGCAGAAGTCGAGCGCGCTGCTCGACCGCCCCGTGCAGGCGATCGACATGCGCCTGCCCGACCGGCTGGTCGTCCGGCAGCAGCCGGGCGCCGAGCCGGCGCCGGAGCCGAACCGCGGCCGTCGCGGGAGCAACCGCGGATGAGCCGCATGCCGCGCATCGCGCCGCCCGCCGAATCCGCCGCGCCGCCGCGCCGGCGGCGCGCCCGCAACGGCGCCTTCGGCGTGCTCGACATCGGCAGCAGCAAGGTGGTCTGCCTGATCGCCCGCATCGAGGGCGACGGCCAGCCGCGCATCCTCGGCTGCGGCTGGCAGCGCTCGCGCGGTGTCAAGGGCGGCAATATCGTCGATCTGCAGGAAGCTGAGCAGTGCATCCGCGCCGCGGTCGCCCAGGCCGAGGACGCCTCCGAGATCAAGCTCTCCGGCGCGATCGTCAATCTTTCCTGCGGCCAGCCGGCCTCGCGCCTGATGAACATCCAGTGGCCGATCGGTGGCCGCGCGGTGACGGAGGCCGACCTGCGCGCCGTGCTGACGGAAGGCCGCCGCCGCGCCATCGAGGAAGGGCGCGAGACGGTGCACGCCACCACCCTCGGCTTCACCATCGACGCGACGCCGGGGGTCGAGGATCCGCGCAACATGATGTGCGAGACGCTGGCCGCACATCTCCACCTGGTGGACGCCACCTCGGCCTCGCTGCGCAACCTCGGCATCTGCCTGAGCGGCTGCGACCTCGAGGTGGAGGAGCTGGTCTCCGCCCCTTATGCCTCGGCGCTCTCGGTCCTGGTGGAGGACGAGCGGCAGCTCGGCGCCACGGTGGTGGACATGGGCGGCGGCACGACCAGCATCGCCGTCTACGGCGAGGGCCACCTGCTGCACACCTCGCAGCTCCCCGTCGGCGGCTGGCAGGTCACCAATGATCTGGCGCGCGGGCTGGCGACGCCGATCGCCCATGCCGAGCGCATCAAGATCCTCGACGGCAGCGCGCTGAACGGCGGCGATGACACCAAGACCATGGTGATGGTGCCGCAGGTCGGTGAGGACGAGGACCACCTCGTCAGCATCCCGCGGGCGACGGTTGTCAACATCATCCGTCCGCGAATCGAGGAGACGCTGGAGCTGGTGCGCGACCGCCTGGACGCCGCCGCTCTGGGGCGTGACGCCGGCGCGCGCGTCGTGCTCACCGGTGGCGCCAGCCAGCTCGTCGGATTGCGTGAGCTGGCGGCTCAGATTCTGGACAGGCCGGTCCGCCTGGGCCGTCCTGGATTTGTGCGCGGTCTCCCGGAGGCCGCACAAGGACCGGATTTCGCGACAACCTTGGGGCTGGTGGCATGGGGTGCAGGCGAAGGTCGCCCGCTACTCGACATCGATCCGGGTCCAGATCGCGGAAACGGTGTGTTTTCTCGTTTCGTCAACTGGCTTCGCGAGCGAGTCTGATGCAATCTGCGTCCGCATTGCCCCGCACCACGTCCGCACGCCGAGGAGATTCGCTGCAATGACGCTGAACCTGACGATCCCGCGCCAGCAGCACACCGATTTCAGTCCACGCATCACCGTCGTTGGAGTCGGCGGCGCGGGCTGCAACGCGGTCAACAACATGATCGCGATGGGACTCGACGGTGTCGAATTCCTGGTGGCGAACACCGACGCGCAGGCGCTGGTGAACAGCCGCGCGGAGCGCCGCGTGCAGCTCGGCCCGCATCTGACGCAGGGCCTCGGCGCGGGCGCGAAGCCCGAGATCGGCCGCGCCGCCGCGGAGGAGGCGACCGAGGATCTGGCGCGCCACCTCGAAGGCATGCACATGGTGTTCATCACCGCGGGCATGGGCGGCGGCACGGGCACCGGCGCAGCGCCGGTGATTGCGCGCATGGCGCGGGAGCGCGGCATCCTGACGGTGGGCGTGGTCACCCGTCCCTTCGACTTCGAGGGACCGAAGCGCCGGCGCGCGGCGGAAGCGGGGCTGGAGGATCTGCAGTCCTATGTGGATACGCTGATCGTCATCCCGAACCAGAATCTCTTCCGCAAGGCGAACGAGCGCACGACCTTCGCCGAAGCCTTCAAGATGGCCGACGACGTGCTCTACATGGGCGTGCGTGGCGTCACCGATCTGATGGTCAACCCCGGCCTGGTGAACCTGGACTTCGCCGACATCCGCACCGTCATGGCCGAGATGGGCAAGGCGATGATGGGCACCGGCGAGGCCGAGGGCGAGGACCGCGCCGTGAAGGCGGCCGAGGCGGCGATCAATAACCCGCTGCTCGAGGACACCTCGATGCTCGGCGCCAAGGGTGTGCTGATCAACATCACCGGCGGCTATGACATGACGCTGTTCGAGGTCGACGAGGCCGCGAACCGCATCCGCCGCGAGGTGGACGAGGAGGCCAACATCATCTTCGGCTCCTCCATCGACGAGGATATGAACGGCCGGCTGCGCGTCTCGGTGGTCGCCACCGGAATCGATGCGGTGGTTGAGCAGGCCGCGGCCGAGCGCCCGAAGCTGGTCGCGGTGGGTGGCACGGCGCCGGTGCAGGCGGTCTCCAACGCTGCCGTTCCGCCGGCCATGCCGCGCGGCGTTCCCGGCGCGCCGGTGACCTCGCGCCCGGTGATGCCGCAACCCGCCGCCCCGGTCCGCGTGGGCGGGCCGAGCGCCGGCGCGCCGCGCCGCCCGGCCGGCATGGCTGCGACCCCGGCCCAGGCGGCGCCGGTCGCCTACGAGCCCACGCCGAGCGGCCCCGCGCCTGAGGCCCCCTCGCCTGAAGACATGCCGGCGCCGGTGATGCAGCCGGACGGCGGACTCCGCGCCCCGGCCGCCGCGCCGCGCCCGATGGCACCGCCGCCGGTTTCCGCCCCGCCGGCCGGAGGTGGCGGCTTCAACCTGTTCCGCAAGGCGACGGGCCTGATGCGCCGCAACCTCGGCACCGAGCCGGAGGCGGCTCCGGCGCCGCGCCCGATGGCGCAGCAGCAGCCGGCCGCCCCGCGCCCGGCGCCGAGCCCGGCGCCGGCCCCCGCTCCTGCGGCGCAGCCGAACGATGAAATGGGGCTTGACATTCCGACCTTCCTGCGCCGCCAGAACAACTGACCGGCCTTCCGGCTCGGTTACAGGACCAGCCCCGCGCGCCCGGCGCGGGGTTTTTTGCGCCGCAAAAATCCCTTTATTTCAGCGCCTTACTGCTTGAAGCTTGAGTGAAATAATCAGAAATAAGGCTTGACTCGCGCTGGCTTCGCTGCAGTGCCATCTACAGCCTCGGTGACGCGGGCCTCTTCCCTCCGCGCAGCAGTGAATGACCAGAGGCAGTAATGGACGGTTTCCTCACAGCAGGCACAGAGCGACGCAGGACGCTGAAGGCGCCGATCGGCTGTGTCGGCATCGGCCTGCATTCGGGCCGGCGCGTGAGCCTGACCCTCCGTCCAGCCGCCGTCGGTGAAGGCATCGTCTTCCGCCGCACCGATCTTGGCCTCGACCTGCCGGCCCGCTTCGATCTCGTCTCCGACACCCGGCTCTGCACCGCCCTCTCCCTGGCCGGCCAGCCGCATGTCCGGCTCGGCACCATCGAGCACATCATGGCGGCGTTCGCCGCCTGCGGCATCGATGACGTGCTGGTCGAGGTGGACGGGCCCGAGGTGCCCATCCTGGACGGTTCCGCGGCGCCTTTCATCTTCCTCATCGACTGCGCGGGCATCGCCATCACCGCCATGCCGCGCAGCACCATCGAGGTGCTGAAGCCCGTCCGCGTGCAGGAAGGCAATGCGCCCGACGCCCCTTGGGTCGCGCTCTACCCGACCGAGACGCCGGGCTTCGAGGCCTCGCTCGAGATCGACTTCCCCTCGCCCGCCATCGGCCATCAGAGCCTGTCGCTGCGGGTGACGGAGAGTTCCTTCCGTGCCAGCCTGGCCAAGGCCCGCACCTTCACCATGGCCGAGGACGTGGCGCGGCTGCGCGCCGCCGGTCTGGCCCTGGGCGGCAGCCTGGACAATGCCGTGGTGGTGGACGGGCCGCTGGTGCTCAATCCGGGCGGGCTGCGCTCCCCGGACGAGTGCGTGCGGCACAAGCTGCTCGACGTGGTGGGCGACCTCGCCCTGGCCGGCGCGCCGCTCTCGGCGCGCTTCGCCGGCAGCCGCTCCGGCCATGCGCTGAACAATCGCCTGCTGCGCGCCCTCTTCGCCGACCCGAGCGCCTGGCGCTGGCGCGATGCCGGCTTCGCCGTTACCCCGGCAGGCCAGTCTCTGTCGCAGGGCGCGCTGGAACCGGTGGCGGCCTGAACCCTTCCCAGGCCGGTGGCAAGCGCCGCCGGTCGCCCCCCCTTCGTCTCAGGCGGGGGGCGTGGTATAGAGCGGCCGCCATGCGCACCCCCCGTCTGACCCGGACCTTCCGCCTCTCCCTGCTTCTGGCCCTGCCGCTCATGGCGGGCGCCTGCGCACAATGGAACGGCAAGGAAAGCTCGCTCCGCCCGCAGGCCCCGATGGCCGAGCGGTCTCCGGACGCCCTTTACGCCGCCGGCATCGATGCCCTGCGGCAAGAAGAATACCAAGAGGCCACCGAACTCTTCGATGGCGTGGAACGGGAGCATCCCTATTCCACCTGGGCGACCAGTGCGCGGCTGATGTCGGCCTATTCCGACTATATGCGCAACCGCTACACCGAAGCGATCGGCGCGCTGGACCGCTTCATCCAGTTGCACCCGGCGCATCGCGACATCGCCTATGCCTATTACCTGCGCGCGCTCTGCTACTATGAGCAGATCGTGGACGCGGAGCGCGACCAGCGCGGCACCGAGATCGCCCTCGCGCAGTTGCAGGAAGTGGTGAACCGCTTCCCCGACAGCGCCTATGCCCGTGACGCCCGCCTGAAGATGGACCTGGCACGCGACCACCTCGCCGGCCAGGAAATGAACATTGGCCGCTTCTATGAGCGCCGTGGCCTCTATTCGGCGGCGATTGGGCGCTTCAAGCGGGTGGTGCAGGACTACCAGACCACCAACCATGTCCCCGAGGCGCTGCACCGCCTGACCGAGATCTACCTCGCCCTCGGCCTGGTGGATGAGGCCCGCAAGACGGCCAGCGTGCTCGGCCACAACTATCCGGGCAGCCCCTGGTACCAGGACTCCTACGCCCTGCTGGTGGATGGCGCGAAGCCGGCGGGTGGCAGCAGGCCGGGCCTGCTCAGCCGCGCCTGGAACTCGATCTTCTGAGCCAGGCCTCGCTGGCGCCGCCGCCATGCTGACCTCCCTCGCCATCCGCGACATCGTGCTGATCGAGCGGCTGGATCTGTCTCTCGGTGCCGGGCTGACCGTGCTGACCGGCGAGACGGGCGCAGGCAAGTCCATCCTGCTCGACAGCCTCGGCCTCGCCCTGGGACAGCGGGCCGAGGCGGGCATGGTCCGCACCGGCCAGCCACAGGGCTCCGTCGCCGCCTGCTTCCATCTGCCGCCGGAGCATCCCGCCCAGGCCGTGCTGATCGAGCAGGGCATTGAGGCTGAGGAGGATCTGGTGCTGCGCCGCGTGGTGCAGGCCGATGGCCGCTCGCGCGCTTTCGTCAATGACCAGCCGGTGGGGGTGACGCTGCTGCGCCGCCTCGGCGCGCTGCTGGTCGAGGTGCAAGGACAGCACGATCAGGTCGGCTTGGCCGATCCGGCGACGCATGGCGGGCTGCTCGACGCCTTCGGCAGTCTGGAGGCCATGCGCAACAGCGTGGCTGAGGCCTTCCGTGACTGGCGCGGCGCCGAGCGCGCGCTGAAGGCGGCGCAGGA
>Ga0180221_1000609_pt1 | contig 29325 bp, 26 predicted proteins | sample eDN5th37CKraftMG_FD_151339 | JGI IMG/M metagenome (GOLD analysis project Ga0180221, IMG submission 151339) | Enriched Miracle-Growth compost microbial communities from Emeryville, California, USA - eDNA 5th pass 37_C Kraft MG (version 2) (version 2) ...
CGTCGTCGTCTCAGCGGCGCGTGCGCGTCGCGAGCCGGGAGGCCCGCGCCTGCCGGGTGCCGTCCACGCTGAGGATCACCAGCGCCACCCACACGAGCACGAAGCCGGCCCAGCGGGTGGGCGGCATGTGCTCGCCGAACACGAGCAGACCGAGCAGGAACTGCAGCACGGGCGTGAGGTACTGCAGCATCCCCACGACGGACAGGGGCAGGCGGCGGGCGGCGGCGGAGAACAGCAGCAGCGGCAGCCCCGTGATGACGCCGCACGCGGCGAGCAGCAGGGCGTGCCCGGCACCCTGGGTCGTGAACGTGCCGACCCCGGTGAGGCCGAGGACGACCAGGTACGCCAGCGCGAAGGGCGTCGCGACGGCGGTCTCGGCCGCCAGCCCGGGCAGGGCGTCGACGTCGCGCCCCACCCGGTTCTTCACGAGCGAGTACAGGCCGAACGCGCCCGCGAGGACGAGGGCGATCCACGGCAGCCCGCCCACCCCCGTGGAGATCACCACCACGGCGGCGGCGCCGAACCCCAGCGCGACCCACTGCGCCACGCGCAGGCGCTCGCGCAGCACGAGGACGCCCAGCAGGACGGTGAGCAGCGGGTTGATGAAGTAGCCGAGCGCGGCGTCCAGCACGTGGCCGGAGAGCACCGCGTACACGTACGTGGTCCAGTTCACGACGATCAGCAGCGAGGCGAGGGCCAGGGCGCCCATCGTGCGGCGGCTGCGCAGCACCGCGACGAACGAGCCGACCGAGCGCGTCGCCACCAGGAGCACCAGGCAGAACACAAGGCTCCACACCACGCGGTGGGCGATGATCTCGACCGGGCCCGCGGGCTCGAGCAGGGGGAAGAAGAGGGGCATGGCGCCCCACAGGACGAACGCGGAGAGCCCGAGGGGCAGACCCCAGCGATCGGGGGAGGAGGGGGACGTCACCGCCTCACGGTAACCGGGGAGGGGAGCCCGCGAGGACGGCGTGACGGGGGCCACCGCGGCGCGATTTCCGCCCAGGCCGCCCGGGGCGTTATGGTTCTACCCGCGAGCTCGTCCGCGAGCCCGCACGGCAGGTTGCCCGAGCGGCCAAAGGGATCTGACTGTAAATCAGACGGCTCAGCCTTCGGGGGTTCGAATCCCTCACCTGCCACCGCGACGGACGAGGCGCCACCCTCGGGTGACGCCTCGTCCGACGTCTGGAGGGGGCCTCGCGGCCCCGGCGCATGATGTGATCGAGCGGGCATCCCGCGGATTTCATCAGGTGCCGCGAGCCGTGTAGAGTCTTCTCCGCTGCCCCGATAGCTCAGTCGGCAGAGCGTCTCCATGGTAAGGAGAAGGTCAAGGGTTCGATTCCCTTTCGGGGCTCTGTGATGTGACGCGGGACCGGCGTCCTCAGATGAGGGCGCTTGGTCCTGCGCTCCGTCACGCGCGGCGGGGTAGCTCAGCTGGTCAGAGCGCACGACTCATAATCGTGAGGTCGCGGGTTCGAGCCCCGCCCTCGCTACCGACACCATCACGGTTCGACGGCCGGCGTCGGACCGGCCTGTTCCTTGACGCACGTGGCGCCTTCCGGGGGCGCGAGAGGTGACACACCATGGCTTCCAAGAGCGCGGACGTCCGCCCGAAGATCACGCTCGCCTGCGTGGACTGCAAGGAGCGGAACTACATCACGAAGAAGAACCGCCGCAACGACCCCGACCGCCTGGAGCTGGCGAAGTTTTGCCCGCGCTGCGGCAAGCACACCTCGCACCGCGAGACGCGCTGACGCCCTCCTGACGGATCACCGCACCGACGTGGCGAACCCCGACTTCGCTGGCCGCGAGTACCCGGCCACCGCCCCCTACGCCGTGGGGCGCGAGAAGCTCCGCGAGTTCGCCTCCGCCGTCGGTGCCGCCCACCCCGCGCACCACGACCTCGTGGCGGCGCGGGGTCTCGGCTATCCGGACCTCGTCGCGCCCCCCACGTTCGCCGTCGTGGTGGCCCAGCGGGCCGAGGCGCAGTACGTGCAGGACCCGGAGGCCGGGATCGACTTCTCGCGCGTCGTGCACGCGGACGAGAAGTTCGTGCACCACCGGCCGATCGTCGCGGGCGACGAGCTGGTCACCGTGCTGCACGTGGACTCCGTGACCGAGCGCGCGGGCATCGCGATGGTCACGACCCGCTGCGAGATCTTCGCGGCGCCCCACGACGATGCGGCCGACGCCGCCGTCGGCACCGGCGAGCCGGTCGCCACGGTCTCCTCGAGCCTCGTCATCCGTGGGGAGGGATCCTGATGGCCCGCCCCGTGCTCGCGGACCTCGCCGTCGGTGAGGTCGTCGCCACCACCACGGTCGAGCTCGACCGCGCGCGCCTCGTGCGGTACGCCGGCGCCAGCGGGGACTTCAACCGCATCCACTGGGACGAGCACTTCGCCACCGAGGTCGGCCTTCCGGACGTCATCGCGCACGGCATGCTCACGATGGGCTCCGTCGTCGGCGTCGTCGCCGACTGGGCGGGGGACCCGGGCGCCGTCGTGTCCTACCAGACGCGCTTCACGAAGCCCGTCCCGGTGCCTCGGGACGGCACGGCCGTCGTCGAGGTCTCCGCGGCCGTCGGCGCGATCGACGCCGACGCCGGCACGGTGCGCGTCGACCTCACGGTGACCCACGCGGGTGCCAAGGTGCTCGGCCGCGCGCAGGCCGTCGTCCGCCTCTCCTGACGCCCCCGCCGAAGAACAGCACGGCGCCCGGGGCCGTCGTCGCCCGAACCCGTCGCCGGGCCTCGCTGCGTCCGCGATGGGACGAGATTTTTTACGCCGACGTCTTCCCATGTAACGTGATTTCACGGTTCGATGGCCGGGTGCGCGCCGAGCGCACTCCTGTCATCGAGAGGAGCACTCCCCGTGAGATCCGTACGACGACGTACCACCGGGTTGGCGGCCGCCGGCCTGCTCGTCCCCCTGGTCACGATCCCCGCGCTGACCGCGGGGGCGGGACCGTCCGCCACCCCCGCCTCCGACGTGACCTGCGACGCCGTCGTCGCCGCGCCGGACCGGGAGTCGGCGTTCGCCGCCGCGGGCGAGGCCACCGGCGTCCCCGTCGACCTGCTCAAGGCCGTGTCCTACATGGAGTCCCGCTGGGACCAGCACGCCGGGACGCCCAGCGCGGACGGCGGTTACGGCCTGTTCAACCTGCTCGACCACGCCCCGGAAGTTCCCGACGGCGCCGGCAAGGACGCCGGCCCGCGCGCCACGGTCAGCGAGCTCGAGCGGGCGTCCGCCCTCACCGGGCTGACGGTCGCGGAGCTGAAGGCGGACGCCGCCGCCAACACCTGCGGCGCCGCCGCCCTGCTCGCCTCCTACCAGGAGGACGCGGGGGAGTCCCGTGACGGCGACCTGGCGTCCTGGGGCGCCGCCGTCGCGCGGATGAGCGACGCCCCGACGTTCACCGACCGGGTGTTCACCACGCTGCGTCAGGGCGAGGCGCGCACGACGGACGACGGCGGCCGCGTCACGCTCGCCGCCCGACCGGACGCCGTCCTGCCCGACGCCGCCACCACGACCGCGAGCGACCCCGCCGCCGACTGCCCGCCCGACCTCGGCTGCGAGTGGCTGCCCGCCCCCTACGCGAAGGCGTCGCCCGACCTTCCGGACGACACCGGCAGCTACGGCAACCACGACCAGGCCGACCGCACGGGCGAGGGCGGACCGTCGATCGACTACATCGTCATCCACGACACCGAGACGGCCTACGAGCCGAGCGTGCGCCTGGTCACCGACCCGACGTACCTGGCGTGGAACTACACGCTGCGCTCGTCCGACGGGCACGTGGCCAACCACCTGGAGCCCGCCGACGTCGGCTGGCACGCGGGCAACTGGTTCATGAACATGCACTCGATCGGCCTGGAGCACGAGGGCTGGGCCGGCACGTCGGGCTGGTTCACCGAGGCGATGTACCAGTCGTCGGCAGAGCTGGTGCGGTACCTGGCCGAGAAGTACGACGTGCCGCTCGACCGCGCCCACGTCATCGGCCACGACCAGATCCCGGGCATCCTGCCCGGGTCCACCCAGAGCGTGCACTGGGACCCGGGCCCATACTGGGACTGGGACCACTACTTCGAGCTGCTCGGCGCACCGATCGGTGACGGGCTCGACACGACGACGGACGTCGCCCCGGGTGACGTGGTCGAGGTGGTCGCCGGGTACGACGACAACGTGAACCCGGTGACGGGCTGCGAGCAGGCGTCCCCGGGCTCCGGGGACTGCGTCGAGGGCGCCGGCACGAACTTCGTGGTCGCCTACCAGGAGCCGTCGCTCGACGCCCCGTACGCCCGTGACCCGGGCTGGAAGCCGGGCGGCGCCGACGGCACCACGTACGCCAGCGACATCAGCGCGCGCGTGACCTCGGGCCACAAGTTCGTCGTCGCGCAGGTGCAGGACGAGTGGCTGGGCGTGTGGTGGGCCGGATCGCTGGTCTGGATCCACAACCCGGCCGATCGGCCCGTCGTCGTGCCGAGCACCGGCCAGACGGTGACGGTGAGCGGTGACGAGGCGGCGCCCGTCTACGGCCGCGCGTACCCGGAGGAGGCGGCGTACGAGGCCCACCCGGACATCGCGCCGCAGGCCGTCACGCCGATCGAGTACACGGTCGGGGCCGATCAGAGCTACGTGGTCTCCGACGACGCGGTGCAGGCGGACTACTACTACGCCAAGTCCTTCGACGGGTCCATCCCCGGCGACCGCACGGACGTGCGGGGCGAGGACGTCTACCACCAGCTCTGGTACGCGCACCGGCAGGTGTTCGTCCGCGCCGCCGACCTGACCCTGCACGACCCGGTCGTCACCGACGTCGAGGGCCCGAGCATCGAGGGCCGGGCGGAGATCGGCAAGAAGCTGACGGTCGACGCGGGGCGGTACCTGCCCGGCGACGACACCGAGGTCGAGATCCAGTGGCTGCGCGACGGCGAGCCCGTGCCCGGTGCGGACGGCACGCGCTACCACCTGACGGGCCGCGACCGCGGTGCGCACATCTCGGTCGAGGTGACCGTGTCCGCGCCCGGCTACACGGCCGCGACGTTCACGTCGGACGCCGTCGGCCCGGTGCGCCCGCACTGACGCCGCGACCGAGGGGCACGAAAGGGGCGGACCGTAGCCGGCTACGGTCCGCCCCTCCGCTCTGTCCGCGAGATAGTGCACTACGTCGCCGAGATAGAGCACTACTTCGGCGAGGTAGTGCTCTATCTCGGCGAGGGGGTCACCAGTTGGGGGTGGCGCCCTCGACGCCGGCGGGCAGCTTCACGTGGTGGGGGTGGATGACGTACGTGAGGCCGTCGGTGGACGTCTGCCACACCCGCTCGAAGTTCTCGCGCGTGTAGACGTTGCGGACGTCGGCGTCGCTCGCCTTGTTCGGGTCGTTGATGACCGGGTCGCCGTCGGCGGTGAAGCCCACGATGGTCACCAGGTGGCCGTCGGTGCCGTAGCCGGCCTCGGGCATCTCCTCCTTGGCGAAGTTGATCGACACGACGAGCGGGATGCCCGCCGCGACGAACCGCTCCGCCTCCGCCAGCGACCGCAGGCGCGTGACGAACGACTCCAGCCCGAAGCGGTGCGCGTACGCCGTGTTGAACGGCCAGTTGCCCGCGCCCTCGTACGCGTAGTCCCACGCGTTGATGGCGGCGTACGCGACCTGCGGGTCGCCGTTCGGGGCGTCGATGTCCGCGAGCTCGTCGGCCGGCACCTCGTGCTTGCGGCCGTAGGAGTACTGGATCATCGTGGTCGACGTCGGCGAGCACCAGACCTGGCCGCCGCCCCCGAACTCCGGGTACTCGCCGATGTGGACCAGCTGCGAGTACCCGGGGACGTCGACCTCGACGGCCCGCCCCAGCGTGAAGTCGCTGGTGCCCTGGTAGGCGGTGTCGGGCAGGTACTCGTTGGTCATCGTGGTGACGCCCGCCAGCCGGGGGGTCGCCGTCGACCCCGCCGGCCGGTAGAGGGTGACCCGGGTCTGGAACGCCTCCGGCTCGTGCCCGGACTTGGCGACGAACGTGTCGGTGAACAGGTAGGCGTCCGCGTCGTTCTGGCCCTCCACGGACGTGCGGTGGATGTCGCCGACGCTGCCGTCGGCGGGGGAGAAGTCGGCCCCGGACGTCCAGCGGCCCATGACGAACCACTTGGTCCAGGCACCGTCGGCCTTGCGCCCGCGGAACTCGACCTCCACCCAGGTGCCGGTCGGTGTCGTGGCGTTCCACGAGGTCACCGACTCGTCCACCGCGTAGCCGGTCTCCACGACCGGCGAGGTCCAGGTGCCGGTCTCGTAGTCGACGGGCGACCCGTCGCCGAACGGGTCGGTGTACGCGGTGGTCGGTCCGCCGGCGTCGCGCACGCCGAGCGTGCCGTGCGCGCCGGGTCGCAGGTTCTCCCACTCGCCCTGCCGCAGGTCGTCGATGCCCCGCCAGTGGGTGGTGGTGATCTTGTTGCCCGACGGCGCCGGGTCGTCCGCGGGCGCGGCGCCGGCCGCCGCCGCGGTGGGGGCGATCACCGCCCCCGCCGCCAGTGCCGCCGTCGTCGCACGCATCCAGCTCCTTCGTACGGTGCTTCGTTCTGTGCCTCTCACGGGTCCTCCCCCAAGGGCGGGGGCGGTGGACGGTCCCACCGCCCTGATGGCGAAGACTTTCCCAGATCCTGTGGTCCGTGTCACGACCTTGCGCGTCTCGATCGGGCCACGGGTGTGACGTGCGCCGCAGAGGTTGGCCCAGAAGCCAGGAGACCCTAAGTTAGGCGAGGCTGCCCTCAGTCGATGACCGAGGCGTCGACCTGTCCGACCTGACGAAGGAGCCCCGTGACGAAGCACTCGGACCTGCTGGGAGCCGCGAGCGCGGCCGACTACGCCGGCGCGCTGCACGCCGTGGTGGACGACGTCGCCGCGCGCGTCGCGGGCGCGCGGCAGCCGTTCTGCGGTGCCGGCCGGCGCGAGCTGCAGGCGCTGGTCGACGCCGTCGAGCTGGACGGCCCGCCCGTGGGCACGCGCGAAGCCCTGCGCGAGGCGGCCGACCTGTACGCCTCGCACGCGGTCTGGTTCCACCACCCGGCGTACGCCGCGCACCTCAACTGCCCGGTCGCCGTCCCGGCGGTGGCGGCGGAGGCGATGCTCGCGGCGGTCAACACCTCCGTCGACACCTACGACCAGTCGACGGTCGCCACGCTGATGGAGCAGCGCCTGATCGCGTGGACGGCCGGGCGGATCGGCTACGCCGCGGGGGACGGGGTGTTCACCTCCGGAGGCACGCAGTCCAACCTGCAGGCGCTGCACCTCGCGCGGGAGGCCGCGCTCACGGGCGACGACGGCGCCCGGCTCGGCGGTGCAGACCGGCGTGAGCGCCTCGGCCGGCTGCGCGTGCTCGCCACGGCGGCGAGCCACTTCAGCGTGGCGCGGTCCGCCCTGCTGCTCGGCCTGGACGACGACGCCGTGGTCGCCGTCGGCACCGACGACCGGGGTCGGCTCGACCCGGGCGCGCTGGCCCGTGCCCTCGTCGACGTCGAGCGGTCGGGCGACGTCGTGATGGCTGTCGTCGCCACCGCCGGGACCACGGACCGGGGCGGCGTCGACCCGATCGCCCCCGTCGCGGACCTGTGCGACGCCGTCGGCGCCTGGCTGCACGTCGACGCCGCGTACGGGGGCGGGCTCCTGGTGTCCTCGCGCCGCCGCCACCTGCTCGACGGGATCGACCGGGCCCGCAGCGTCACGGTCGACTTCCACAAGACGTTCTTCCAGCCCGTGTCCGCCAGCGCGCTCGTCGTACGCGACGCGGCCGACCTCGCCCGCGGCACGTGGCACGCGGACTACCTCAACCCGGCGAAGGAGGCGGGGGAGCCCAACCCCGACCTCAACCTCGTCGACAAGTCCTTGCAGACCACGCGCCGGTTCGACGCGCTCAAGCTCTGGGCCACCCTGCGGGCGGTCGGCGCCGAGGGCATCGGCACCATGGTCGACGCGGTGTGCGACCTCGCGGCCGCCGTCCACGCCGACCTGGCGGGCGACCCCGAGCTGCGCCTCCTGGCGCCCACCGACCTGTCCACGGTGCTGTTCCGCTTCCAGCCGGACGGCGTCGACGACGCGCACGCCGACGCCCTCGTGCCGCGCGTGCGGCGGGTGTTGTTCGACTCCGGCCGCGCGCTCCTCGCCAAGACCGTGGTCGACGAGCGCCCCTGCCTCAAGCTCACCCTCCTCAACCCCGACACCACGCTCGACGACGTGCGGGCGGTGCTCGACCTGGTGCGCGCCACCGCGCACGGGCTGCTCGCCGGCGAGGAGCTGCTCGGCGACGACGCGCCGCCGTGCCGCGGCACGCACCCCCGCCTCCCCGCCCGCACCCCCCTCTCGGAGGTCGCCCGATGACCCGCCCCACCGACCACACCACCGGCCGGACGTACGACCTCCTCGGCGTCGGCATCGGCCCGTTCAACCTGGGCCTCGCGGCGCTCGCGGACCCGCTCGACGACGTGGACGCGGTGTTCCTCGACCGCCGCGAGGGGTTCTCGTGGCATCCCGGCATGATGCTCGAGGACGCCACGATCCAGGTGCCGTTCCTGGCCGACCTGGTGACGATGGCCGACCCGACGTCGCCGTTCTCGTTCCTCGCGTTCCTCAAGGCCACGGGGCGGCTGTACCCGTTCTACATCCGCGAGTCGTTCTTCCCGTTGCGCGCCGAGTACGACGCGTACTGCCGCTGGGCGGCCGACCACCTCGACACGTTGCGCTGGGGGCGGGAGGTCACCGCGGTGGACCGTGACGACGCCTCGGGCGACCTCGTCGTGACGGCGCGCGTCGCCGCCGGGGCGGGCGCGTCTCCCCGCAGGGAGACCTACCGGGCGCGCCACGTCGTCCTGGGCGTCGGCACGACGCCGCAGCTGCCCGGGCCGCTCGCCGACCTCGCCGCCGAGGCGGGCCGGCACCCGGGCGCCGGCCCGGTCGTGCACAGCGCCGACTACCTGCCGCACCGCGAGGCGCTGGCCGCGACGGGCGCGGTGACGATCGTCGGGTCGGGGCAGTCGGCCGCCGAGGTCTACCGCGACCTGCTGGAGGGCGCGGCCCCCGGCGCGCACCGGGTGGACTGGGTGACCCGCTCGCCCCGGTTCTTCCCCATGGAGTACACGAAGCTCACGCTCGAGATGACCTCGCCCGAGTACACCGACCACTTCCGGGCGCTGCCCACCGAGCTGCGCGAGATCCTCGGCCGCGAGCAGCGCGCGCTGCACCAGGGCATCAGCGGCGACCTCGTCGACCACATCTACGACACGCTCTACCGCAAGTCCGCCCTCGGGCGCGAGGTGCCGACCACCCTGCTGTCGGACACGGAGGTCGTCGCCGCCCGGTTCGACCCGGACGGCGCGGGCGGGGCGGGGGAGCACGTGCTCACCCTGCGCCACGGCCAGCTCGGAACGACGGCCGAGCACCGCACCCGCGCCGTGGTGGCGGGCACCGGCTACGGCTCCGGCGTGCCCGAGTTCGTGGCGCCCGGGCTGCTCGACCTCGACGAGCTGGGTCGCCCGGACGTCGCCCGCGACTACACGGCCGGCGCGGGCGGGCGGCTGCACGTGGGCGGCACGGAGGTGCACACCCACGGCGTCACGGCCCCGGACCTCGGCTTCGCCGCGTGGCGCAACTCCGTGATCCTGGCCCAGGTGACCGGTCGGGAGCCCTACCCGGTCGAGCGAAGGATCGCGTTCCAGACCTTCGGCCTGCCGGGCGGCGTGCCTGCCGCGGCCCCGACCGGCACCGCGACGGAGGTGGCGCGATGACCGCCGTGGCCGCACCGCGCACCGCACGCACGTCCCCGGACGCCGTCACCCTCGAGCCGGTCGACCCCGCGCGCGACGCGCCGACCGTGCACGCCTGGCTCGCCCACCCCGCGTCGGCGTTCTGGCGCATGGGCGACCTCGACGTCGCGGAGGTGCGCGCCTACCTCGCCGACGTCGCGGGCCACGACCACCAGGACGGCTGGCTCGGCCAGGTCGACGGCGTGCCCGCCTTCTACGCGGAGACCTACGACCCCTCCCGCGTGCTGCTCGCCGGCGTGCACGACGCCGCGCCCGGCGACGTCGGCATGCACCTGCTTGTCGCGCCGCCGCCCGACGACCCGGCCGCCCGTACGCCCGGCCTCACCGACGCCGTCATGGCCGCCGTCGTGCGCTTCTGCCTGGCGCGCGACGGGCTCGACGCCGCGCGCGTCGTCGTCGAGCCGGACGTGCGCCACACCGCGATCGCCGCGAAGAACGCGGCGGCCGGCTTCCGCGTGCTGCGCGAGGTCGAGGTCAGCGAGGGCGGGCACACCAAGAAGGCGGCGCTCAGCGTGTGCACGCGCGCGGACTTCGCGGCGTCCCCGCTCGGCACGCTCGCGCGGTCCGGCGGCGGCGCCGACCTCGCGGGGCACCTGCGCCCGGACCTGGCCGACCGCGCGCACCGGCACCTGGCCGCGAAGGCGCTCGCGGAGCTCGCGCACGAGCGGCTCTTCCGGCCCGAGCCCGACCTCGACGCCGGGACGGACGGCCGCTCGGACGGCTGGTCCGACGCGGCCGAAGGCGCGGGCCGGTACGTGCTCGCGCTCGACGGCGTGACGTACCGGTTCGCCGCGCGGACGTTCGCGCTGGAGCACTGGGTGGTGGACCCGGCGTCGATCACGCGCACCGCGACCACCGGCGCCGCGCTGCCCGTGGACGCGCTCGAGCTGGTCGCCGAGCTGCAATCGCTGCTGCAGATCCCGGACGACCTCGTGGCGACCTACCTCGAGGAGCTGTCCGCGACGCTGGCCGCGGCCTGCGCGAAGCGGGAACGCGAGCTGGACGGGTCGTCGCCGCAGGTGCCGGCGCTGGTGTCCGCCCTCGCGCCCGAGCGCATCGACGACGCCGAGGACGACGGCCGCCGTCGTGCCGACGCCTTCCAGGCCACCGAGGCGGCGATGACGGAGGGCCACCCCGGGTTCCTCGCCAACAACGGCCGTATCGGGTTCTCTCTCGACGACTACCGGTCGTACGCCCCCGAGCGCGGCGAGCGGACGCGCCTGGTCTGGCTGGCCGCGCGGCGCGAGCACGCGCACCTGGCCCTCGGCGACGGCCTCACCGAGGACGGGCTGTACGGGGCGGAGCTCCCGGCCGCCGACCGCGCCGCGTTCGCGGACCGGCTGGGCGCGCGCGGCCTCGACCCGGCCGACTACCTCTACCTGCCGGTCCACCCGTGGCAGTGGCGGCACCGCGTGCCGGTCACGTTCGCCGCGGACGTCGCGCGTGGCGACCTGGTGCCGCTCGGGCACGGGTCGGACGAGTACCAGCCGCAGCAGTCGATCCGCACCCTGTTCAACCGCACGCGGCCGGACCGGCACTACGTCAAGGTCGCGCTCGCCATCCAGAACATGGGCTTCCTGCGCGGCCTGTCGGCCGCGTACATGCGCGACACCCCGGCGATCAACGACTGGGTGGCGGACCTCGTGGACGGCGACGCCACGCTCCGCGCGGCGGGGTTCGGCGTGCTGCGCGAGCGCGCGTCGATCGGGTACACGGGCGACGTCTACCACCGGACCGCGGGCCCCGGCGCGCACCGCAAGATGCTCGCCGCCCTGTGGCGGGAGTCGCCCGTGCCGCGCACCGCGCCGGGGGAGCGGCTCGCGACGATGGCGAGCCTGCTGCACCGCGACGCGTCGGGGCGCGCGCTCGCCACCGCGCTCGTGCGGGAGTCGGGCCTCCCGGCCGAGGCCTGGCTGCGCGCCTACCTCGACGCGTACCTGTACCCGCTCGTGCACTGCCTGCGGGGCCACGACCTGGCCTTCATGCCGCACGGCGAGAACCTCGTGCTCGTGCTGCGCGACGGTGTGGTGCGGCGGGTGCTCATGAAGGACATCGGCGAGGAGATCGCCGTCCTGGGCGAGCGTGCGCTTCCGCCGGGCGTCGAGCGGGTGCGGGGCGTCGTCGACGCCGACGAGAAGGCCCTGGCGATCTTCACGGACGTGTTCGACGGCGTCCTGCGCCACCTCGCCGGGATCCTCGCGGTGGACGGCGTGCTGACCGAGGACCGGTTCTGGGCGGTCGTGGCCGACGTCGTCGACCGGCACGGCGCCGAGCACCCCGACGTCGCGGGGCGGGTGGACCTGCGCGTCGGACGGTTCGCGCACTCCTGCCTCAACCGGCTGCAGCTGCGCAACACCCTGCAGATGGTGGATCTCACCGACCAGTCCGCCTCGCTCCAGTACGCCGGGACGATGGCGAACCCGCTGGCCGCCACGCCCGGGCGGTGAGCGGCGCCGGTGGCCCGGCCGGTCAGGCCTGCGGGTTCCCGGGGCGGACGACCTCGGGGACCGGGCCCGTCGTGGTGCCGGGCACGAGCTCGACCGGCAGCGTGGTGGTCGTGGGCTCCTCGTCGGCCAGCACGCCCAGCACGGCGCGGCCGAGGGCGGCGCCCTTGGCCTGCAGGGGCTGGTGCACGCTGGTGAGCACGTCGGGGGAGAGCCACGGCAGGTCGATGCCGTCGAACCCGGCCACCGAGACGTCGTCGGGCACCTTCAGCCCGAGCTCCCGGGCCGCGATGACGGCCCCCGCCGCGAGCAGGTCCGAGTGGGCGACGATCGCCGTCGGCCGCTCCGTCTCCGGCACCCAGGCGCCGAGGATCTCCGTGGCGGCCTCGCGCCCGTGCTCCACGAGCGACGCGGGCGTCTCCCAGGTGATGACGGGCTCCACCTCGTCGCGGACGCCCTCGAGCCGGTGGCGGGTCGAGGTGCGGTCGGCCTGCGCGAGGCGCGCCGCGTCGACCGGCCCGGAGCGTTCGGCGGCGTCGAGCGGGAGGGCGATCTCGGCGATCCGGGTGTGCCCCAGGTCCTTGAGGTGCCGCACCGCCTGGGCGGTGCCGGCGCGGTCGTCGAGGGCGACGAGGGGCGCGCCCTCGACCTGCCCGCCCTCGCCGACGACGACGGGCACGTCCCGGCGTCGCAGCGCGGCGAGCGCGGCGTCGTCGGTGAGCACGCCCCACACGAGGACGGCCACGTCCATCGCGGCGGACTCGAGCAGCGGGTCGACGACGGGCAGCGGCGCCGGCTCGCCGTCGGTGCGCGGCACGGGGACGCTGCGCACGCCGGGGATGAGCAGGACGCCGAGGCCCTCGGCGCCCAGGACGTCCACCAGGCCGTCGAGCACCTTGACGGCGACGGGGTCGCGGAACGCGCGTCCGGGCTGGTCGCCGAGGACGACGCCCACGATGCCGGAGCGGCCCGACCGGAGCTGTCGTCCCAGCGGGTTCGGGCCCGAGTAGCCCAGCTCCGCGGCGGCGGCCAGCACCTTGTCGCGGGTCTCGGCGGTGATGGGTCCGGCGCCGGAGAACGCCAGCGACGCGGTGGAGACCGAGACGCCTGCGAGCTCGGCCACCCGCGCGAGGGTCGGTCGGGCGTTGCTGCGGCCCATGGGGCTCCTTCCGGCGAGGTCCGGGGCGAAGCCTACCCGGGTCGTCCGGGCGATGCTCGAAACGATTTGACCGCTGGGCGGGAATCGGGAAGCGTCGGACCGTGAGCACCGATCTTCCCGCACGCCCCCCGGCGCCGCCCGCCCACGCCGTGCGGGCCGCCTGGGCCGTCTTCGCCGTCTTCTTCGTCGCCGGGGTCGGCATGGCCACCTGGGCCGCCCGCATCCCCGCGGTGCGCGACGGCCTCGGCTTCTCCGAGGCGGAGATGGGCGTGCTGCTGCTCACCGGGGCGATCGGGTCGCTCGTCGCCCTGCCGCTGTCCGGCATGATCGCCTCGCGCATCGGCGCGGGGCGCACCTGCGTGTCGTTCGCCGCCCTCGCCGCCGCGGGGTTCGCCGTCGCGACGCTCTCCGTCGAGGGCGACCACCCGTTGCTGGTGCGGGTCGGCCTCTTCCTCGGCGGCATGGGCGTGGGCATCTGGGACGCCGCGATGAACCTCGAGGGCGCCGTCGTCGAGCAGCGGCTCGGAAGGTCCGTCATGCCGCGGTTCCACGCCGGCTTCTCGCTCGGCACGGTCGCTGGCGCCGGCGTCGGGGCGCTCGCGGCGCACGCCGGCACGTCGCTGCCGGGCCACGTCATCACCGTGATGGTGGTCGACCTGCTGGTCGTCGTCGCCTGCGTGCGGTTCTTCGAGCCGACGCCCGCGACCGCGGAGCCCGCCGGCGCCCCCGCCCCGCACGCGGACCCGCACGCCGACCCGGCCACCGCCGTCGACACCGGCACCGGCCACACGCTCCGCGACACGCTGGCCACGTGGCGCGAGTCGCGCACCCTGCTGGTGGGGTTGGTCGTCCTGGCCGCCGCGCTCACCGAGGGCGCCGCGAACGACTGGGTGAGCCTCGCCGTCGTGGACGGCTTCGGCACGCCCGACTCGACCGGCGCGATCGGCCTGGCCGTCTTCCTGTGCGCGATGACGCTCGCGCGGCTGGCGGGCACGTCCCTCATCGACCGGTACGGACGCGTGACGATGCTGCGGGCGTGCGGTGCCGCCGCCCTCGTCGGCGTCGTCGTCTTCGCGCTGGTCCCGTCCCTGTGGCTCGCGCTGGTGGGCGTGGCCGTCTGGGGCGCGGGCGCCGCGCTCGGCTTCCCGCTGGGCATGTCCGCCGCGTCGGACGACCCGCGGAAGGCGGCCCTGCGCGTCTCCGTCGTCTCGACGATCGGCTACTCCGCGTTCTTCGTCGGCCCGGCCCTCATCGGCTTCCTTGCCGAGCACGTGGGCTACCGCGACGCCCTGCTCGTGCTGGCCCTGCCCGTGGCCGTCGGGCTGTTCGTCGCGGGCGCCGCCCGCCCCCTTCCGGCCGCCGACGGCCCGGCGCGTACGCTGGGTGAGTGAGCCTGTCGACCCTGAACACGCCGTCCGCCGACGAGCCCGCCCCCGAGCGCGCCGACCGTGAGACGTCCGCACCGGCGCTCTCCGAGCTCACGACGCTGCGCGTCGGAGGGCCCGTCGACGACTACGTCGAGGCCGAGTCCGAGGCCGAGCTGATCGACGCGGTGCGCGCCGCGGACGACGCCGGGCAGCCGCTGCTGGTGATCGGCGGAGGGTCCAACCTGCTGGTGGCGGACGAGGGGTTCGCCGGCGTCGTGGTGCGCGACGTGCGCCAGGGGATCGACGCCGACCTGGAGGACTCCTGCGGCACGGACGGCGCGTGCGGCGGCGCCTCCCTGCGCCTGCCCGCCGGTCAGGACTGGGACGCGTTCGTGGCCGAGGCCGTGGCGAACGAGTGGGTCGGCGTCGAGGCGCTGTCGGGCATTCCCGGCACCGTGGGAGCGGCCCCGGTGCAGAACATCGGCGCGTACGGGCAGGAGGTGTCCGGCGTGGTGGCGTCCGTGGTCACCTGGGACCGTGCGACGGACAGCCGCCGCACGTTCCCCCTGAGCGGCCTCGGCTTCGGGTACCGCACGTCCCTGCTCAAGCGGACCATGCGGGCCGACGGCGGCGAGGGTGCGCCCTGGTACCCCACGCCGCGGTACGTCGTGCTCGAGGTGAACCTGCAGATGCGGCTCGGCAGCCTGTCGGCGCCGGTCGGATACGGCGAGCTGGCGCGGCGCCTCGGCATCGAGGTGGGGCAGCGGGCCCCGTCGGCCGAGGTGCGCGAGGCGGTGCTGGAGCTGCGCGGCCGCAAGGGCATGCTGCTCGACGGCGTCGGGGTCGAGGACCCCGAGCGGGGCCCCGACCACGACCGCTGGTCCGCCGGGTCGTTCTTCACCAACCCGGTGCTGCCCGCCGAGGCCGCGGACGAGCTGCCCGAGGACGCCCCGCGGTTCGCGGTACGGTCCGCCACCCCGGAGTCGACCGTGCGCCCGAGCCTCAACGCCGTCGACCCCTCGCTCGTGAAGACCAGCGCCGCGTGGCTGATCGAGCACGCCGGGTTCACGAAGGGGTTCGGCCTGGCGGGCGAGCACAGCCCGGCGCGCCTCTCCACGCGGCACACCCTGGCGGTCACCAACCGTGGGGGAGCGACGGCCGCCGACCTCGTCGCCCTCGCCCGCACCGTGCGCGACGGCGTGCGCGACTCCTTCGGCATCGAGCTCGAGCCCGAGCCGGTGCTGGTCGGCACCGCGCTCTGAGGCGTCAATAGAGGATGACGGGCGTGCCCTTCGGCATGCCCCAGGTGTCCCACAGCCAGTTCATCGCGGCGTTGGACACCCGCACGCAGCCGTGGGAGGCCGGGTACGGCGGGATGGAACCCGAGCCGTGCACGGCGAAGCCGCCGGAGAAGTACTTGGGCCGCCACATCGCGCCGAGCTCGAGCGTCGACTCGTGCAGCTTGTCGCGCTCCATGTACACCGCGTAGGAGCCCCGCGGCGTCGACGCGTGGTAGCTGCGGCCCTTGGCCTCGTACGTCTCGCCGTTGCCCGACGACGCGTTGATGATGCGGGTGACCCGGCCGTCCTCGACGGTCATGAGGAGCTGCCGGTCGAGGTCGATCTCGACCGCCCGCCCGGAGGAGGAGTGCGCCCGCGGCCGGACGCCCTCGTCCAGGGCCGCCTGGGTCTTGGGCCCGACGACGCCGTCGCGGTACTGCCCGGCGGCCTTCTGCAGGGCCCACACCGCCTGCTGCGTGGCCGGGCCGAACTGCCCGTCCGCGTCCTGCAGGAAGTAGCCGAGCTCCTGCAGCCGCTCCTGCAGCGCGAGGACCCGTTCGCCCGAGTCGCCGTACGCGAGCATCGCGTCGCGCTCCTCGGCGGCCTTCTTCTCGGCCGCCTCCTGCTCCGCGGCCTCGCGGGCGGCGGCCTCCTCGGCCGCCTTCTGCTCGGCCTTCTTCGCCGCCTTCTTGGCGGCCTTCTTCTCGGCGGCCTCGCGCTCCGCCTTCTCCTCGGCGGCCCTCTTCTCGGCCGCCTCGCGCTCGGCGTCCTGGTCGGCGCGGCCCTGGGGCGCGCCGGACGTCGCGGAGGCGTCGTCGGACGGCGACGCGGAGGTCACCGAGTCGGACGGACCGGCCGCGGGCTCGGGGTCCCCGGACGACGGGGCGCAGCCGGCCAGCACGAGTGCGATCCCGACGGGCACCCCGACGAGCGCCGCCATCCGGCGCCGCCACAGGCTGAGAACCGTACGCATCGTGTCCCTTTCGCGCCGGAGGCGGCGCACCCGGCGCGCCGCGAGGTCTACCGTGCCCCGCGCCCGGCCCGACCGCTACCGCAGCACCCCGTCCGTGTCGTGATCGTGACCTGACCGGCGCCGTCCCCTTCGAGAACGGGATCCGTCCCGCCAACCCCGGGGTTGGCGGGACGGATCCCGTTCTCGAAGGGAACGCCGGTGGTCAGCGCCGGTCCTCCTTGAGGACCGCGAGGCGCTGGCGGTACTCGGCCTCGTCGATCTCGCCGCGGGCGTAGCGCTCGCCCAGGACGTCGACGCCGCCCGCGCCGCCACGGGCCCACGGCGGGCCGTAGCGCCGTGCGCGACGCGCGATGAGGAACACGACGGTGGCGAAGAGCAGGAACCACAGGATCGGGAAGACGATCCACCAGCCCGGCCCCCCGCCGCCGGCGTACGGGTGCGCGGCGACGGCCGCGGGGACGACGGTCGCGGTGGCAGTGGTGAGCATCGAGGACTCCTCGTGACGGTGGGCCCGCCCTGCGCGGGCCCTGCTCCACCACGGTCGCCCGCGGGCACCGGCCGCGTCGTCAGCCCGCCGTACCGACCTGGGTGGTCCCGTCGTGCCACCGGTCAGGCGGACCACCCGGGACGCACGACGCCGCCCTCGTACGCGGCGACGACGAGCTGCGCCCGGTCGCGGGCACCGAGCTTGGTCATGACGCGCGAGACGTGCGTCTTGACCGTGGACTCCGACAGGTAGAGCGTGCGCGCGATCTCGTCGTTCGACAGGCCGCCCGCGACCTCGACGAGCACCTCGCGCTCGCGGGCCGTCAGGTCGTCCAGCCCGGGCGGCGGCGGGACGTCGCGGGTGGCGTCCGCGACGCGCGCGAGCAGGCGCCGCGTGACGCCGGGGGACAGCAGGGCGTCGCCGGCGGCCGCCACCCGGACCGCCCGCACCAGGTCGGCGGGCTCGGTGTCCTTCACGAGGAAGCCGGTCGCCCCGCCGCGGATCGCCTCGGCCACGTACTCGTCCAGCTCGAAGGTCGTGACCACGACGACGTGCACGTCGCCCGCCCGCGGGTCGGCGACGACGCGCCGGGTGGCCTCCAGGCCGTCGACCCCGGGCATGCGCACGTCCATGAGCACGACGTCGGGCAGCAGGTCGAGCGCGAGGCGCACGGCCTCGTCGCCCGTCGCCGCCTCGCCCACGACGGTCATGTCGGGCTCGGCGTCCAGCAGGGCACGGAAGCCGCCCCGCACCAGGGCCTGGTCGTCGGCCAGCAGCACCCGGATCATGCGTCTCCTCGCGGCTCGTCGGGCAGGGGGATGGTCGCGTCGACGGTGAACCCGTCCCGGCCGGGGGTGACGACCAGCGTGCCGCCCGCGGCCTCGACGCGCTCGCGCATGCCCCGCAGGCCGTAGCCGGGGCGGTTCCGGTCGGGGGCCCCGGCAGGGCCGCCGTCGTCGGTCACGGTGACCCGCAGGCGCCGGTCCCCGCCAGGCTCCTCGACAGGTTCCTCGACCGCTCGCACGACGACGGTCCGCGCGGCGGGGGCGTGCCGGCCCACGTTGGTCAGCGCCTCCTGCACCACGCGGTAGGCGACGCCGGCCACGTGCGCGGGCAGGTCGTCCTCGAGGGCGGCTTCGACGTCGAAGCGCACGGTGACGCCGCGGGCGCGCAACGGCTCGGCGAGTCGCGGCAGGGAGGCGAGGTCCCAGGTGGGCACGCGTGGCTCGCGCGCCTCGTCGCCGGGCGCGTCGGGGGAGGCATCGTCCTCGCCGCGGACGACGCCGAGCACGGCCCGCACCTCGTCGAGGGCGTCGCGGCTGGTGGCCTTGATCGACCCGAGGGCGGAGCGGGCCTGCTCGACGTCGCGGTCGAGCAGGTGCAGGCCCACGCCCGCCTGCACGTTGATGGCGGAGAGCGAGTGCGCCAGGACGTCGTGGAGCTCGCGGGCGATGCGGAGCCGTTCGGTGGCGACCGCCGTCCGCTCGCGCTCGGCCCGGGCGGCGCGCAGCGCGGCGGCCCGGGCGAGCCGCTCGCGCACGCTCGTCGCGACCAGCAGCGCGACGGCGGTCCAGGCGGCCCCGCCGAGCAGCCCGGCGGGGCGGGGCACGTCGTCGCGCAGGGCGGCGGCGCCCACCACGGCGCCCCACATCAGGACGGCGCCGGACCAGGCGACGACCCGCGCCCGCGCCGGCGCGCCGGTGAGGGCGACCATGACGAGCACCCCGACCGTGCCGCCGAGCGCGGGCCCCCACGCGTACCCGAGGCCGAGGTACGCGCCGATCGCCGCGACCGCCAGCAGGACCGCGAGCCAGGGCCGGCGGGGGAGGACGAGCAGCACCACCGGCCCGACGAGCGCGAGGAGCAGCCCGAGGGCGTCGACGTCACGCGCGCCCGGCTGCCAGTGCGACGCCCCGAGCGTCCCGAAGATCACGACGACGGCCAGCGCCGCCGCGAGGAACAGCCGGGGGCGCCACCGGTCGAGCGGGCCGCGGTCCATGCCCGGCACGCTACGCCGCGGCCCGGCGCCGCGCGTCCGCCCGTGGTGCCGCCGCGGGTCGTCTCCCGGGACGACTCGCACGGGGCGTCGGGCATGAGAGTCCTCTCATCGACGTCTCACCGGGAGTTCGTCGTGGCGCGGTCGGATGGGCCCGTGCCGCTCACCGCCCCCGCCGACCTCCCCGACGCCGTGCCTGCCGCCGCCGCAGCGGTCCACGACACGCAGCGCCCCTGGCTCGACCTGCTCACCGGCGACGGCGCCGCCGACCTCCTGGCGGCGGCGCTCGCCGCCGACGGGGCCGCCCTGGAGTCGTGGTCGGTGCGACAGGTGCACGCCCGCCCCGGGGCGGAGGTGACGGTCGCGTACGACGTCGTCGCCCGCCGCGCGGAGGGCGGCGACGCGGTGCGCGCGCACGAGGACCTGTTCGCGACCAGCGCCCCCGCGTCGGCGTTCCGCCGGGCCCGCGGCGACGGCGGCCGCTCCGGCACGCCCGGACCCGGTGTCGTCCGGCTCGAGGACGGCGAACGGGTCGTGCACGTGTGGCGGCACCCGCACGACCCGGCGCTGCCCGGCCTCGCGGCGGGCAGCACGCCCGCCCGCGTCGCGGAACGGCTGCGGGCGGCGGGGTCGGCGCCGGGGTCCCCCTCGGAGGAGGGCCTCGAGCTGGAGACCGTCACCTACCGGCCGCTGCGCCGGGCCGTGCTGCGGGCGCGCACGGCGGACGACACCGTCTACGTCAAGGTGGTGCGCCCGGCCCGGGTCGAGGACCTCGTGCGCCGCCACGGCCTGTTCACGGGGCGGTCGAGCGCGGTGGCCGCGCCGCGCGTGCTCGCCTCGTCCGCGGACGGCGTCGTCCTGCTCGAGGGGGTCGCCGGCGCGTCCGTCGTCGACCTGATCGCCCGCACACCCCCCGACGCGCAGCCCTGGTGCCTCGACCCCGCCGAGCTGCTGCGGGTCGCGACCGGGCTCCCGCGCGCGGGCCTCGCGCTGCCGCGCCGGCCCGCCTGGGCCGACCGCCTGGGGCACTACCTCGACGCGCTCGCGGGCGTGCACGCCGTGGACCCGGCCCGGCTCGACCGGCTCGGGGCGGCGATCCGCGCGGCCGTGGCCGCCGGCGAGCCGGGGCCCCTCGGCGTGACGCACGGCGACCTGCACGCCGCGAACCTGCTGCTCGACCCCGCCGCCGACGACGGACGGGCGGACCCGCGCGTGGCCACCGTGCTCGACGTCGACACCCTCGGCCCCGGCCACCTCGTGGACGACCTGGCCTGCGCGGTGGCGCACCTCGCGGTGCTGCCCGTGCTCGACCCGCGCGGGTACGCCGGCGTGCCGGGACTGGTCGAGCGGTGCCTCGAGGCGTTCGGCCGGGCGGTCGACCCGTCGCTCCTGCGTGCGCGGGCGGCGGCGGTGGTCGTCTCGCTCGCGGCCGGTGCCGAGGGGGCGAAGACCGTCGAGGGCTTCCTGGCCGTCGCCGAACGGCTGGCTGCCGCCGCGGCGGAAGTCTGAGAGACCTCTCATCCGCGGCTCCCGGCGCTCTCACCTGCGCCGCGGAGTCTGGGACCGGACGGCGGGGCAACCCGCCACACCACGACCACACCAGCCGCGTCACGCGACGCGCACGGACGAAGGAGCACCACGATGAAGGCACGTAGCGCATGGATCGTCACGGGGGCGCTGGGCGCGGTCGGCCTGGGCGCCGGCGTCGCCGCGGCGCAGGGCACGTTCGAGCGCACCCCGGCCGACGAGGTCGTCGCCCCCGCCGTCCAGGTGGGCGACGACGCCACCGCGTCGCCGGCTGCGTCGGCCGCGCCGGCCGAGGCGTCGGCGAGCCCGTCGCCCGCGGCGGTGCAGAACGGCACGTCGATCACCACCGTGACGGCCGGGTCGGTCGCCACCCCGTCGACGGCCCCCACGACGCAGACGCCGAACACGGCCCCGTCGGCCCAGACCGCCCCGACCCCGCAGACCGCGCCGACCGCCCAGACCGCTCCCACGGCCCAGACCGCGCCGACGGCCCAGACGCCGGTGAGCCCGGCGTCGGCGGTCTCGCCGGTGAGCCCGGTGTCGCCGCGGTCCGCGCAGTCGGCTCCGAGCGCGGAGTCGGCGGACTGAGGCCGGTCCTCCGGAACGCGCCCGACGGGCCCCGGCCGAACCTCGGCCGGGGCCCGTCCGCGCGCCCGGGGCCCCCGGGGCGCCCGGGGATCCCGCGGTGCGCCGGGACACCGCGCCGCCGACCGCTCAGGCCAGCCGGTACCCCATGCCCCGCACGGTGACGAAGCGCTCGGCGCCGAGCTTGTTGCGCAGGTAGCGCACGTACACGTCCACCACGTTGGAGCCGGGGTCGAAGTCGTACCCCCACACGCGGGAGAGCAGCTGCTCGCGGCTGAGCACCTGGCCCGGGTTGCGCAGGAACGCCTCCGCGAGGGCGAACTCCCGCGCGGACAGGTCGACCTCCACGCCGGCGGCGGTGGCCCGGCGGGTGCGCAGGTCGAGGCTGAGGTCGCCGTGGCTCAGCACGGTCACCTCGCCGGCCGGCTCTGCGCGCAGGCGCAGCCGGATGCGGGCCAGCAGCTCCTCGAACCGGAACGGCTTGGGCATGTAGTCGTCCGCGCCACCCTCGAGCCCGGCCACGGTGTCCGTGACCGAGGTGCGGGCGGTGAGGATGATGACCGGCAGCGTCACCTTGGCCTCCCGCAGCCGGCGCAGCACCGTGAAGCCGTCCTGGTCGGGCAGGCCGAGGTCGAGCACCAGGAGGTCGAAGTCGCCCGACGAGGCGAGGTCGAACGCCTCGCGCCCGGTCGCGACCGTCGTGCTCGCGTACCCGGCGGCGCGCAGGCCCTTCGCGACGAACGACGCGATGCGGGTCTCGTCCTCGGCGATCAGGATCTGGCTCACGTGGCGGGTCCTTCCTCGGGATCGTGGCGCCTCGCGGGCGGGGCGTCGGTGGCGGGAGCGTCGCCGTCAGGCACGGGCAGCACCGGGATCTCGACCGTGAACGTGGAGCCCTGCCCCGGGGTCGACGTCACGTCGACCTCGCCGCCGTGCCCGGCCGCGATGGCGGCGACGATGGCGAGACCGAGGCCGGAACCCTCGCGGCGCGGGCCGTCGTGCTCGCCGCGCGCGAAGCGGTCGAAGATGCGCCCCAGGTCGTCGGCCGCGATGCCCACCCCCTCGTCGCGCACCCACAGGCGCACCCGGGAGCCGTCCTGGTTCGTGCGCGAACCGATCGCGATCACGCTGCCCGGCCCGGAGAACTTCACGGCGTTCGCGGCCAGCTGCAACCACGCCTGCGTGAGGCGCTGCGCGTCCGCCAGCGTGCGTGCGTCGGTGCGGGAGTCGACGAGCCAGGTGCGGTCGCCGAGGGAGCGGGCCTTGTCGAGGACGTCGTCGGTGAGGCGGCCCAGCTCGACCGGGGCGGGCCGCACGAAGTCGGGCTGGCCGACCGTGGCCAGGGTGACGAGGTCGTCGACGAGCCGGTGCATCCGGTCGAGCTCGTCGAGGGCGAGGTCCCGCGTCTCGCGGGCGTCCGCGGGGTCCGCGCTGTCCATGAGCTCGAGGTGCCCGCGGACGATCGTGAGCGGCGTGCGCAGCTCGTGGCCGACGTCGTCCAGGAGCCGCCGCTGGGACTCGAAGGACCCCTCGAGCCGGTCCAGCATCCCGTTGAACGCCCGGGTCAGCCGGGTGAGGTCGTCGTTGCCGCTCTCGGGGATGCGGGCGGACAGGTCGGACTCGCCGATCTGCTGCGCGGTGCGGCCCAGCACCCGGATCGGGCGCAGCAGGCGCCCGGCGAGCAGCCAGCCGACGACGCCCGTCACGACGAGCGCCGCCAGCGCCACGAGCAGGTAGGTGCGGAAGACCGCCTGGGCGTCCGCGTGCTGCGCGTCGCGGTCGTAGGCGAGGACGAGGGCCGCCGGGTCGCCCGACGCCGCGGCCCCCGAGGACTCCGGCAGTCCGGCGACGGGCGCGACGAGGGCCCGGTAGTCGGTGGTCGACGTGCGGATCGTGCGCAGCACCACGTGGTCCGAGCGCAGCAGCGGCGTGACCGCCGCGAGGAACTCGGCGTCGTCCTGCAGGTGCACCCCCACGGCCTGCTGGGAGACCAGCGGCCGCTTCCCCGTGCGCAGGCCGACGACGCCCTCGTGCCGCGCGGGGACGTCGAGCTGGATGGCGGTCACCACCACCTCCTCGGCGGAGGAGAACGGGTCGCCCGTCACCGGGTCGGCGCCGGACGCCGCCAGGGTGCGCAGCTCGTCGGCGCTCTCGACGAGGTCGGCGTCGATGCGGTCGTCGACCTGCTCGTACGACAGCAGGAAAGCCGTGGACCCGGCGAACCCGAGCGCGAGGGCGGTGAGCGCGAGGAGGGCCGTGAGGATGCGCGTGCGGACGGTGGGGCCTCCCTGGGGCCCCGGGGTGCGCACCATCAGTCGTCCTCGTCGTCGGTCGGGTCGTCGTCGGGGTCGTCCGAGGAGTCGTCCCGGTCGTCCCGGTCGTCGCCATCGTCGTCGTCGTCATCGTCGTCGTCCGTGGGCGGGACGGGCGCGACGCCGCCGTCGTCGGACGTCCGGGTCGGGGACGGGGAAGGTCGCGTCGCCGACGGCGTGGGCCCCGGCGAGCCGGTGCCGGGCTCAGTGCCGGGATCGGGGCCGGGATCGGCGCCCGGGGAGGGCGACGACGAGGACGACGGGTCGGGCGTGGGCGAGACCACCACGACGCCACCGACGTCGCGGTCCTCGGGCACCGCCGTGGTCGCCGCGGCGACGATGCCGACGATCACCGCGACCAGGCCGACCCCGACGACCCAGGGGAGGGCGGCGCGCCACCGACGTCCCGACCGTGCTGCCATGGCCGGATCATCCCGCCGACGGATGAGACGCAGATGAGAGGGCCGGCTGTGCCGGGTCGGGCGAGGCGAGCCACGCGTCGACCTCCTCGAGCAACCGGCGCTTCGTGGCGTCGGACGCGCGGCTCGCGCGCACGGACGACCGGGCGAGGTCCGCCAGCCCGGCGTCGTCGAACCCGTGCACCTCGCGGGCGGCGACGTACTGGTCGAGCAGGCGCGACGAGAACAGCAGCGGGTCGTCCGCACCGAGCGCGACGCGCGCGCCGGCGTCGACGAGCGCGCGCAGGGGCACCCCGGCCGTGTCCGCGTAGACGCCGAGACCCACGTTGGACGCCGGGCAGACCTCGAGGGCCACCTCGCGCTCCACCAGCTCCGCCAGCAGCGCGGGGTCCTCCCCGGCGCGCACGCCGTGCCCGAGCCGGTCGGGGTGCAGCGCGTCGACGACCTCGCGCACGTGCGACGGCCCGAGCAGCTCGCCGCCGTGCGGCACGGACGCCAGGTCCGCGCGGCGGGCGATGCGGAACGCGGCGGCGAACTCCGTGGTGTCGCCGCGCCGCTCGTCGTTGCTGAGCCCGAAGCCCACGACCTCGCCCGGCCCGTCGCCCGCGTACCGGGCGGCGAGGCGCGCCAGCGTGCGCGCGTCGAGCGGGTGCCGCGTCCGGGACGCCGCCACGACCACCGCCACCTCGACGCCGTGCGCGGAGCTCGCCGACCGGGCGGCGTCCAGCACGATCTCCACGGCGGGCGTGATGCCGCCCACGAACGGCGCGTAGGACGTCGGGTCCACCTGGATCTCGAGCCGGCGCGACCCCTCGGCCGCGTCGTCCGCCGCGGCCTCGTCCACCAGGCGGCGCATGTCCGCCTCCGAGCGCACGCACGCCCGCGCCGCGTCGTACAGCCGCTGGAAGCGGAACCAGCCGCGCTCGTCCGCGGGCACCCGCAGCGGGTCGCCGTCGGTCAGCGCGCTCGGCAGCCGCACCCCGTGCTCGGCCGCCAGGTCGCGCAGCGTCGACACCCGCATCGACCCCGTGAAGTGCAGGTGCAGGTGAGCCTTGGGGAGCTTCGCCAGATCGCGCACGGCGCCAGTCTGCCCCGATCCGGTCCGCCGCGCGGGGTGTCGCGGCCGGTCAGGGCAGCCAGCCGCGCTCGCGCGCCACGGTCACGGCCGCCGTGCGGTCGTCGACGCCGAGCTTCGCGAACGCCCGCAGCAGGTGCGTCTTGACCGTGGCCTCGGCGATGAACAGCTCGCGGCCGACGGCGGCGTTCGACAGCCCCCGCGCCACGAGCGCGAGGACCTCGGCCTCGCGGGCGGTCAGCCGCTCCGCCGCGGTGCGCACGCTCGTCACCAAGCGCGTGGCGACGCCCGGCGCCAGCACCGTCTCGCCGCGCGCGGCGGCGCGCACGCCGGCCACGAGCTCGTCGCGCGGGGTGTCCTTGAGCAGGTAGCCCGTGGCCCCGGCCTCGACGGCGCGCAGGATGTCGGCGTCCGTGTCATAGGTGGTGAGCACGACGACGGCCGGCCCGCCCAGGCGCGAGGCCCCGACGATCCGTGCCGTCGCGCCCACGCCGTCGAGGCGCGGCATCCGCAGGTCCATGAGCACCACGTCCGGGTCGAGCTCGCCCGCCAGCGCGACGGCCGCCTCGCCGTCCGGCGCCTCGCCCACGACCTCGACGTCGGGCTCGCCGTCGAGCATCCCGATGATCCCCGAGCGGACCACGGGGTGGTCGTCGGCGACCAGCACGCGCACGGTCCCTGTCGAGCTCCCCGTCACCCCGGTCATACCGCACCGCCCGTGGTCGGCACCTGCACAGCGACGCGCGTGCCGCCGCCCTCCCCGGGCTCGACGGCGAGGGTGCCGCCCACCGCCGAGACGCGCTCGCGCATCCCGGCCAGCCCGAGGCCGTCGACGTGGTCCGGCCGCAGGCCGCGGCCGTCGTCGGTCACCTCGAGCCGGACGTCGGGCGCCGTGCCGTCGTCCCGCGTGAGCCGGATCGTCACCGCACGGGCCCCCGCGTGGCGCCGCACGTTCGCCAGGGCCTCCTGCGCCGCGCGCAGCAGCACCACGTCGGAGGCGGCGTGGCCCGTGGCACCGCCGCCGGGCGTCGCACCGTCCACGACCGCCACGTCCAGCTCCACGGGCGTGCCGGTCTCCGCGGTGAACCGCTCGGCCAGGCGGCGCAGCGCCTCGGCCAGCGTGGAGCCCTGCAGCGGCACCGGCGCGAACGCGGCGACCAGCGCGCGGGCCTCCGCCAGGTTGTCCCGCGCCGTCTGCTCGACGACCACCAGCCGCTCGCGGGCCCGGTCCTGCTCGCCCCGGTCGAGGGCCGCCGTCGCCGCCTGCGCCTGCGTCACCACGCTGGTGAAGCCCTGCGCCAGCGTGTCGTGGATCTCCCGGGCGATCCGCTCCCGCTCGGCCGCCACGCCCGCGGCGTGGTGCGACTCGGCGAGCTCCGCCTGAGCCTGCCGGAGCTCGTGCAACAGCCGCGCCCGCTCCTCCGAGCGGCGCATCGTCGCGGCGAACCACAGGCCGAGCAGCACGGAGAACGCGATCGCGATCCCCATCTGCGGTGCGGCCTGGATCAGCGTGGGGACGTCGAATCCCTGCTGGGCGGCGATCGCGAACGTCGTCGCCACACCGAGGACGACGCACGCCACGACGGCCCGGCGGGGCGGCTCCAGCAGCATCCACAGCTGCGTGAAGGAGGCGAACAGCAGGAACGTCGCGAGCCCGCCCTGGGCGACGGCGACCGCCGTGCACGCGATGAGGACCGCCGCGTAGGCGATCGCGCGGCGCTGGTCCCGGGTGCGGGCGGCGGGGGCGCCCCAGGCGGCGTACGCGACGAGCAGCACCGCCATCGCCCCGTACGCCGTCCACAGCTCGCGGGGGCCGACGTCCCCGCCGAGCGCCATCGCCGTGGCCGTCAGCACCACGATGAGGACGAACCCGACGTCCCACCACACGACCTGGCGGTCCCAGGGGTCGTCGGCCAGCCGGGCGAGCTCGTCGTCGGCCCCCGCCGCGGGGGCGTGCTCAGCCGTCGTCACGGCGCCGCCACCGGAAGGTGCGCACCCCGACGACCAGCCCCACGATCAGCCATGCGACCAGTACAGCAGCGGTGGCCGGGTGCTGCCAGGACCCGCCCGTCTCGAGCGCCGCCATGTCCTCGGGGAGGAACACCGACCGCATGCCCTGCGCGATCCACTTGAGCGGGAACACCGAGGCCACGGTCTGCATCCACCCGGGCAGCGCGAAGAACGCGAAGAACACGCCCGAGATGAACTGCAGCACCAGCACCACCGGCGTCACGACCGCGCTCGCGGACCGCCCCGAGCGGGGCAGGGCCGAGAACCCGACGCCGCAGATCGTGCCGGTCGCGGAGCCGAGCACGAACACCCAGGCGAAGGTGGTCCACCGCCCGGCGTCGTCGGGCAGCGGCACGTCGAACGCGAGCGCGGCGACCGCCAGCAGGAGGACGGTCTGCACGACGGACGTGGCGAGGGTGAGCAGCACCTTGCCGCCCACGTACGCCGCCGCGGGCAGCGGGGTGGCGCGCAGGCGGCGCAACGTCCCGTCGTCCCGCTCCACCGCGATGGACACGGCGAGCGACTGGAAGCTGGTGAGCACGATGCCGGTGGCCACCATCCCGGGCAGGAAGTACTGCGCGTAGCCGATCTCGGCGACCTCCGTCCCCTGGTTCTCGCCGCCGAAGACGCTGGAGAAGATGGCGAGCATGATGATCGGGTACGCGAACACGAAGATCACGGCGTCGCGCTCGCGCCAGAACTGCCGCAGCTCGAGGCCGGCGCGCACCAGCGCGAGGCGCGCGACGCCGGGCAGCCGCGCCGCGGCCCCGGTCGTGGTCGGTCGGGTCGCGGTCGCCGGGGCCGTGGCGGTCATCGGTCGTCCTCCGTGGTGAGCAGCCCGAGGTAGACGTCCTCGAGGCTGGGCCGGGTGATGCACAGGTCGGGTACCTCGCCGTCGGGCCCGGCCGCGGTCGCGACGAGGTGCGCGACGAGCGCGGTGGGGGCGTCGGTGCGCTCGGCGCGGGCGACGCCGTCGGCGGTCCAGGTCACGAGGGGCGTGCGCGCGTCGGGCCCGCCCAGGGTGTCGGGGGTGCCCTCGGCGACGACGCGCCCGTCCCGCACGACGGCGACGCGGTCGGCCAGGTGGGCGGCCTCCGCGAGGTCGTGGGTGGTCAGCAGGACGGTGGTGCCGGACTCCCGCAGGCCCAGGACGAGGTCCCAGAAGGTCCGCCGGGCCTGCGGGTCGAACCCGGTGGTCGGCTCGTCGAGGAAGAGCAGCTCGGGGCGGCCGACGACGCCGAGCGCGACGTCGAGGCGGCGGCGCTGCCCGCCGGACAGCGAGCGCACGCGGGCGCCGGCCTTGGTGGCGAGGCCGACGGCGTCGACGACCTCGTCCGGGTCCCGCGGCGCGGGGTAGTAGCGGGCCGTGGAGCGCACCGCCTCGGCGACGGTGAGCTCGGCCTGGTCGCGGGAGTCCTGCGCGACGACGCCGATGCGGGCGCGCCACGCGCGGCCCGCCCGCGCGGGGTCCTCGCCCAGCACGCGGACGTCGCCGCCGTCGCGGTCGCGGAACCCCTCGAGGATCTCGACCGTCGTGGTCTTGCCGGCGCCGTTCGGGCCGAGGACGGCGACGATCTCGCCGGCCTCGAGGTCGAGATCGAGCCCGTCGACGGCCTGCTTGGGGCCGTACCGCTTGGTCAGGCCACGCACCCGGACGGCGGGCCCGCGGGCGGCGCCGGGGGGAGGGCCGGCCCGTCCCCTGCGGGCGGCGGCGGAGGCGGACGGCGGGGTGGGGGTGGTCGTCGAGGTCATGCGTCGAGCCTCGCGTCCGGGACCCTCCTCGCGGGAGGCCCGGACGGGTGGACCTCGCGTCCACCGGTCGGTGGACGGGACGCGACGTCGGGGGGACGAGGGCGGTTCGACCCACACGCCGGCGTCGCGTACAGTT
>Ga0180221_1000610_pt1 | contig 29325 bp, 32 predicted proteins | sample eDN5th37CKraftMG_FD_151339 | JGI IMG/M metagenome (GOLD analysis project Ga0180221, IMG submission 151339) | Enriched Miracle-Growth compost microbial communities from Emeryville, California, USA - eDNA 5th pass 37_C Kraft MG (version 2) (version 2) ...
TGCGGCAGCGGAAGGCTTCGACGGGACGATCCTCCGCCTGCCCATGGTTTTCGGCCCCGGGGATCGCCAACGTCGCTTCCGCTGGATCATAGAGCCGATGGCGCGCAACGCTGCGGCGATGATCGTTCCGCGCGCGTGGGCCGACTGGCGAACCTGCTATGGCTATGTCGAGGATGTGGCGGCCGGCATCGCGCTGGCTTCCGTCCATCCCGGCGCGCGCCGGCGCGTGTTCAACCTCGGTCTCGAAGATACGCCTGCGCATAGAGAATGGATCGCGCGGCTTGCCGCGCTGTGCGGATGGTGCGGTGAGATCGTGGACGACCGCGGCGGCGCAACCCCGCTCAGCCAGCTCGCGGAGCAGCTCGATCTCAGCGTGCCCCTCGTACTTTCGACCGAGCGCATGCGCGGCGAGCTCGGCTATCGCGAGACTATCGACATGCAGACAGCGCTACGCCGCACGTTCGATGACGAAGTGCGGCGCGGCTGGGACTGACATGCGCACCCGCGGCTAGAGCACAATCGCTTTTCTTCAAATCGCGATGCGACTCTAGCCTTTTGATGAGACCGATGATCGACGCTTCGGACTGGTAGAGTCCGAAGCGACCATGGTCTAGCGGCTCGCCTTCTGCTGCATCGGAATGACGTTGTGCATCGTCTCCGGCGCCTGGGAGAGGAACTTCTTCAGGTTCCGCGCGGCCTGGCGGATGCGATGCTCGTTCTCCACCAGCGCAATCCGCACATACCCTTCGCCGTACTCGCCGAAGCCGAGGCCGGGCGCGACGGCAATCTCTGCCTTCTCGATCAGCAGCTTGGCGAACTCGACGGAGCCGAGATCCTTGAACGGCTCGGGCACCGGCGCCCAGGCGAACATCGTCGCGGGCGGCGGCGGGATATGCCAGCCGGCACGGCCGAAGGATTCCACCAGGCAGTCGCGGCGGCTGTGATAGGTGGCGCGGATCTCGTCCACGCACTCCTGCGGGCCGTTGAGCGCCGCGGCGGCCGCGACCTGGATCGGCGTGAAGGCACCGTAATCGAGGTAGGACTTGATGCGCGCCAGCGCTGCGATCAGCCGCTCGTTGCCGACGGCAAACCCCATGCGCCAGCCTGGCATGTTGTAGGTCTTCGAGAGCGAGGTAAACTCCACCGCGATGTCCATCGCACCCGGCACCTGCAGCACCGACGGCGGCGGATTGCCGTCGAAGTAGATTTCCGCATAGGCGATGTCGGACAGGATGATGAGGTCGAGCTTTTTCGCGAGCGCGACGGCGTCCTTATAGAAATCAAGATCGGCCGTCATCGCCGTCGGGTTCGACGGGTACGACAGCACCAGCGCCAGCGGCTTCGGGATCGTATGCACGCACGCGCGCTCGACGGTGCGCAGGAATTCCTCGCCCGTCCCCGCGGGAAGGTGGCGCATGGCGGCGCCGGAAAGCAGGAAGCCGAACTCGTGGATCGGATAGGTCGGGTTCGGAACGAGGACGACATCGCCCGGCGCGGTAATGGCCTGCGCCATGTTCGCGAAGCCTTCCTTCGACCCCAGCGTGGCGACGATCTGCGTCTCGGGATTGAGCTTCACGCCGAAGCGGCGCTCGTAATAGGCGGCCTGAGCGCGGCGCAACCCTGGAATGCCTTTGGACGCGGAATACCGGTGAGTGCGCGGCTTAGCGATCGTCTCGACCAATTTCTCGACGATGTGCTGCGGCGTCGGCAGGTCGGGATTGCCCATACCGAGGTCAATGATGTCCGCCCCGCGTGCGCGAGCTTGCGCCTTGAGGCGGTTGACCTCGGCGAAAACATAGGGCGGCAGACGCTTTATGCGGTGGAAGTCCTCGTGCACGGGACGCCTCTCGGTGGTGCCGGATCGGGTAGCGGCGACCGGCCATTGAGCCTGGCAAATGAGCGATGGTGCGTGTTTACGCCCCGCCGGTGGCCTCCGTCCAGGCCTTGGGGTTAAAGAGGTTATACGTATCAGCCTGCTCGCGACAGGGGGATTGCTGCGGCTGCTAAGTATAAGCCTTCGCGATCCCCTACTTTGCGCTTTCGATCTGACGCTCGGCTTCTTCCTCGTGCGTGTCGCGCTTGTGGCTGAGCTCCTCCATTGCCCGCTGATGGTCCTGTTGCGACATGGCGGTGGGCGTGCGCGGGCGCAAATCGGGCAACGGCGTCGTTATCGATGAGCAGCCTGCGGCCAACAGTGCCAATCCGAGGAAGACGGCCAGGGCGCCGGCGCGTGCAACGCCTGCGCCGGAGGCATGGCCCGCACGCTGCAGCGGGCCCGTTCCGGCAGTTCGGGCTTCCCACGGCTGCGTATGTTGCATACCGTCTCCCTATGTTCCGCGGGATCAGGTGATACGCGATTCGGCTTCCGGCGATAGCGGTCCTGCGGTTCACATTGTCCACACGTCCGAGTGACACTACCCGCGCAATGTCGCAAAACCTTGGCATAGAATAGTGGCCCGCTTCCGGGGCTTTTCAGAGATTTTAAGGGTCAAATGCCCAAAACCAAAAATGAGCCTCAAGACGAAATGTCGGTCTATCCGCCGGTGAATGCGGAGGAGTTTGCGCGCAACCTTTTGCGCCTGTTCGAGCAGGGCGGAAACGTGCTCGCCGAATTCATCGAGCGCAACGACGCGAAAATGGGACCCTATTCCGCGGCCACCGAAATGACCGAGGCGACCACCACGCTGTCGGATCTCACACGCCAGTGGCTTTCGGACCCGGCCCGGTTTGCCGAAGCGCAGGGCGAGCTGATGCAGACCTATGGCGAATTGTGGAATAACACGGTGCTCCGCATGTTCGGCGAGGATGTCGAGCCGGTCGCGAAGCCTGAGCCGAGCGATGCGCGCTTCAAGGATCCCGAGTGGTCCTCCAATCCTTACTTCGACTTCTGGAAGCAGGCCTATCTCGTCACGGCCAAGTGGGCCGAGGACATGCTCGAGAAGACAGAGGGGCTCGACGGCAAAACGCGCCAGCGCGCAGAGTTCTACCTGCGTCAGGTAGCGAGCGCGATGTCGCCGTCGAACTTCCCGCTGACGAACCCCGAAGTGCTGCGGGAAACGCTGGCGACGAATGCGGAGAACCTCGTGCAGGGCATGACGCTGCTCGCCGAGGATATGAAGAAGTCAGGCGATCTGCTCAAGATCAGCCAGACGGACGCAACCGCGTTCGAAGTGGGCCGCAACCTCGCGATGACCGCCGGCAAGGTCGTCTTCCAGAACGACATTCTGCAGCTCATTCAGTACGCGCCGACGACCGACAAGGTGCGGGAGATCCCGCTGCTGATCGTTCCACCCTGGATCAACAAGTACTACGTGCTGGATCTCACGCCCGCCAAGAGCCTCATCAAGTTTCTCGTCGATCAGGGCTTTACCGTATTCGTCGTCTCCTGGGTCAATCCGGACGCTTCCCTCGCGCACAAGACCTTCGAAGACTACATGCAGGAGGGCATTCTCAGCGCAGCGGATGCGGTGAAGCGGGAAACCGGCGTCGAGAAGATCAACGTCACGGGTTACTGTGTGGGCGGCACGCTGCTCGCTACGACGCTCGCTTATCTCGCCGCGCGCGGTGAAGACGTATTCAACGCGGCGAGCTTCCTGGCGACGCAGATCGACTTCACCTACGCGGGCGACCTTCTGCTCTTCACCGATGAGGAGCAGCTCGAGGCGCTCAACGCACTGATGAGCGAGCGGGGCTATCTCGACGGATCGCGCATGGCGAACGTGTTCAACATGCTGCGCCCGCGCGACCTCATCTGGCCGTACATCGTCAACAACTACCTGTTGGGCAAGAAGCCGTTCCCGTTCGACCTGTTGTACTGGAACCAGGATTCGACCCGGATGGCGCCCGCCAATCACACTTTCTATTTGCGCGAATTCTACAATGAGAACCGGCTGGCGAAGGGCGATCTTACGGTCGCGGGTGCGCGGCTCAACATGCGCAATGTGAAGCTGCCAGTGTTCGAGTTGGCCACCAAGGAAGACCACATCGCGCCTGCGCGGTCGGTCTACGCGGGCTCGCTGCTGCTGGGCGGAGATGTCGAGTTCGTGCTTTCGGGCTCGGGACATATCGCCGGCGTGATCAACCCGCCCGACAAGATGAAGTACCAGTACTGGACCAACGGCAAGCACGCCAAGACGCTGGAAGGCTGGCTCGAGGGCGCTAAGGAGCATCCCGGCTCGTGGTGGCCCCACTGGGCGGAATGGCTGCATGAGCATTCGGGCGAGTGGACCGTGCCGCGCGAGCCGGGCGAGCAAATCGGCGTCGTCGAGGATGCGCCGGGCAGCTACGTGAAGGAGAAGACCTAGCGCAGTGCGCGTGAGGCGTCGGCCCTTCTTTTGCTCCGGCAAGTGCGGCCCCCTAGGCGGGCAGGCTCCGTTCAGGAAAGGCCTTGCATGATGCGTCCGCCCGGCCATCGCGAACACCATCTCGTCGGCAGGATCGGCTGGCTTCGCGCTGCCGTGCTCGGCGCTAACGACGGCATCCTTTCCACCGCGAGCCTCATCTCGGGCGTTGCCGCCGCAGAGGCAACGCACAGCGCCGTGATGATCGCGGGCGTCGCAGGGCTCGTTGCCGGCGCAATGTCGATGGCCGCGGGCGAATATGTTTCGGTCAGCTCACAGGCCGATACGGAGGAAGCCGAACTCAATCGCGAACGCCAGGAGCTCGTCGACGATATCGCGGCCGAGCGGGAGGAGTTGGCGCAGATCTACGTTCATCGCGGCGTCGAGGTCGATCTAGCGCATACGGTTGCGCGGCAATTGATGGAAAAGGACGCGCTCGGCTCGCACGCACGGGACGAGCTGGGAATCTCGGAGATTACGACGGCCCGGCCGATCCAGGCTGCGCTGACATCGGCCATTACATTCGCTTCGGGGGCGGCCATGCCGTTGCTGGCCGCTTTGCTGTCGCCAGCAGAGGCGATCATTCCGGCCGTGACCGTCGCATCCCTGTTCTTCCTGGCCGCGCTCGGAGCGGTCGGCGCCAGGGCGGGTGGCGCCAACGTCGGGCGCGCGGCGCTACGTGTCGTGTTCTGGGGTGCGCTGGCTATGGCCGTCACAGCGGGCATCGGCAAATTTGTCGGCACCGCGGTCTAGGGCTCGGGCTCTCCGGCAAGACGGAGAGAGGCAAACTTCTCGCCCCGCGCGGCGGCTCGCGCGTGCCCCAGCCAATAAGCCAGGAGCACGACGAACGCGCAGACCTGCCGAGCTTGCGAAAGGCGATCTTTCGGTTGCGGGCGCGCGGCTCAACATGCGCAATGTAAAGCTGCCCGTATTCGAGCTGTGATGGGGAAGAGCCGATCGCCGGGGCGCGTCGGCTCCCGGAACCATTAGCGCGCTCATGCGTTGTAATCACATTGCGCTTAACGCCATGCGTTCCCCGCGCTCAGCAACACCCAATCACGGAGGCATCATGCGTATCTCTGCAATAGCTGCCATTCTCGCTGCTTCAGCAGCCTTTGCTCCGGCATTCGCCGATCGCCCGCCGACGCCGGATGAGCGCGTCAAGATCGAGAACGTGCTGAAAGGCGCAGGCTTCAACACCTGGAAATCGATCGAACTCGATGACGGCATCTGGGAAGTCGACGATGCCATCGGTTCTGACGGTCAAAAGTACGACCTGAAACTCAGCCCGCAGTCGCTCGAGATCATCTCGCGCAAAGTCGACGACTGACGCGAGCCGGTACTCTCTAGAACAGTGGATCGAACGACGCCGTGGACCCGCTCCGCGGCGTCGTCTCGTTTGCGGACTGCCCCGCGGGCCGGTGACCGCGCGGCTCGCGAGGCGTTTGGCTCGCGGGGAAATGAGAGCACGATCGCTCTTTTCAAATCGCGAGCGGCTCTCGACTTTGATCACCGGTGGCTCATCGCTTCGGGCTGGCCAGGCCCGAAACGATCACGGTCTAGACCTGCGCCAGTGCCTGCTCCAGGTCGGCGATGATGTCGTCCTTGTCCTCGATGCCGATCGACAGGCGCACCACGTCCGGCCCGGCGCCAGCGGCGATGCGCTGCTCGTCGGTGAGCTGGCGGTGCGTGGTCGATGCGGGGTGGATCACGAGGCTCCTCGTATCGCCGATGTTGGCAAGGTGGCTGAACAGCTTCAGCGCGGAGACGAACTTCACGCCAGCCTCGTAGCCGCCCTTGAGACCGAACGTGAACAACGCACCGGCGCCTTTCGGGCAGATCTTCTGGTGCAGATGGTAGTACTTGCTCGACGGCAGGCCCGCATAGCTCACCCATGTGACCTTCGGATGCCTGTCGAGCCAGGTTGCAACGGCGAGCGCGTTCTCGCTGTGGCGCGCCATGCGCAAGGGAAGCGTTTCCGATCCCGTAAGGATGAGAAAAGCGTTGAACGGCGAAATCGCGGGACCGAGGTCGCGCAGTCCCATGACACGCGCTGCGATGGCGAAGGCGAAATTGCCGAACGTTTCCGCGAGCACCATGCCATTGTAGGAGGCATTCGGCTCGACGAGCGTCTTGTAGCGGTAGCGCGCACCCAGCCAATCGAAGGTTCCACAGTCGACGATCGCGCCGCCGATGGAGTTGCCGTGGCCGCCGATGAACTTCGTCAGCGAATGGACGACGATGTCGGCGCCGAAGTTCTTCGGCTGGCAGAGGTAAGGCGTCGCCAGCGTATTATCGACGATGAAGGGCACGCCTGCCTTCTTGGCGATGGCGGCAATGGCCGGAAGATCGACGACAACGCCGCCGGGATTGGCCAGCGACTCCACGAAAATCGCGCGCGTCTTCGGAGTGATCGCGCGCTCGAAGCTCGCCGGATCGGTGGAGTCCGCCCACACGACGTCCCAACCGAACTTCTTGAACGAGTGGTTGAACTGGTTGATGGACCCGCCATAGAGCTGGCGGCCGGCGATGAACTCATCACCCGGCTCCAGCAGCGTATGGAAGGCGAGGAACTGGGCGGCGTGTCCGGAGGCGAGCGCCAGGGCGGCCGTGCCGCCTTCCAGCGCAGCGACGCGCCCTTCAAGGACGGCCTGCGTAGGGTTGGTGATACGCGTGTAGATATTGCCGAAGGCTTCCAGACCGAACAGCGATGCGGCATGGTCGGCATCATTAAAGACGTAGGACGTGGTCTGGTAGATGGGCGTGGCGCGCGCACCGGTGGTGGCATCGGGTGCGGCTCCGGCGTGAACGGCCAGGGTCGCAAACTTGGGTGCTGACGCGGGGGTATCCGGCATCGTCTTCTCCACTTGATCGCAATCATCGATTGCGGCCTAGGGAGGCTATCGCGGCGCATAAAGTCAACGCCTAACCCAAGATAAGCAGTGCCGGGGTTGCCAAGGTGCAGCTCGGTGGAAGCTGATCGTTGAGCCGCCCGCGCAAAAAGCGCGAGGCTGGCCGCGCCGCCGATGCTGCTACGACGCCGCGACCACGGTTGCCGTTAAGCTTTGATAAACCGGCCCGCGGGGCCGCAAGAGAATTTGCGGATGATCCAGTTCGGGTTGCCCTTCGTCCACTTCGCCAATTCAATCTGGCCGTACATCATGCATTGCTGCGGCGTGACGGACTGATCGGCGAAGGACAGGTGCACGTCCTTGCATTTGGTCGGATCGCTGATGAAGCAGACCATGGCGACGACTTCGATCATGGGACACCTCAGGGTTCCTGCTGACACCCTCCGGAGAGGGCTGGGTCCGCCTTGGTGTGTCCCCGTCGTTTCTTGCTCTTATTGGTTTCAAGGCTAGCCCCGAATCGAAGCCTGCTCAAGTTTGCGTCATAGGCAATTCGCGCTCAATCATGAGGCAAAGGGCGAAATCCTCGTCAAACCGCGGGGAGTTCCCTACGCGGCGGCGGCGGGTGCGGGCCAGCGCGCCCAGCGCCTGCATCACTTCTCGTCGCTCGGTGACTCCGTGGGGAGTGGCAAACTAGGGCGTGCTCCGTGGCTCTTCTTTCTAAGCGCCGTGAGCAGATCGGCGATTGCGCCCCGCCCCCTACCCGCTACAAGGGATGCAAAGCCGCAATCCGAGGCCTTGCGACCCATAGAAATGCCGGAAACCTTCGATCCCGCCCGCACCCGCAGAAGCTTGTTCTCCGGCCTCGTCGCCGCCGCGAACACCTTTGGCGCCGACAGGGTGATCCTTGAGGATGCGGACGGCACTACCCTCACATACAAGCGGCTCATCCTGTCCAGCCTCGTTCTCGGGCGCCGGCTCGCAAAGCTTGCCGGCGCTGGCGAGAACGTCGGCGTTCTGCTGCCCAATGCGGCCGGGCTGCCGGTGACGGTCCTCGGCCTCAACGCCTACGGCCGTGTTGCAGCGGTGCTGAATTTTTCGGCGGGGCGGCGGGCGCTCTCCTCGGCGATCCGCACAGCGGGGCTGCGCACGATCCTGACCTCGCGCCGGTTCGTGGAGATAGGCGGCTTCGAGGAACTCATCACCGCGCTGTCGGAAGCCGAATACGCGCACGGTGCAAAAACGCGCATCGTCTACCTGGAGGACGTGCGCGCGGGCATCGGCTTGCTCGACAAGCTCGCAGGCGCGCTGCGCGCGGCGCGCGCCCGGAGCGTCTATCGCGCGAACGCGGCCGATGCCGACAAGCCGGCCATCATCCTTTTTACCTCGGGCACCGAAGGCGCACCCAAGGGCGTGGTGCTCACCAACGGCAATCTCGTTGCAAACGTGGAGCAGGCGCGGGTGCATCTCGGCAACGTGCTCGTGCCGGGCGAGACGCTCCTCAACCCGCTGCCGATCTTCCACTCGTTCGGGCTCACCGCCGGAACCTTCGTGCCGATGTTCGCGGGCGTGAAATGCGCGCTCTACCCGAGCCCGCTGCACTACAAGCAGATCCCGAAATTCATCGAGAAAATGAAGGCGACGCTGATGGTCGCCACCGACACGTTCCTTTCAGGCTACGCGCGAGCTGCTGAGCCGGGGCAACTCAGCAGCCTCAAATACGTCGTGTGCGGCGCCGAGAAGGTGAAAGAGCCGACGCGCCAGCTCGTGGCACCCATGGGCATCGACATCCTCGAAGGCTACGGCGTCACCGAGACCTCGCCCGTGCTCGCGTGCAACCTGCCCGACAGCAATCGCCACGGTACGGTCGGCCGTCTGCTGCCGGGGATCGAGGTGCGGCTCGAGGAGGTGCCGGGGCTGCAAGAGGGCAAACGGCTCTTTGTGCGCGGCCCGAATGTGATGGCGGGATACCTGCTACCCGATAATCCCGGCGTCATCATGCGGCCGAAGGACGGCTGGCACGACACGGGCGACATCGTCGCGATCGACGGCGACGGCTTCGTCAGCATTTGCGGGCGCGCCAAGCGTTTCGCCAAGCTGGGCGGGGAGATGGTTTCGCTGGCCGCGGTCGAGAGCCTCGCGTGTGCCCTGTGGGGCGACGCTCAGCACGTCGTGCTCAGCTTTCCCGACCCGCGCAAGGGGGAACAGCTTTTGCTCGTCACCGACAAGGCCAACGCCAACAAGGACGATCTGCTGGCCCACGCGCGCCGGGAAGGATTCCCCGAACTGTGGGTGCCCAAGGCGATCCTGGTGGTGCCCGCTGTGCCGGTGCTGGCAACCGGGAAAGTGGACTTGCAGGGAACGGTCGAGCTGGCGCGCCAGTCGCAGCCGACGGTCTGAGCCGCGCCCGTAAAGCGTTGCGCTGCTCGCGGCGATCTCTCTGGGCCATCCCTCTGATTGGGAATGGGTTTATCTCTATCGGACGGGCAGCCGCGTGCAATGGCTGATGCCGCTTTTGCATGGCAAGCTTGCGCCAGGATTGAGATGCCCAGGGCGCCGCGTGAGGCGCGCAAAAAATTCTCCCTGTGCGGACGCCCTCTCTGAAAAATAAGGCGTTTGTCCCGGCCAGCGTTGCGTGTCCACAACGGCGGCCGCGGAGATCGCATAGGGGTCCATAACCCGCTTGACCGCCGCCCCCGGGTCTTTCATGGATGTGTGAATAAAGGCGCGCACATCGGCGCTGCGCCTTTGGGGGAACACCAAGAATTTTCCACACCTAGCGAGAGTGCAAACAGTCATGTCGACGACGACCACGACGCCTGTGAGCGTTGAGGGTACGACCGTTGTGCTGCGGCCTCCTACGCTCCAGTGGGCCCTGAAACGTGCGTTGCTAGGGCTCGTCATTCTGTTCGTGACCGTCGCGACCGCGGCGACGCTGCTGCATGCTTCCATCGACCCCGATGAAGACGGCCAGCCTTTGTTGTCGGAGCCCCATACCGGCGCCCCCACGACCCAGGCCGCGCATCGGCTCTGACGGTCTGACGGCATCTCCGGGCGCGCTAATCGGAGAGCGCCGCGACGGTGCCCACGGCCAAAGCCTCATTTTTCTCTCAATTGCCGACGATGCACGCGGCGCAGCCAGACTTTGACGGCGGGGTTGCGTCCGTTACCCTTGCCGCAAACGCTACCTTCGCCGGCAATCGGCACGGGTCTCTTCTGAAAATCACGCGCCGGCACGCCGGTGGGTTCATCCGCGGTTAGGCGGCAGTTCGACACTCTCCCCGCATGCTTCTTATCGGAAATCCGGATTCCACGTAGGATTGCTCGATGCGCTTCGTGATGCTCGCCCGCAATCCGCGCCTTTATTCGCATGTGCGCCTGTGTGAAGCCGCGCGCGTGCGCGGCCACACGATCGACGTGGTGAATACCCTCCATGTCCACATGAACATCACGGCCAATCAGCCGCTGCTCCGCTACAACGGGCGGCAGCTTCCAGCCTATGACGCGGTGATCCCGCGCATCGGCGCCTCCATTACCCACTATGGCCTCGCGGTGCTGCGGCAGTTCGAGATGCAGGGCGTCTATCCGCTCAACGAGAGCGTCGCCATCGGCCGCTCACGCGACAAGCTGCGGGCGCTGCAGCTGCTGGCGCGGGAGGGCATCGGCTTGCCGGTCACCGCGTTCGCCCATGGCCCGCGCCGCGCAGAGGACGTGATCAAAGAGGTGGGCGGCGTGCCGGTCGTCATCAAGCTGTTGGAGGGCACGCAGGGCATGGGCGTGATCCTCGCCGAGACGGAAGGCTCGGCGAAGTCGATCATCGAAGCCTTCAGCGCCGCCAACGTGAACATCATGGTGCAGGAGTTCATCCGCGAGGCGAACGGTTCCGACATCCGTGCTTTCGTCATCGGCGGACGGGTTGTGGCCGCCACCAAGCGCATCGGACGCCCCGGGGAATTTCGCGCCAACGTGCACCGGGGCGGGACGGCCATGCAGGTCGACCTGACCGACGAGGAGGCTGCTATCGCCGTCCATGCCGCCGGGGTGTTGGGCCTTAATGTCTCGGGTGTGGATATGGTACGGTCCAGCCACGGCCCCCTCGTCATGGAGGTCAACTCCTCGCCGGGGCTCGAGGGCATCGAAGGCGCGACGGGTATCGACATCGCGGGCAAGATCATCGCCTTCCTGGAGCAGAACGCCTCTTACGGTAAAACCGCGACCAAAGGTGTCGGCTAGAGTTGCCGCGCCTACCGCCGGACCCATGAAATCAAGCCAACCGCCTGTTAGTCCTGACGGGTTAGAGACCCTCCCGCCAGCGGGAGTGCCTTGATCGCGCCCTAAGGCCTCACTTATCATTTGCTTGCGGCCGGCGGCGAACCCCCATCCGCAACTCCAGGGCGAGGAAAGTTCGGCGCATGACGGAGCAGCAGAAGCACTTCCCCGAGTTCTACGTGACTGCGCCTCAGCCCTGTCCCTATTTGGCCGGACGCCAGGAGCGCAAACTCTTTACGCACCTGACCCACGAAAAACCGGCGAGCCTGATCGACAACCTGCTGCGCGGCGGCTTCCGCCGCAGCCAGAACATCGCCTACATGCCCTATTGCGAGGGGTGCCAGGCGTGCGTCTCGGTGCGGATCGTCATCGACGAGCTGAAGGTCGGCCGCTCGATGCGCCGCGTGCTCGAAAAGGGCCGCTGCCTTCAGGCACGCCGCGTTCCGCCGGAGCCGACGTCGGAGCAGTTCGCACTTTTCCGCAACTACATCGATGCGCGTCACTCCGATGGCGGCATGGCGGACATGACCGTGCTCGACTACGCGATGATGGTCGAGGACAGCGTCATCAACACGTTCGTCACCGAATATCGCCGCAGACCCGAGAACGCGCTCAGCAGCGATCCCGATAGCTGGCCGCTGATGGCGGTCGCGCTGTGCGACCTTCTCTCGGACGGCATCTCAATGGTCTACAGCTTCTACGATCCGGAGGCCGAGCACACGAGCCTCGGCACCTACATGATTCTCGAGCATGCTGAATATGCGCGTACGCTCGGGCTGCCTTATCTCTATCTCGGCTACTGGATCAACGGCTCGCGCAAGATGGATTACAAGATGCGCTTCCAGCCGCAGGAGCAGCTCGGCCCGAACGGCTGGGTGCGCGTTTAGGGTAAGCCTCTTCTCTCGCTGCCGTACAGCAGCGAAGCTTGCGCTTAGCGCGCGCTTCGCGCCGGTTGATCGCAACAGCGCGCCGGTTATTGCTTCAACGCAGCGTCGAGCTTCTGGAACATATAGCTCCACTTCGCCGTCTGGGTGTCGACGAGCTTCTGCATGCGCGCTTTCAGGTCGGCGAGCAACTCGCAGTCGGGGGTCGCCGCGTCCGCGCCTTCCTGACCGAGGGTCGATATGTCGGTCAGCAGGTGCTCCGATTCCTGATCGTAGACGGCGATCTTGGTGTCGCGCACAAAGGGCGCGGCCGCCTGCAAGAACTCGTCGTGGCTCCAGCCGCGCTTGTCCTTGAGCTGCCGAAGTTTCTCCTGGAACGCCGGCTTGTTCTGCATGTTGAGATCGCGCAGCGCCGCGGCAGCATCGTCGACGACAGCTTCGAAGTCCGACTTATCGCACACATCCGCCGAGCCGCCCGGCGCTGCGGGTGCTTCAGGCGTTTGCGCTGCGGCCGGCGGTGCCCCTGCGCCGGGGGCGGCCGGCGAAGCGCCCGGTGTGGACGGCTTCGGAGCGACGAGGTCGGGCGGAGCCCAGCCTCTGGGTGCCGGCTGGGGTTCCGGCTCCTTGGGCAGCGGCTGGTCGGGCCGATTTTGGGTGTGTTCCGGTTCGACGGGATTCCATGGGTTATCCGGCGCGGCAGGGGCCGTCTGCTGCGCGCGCACGCCATCGCCCGCCGACGCCGCTATGAGTGCGAACGCCAGTAGGACTGCAGCCAAAAACCCTGAGATCCCCGTCACGTGCATGGCACAGTCCTAGCTGGGGGCCGTTTTCCGCACAAGCAGCAGCGGCATCCTCCGTACCGTTACACGATGCGGCGCGGCACGGCTGCAATAGGTGGCGAGGCAACCGCTGTCCGTGCCCGACGCCCGATGCCCGATTTCGCCCAATTCAGGCAAATGCCATCTGCTCCATTTGCCGAACTGCCCTTAAGTCCACCCGAACTCCTGTCGGTTAGGCTTTCCTTGCCGGTTGGCATGGGCGCCGCCACCGGAACGGCTCATTGCGGCCAGGCGTAGCTTGGCGCCGGAAGGCAACACTCCATGGATATTTCCTCTCTGATTATTCAACTGATCAGCGGCGCCATCGGCGGCAATGCTGCAGCCACCTACACGAAGGACACCGGTCTCGGGACGCTCGGGAACACCATTGCCGGCGCACTCGGCGGCGGAATCGGCGGACAGGTGCTGCACGCTCTCCTCGGCCTCGGCGGCACGGCCGCTGCGTCCGGCCTTGATCTCGGTACGGTCGTCTCAGCGTTCGCGACCGGCGGCATCTCCGGTGGTCTCACGGCGCTTGTCCTCGCCTACCTGAAGACGAAGCTTGCCTGAGCGCAATCTTCCGTAGCTTCGCTCGCGACGGAAAGGTGTGGTCTGTGTCTCCATGCAGCGCGGCCCGGCCGTATGGCCCGCGCCGGGCCGCGCTGCACCGGCAGAACGGGCACTCGACTGCGCTTCTCGCTACGGGCGTTTGCGATGACTGTCGTTGCGGCATCGCGCGCGGACGAAAGGTGTCGAATGTCGGGTCTCTTCCCGATATTCAACGGCCATGATGCCAGACAGCACCTTCGAGATTTTCCTCGTGGCCACGCCGGGCCTCGAGGGACCACTCTGCGCGGAAGCACGGAGCAAAGGGTTCAAGGCGAAGACCGTCCCCGGCGGCGTGACGCTGAAGGGCGGGTGGCCGGAAGTCTGGCGCGCCAACCTGGAGCTGCGCGGCGCAAGCCGGGTTCTCGCGCGTATCGGCAGTTTCCGGGCGAACCATCTGTCTCTGCTCGACAAGCGCGCGCGGCAATTCCCCTGGGGTGACGTCCTTCGCCGCAACGTACCGTTTCGTGTCGAAGCATCGTGCAAGAGCTCGCGAATCTATCATTCGGGCGCGGCGGCGCAGCGCGTGGAGCAGGCGATCGCCGCGGTGCTCCACGCTACACCCTCGCCCGAGGCCGATGTTTGCATCCGGGTGCGCATCGAGAACGACATCTGCACACTCAGCGTCGACACGTCGGGCGAGCTACTGCACAAGCGCGGCTATAAGCAGGCCGTGGCCAAGGCGCCCATGCGCGAGACGATGGCGGCGATGTTCCTGCGCCAGTGCGGGTTCGATGGTACGCAGCCGGTCCTCGATCCCATGTGCGGATCGGGCACGTTCGTCATCGAGGCGGCGGAGATCGCTTCGGGTTTGCAGCCGGGCCGCGCGCGGTCGTTCGCGTTCGAGCACCTCGCGACGTTCGACGCGAAGGCGTGGCGAGACATGTGCTCCGCGCAGGGGCCCTCTACCCCCTCGGTGCGGTTTTACGGCAGCGACATGGATCCCGGCGCGGTGCGCATGAGCCGCGCGAATGCCGAGCGGGCGGGCGTCGCCGGCATTACGGATTTCAGGGAGCTTGCGATCGTCGATCTGACAGCGCCGGAAGGGCCGCCGGGGATCGTCATCGTCAATCCGCCGTACGGCGACCGCGTGGGCGAGAAAGGGCGCATGCGGTCTCTCTACCGTACGCTTGGGCAGACTTTGATCTCGCGGTTCAGCGGCTGGCGTGTCGGTCTGGTGACGACGGATGCCTCACTCGCCGCCGCGACGGGTCTGCCCTTCGCGATGGAGGCCGAGCCCGTTCTGCACGGCGGCTTGCGGGTAACGCTCTACAGGACAGCTCCCCTGCCGTGATGGCGCGCGCGATCGCGCCAGCATGTAAAAGGCGCATCAGCAGCCCTTCTCGGCACTGACTTTCTTCACAAGCTTGAGCCGCGTCATTGCGGCATCCCGGAGCGCGCGATCATTCTCCAGAAGGTGCTCGCTGCGCGCCGCAGCTTGCCGAAAGAGGCGCACCGCCTCCTCGCCCAGCTGATCGCAGCTAAACCCGGCATAGTCTCCCGCGCCAAGGGACTGGCGTTCAGTGTAGGCGGCGCAACCGCCGAGCGCTGCGCCAAGGACGATCAATGCAAGACTACCACGCATCGAGACCTCTAAGGTGCGGACTGCCTCCCTGGCTATCTTTTGAAACGTCAAACATTCCGATGCAACGGCAGGCGGCCTCCGCCGGCGGCATCCGGCGCGTTATGCCACATCCGCGCGTGCGCATAGGCGCAGGCTCGGCCATATGCTCGGGCTGGCAAAAATTCACACGAGACCCTCGTGCTTCAGCGCGATATGCACCGTCGGACGCGCGCGCATATGCTCGCTGAAGGTTTTCAGCTTCTCCGGGATCGTGAGCTTCATCTGCGCCGCCCACATCAGCATCACGAATAGATAGTTGTCCGCCACGGTCGGATGCGGACCGAAGAGGTACGGGCCTACAAATTGCGTCGCGATAAGATCGAGCTTCTTCGCTACCGCCTCGCCCGCCTGCTTCTTTTGCTCTGCACTCGCTTTCGGGTCGAACAGCGGATGGAACGCCTTGTGCAGCTCGCTCGACAGATAGGCCAGCATTTCGAGCAGCCGGTAGCGGCCCAATTGACCGGGCGGCATGAGCGCGGGATCCTGGTCGGCAATGTAGCTGAGGATGGCGACATTCTCGGTGAGCAACTCGCCGTCGTCGAGCTGAAGCGCGGGCACATAGCCCTTGGGATTGATATCGGTGTAAGGGCTGCCGTCCTGCAGCTTGTGGGACTTGAGGTCGACCTTGACGAGGTCGAACTTCATGTCGGCGTCGTGCAGCGCGATGTGGTCGGCGAGGCTGCAGGCACCGGGGGAATAGTAGAGCTTCATTTGCGGGGGACTCCTTGGGTTGGCGCCCGCTAAACGCGCTGGCACGCCCGTCGTATCCCTCACATTCAAATGTGGTGCGTGATTTAACCACAGGTGAAAGCCGGTGCGGCCATCCGCTGCCTTCAAACGACGCCAATCTCGCCCACAGGCGTGCACATTCGGCGGCAACAAGTCTGGCGGGGGCTGGCACGTCGATCGAGGGGCAAAAAGCGATGGTAGCTTCTCCAATGCAGCCGCGCCATTTCCGCTACTTCCTTGGGCGCGGTGCGTTCGCGCTTTCCATTCTGATGATGCCAGTGGCGAGCCACGGAACGGAAAAGCGAGCGGGCGGCGGCGACTGGAGCACGCAGACGATCCCTGCGCCCGCCGCCGCTCCGGCCGTCGCGCCGCCCCGGCCCATGACCGAGCTGGAACGCCAGGCGGCGGAGACGATCAAGATTACGAACGACTTTCGCCGCCGCAACGGTCTTCCGGAATTCAAAGAGGACGCGGTCTGCTCCGCGGCGGCCTTCGACCACGCGCATGACATGGCGGGACGCGGCTATTTCGATCACTATGGCCGCGACGGCAGCTCGCCGACAAGCCGCTACCGGCGGCGCAACACGGCGGGACAGCGGGTGATCCGCGTCACCGAGAACATCGCGCGCGGCAACGGGACGACGCCTGAGAGCGCATTGCGGATGTGGCTCAACTCGTCAGCTCACCGCAAGCATCTCGTGGGGACGGAAATGAACCACATCGGTGTCGGCGTGGCGAACGGCTCCTGCTTCTTCGGGCCGTGCACCTATTTCGTTCAGTGCTTCTCGCGCTGGCCGTGACGGCACAACACCGGAGCCGTTCCGATTTCCAAAGAACCGCGGGCCGGCTTTACGCTTTGCGTAGGAAAACCGGTGCCCACTTTCCCGGAAGCACTCTCTTGCGCGTGCTTCTGATCGGAAAACCGGTGCCCACTTTTCCGGAAGCACTCTAGAGGGTGTTCACGTTTGGCTGAATCGGGAGGGATTCCCATCGGGCGGCGAATGTGATTCATGCTGGGTGCTGGGCGGGAGGCCAGCACCCTATGGCAAGACCCCTCGATCTCGATCTGCGCGAGCGCGTGGTTGCCGCGGTTTTGTCCGGCAAGTCCTGTCGCACCGTTGCCGGGAGCTTCGGCGTCAGCGTCGCCTCCGTCGTCAAGTGGACGCAGCGCTATCGGACGACCGGGAGTGCGGCGCCCGGCAAGATGGGCGGACACCGCCGGTGCCTGCTCGAAGGTGAGCGGAGCTTTCTGCTCGGTCGGCTCGCCGAGGAACCCGACATCAGCATGCGCACCTTGGCCGACGAGCTGGCCGCGCGCGGCATCGTTGTCAGCCATGTCTCGGTCTGGAACCTGCTCCGACGCGAAGACCAGACGTTCAAAAAAAAGCGTGCACGCCAGCGAGCAGGATCGCCCTGACGTCGCGCGCCGCCGCTCGCGCTGGCATCGGTATCAAGGGCGGATCGATCCCACCTGCCTCGTCTTCATCGACGAAACCTGGACCAAGACCAACATGGCCCCCTTGCGCGGCTGGTCGCGGCGTGGGGTGCGGCTCATCGACAAGGTCCCGCACGGGCACTGGCAGACCCTCACGTTCCTCGCCGCGCTTCGCCATGACGGCATCACAGCGCCATGCGTCCTTGATGGGCCGATCAACGGGCGCAGCTTTCGTGCCTACGTCGAGCAGATCCTCGCCCCCACACTGAGGCCTGGTGACATCGTCGTCATGGACAATCTCGGCTCGCACAAGAGCCAGGAGGTGAGGCGTCTCATCCGCTCAGCCGGCGCTCGTCTCTCTTCCTGCCGCCCTACTCGCCGGACCTCAATCCCATCGAGCAGGTGTTCGCCAAGCTCAAGGCGCTGTTGCGCAGGCTGCGTCCTCGAAGCGTCGAGCAGAACTGGCGCAGCATCGGAACCCTGCCCCCGCGCTTCTCGCCGAGCGAGTGCGCAAACTATTTCCGGAACGCCGGATACGCTTCTACCTAAGTTGAACGTGCTCTAGAACGCCGGGCCGAACGAGTTGGAGCGCGGGAAGCCCTTCGGCACGGTGCTGCCCGACTGCGCCCGCTGGCCGACCCACTCTTTGAGCTCCGCCCACGTCAGGGTGAACGTGCGGCCCGCGCTATCCGTCCAGGTGAGGCCGTCGCTCTTCTTGAAGACGCGCGCATCCAAGACGCTCGCGCCCTTGGAGCGCTGCAGGATGACGCCCTTGCCGCGTGTCATCTCGTTCACCTCTTCGAGCTTGAACACAAGCATCTTGCGGTTGTCGCTGACGACGGCAACGCGGTCGGCCCCCTCGAGGACCGGCACGATCACGCGCGCCTCGTCCGGCTCCGTCACGTTGAGGATCTGCTTGCCCTTGCGGGTCGAGGCGACCACCTCGTCCTCCGGAACGACGAAGCCGTAACCGCCGGTGGATGCGATCAGCAGTTTGCGTCCGGGCTGGTAGACGAAGGCTTCCGCGATATCGTGATTTTCTTCCAGGTCGATCATCAGCCGCACGGGCTCGCCGTGGCCGCGGCCACCGGGGAGCGCGGACGCTTCGAGCGTGAACACCTTACCGTTGGTCGCCAGCAGCAGGATCTTGTCGGTGGTGTGCGCCTTCACTGCGCTCTTGAGCTTGTCGCCCTGCTTGAAGTCGAGCTTCGAGAGATCGTCGACATGGCCCTTCAGCGCGCGCACCCAGCCCTTATCCGACAGGATGACCGTAATGGGCTCCTTCTCGATCAGGGCGGCATCGAGATCGACATCGATCACCGGCGCGTCGGCGAAGGCGGTGCGACGACGGCCGAGCGGGGTTGATTTGGAGTAGCGCGCGCGCACCTCCTTCACCTCGGCGGCGATACGCTCCCACTGGAGATCGTCCGACTTCAAAAGCTGCTGCAGCTCGCGCTTTTCCTTCGAAAGCTTGTCGTGCTCGGTGCGGATCTCCATCTCCTCGAGCTTCGACAACGATTTGAGGCGCAGGTTGAGGATCGCGTCCGCCTGCACCTCGCTGAGCTTGAAGCGCGACATCAGCTTCGATTTCGGATCGTCCTCGAAACGGACGATACGGATCACCTCGTCGATGTTGAGGTAAGCGATGAGATAGCCGTCGAGCACCTCGAGGCGATGCTCGATCTTCTTCAGACGATACTGCGAGCGGCGCACGAGCACTTCGATGCGGTGCTCCAGCCACTGCCACAGCACGTCGCGCAGCGAGAGCACACCCGGAATCTGCCCCGCCGAGAGCACGTTCATGTTGAGGCCGAAGCGCACCTCAAGCTCCGTCACGCGGAAGAGGCTCTCCATCAGCAGCAGGGGGTCGACGGTGCGGCTCTTGGGCTCGAGGATGAGACGGATTTCCTCTGCACTCTCGTCACGGACGTCGCCGAGGAGCGGCAGCTTCTTCTCCGTCATCAGCTCGGCGATGCGTTCGACGAGCTTGGCCTTCTGCACCTGATAGGGGATCTCGGTGACGGCGATCTGATATCCGCCGCGGCCCGTATCTTCCTTGTCCCACTTCGCACGGATGCGGAACCCGCCGCGGCCGGTCTTGTAAGCCTCGAGGATCTGATCGCGGGGCTCGACGATGATACCGCCGGTTGGAAAATCGGGTCCCGGGATCATCTCGACCAGTTTGTCGATGGTCGCGTTCGGGTGCTTGATGAGATGCAGAAGCCCCGCGCACAGCTCGTCAACGTTGTGTGGAGGGATGTTCGTCGCCATGCCGACGGCGATGCCGGAAGCACCGTTCGCCAACAGGTTCGGGAACGCCGCCGGCAGCACCACCGGCTCCTGCTTGCGCTCGTCGTAGTTGGGCCGGAAGTCGACGGTATCTTCCTCCAACCCCTCCATCAGGTCGGCCGCCGTCTGCGTGATGCGCGCCTCGGTGTAGCGCTCGGCAGCCGGGTTATCGCCGTCGATGTTGCCGAAGTTGCCCTGTCCGTCGATCAGCGGATAGCGCACCGCAAAGTCCTGCGCGAGGCGCGCGAGCGCGTCGTAGATCGCCTGGTTGCCGTGCGGGTGATAGTCGCCCATCGCGTCGCCGACGATCTTGGCGCACTTCAGAAAGCCGCCGTCGGGGGAAAGCCGCAGCTGATGCATCGCGTAGAGGATGCGCCGGTGCACGGGCTTCAGGCCGTCACGCACGTCGGGCAGCGCGCGATGCATGATGGTCGACAGCGCGTACTTCAGGTAGCGCTCTTCCAGCGCTTCCTTGAGGTTGACGGGCTCGATGCCGTCAGGGCCAGGCAGAATCGGTTTTTCGGTCATAGCCCGTGGCTAGCGCGCGGCGCGGCTGCCTGCAAGCCTAAGGTTGTTCATGCACGGCACTTTTGCAGACACAGCCAGAGGAGGGTTCGGCGCATCGACCTCACGCCCTTTTGAGGTCCGGCGCTCGCGCGCGGTGCCGCGGCAGTGGCTCAAGGACGCGACCCGGAAGAAGCGGTGCCGTCGGCTTAAGCCTAGGTCGCTGTAATAGACCGCTATTTACCCCCAGGGTGGTAGGCTTTCTCCCGGGGGACCGTGGGAAGCCTTGCGCTGCTGCAATCCGTCCACCAAATCCGAAGCAGCGGCTCGCCGCGGCTGCGCAAAGACGATCAGATTGCGTTGAGTAAAGGCGTCGCATGGGTCAGCCCTTCCCCACCTACACGCGCTCCGAGGTGATCGCCGATGGCGTCGTGCATGCGTTCGGCATCGCCTTCGGCCTCACGGGTATCGCCGCGCTCGTCGTGCTCAGCCTGACGCATCTCGATCCGGCGTCGGCCACCGCGGTGCTGATCTACGGCGTCGGCATGCTGGCCGTGTTCTGTTTCTCCGCCGCCTATAATCTTTCGCGCGGGCCGCGCCGCTGGCTGCTGCGGCGCTGCGACCATGCCGCCATCTACGTGAAGATCGCCGCCACCTACACGCCCTTCGCCGCCATCAAGATGGGCGGCGCCGTCGGCATCGGCCTGCTCGTCGCGGTCTGGGGCATCGCAGCCTTCGGCGCGGCGGCGAAACTCATTGCGCCCGCGCAGCTCGTTCGCACGAGCTATGTGCTCTACCTCGCACAGGGCTGGGCATGCGTCTTCACGCTGCCGTGGCTCATGGAGGCGCTATCGAGCAGTGCGCTCTGGCTGCTGCTCATCGGGGGCATCCTCTATACGGTAGGCGTCGTCTTCCACCTGTGGGAGCGGCTACCGTACAACAACGCCATATGGCATGGCTTCGTGCTGACGGCGTCCGTATTCCACTTCGCCGCCGTCGTCGACGCGGTGGCGCTGAGCTGAAGCCTTCCCGGCGTCCGGCGATGAACGGCGCGCGGGCTGATGCGCGCGGCGCCGAATGGTGCTCAAATGGCACGAGATCATCCCGCGATCCCATGAAGGAGCCGCCATGCGATTTCCCGCCGTCATCCTCGCCGCAACGCTGCTCGCCGTTCCCGCGCTCGCCGCGCTCAACCCGGCGATGCGGCGCCCGACTTCACCGCTCCCGCCTCGCTCGGGGGCAAGCAGTTCAGCTTCTCCCTCTCCGACGCGCTGAAGAAGGGTCCGGTGGTGCTCTATTTCTATCCGGCCGCCTTTACGCCCGGATGCACGCTCGAGGCGCACGAGTTCGCCGAGGCGATCGACAAATACGCGGCTCTGGGCGCCACCGTGATCGGCGTCAGCGCCGACGACATCGACACGCTCGACCGCTTCTCTGTGAGCGAGTGCCGCAGCAAATTCGCGGTGGCGGCCGACGCCGACCGCAAGATCATGCAGGCGTACGATGCGGTGCTCGCGCGCAAACCGGAATACGCCAACCGCACGTCATATGTGATCACGCCGGAGGGCCGTATTTTCTACGAATACACCGATCTCAACCCACACGAGCACGTGGCGAATACGCTAGCGGCGGTGGAGAGGTGGAAGGCAGGCCGGAAGTAGACGCCGGGCGCTATCTCATCCCATTGGCAAATAGCGTTGCGCAGTCATCCCTGCGATCGCCTGCTGCCGGAAAATCGTGGACTTGGCCGCGCGCGCCGGGAAAGATGGTGCCCGCATCGGTCGACCGGGTGATCTCCATGCCCGGTGAGGTTTTCGTTTCGCGGGTTTGATCGCGAGCGCGTTGGAACCATCCCCATGAAAGCGCGCCCATCCGGACAGTCCCTCGTCCTTGCGTTGGCCGGCATCGCTGCCGCAGTCGCGGTCAGCATCATCACCGTGCAATTGATTGGGCGAGACGCTGCGCCGCGACCAGCGCAAGCTACGGCGCAGGCGCCCGCGGAGCCGACCGAGGAGAGCCTGCCTCCCTCCCTGGATTGCGCGTTCCATGACTTCATGCGCACGCGCGCGGTGGTGTCGTTCTATTTCGACGTCGACCTGTCAACGCCCGATCAGCCCCGATTTTATGAGCGGGCGATCGTCACCGGCGACGGCAAGCGCACGAACTTCACCGGTAACGATCGCCCTGCCTGGGGCTATGCTCTCGATGCCGACGGCAAGCCAACGATCACCTCACAGGATGGTGCCAACCGGATCGTACTGTACGGCCTGAAGCTGGGGGCGGCCGGGACATGGCCGCTCGAGGCGGGAATCAGAAGCAACGAATACCGCAATCTGGGCGGCGAATGCCGCCAGACCAATCTTACTCAGGGTAAGCTTTGAGACGGGCGAGAGCGCTCCGCCTCCCGTCCGACCGGAAGATACTCGCGCCTATTTGTGACGGTGCTCGTGCTCGTGGGCTTCGCGCGTGCGCGCTGCCTTACGGGCCGAGGCTTCCCGATCCTCCTTCGTTCGGCCTGTGCTGGGGCGGCTGCCGAGCTCCTTCCAATTCTTTTCCGTCATGTCCACCCCGTAATGCTCGGCGGCCTTCTTGATGTTGGCGAAAGCCAGCTCCCGCTCCTCGTCCGATACGCCGATGGTCTGGTCGAAGCGCGCTATTGCGTTCCGCACGTGGCTTGCGTCGGTTAGCGGTTCCTTGCGCTGCTTGGGGAAGGCGAAAACGCTGTCGGGCAAATCGCTGCGCTCGGTAAGGTCACCGTGCTTCTCGTGAGGTTTCCATGTTGTGTGCATCACAGGCCTCCATTGGCCTCATCGCGCCCCTGCTGCCGATGCTCATCGAACGGCCGACAGCGGGTAGGGTTCCTCTCGGGGTGGCCCGCGAAATTCGAAACGAGATTGTGAATATTGATCGCAGCATTGGACGGAGATGCATAAGGCGCAGCGCCCGAGGCCGAAGCGTTTACTTTTGCCCGGGGCTCTCTTCTCTCGAAGTTCTCCACTCCTACGGCGTGTAGGTGGTTTCGACAGTCCAGGAGCCCTTGGGCTGACGATGGAGCTGCCAGAACTCTTCGGCCACCGCCTCGGCATCCCTCGAACCGGGATCGACAAACCCAGCGACGGTGACCGTGGCGATGTGAACGCCGTTATTCTCGAAGCTCTCGAACAGTCCCCGGGCCAGCGCGCGGATGCCTGCCTTACCGATGCTGAGCGACAGATAGTCCGGGTGCGGGAAGAGAGCGAAGCCGCCGCCCGTTAGCAGCACCGAGCCTGAGCCTTTTTCGATCATCTTGCCGGCCACCGCCTTAATCGCGGCCTGCGCGCCGCCGATGTTCACTGCGAGATCCGAATTGAACGTCTCCGCGGGCTGTTCGGTAAGCGTCGCCTTGCGCATCGAGGCGGCGTTGTAGTGCAGCACGTCGATTGCGCCGAAGTCCCTTTCAACGCCAGCGATGAGCGTCGCCACGCTGCCTGCCTCGCCCGCATCGACCGTCCGAACGTCTGCCGTGTAGCCCTTGGATTTCAGCTGATCGGCGAGTGCCCTGGTCCTGGCCTCGTTGCGGGCGCTGAGGACAATCCGGAAGCCCTCCTTGGCGAAGCGCTCCGCCGTCGCTATCCCCATCCCCGGTCCGGTGCCGATACTGAGAAACGTTTTCATGTCGGTTGCTCCTCGACGCTGCGATGGCGATGGGATATCCCAATTCGTGCGGCGGATAGTCGGGTTTCGGCGCATTATATTCGTGCGTGTTATGCAAGAATTGTTCGAGCGCGGTGGATTGGCTCGCCGGTCCGACACTGCGCGAAGGCAAGTTGCGGGAGGTGTTGCCGGGCTGGGGCGGAAAGGGAGAAGGCGGCGTCTACGCCGTGTTGCCGCCGGGGCGCCTCATTCCCGCGAAGACGCGATTGTTCGTCGACGAAGTCGCAAAATCCATCAAGGCGGGGTGGGCCAAGCAAAGTTGAAGGCGGCGCAACCGTTCATGATCGCGCGAAGCGAATGCACGAGTGAATAACAGCATTCCGCAATCCGCAGCGCGGGCGAGCGCAATGCGCAGATGCGATCCGCCCGCGCCGGTGGCTCAGATCGCTGCGCGCTGCTGGGATGGCGCAGCGGCCGACGCGGCAAGCTCGGCGCCGGCACCGGCTCTCGCCTGACGCACGGCATCTTCCAGATGGGCGATCAATTTTCCATCGAGCTGAAGCGTTGCTGCCAGATATTTGAGGTAGGCCCGTTCGGCGTCGGTATCAGCGTCGATGGCAATCGCGGAGGCGAGATAAACCTCGGCACGCTGCTCCGGCGTCTCCGCAGCGGCGGCGAACTGCGCAGGGGACCAGGGACGCGCGATTTCGGCTTCGAGGAAGTTCCGCTCGTCACTGCCGACGCCCAGCGCGCCGAGCCTGCCGACGATGGCGTTGCGCTCGGTCGCATCCAGGTGGCCATCGGAGAGCGCAGCGGCGATCATCGCGCGCACGAGAAGGAGCGCGTGCTCATTCGCCGGCGTCACGGCCGGGAGCGTGCTCGGCTTGATCGCTGGCACGGAACTCGCCGATGTATCGGCGCCGATGGGCTGTCCGGTGCGGTAGTTGGAATAGGCGCGATAGGCGAGGCCACCCAGCGCCGCGGCCGCGCCGAGCTTCAAGGCTTCGCCGGCAAACTCGCGCCCCGCCTTGGATCCGAGCAGCAGCGACGTAATGGCGCCGGCGGCCACGCCCCCGGCGACACCGCCGAGGCTGGATGGAATGTTGCCGGCGACGCCGTCCAGCATGCCGCGCGCGCGCTGGAGGAGATCGCCGGCATCACCCGATGGCTGCGCCTGCGGTCGATTGTCCATCGGCGCCGATACGCCATCTCCGGGCTGGCCGCCGACCAGAAGATCCAGAATACGCGTTGCGTCGATCATGCTCTGCTCCCTCGCGATTTCGTATCCGCTAGGTAGGGAGCGAGTGGGCGCGGGCAAGTGTGGCTGCAATGTTTGGAAGTCGTCTAAAGCGGTGCCGAAGCGCTACCGCTTGCTGGCGATGGTCAGGCTTTGCACGCCGCGGGGCGACAGTTTCGGGCGCTCGCTGCTGATCTGCCCGGTGTTGACGCCGGCCCAGCCGATTTCACCGGAAAGACGCCCGTATTCGATTTTGGGACAGCGGTTCATCACCACGCGCAGACCTGCGGATTCCGCTTCGGCGGCGGCCTCATCGTTGCGCACGCCAAGCTGCATCCAGACGACCTTAATGCCGAGCTTGCCCTTGAGGGCGATCGCCTCGCGCGTGACTGCGAGCGCGGCCTCAGAGTTGCGGAAGATGTCGACCACATCGACGGGGGCGGGCACATCGGCAAGTGTGGCGTAAACGGGCTGCCCGAGGATCGTTTGCCCCGCATGGCCCGGATTGACAGGGTGCACCGTATAACCCTTGCCGAGCAGATACTTCATCGCGAAATAGCTCGGCCGGGACGTGTTCGCGGAGGCGCCGATGAAAGCGAACACGCGGACGGTGCCGAGCATGCCGGCAATGTATTCGTCGCTATAGCCGTCGTGGTCCATGGGCTTGAAAAAGGCGTGCCCCGAATGTCCCGAAAAAACTGCGGCGGCGTGCTGCCGCCCATAACGGAGATCGACACAATGGCAGATTGCGCAGCGCTACGCAGCGCACGCATCGTCACATGTTGTTTTCCTCAGCAGCCCTTCCACTCGGGCTTGCGCTTGCCGAGGAATGCGCCAATCCCCTCCTCGGCATCGCGCGCCATCATGTTGTCGACCATAACCTGCGCCGCATAGGCATAGGCGTCTGCAAGGGGCATCTCAGCCTGGGCGTAGAAGGCGCGCTTGCCGATGGCGACGGTGAGCGGCGACTTGGCGGCGATCTTGTCGGCCATGGCGAGCGCCGCCGGCAATACATCGGCAGCTGGCACCACGCGATTGACGAGCCCGTATTCGGCGGCCTCGGACGCCGTGAGCATCTCGCCGAGGAGCAGCATCTCCATGGCGCGTTTGCGGGAGACATTGCGCGACAGGGCCACCATGGGCGTGGAGCAGAAAAGACCGATGTTGACGCCGGGTGTCGCGAAGTGCGCGCCGTCCGCGGCAACGGCGAGATCGCATGTGGCGACGAGCTGGCATCCGGCTGCGGTCGCGGTGCCTGTCACGGCTGCGATAACCGGCTTCGGACAGCTTACGATCGCTTGCATCATCGCAGCGCAACGGGTCATCGCCTCGGTGTAGAAGGCGAGCCCATTGTCGGCGTCCGCGCGGTGCGCGGTGAGCTCCTTGAGATCGTGGCCCGAGGAGAACACGGGGCCGTTGGCGGCGAGCACGATGGCGCTGACGTTATCGGCGGTGCTCAGAGCATGCACGGCTTCATGGAGCGCGCCCATCATCGCGAGCGAGAGCGCGTTGCGCGTCGCAGGCCTATTCAAGGTGAGGAGCGCAATGCGCGGATGCGGCCGCGCCTCCAGCAGCAGCGGCTCGGCCGAAGCAGCGTTTGCAACCGTTGCATCCTGCATTGCGTCAATCCTCATTCCGGCCTCATCCCGGCACCCACTTCAGGCGCCTATGGCCTCTCGATGCCTATTGCAGCGCCTTCTCGATCTCTGCCCGGTGCGCCTTCACCAGCTCGACATTCTCCATGTACTCGAGCCGCGGTGTGGTCTTGATCGCATCGTTCAGCTCTTCGATGAGCTGCTTCTTGTCATCCTCGGGGATGGTGGCATCGGCGGTGACGTCCTCCAGCTCTTTCTTCAGCGCCTCGACCGGTTCGGTGAACTCACCGGATTTGGAATCGAGCCCGGCCATGACGATGGAAATGTTGGCGGCCACGTCATCCAGCTCGGAGAAGTTGGCGAACCCGTGCTTGCGGGCCAGCTCGTCGAGCTCGGCCTGCAGAGCCGGGTCGATGTCGTCGCCCGCGTCCTGAAGCTTCGTGGCGACGGCCGCGAGGTCGGGCTGGGAGGAAATGAAATTCTTCACCTGGGTCTCGGTGAGCCGGATCTGCTTGATCGGCTCGTCCTTTGCGTCCTGATCCTCCGCCGATACCCCGGTGGCGGCCACGAAGATGCCTACCATCGCTGCAAGACAAGGCAGCAGAAGCTTGGAGAACGAACCGGTCAGAAACTGCCGCATTATTTTCCTCCCTCAGGATTTATGTGTCCGCGCGAGCGGTTTTTGTAGGCGGATGCCATCAAGAGTTTGCGACGAATTCGCGCCCGGAACACGAGGCGCCGGGATTCGCCAGCATTTGCCAAGTGCCCCAAAGCGGCGGCCCCTGCAAGCCAAAGGAGTGCGGCCTAGTGCAGTGGACACCGCGAAGGCACGCTTTAATGCGGTATTATAATACCACATTTTATAACTACCTGTTTTTGCTTTGTTTTTCTAGTTTGCGACGCATTTCAATTGACAACGCCCGCGCGATCTGATTCAAGCGCGCCACTCACGCCTGTTGCGGCCGATGCTCCGGCACCCGCGCGGCGATCCAATGGGAGCCTCCGACTATGACGACCTACGTCGCCAAGCCCAGCGAGGTGGAGAAGAAGTGGATTCTGATCGACGCGAACGGTCTCGTCGTCGGTCGGCTTGCCGCTCTCATCGCCACTCGCCTCAAGGGCAAGCACAAGCCGATCTACACCCCGCACGTCGACTGCGGCGACAATATCGTCGTCATCAATGCCGAGAAGGTCGTCTTCTCCGGCGATAAGCACACTGACAAGGTCTACTACCGCCACACCGGCTATCCGGGCGGCATCAAGGAGACCACGCCGCGCCGCCTCCTCGAGGGCAAGTTCCCCGAGCGCGTCCTGGAGAAGGCCGTCGAGCGCATGCTGAAGCGCGGCCCCCTGCAGCGCAAGCTGATGCGCAACCTCAAGATCTACAAGGGCGGCGAGCACCCGCACGAGGCGCAGAGCCCGGAGAAGCTCGACGTGGCCGGCCTCAACCGCAAGAACAAGAGGGTCTAAGGACGATGGCACAGGAATCCAAGTCTTTGGAAGACCTCGGCGAGATCAAGGGCGCCGTCGCCCAGGCCGCGCCCCAGCACGTCCAGAAGCTGGACAGCCTCGGCCGCGCCTACGCTACGGGTAAGCGCAAGAACGCCGTTGCTCGCGTCTGGATCAAGCCGGGCAAGGGCGTCATCACCGTGAACGCGAAGGACTACACCGCCTACTTCGCCCGTCCGGTGCTTCAGATGCTGCTTCAGCAGCCGCTGTCGGCGACCAACCGCTCGACGCAGTACGACATCCTGGTGACGGTCGCGGGCGGCGGACTTTCCGGCCAGGCCGGTGCGGTGCGCCACGGTATTTCCAAGGCCCTCACCTACTTCGAGCCGGACCTGCGCTCGATCCTCAAGAAGGGCGGCTTCCTTACCCGCGACAGCCGCGTCGTCGAACGCAAGAAGTACGGCCGCATGAAGGCTCGCCGCAGCTTCCAGTTCTCGAAGCGCTAATCGGCACGGCATTGCCGGGCATCGAACATCATGGTGGGCCGCCTCTCGGGGCGGCCCGTCGCATTTTTGGTCCACCGCCCACTTGCCCACCGTTCCCGGGAGTGCCACATACCGCCCGGGTGGGAATTACAGCCCCGGCGCAGGCCGGTGGCGCGGACAGGGTGTGAGATGGACTGGCTGCTAAACGACCTGAGCTATCTGCTCGGGGTGATCGGCGAAGAAGCGCAGCATCTCGTTTCGATCGACTGGTACCGCCAGAACTTCGTCCCCCTCCTCAACATCATCATGATCGACCTGGTGCTGGCGGGCGATAACGCCATCATCGTCGGTCTCGCGGCCTCGCGAGTGCCCAAGGCGATCCGTAGCCAGGTCATTTTCTGGGGCATCGCCGCTGCGGTCGTGCTGCGCATTCTGTTCGCGGCCATAACGGTGCAGTTGCTGACGGTCATCGGCCTGACGCTCGCCGGTGGCATCCTGCTGCTGTGGGTGTGCTGGAAGATGTACCTGCAGATCACGACGGGCAGCCATCATTCCGATGTCGAGGCCGGCGGACAGCCG
>Ga0180221_1000612_pt1 | contig 29110 bp, 22 predicted proteins | sample eDN5th37CKraftMG_FD_151339 | JGI IMG/M metagenome (GOLD analysis project Ga0180221, IMG submission 151339) | Enriched Miracle-Growth compost microbial communities from Emeryville, California, USA - eDNA 5th pass 37_C Kraft MG (version 2) (version 2) ...
GTCGACGGCCACGCGCAATTGCTCGGCATCGGCTCGGTGGACCCGGCGCTGCAGGGCGTGGAAGGCGCGCTCGCGGAGATCGACCATGCGATCGACGACTTGGGCCTGGCCGGCATCGACCTGGAGCCCGGTTTCGGCGAACCGGCCCGACACCCGGACGACGCGCTGTACTGGCCGATCTACGAGCACCTGCAGAAGCGCGCCATCCCGTTGTTCCTGATGAGCGGGCCGACCACACCCGACCCGGCCTACAACGACCCCGGCCGCCTGGCGGCAGTGGCCCGGGCCTTCCCCGACCTGCGGATCGTCGTCTACCACGGCTTCTGGCCCAACGTGCAGCAGGCCATCGGCCTGGCGTTCCGCTACGAGAACGTCCACCTGGTACCGGACATGTACCTGTTCCTGCCCGGCAGCGAAGCCTACGTGCAGGCCGCCAACGGCTTCCTCGCCGACCAGTTGCTGTTCGGCTCCTCCTACACCTTCAGGCCCATTCGCCAGAGCATCGAGGACGCCCAGCGCCTGGGCTTGAGCGGACACGCCCTGGAGCGCTTCTTCCATGGCAACGCCGCGCGCCTGTTCGGGCTCGACTGAGTAGCGCGAAGCCCGCCGGGGAGCCCGCTCGGCAGCGGGCCCCCGGCGGGCGACGATAGGAAGGCCGCCGGCCAGGGCCGCACCGTGGCCCGCCTCAGATCGTGCGCGAGAAACGCTCCTGCTGCTCGCCGCCCAGGTAGGCATCGAAGGCCATCGCCACGCTGCGCATCATCAGCTGGCCCTGGGGCAGCAGGATCAGCGCGTCGTCGCGCAGCTCCACCAGCCCGTCGTCGACCTGCTCCCGCAACTGCCGCAGCGAGCCTGCGAAATACTCGCTGAAGCGGATGCCATGGCGCGCCTCCAGCGGCGCGTAGTCCACGCGGCCATGGCACATCAGCGCGCCTATCACCTCGCGGCGCAGGCGGTCGTCGTCGGTCAGCCGGTAGCCCTTGTGCACCGGCAGCAGGCCCTCGTCGAGGCGCGCGTAGTACTGCGACAGCTCCTTCACGTTCTGCCCGTAGGTGTCGCCGACCTTGCTGATCGACGACACGCCCAGCGCGATCAGGTCGCAGTCGGCATGCGTCGAATAGCCCTGGAAGTTGCGTTGCAGCGTGCCCCTGGCGCGGGCCACGGTGAGTTCGTCGTCGGGCAGCGCGAAGTGGTCCATGCCGATGTACGCATAGCCCTCCCCCGTCAGCCGCCGGATGGTCAGCTCCAGCAGCTCCAGCTTGCGTTCGGGCGGCGGCATGTCCTCGCGGCGGATCAGCCGCTGCGCGCGCACCCGCTCGGGCAGGTGGGCGTAGCTGTAGGCGGCGATGCGGTCCGGGCGCAGCGCGATGATCTTGCCCAGGGTGGCGTCGAAGCTCTCCACCGTCTGCAGCGGCAGGCCGTAGATCAGGTCCACCGAGACCGACTTGAAGCGCGCCTCGCGGGCGGCCTGGACCAGGTCGAAGATCTGCTGCTCGCTCTGCACGCGGTTGACCGCGGCCTGGACCTTCTCGTCGAAGTCCTGCACGCCGAAGCTGAGGCGGTTGAAGCCCTGGGCGCGCAACTCGGCGATGCGCTCGCGGCTGATGGTGCGCGGGTCGACCTCGATGGAGAACTCGTGGTCGTCGCTCTCGTCCAGGTTGAAGTGCTCGCGCAGGCTGTCCATCAGATCCGACAACTGTTCGCTGGTCAGGTAGGTCGGCGTACCGCCGCCCAGGTGCAGCTGGGTGAGCTTGCGCGAACCCTCGAACAGCGCCGCCTGCATGGCGATCTCGCGCTTGAGGTAGTCCAGGTACTCCACGGCGCGGTGGGTCTTCTGGGTGATGATCTTGTTGCAGGCGCAGTAGTAGCAGAGGCTCTTGCAGAACGGGATGTGGATGTAGACCGACAGCGGCTTGGCCGGCGCCCGGTTGCTCGACCGGGCGGCCTGGCGATAGTCGTCGGCGGCGAACGCGCCATGGAACTGCGGCGCGGTGGGATAGGAGGTATAGCGCGGGCCGGGGCGATCGTACTTCTCGACCAGCGCGCGGTTGAAACTCATCGACTCAGACATGGCACGGCTCCTCGGACGCTGGCAGTCTGTCGCTGCAAGTCGTCCGTCCAAAGATACACCCATGTGGGCGTTGCGCCTCCTGAGCGGGATCAAGAACTTCCGCCGGGCGCAGCTCGGCTTCGCGCATCCGGGGCGAGCTAGACTGTCCGTGCTGGCAGCGCCAGCGGTTAGCGCAACATCCTGAGGAGCCTGCACGATGACCAGGAGATTCGAGATCGGCGATCATGTGAGCTGGAATTCCGAGGCGGGCCGCGTGTCGGGGACGATCATCGCCATCCATACCCGCGACTTCGACTACAAGGGCCACCGCCATCACGCCTCGGAAGACGATCCGCAGTACGAGATCAAGAGCGACAGGACCGATCACATCGCGGCGCACAAGGGCAGCGCCCTTACCCTTGTGTGATGCGGGCGGCCCGTGAAGCTTCCGTTCTTCACCATCGGCCACTCCAACCGGAGCCTCGAGGCCTTCGTCGAGTTGCTGCGCGAGCCCGGCGTCGGGCTGCTCGTGGACATCCGCAAGGTTCCGCGCTCCGCGTCCAACCCGCAGTTCAATGCCGATACGCTTCCCGGGGCGCTGGCCGACTGCGGCATTGCCTACGAGCACCTTGCCGCGCTCGGCGGGCTGCGCGGCAAGGCCCGGGGCCTGCCGGCGCAGGTCAATGGATTCTGGGACAACCGCAGCTTCCACAACTATGCCGACTACGCGCTCTCGGAGCAGTTCCACGAGGGACTGGAGCACCTGCTGGAAGCCGGGCGCCAGCGCCGCTGCGCGATCATGTGCTCGGAAGCCGTGTGGTGGCGCTGCCACCGCCGCATCGTCAGCGACTACCTCATCGCCAGGGGCGAGACGGTCTTCCACATCATGGGGGAAGGCCGCCTGGAGCCGGCCCGGCTGACGCCCGGCGCCGTCGTCCAGGCGGATGGCTCGGTGGTCTATCCCGCGACTGGTTCGCCGCCGGCGTGAGCGGCTAGGTACCGCGCTTCAGCAGCATCCTCTCGATATGCCCGATGGCCGCCCGCGGCTTGAGCTTTTTCGGGCAGAAGGCGATGCAGTTGTAGATCGAGCGGCAACGAAACACGCTGAACGGGTCGTCCAGCGCCGCCAACCGCGCCTCGGTGGCCGTATCGCGGGAGTCGACGAGGAAGCGGTAGGCATTCAACAGGCCCGCCGGGCCGATGAAGCGCTCCGGGTTCCACCACCAGGAGGGGCACTGCGTCGAGCAGCAGGCGCACAGGATGCACTCGTACAAGCCATCCAGCCTGGCCCGCTCCTCCGGCGACTGCAGCCGCTCGATGGCCGGTGGCGGCTGGTCGTTGATGAGGTAGGGCTTTATCCGCTCGTACTGCCTGTAGAACGTCCGCATGTCGACGACCAGGTCCCGTATCACCGGCAGGCCGGGCAATGGCCGGATGACGATGTCCACCTCGCCGCGCAACGGCCTGATCGCCTGCCCGGATGGCAGCTGCCCGCCGTGGAGCAGGGTCGAGACGCTGGTGATGCAGGCCAGGCAATTGGCGCCGTTGATGTTCATGCCGTCGGAGCCGCAGACGCCTTCGCGGCAACTGCGCCGGTAGGTCAGCGTCTGGTCCTGGGTTTTCAGGTGCTCCAGCAGGTCGAGCACCATCATGTCCTCGCCCGGCTGCAGGTCGTAGGTGTAGTCCTGCAGGCGCGGCGCTGCATCCTGTTCCGGGAGATAACGGTAGATACGGACTTTCATCTCGCTCGCCTCCGGGCCGATCTCCAGTGTAGACCTTCCAGGCGATCTGGCCGGGCTGTCAAGCGAGAGTGGAGCTGGGCGTACTCGGGATAGCTCCACTCCACCTGGGTGATAAGCGTTTTGCTCGGTAATTTTGAACGGGGACGCTGCCTGGTGCGCGATAGGTACCAAGGGCTCTCCCATCGCCCGCATCAGTCCAGCTCCTGCTGGCGTTGATCAAGGCTCTACAACCCGCTTGCCAAAGAGCGCCTTGGGTGATTTGCCGTAGTACCGGGTAAAGGCGACGGTGAAGTTGTTGGCGTATTTGTAGCCCACCCGCCAGGCAACCTGGGAAACCTGCAGGCCGGTTTCCAACAGCGTGAGGGCCTTGGTCATGCGCAGTTCCAGCAGCAGTTCCGTCGGCGTAGCGTTGTACAGATAGATCATGCCGTCCTTGAGCTTGTTCTTGTTGATGCCGACGATGGTGGCCAGGTAATCGAGCGTCAGGGGCTTGTCGAGGCGCTCCTCCATCGTCTGCCGCGCCTGCTCGATACGCTCAATCTCAGCTGGCGAGAACGGGGATGCCGCGGCGCCATGTTGCGGCGCCAGCAGGCTGAATTGTTCGTTGAGCAGGCTGAGGGTGTGAATGTGCAGGTCCAGCCGCGAGAGCCGGCTCTGGCAGGGCAGCAGATGGCTGATCAGCGCATTGGCATGGGCCATCGCCGCCGGTGTACTGGCGCGGAACGCCAGACGACTGAGCTGCTGGTTTCCGAGAATCTCCGCCGCACGTTCGGAGCCCACGTATTTGCAGATCAGCGACTCATGCGCCACCACGCGCAGCTGCGACACGGTGTCATCGGCCTCATAACGCCTCTCGCCAGGAATGCCTCGAAACGAAGAGATGGTGGTATAGCCCTTCTGAAACTCCAGACAGGTGGCGTCCTGCCCTTGGTAGCAGGAGCGGCCTTTCATGCCGAGGGTGATGACCATGACCCGGCCTTCATGCGGTCCGTTGGTTTCCTCGATCAGCGGTACGCTTGGACGATAGTGCAGCCTGCCAAGACCAAGCCCTGGCTCCAGTTCGACGAAGTCATGGAAGCACTGACCGATTTCCTCGGGCAACTGCAGCCGGGTCTTGCCATCCCCCAGGACGGTGCGGGTGCGCGGCTCTTCCATTGTCAACCGACAGCAATTTTTCCGTTCGCTCACCTCTCGCCTCCCGTCCTTTCTCGGTCCCTGAAGTTTTCCGCATAGGAATTCGTGATTCTCGCATAGCAAAAATGCCAATGATTCTCATTAATGTAATGCATCATTTCCTAGGAGCCCAGACATTGCTTCTCTAGAAACAGAGAAAATCAAAGGAAAATCAATGCTTTATAAGCAATCCATCACCTGCGCGACAGAATCTGAAGAATGGGTTGCCACATGCAGAGCCCCCATGAACACAGCCAACTGCACCTATGTGATTCATGCGGTCGAGAGTTCCACCCATGGCGTCTAATCCTATTCAGAGCACCTGCTCTTCTCCGCTCGAACCACTTCCCCTTCAACCTTCCTGGGACGCGCAGTTGGCCGGCCTGGGGGCAGACGCCTTGCGCGTAGCCCTGGAGGCCAGGATGTTTGCCCAACTGGACGATTTCGTCAGCGCGTCGCAACTGGCTGAACACCTGTCATGGATACCTGCCAACACCGGCTATTTTCTTGAGCTGCTGTGGAGCATGGACGTGCTGGAGCGCCAACACCCGGGCAATGGCTGCGCGGCCTACCGCACCCGTGCAGAACTGAGGCCTTATCTGCATGCGGACTCGCCACGGTATTGCGGGGATGCCTTGCTCTATCGCCATAAGGTGCTGCGACAGGTCGGCACGCAGTTGGCCGATTTGCTGGGCGAAGGCGTCCCCTCCCCACCCTTGCCTGCCCCTGCCGCACAGCAGCGGGGCTGGGCCGAGGCGGCCAAAGTGCAGATCGCCCAAGAGCAGCGCGCAGTCACGGTCGATGTGGCCTGCGAGGTTCTTCGCCACCGGCCAGAATTTGCCCGCGCAAGGCGGATATTGGACCTGGGCGGCGGTCCCGGCCTGGTGGCGATTGCACTGGCCAAACAGCAGCCGGAACTGTCCGGCGTGGTATTCGAATACCCGGCCGTCGCCGAGGTAGCGCAGGAGAATATCGAGCGCGCTGGCCTCTCCGGTCGTTTCAGCGCACGGGGCGGCGATCTGCTGCAGGACGATTTCGGCGGTGACTACGACCTGATCTGGTGTTCGTCGGTACTGCATTTCGTGCCGGATATCCCAGCCATCCTGAACCGTCTGCATGCGGCATTGCGTCCTGGCGGGCTACTGGTCTGCTGTCATGCCGAGATCGCAGATGCCGCGCGCCAAGCCAGGCCGGTTCTGCAGTATTACCTGCACATGCGCATGCAGGGACGCCAGGTGCTGCCCGCCGGGCAACTGGCGATGCAGTTGCGACAAGCCGGCTTCGTTCGGGTCGAGCAACTGGATGAGGTCTGCTTTCCAGTCGCCCCCGTTGCCGTTCTGCTCGCCCACAAAGGAATGCCCCTGTCATGACCAGGTCCCGCCTGCTCGGCCTGCAACTGTTGTTTGGCTGGATGAATCTGGTGCTGGCGGTACCAAGCATCTATCTGATGCTCGGCATGCCCCTGGTGATGCGCCAGCATGGCTGGAGCGGTACCGAGATAGGGTTGTTCCAGCTTGCCGCGCTACCGGCGATTTTCAAATTTCTCTTTGCCGTGCCAGTGCAGCGCGTGCGCCTGGGGCGCGGACACTTCGTGCACTGGTTGCTGTTGCTCAGTGCGCTGCTGCTGGCGTTGTACTGGCTGATCGGTCGGCACAACCTGATCGGCAATCGCATGACACTGTTCGCGTTGACCTTCGCCATCAGCATTGCCGCCACCTGGGCCGATATCCCGCTGAATGCGCTGGCGGTGCAGTGGCTGCCGCGCAACGAACAACTACGCGCCGGCAGCATTCGCTCCGCAGCGCTGTTCCTGGGGGCGATCGTCGGCGGCGGCGTCATGATCATGGTGCAGTCGCGCCTGGGCTGGCAGGCACCCTTCTGGCTGATGGTTGCCGGGCTGCTGATCGGCGCCTTGCCCTTCCTGCTGTTGCGTGCACAGGCCGCACTGCCTGAACAGGCCGCGCCCTGCAACGCTCCGGCCCTGGGTGTGATGGCGGACTGGGCAGGTTTCTTCCACCAGCCGGGGGCACGGCAATGGACGCTGTTACTGCTGACCAGTTTCCCCTTCATCGGCGCAGCGTGGCTGTACCTCAAGCCACTGATGCTGGATATGGGCATGCCGCTGGAGCGCGTGGCCTTCATCGTCGGCATCGGCGGCGGCGCCACCGGCGCACTGTTCAGCCTGCTCGGTGGACGCCTGGTACCGATACTGGGCATGGCGCGGGCCATCGCCCTGTACCTGCTGGCGGCGCTGGGTGCGCTGGCGCTGTTGACGCTCACCGTATGGGCCGAACTGGGGTCGGCCTGGCTGATCGCCAGCACCATCTGCGTGGCAGCCAGCATGGGGGCGGTCTCGGCGCTGATGTTCGGGTTGACGATGTTCTTCACCCGGCGCCAGCGCAACGCCTCGGACTATGGTCTGCAAACCACGGTGTTTACCTTGGCACGCCTGGCGGTGCCGATCGCCGCCGGGGTGTCGCTCGACCGCCTGGGCTACACCGGCATGCTCCTGGTATTGACCTTGGCGGTGCTGTTTTCCTTCGCACTGGCCTGGCGGGTACGCGGAAAAGTGGAGCGCTCGACACAGTCAATACTGGAAGGCGAACGGGTTTGAAGCGCGTGGAAACGGACAGGTGCCCTTTCGGCATCATCCGAAAGCCGGGGTTCTTTCGCATAGTTTTTTGTGCCCATGCCATAGGAAGTCACAGCCAACGCCGGTTGTCATAGCCAATACCAGTAATGATAATGATTATATTTCTTATATCCACTGAATAGGAAAAGCGATATGACCCTATCTGCTCTGGTCGAGCCGGCTTCGGAATTGAGCCGTGCTGAGATCAACCGCTACAGCCGCCATCTGCTGATTCCCAGCGTGGGCGTGATCGGGCAACGTCGGTTGAAAAACGCCAAGGTGTTGGTCATCGGTGCCGGTGGTCTTGGCTCTCCAACCCTGCTTTACCTGGCCGCAGCCGGTGTGGGCACCATCGGGATAATCGACTTCGACCGGGTCGATGACTCCAACCTGCAGCGCCAGGTCATCCACGGCGTGGATAGCGTGGGTGAACTCAAGGTGGACAGCGCCAAGAAAGCCATTGCGCGGCTGAATCCCTTTGTCCAGGTGGAGACCTACACGGATCGCCTGGAACGGGACATGGCGATCGAGTTGTTCTCGCGCTTCGACCTGATCATGGACGGCACCGACAATTTCGCAACCCGCTACCTGGTCAATGACGCCTGCGTGCTGGCCAACAAGCCATACGTGTGGGGCTCGATCTTCCGTTTCGAAGGACAGGCTTCCGTATTCTGGGAGAACGCCCCGAACGGTCTGGGCCTGAACTACCGCGACCTGTATCCGGAACCCCCGCCACCCGAGATGGCTCCGTCGTGCTCCGAGGGCGGTGTATTCGGCGTGCTCTGCGCATCCATCGCCTCCATCATGGCCACTGAAGCGGTGAAGCTCATCACGGGCATCGGTGAGCCGCTACTGGGACGGCTCGTGGTGTATGACGCGTTGGAGATGCGCTATCGCGAACTTCCCGTGCGCCGGTTGCATAACCGACAGCCGATCACCGAACTGGCCGAGGACTACCAAGTGTTCTGCGGCCTGGGGTTGCCGAATGGCAGCGCAGCGGCCTCCGTGCCGGGCATCAGCGCGACGCAACTCAAGGAACTGATGGATCGGAACGAAATGCCCGTGCTGATCGATGTCCGCGAACCCACCGAGTGGGACATCGCCCATATTCCGGGAGCGATGCTGGTGACCAAATCACCCACAGCGGCCCAGACACTCAGGCAGCGATACGGGGCAGATGCCAACCTGGTGATCGTCTGCAAGTCCGGCCGGCGCTCCGCCGACGTGACCATCGAGATGCTGAAACTGGGCATGCGCAATGTGCGCAACCTGGAAGGTGGTGTGTTGGCCTGGGTGAAGGACGTAGATCCTTCGCTGCCCAGCTACTGATAAGGAGGCCAAGGAGATGGCATTGCATATCAAGCGTCGGGCGTTGGAGCAGGTTCTGGCTCATGCACGCCGCGATCACCCAATCGAAACCTGCGGCATCGTTGCGTCTTCACTGGCAGGCCAGGTAGCGACCCGGGTAGTCCCGATGCGCAACCAGGCGGCTTCAACAACCTTCTTCCAGTTCGACTCGCGGGAGCAACTCCAGGTGTTTCGCAGCCTGGAAGAACGCAACGAGTTCCACCAGGCGATCTACCACTCCCATACCGCGAGTGAAGCCTATCCGAGCCAGGATGATGTTGAGTATGCGGGCTACCCGGAGGCGCATCACCTGATCGTGTCCACCTGGGAAAGGACCAAAGAGCCTGTCCGGAGTTTCCGGGTTCTTCATGGAAAGGTCATCGAAGAGAGCATCTCCATTCTGGAGTAGCGACTTTTCCAACATTTCAACAAGGAATGCCCCAGCCGTTATTGGGGGCAAAGGAGTTCTGCATGTCGATTTCAGTGATTGTCCCCACATTGCTGCGGCCCCTGACCAATGGGGAAAAAAGAGTTTCCACCCACGGTAACTCGGTGGCAGAGGCCATCGACAATCTTGAGCGCCAGTTCCCTGGCATCAAGGCCCGGCTGGTCAACGCGGAACAGGTGCACCGCTTCGTCAATATCTACGTCAACGAAGACGACATTCGCTTTGCCGATGGACTCAACACGCCGATCAAGGCCGGTGACAGTCTGACCGTATTGCCTGCCGTCGCAGGTGGTTGATTCGTACGCCAGGACACTGCTGAAAGAATGACCCCTGGCGATTCAAAGCCAGGGGCAAGTGCAACGCTTTTGTCTCTTGGTCTTGAATATGCCGACACTCTTGAATGAATTCTCCCTGTTGCATTCAAACACAGCGTCTCTGCCGAAATGGAATGCATTGCAACTTTGCCTGATGGAACAGGCCAGATTGTTGGGTATTCAGCAGTTGTCGATTTCCCCCCCAGTGGATATGGGCAGTACTGCGTTCGTACTGCAACATCCGGCGATCTCACCCATCCAGGGCCATTACGCTTCTCCAGCCGGCTGGCTACCGAATCGACACCTCTCGGAGCTGCTACTGCAGGCGGGCAGCGGCCTCATGTCCGTGCATGGCCGTGCCAGCGGCAACGCGCAACCGCTGGGCGTGGACTATCTCTCGGCGTTGACCGCTGCCATGACGCTGCACGGCACGCTGGCCGCTGCCGTTGGACAGCTGCGCGGGGGCGTGTTCCATCAGGTTCGGATATCGCCACTTGGCTGCGGGCTACTCAGTATCGGGCAATATCTGGCAGGGGCCACGGCACCGGAAGACCGTGAGGAGTTCCAGCCTGGCTGCTCCGATCCGCAGTTGAGGCCGCCATTTCGTTCCTCTGACGGCATCACGTTCGAGCTGGAAACGCTCGACAGCTCACCATGGCGAAACTTCTGGACATCCGTTGGCATTGCATCGGAATTGGCTGGAACGGCCTGGAAAGGATTTTTGCTTCGCTATGCCAGGGCCATATCACCGCTGCCTGCTGCATGTCCCATGGCTCTGGCACGCCTGCGTTACGCAAAGATCCAGCAATTGGCAGCGCAAGCGGGCGTTGCGGTGGTTCCTGTTCGCTCCATTGCGCAACGCCATGAGGATATGGATTACCAGCAGACACTGGGTGCGCCATGGCAGTTCGAGCTTTCCCCTACGCCCTCCCGAAAGCACCGGGACATCGCAGCTCCGCCACATCTACCACTACAGGGCCTGCGCGTCATCGAATCCTGTCGGCGCATTCAGGGACCACTAGCCGGGCATCTGCTGGCACTGCTGGGCGCGGAAGTCATTCGTCTGGAGCCTCCAGGTGGCGACCCACTACGTGCCATGCCGCCCTGCGCGGCAGGCTGTTCGGTGCGCTTCGATGCGTTGAACCACCTCAAGTCCATTCTCGAGGTCGATATCAAATCCACCCAGGGACGGCAGTTGGTCTACGAGTTGGCCCGTGAGGCGGATGTCTTTCTGCATAACTGGGCTCCCGGCAAGGCCCAGGAGATGCAACTGAATGCCGAACACCTGCGCAGAGTTCAGCCACATCTGGTTTATGCCTACGCCGGTGGCTGGGGCGAGGCACCCGTCAATGCCCCCGGTACCGACTTCACCGTCCAGGCTTGGTCGGGTGTCGCCGACGCCACTGCAACGAAATGCAGTACCCGCGGCGGCTCGCTGTTCACGGTGCTGGATGTACTGGGCGGTGCGGTCGCGGCGCTGGGTGTGACGGCCGCCTTGCTCAATCGTGCGGTCACGGGCATAGGCGCTCATGTCGAAAGCTCGTTGCTGGGAGCCGCCGATCTACTGATGCAAGGCAGCGGTAAGACGTCGAGGGGTGTCCTGTCCGGCGTGTATCCCACGCAATCCGGACTGATCGCCATCGACTGCCAACACCCTGATCAACTCCAGTCGCTGGCCATGCTGCTGGATATACCTCCCGACGTGGACACCTGCCAGGAGCCATTGGCGGAGCACCTACGCACACGACCCGCTCTGGAGTGGGAAACGATGCTCAACGAACACGGTATCGGCGCCTGCGTGGTCATCGAAGACCTCAAGCAACTCGCTACCGACACCCGCATTGCCGAATGCCTGGGCCACAAGGCCTATTCCTCTGTCAACGCCCCCTGGAGCTTCCTATGAACAACGCCGGCATCATCGACTTGGTTCCCGCTGAGGTACGCAAACGTTGGGCGCGGGACGGTACCTATCCCAACCAGCCTGTATTCACGCTGTTCGCCACCCAGGCCAAAGCACATCCCGACAAGGAAGCAGTGCTGTCGCCGCAAGGTAACGTGACCTATGGCGAACTCCTGAATGCAGCCTTGCGGTTGGCCCACAGCCTTCGCGATTCAGGCATCGTGGCCGGTGACGTGGTCGCCTACCAGTTGACCAACCATTGGTTGTGCTGCGCCATCGACCTGGCGGTGGCAGCGCTGGGCGCCATCGTCGCGCCATTCCCGCCGGGACGCGGCAAGCTGGATATCCAGTCATTGGTTCGTCGCTGCGACGCTCGGGCGGTGATCGTCCCCGAAGAATACGAAGGCATCAATCTTTGCGAGGTCATTGAATCACTGCGGCCCACCCTGCTGTCCATGCGTCGGCTGATTGTTCAGGGGAAGCCCCGTGAAGGATGGGTCACGCTGGATGAGCTGTTGAGCGCCGAGCCGCTGGACCTCGACAGCCTGCCCAGAGTGTGCCCCGACTCACCGGTACGTCTGCTAGTGTCTTCCGGTACCGAGTCGGAGCCCAAGCTGGTGGCGTACTCGCACAATGCCCTGGTTGGTGGACGCGGGCGCTTCCTGCAACGCATAGCTCCGGACGGCGAAGAATTTCGCGGCATGTACCTCGTTCCGCTGGGTTCATCCTTCGGATCTACCGCCACCTTCGGCGTGCTGTGCTGGCTGGGCGGTTCACTGGTCGTACTGCCCAAATTCGACGTGGACGAAGCAATCAAGGCGATTGCAGGATTCCGGCCGAGCTTCATTCTCGGCGTACCAACCATGCTGCAGCGCATCGCCGCTCAACCGGCACTGGGTAGCATCGACAAATCCAGCCTGCGCGGTTTGATCGTCGGCGGTTCGGTCATCGACGAAGCCACTGTACGCAAATGCTGCGATGCCTTTGGCTGCGGCTTCATTAGCCTCTATGGTTCCGCCGACGGTGTTAACTGCCATAACACCCTGGACGACCCCATCGAGGTGGTGCTGACCAGCGTCGGCACGCCCAACCCAGCGGTCTGCGAGATTCGGCTGGTGAACGACGACGGCCTCGAGGTACCGCAAGGCGAGGTTGGCGAAATCACCGCCCGCGGACCATTGAGCCCGATGCAGTATGTCAACGCGCCGGAACTGGACGAGCGTTACCGCGACCCGCAAGGTTGGGTGAAGACCGGAGATCTGGGCTTTATCAACGACAAGGGTTATCTGGTACTGGCCGGTCGCAAGAAGGACATCATCATTCGTGGGGGCGCCAACATCAGCCCGATCCAGATTGAAGGTCTGGCCATGGCGCATCCCGATGTCGTCACCGTGGCTTGCGTCCCTGTTCCCGACACTGATCTCGGACAGCGGGTGTGCCTTTGCGTCACCTTGCGCGAGGGTGCGGCGAAGTTTTCCCTGAAAGCAATCACCGACTTCCTGCGCGAACAGGGGCTGGAGGTGAACAAGCTACCCGAGTACCTGCGCTTCTACCGCACTCTGCCGCTGACTCCAGCCGGAAAGATTGACAAAAAGGCACTGGCCGAAGAAGCACGCGAGTTGGGCATTCCGGGCCCTTATCCCCCTGAGCCGGAGCGATCGACGCTCGAACTGAACCACAGCTCAAGGGAACACGCATGAAGAAATCAGCACGCCCCCCTCTCGGAGATACTCTTGGCCAGTTGACCATGGTGGCCTCGGTTTTGATCTCTGCGTTATCGCCTGGATCGCAGTTGGCATTTGCAGCGCAAGGCACGGATGTGGAGTCGGAGCCCAGGACTCTGCCGGAGATCACCATCACGGCAGAAAAAATCGAACAGCCGCTGGAAAAGGTACCCGCCAGTGTAGCGGTGATCGATGGCTGGGACGCCGAGCAGTCAGGCATCACCAGCCTGAAGCAACTTGAAGGACGAATTCCCGGTCTGTCATTCCAGCCGTTCGGGCAAGCGGGTATGAATTCACCCGTCATGCGCGGGCTGACGGCCAACTTCAATAGCTTCTCCACTTCGACACTGCTGCTGGTCGATGGCGTTCCCACGCTGACAGCGCAGGGATTCGAGAATGGCATGCTGGACCTGGATCGCATCGAGGTCATTCGCGGTCCACAATCCACGCTGTATGGCCGCAACGCCGAGGCCGGCGTGATTGCCATCCACAGCCTGCCGATGGACGCCACGCCAAGAGCCAGCGTGTCAGCGGAAGCAGGCAGCCGGGATAAGCGGGTCACGCGCTTTGCGCTCAGCCAGCCGCTGGTGGACAACCTTTTATATGCCAGCGTATCGGGCAACTGGTCGAGCCAGGACGGCTTCATCGACAACACCCATACGGGACACGAAGAGGACGATCGCGAGCAGAAAAACCTCAACCTGGGGCTGCGCTGGACGCCGACGGTGTCAACGGACGTGGTCATGCGCTACGCGCGTCAGGCATACGACGATGGCGCTTCCCTCTGGGGCTCGCCCAGCGCGCCAAGAACGCATGTTGCTTCCGGAACGCCGAGTTGGAATCACTCCGAAGGGCAGACATTGTCCCTCAACGTCCAGCATGAGCTCGCTTCCGGCCTGCAGTTGCATTCGGTGACGGCCTGGAACGACTTCGAGGACCGGATTCAGCAGGACACGGACTTCATGCCAATCGACGCCCTGCACGTCGGTCGCGACAATCACCTGCGCACGTTATCCCAGGAGCTCCGCCTGGAAGGACTGCTTGGCGAGTCCAGTTGGCTAGTTGGCGTCTATGGAGATCACAGCGACAACGATCTGCACAGTACCAGCAAGACCATGATGGGGCTGTCGGACGTGCGCGCAGATCAGGAAAGCAATACCGCTGCCCTGTTCACCCACTGGAACATCCCTCTGTCAGCCAACTGGTCCCTGGCTACCGGAGCGCGTATCGAACGCAACGAAGTGGAACTGCGCCCGCAAGGATCCGCAAGCCAGAAAAAGGGCTGGACGCACGTATCACCCAAACTCGCATTGCAATACCAGATAACCGCCAATCACCAATGGTATGTGAGTGCCAGCCGAGGCGTTCGCACAGGCGGCTTCAATGTTCTGGCCCCCACCCTGGGTTATCTGCCCTACGACCCGGAGAAGAACTGGTCCTATGAAACCGGCCTCAAGGGCTGGCTTCTCGACAGGCGTATTCGCTACTCGCTGGCCGCCTACATCATGGACATCGATGACATGCAGGTCATGCAGATGCCCACCGTGGGCATGATGTACATCACCAGTGCCGCAACGGCGACGTCCAAAGGTGTCGAGCTGGATATGGACTACCTGCTCGGCGTTGGCTGGCAATTCAAGAGCGGGCTGGCCTGGAACCGCACGCGCTTCGACCACTTCCGGGATGGTGCTGCCGATTACGACGGCAAGCACAACCCGTTCGCCCCGGATCTGACTGGGTACATCGGCATCCGCTACGACGCGCCACAGGGCTGGTATGCGCAAGCCAGCGTGACAGGCAGCAGCAAGGTCTATCTGGATGCAGCCAACCAGTACGAACGCAACGGTTATGCCCTGGTGAACCTGGTGGCCGGCTACCAGCGCGGCAGCTGGGAAATCGCGGCCTATACCGACAACGCTACCGATCAGCGCTACGACGCAGTGGGCTACCAGAACGGCTTCGTCACCGTCTACAGCCCACCGCGTGAAGCGGGCCTGCGATTGACATGGCGTCTGTAAACGGAACGGTCGGAAGCCCACCGGATGGGGCAGTGGCACCAAGCCAGAGAGGACGCGGGCATATGCAGCAAGAGAGACGGAAGATCGGAGTTTTCCTGGTCAGCCAGGATAAAAAATTGGCACTGGACTTGGACATGGTATTGGAAAGCGTGAACGGTCTGCTCAATGGCAATACCGACACGCCATACGATGTGCCATCGGACGACGAGTGCTTCCCCTATTGCCAGATTTTCGCGCAGGCGTGCCGATACTTGCGCTCACAACGCAAAGACAAGCTTCCCACCTTGTTTTCGCGGTGTTTCAGTTCGATGGCAACGGCCTGCCAAGCCCTGTCGACTTACGACCGGACGTTATCTCCAGTCGAGTGCGTGTTGCTGGATACGCGACATGAAGAGCCGCTCGATGACGACCCCTTCCTTCCGCTTACGCTGCAACAGCCACCGACCCGGCCCTCCCCTTGCTCCGCAATGCTGCTGTGCGAGGAAAAGGTCCTGGGCAAGTGGATGTGCCGGCTGGGAGGCAACCGACTGGTGCGAGTGCCTCATTCCAATCCGTGGCAACGCCGTGCCGATATCCTCCGGCTGATTCTGGATCATCTGGAGCATGCCCATTTCAACCGCATGCTTGCGCGCGCGAACCATAAAACCAACGGTCATGTGACGCTGGCACACCAGATTCATCACCTGATGACTGAACGCTGGGGTAATCAATGGGATTTCCACTTCTACACGGGTTCCATGGTCGCCGGCTTCATCGACTCGATGAAGACCCTGCTGCAGGGGACGGAAAACCGCTGCCTGACCGGTAACAACGAACACTCGTTAGCCGTGAGCGCGCTGGCCGGCTGGCAGTTGTATGGCCGTGCCTATGTCATGGCCATGACCTCCGGCATGATCGACGAAGCACGTGGCACCCTGGCAAACCTCAAGCGTGCGGCGGCCCCCGGGATCATCGTCTGCGCCGACTCTCCGGAAACGGTCTGGTATCCATTCCAGGGTACGCTCGATGCCGACGGCGACGGACATGCAGTTATCGCAGCACGCGGCTTATGGCATGGGTTCATGCGCACACCCGATGACATGCCAACTTGCCTTGTGAATGCTTTCCAGACGCTCGACGAGCGCCCGGCCCCAACGTTTGTCCTGGCGACTCAGAACGTGCTGGAATCGCAGTCGAAAATCCCAGCAATCGTGACGCAACGCCCCTCCCCCAAGATAGCCATGCTTTCTTCCGCGCAATGCGAACGGCTGGATCAGGCGGTGGCCGCAATCAACCACGACAATGCTCGGATGCTGTGGCATTGCGGCCGGCTCACGTCGGACGAGCGGAAGCAGATTCTTCGCCTGGCTGAAAAGGCCGGCATCGCCCTGGTGGACAGCATCATTCATCCGGGAAGCGTGCCCGCTTTCCGCGATGGCGTGCCCGTACCGAACTATCTGGGACCGCTTTCCATGTATGGATTCAATCGTGCGGTCTATGAGTTCCTGGAAGCACAAAGTTCTGACGAGGAAGGCATGCCCTGGCTCTTTTTCCTCAAGGGCAAAGTGGAACAATCCGCTACCCCGTATTCGGAAGGCAAACTCAAGCGCAACTTCCGCATTGGCCAGGTCAACTGCAATAAGGCGCATCTCTCGCCATTCACACTGCTGGGGCTGGACGTTCGGTTGGCGGACTTCCTGAACTATCTCGAACCACGTCTAAACGTAGCCGACGCAGTACTGCGTCAGCGTCGGGCGCGACTCGAACAATTGCGAAAGCTGCCGGCAGCTCAGCCAAGCGACCTGATCGAGACAATGCCGATGACCCCCAATTATTTCTTCCATCAGTTGGGACAGTTGGTGGTCGACCTGATCGAGTCGCAAGGCTATCGCTATACCGGGATCTACGACGTTGGTCGTTGTGGTTTGTCGGCACTGCGCAACGTGGCACGCACCGATCCCGGTTTCTCCGGTTGGTATGGCCGGGCCTTGATGGGAGACGGCCTGATGTCGCTGCCCTACATCTCCCTGAAGAACGAACGCAATGTGCTGGCGTTCATCGGTGACGGTGCTCGCGCAGTGGTGCCGAATGTGGAGCAGCGCCTGGTTAGCTCGTCGATCCGTGGCGTGGCTGGGCGTGGTGGCAATGTCACCGTTTTCTATCTGAGCAACGGCGTGCTCTCCATGATTCAGACCTATCTGGACAAACGCTACACGCTGAACGGCTGCAGCCAGGTCAACGTGCCATTGACGGAGTGGAAGGACGAGTCCGTCGAGCACGTTGGAGGCGGTGTGAGGGTTCATCGCCGCGTTATCCGACGGTTCTGCCCGGAACTTCTAGGCGAGGCCTTGGTGTCTCCGCGCCGCGTCAATTTCTTCGATGTCTGGCTTGGGCACAACTCGGAGGGCGATGGCTTGAGCCTGATCTCGGAAGAGTCTTGGAGTCGCCTGCGTACTCATGGGGAGTGAACACATTATGAAATTCGGATTTATCGCCCATCCTACCACCCGGGACTTGCTGCATCAGGTCAAGCTGATCGATATGGCGGGCCGCATGCTTGAAGATCAGGCCAATGGCTACGACGCCGATCACTGGCGTCGCCGCAATTTGGTTCCGTTCCTTGAGTTCACCCGCATCGTGAGTGCCAGCGGATCGCAATGTGAAGGCATCTTGCAGTTCATGCCATTGACGGCCGAGCAGATGTTGAGTCAGCCAAGGCGCATCGCCGAGCGTGTCGTCGAAGGTGTCAATGCGCTCAAGGACGAGGGGGCAGAACTTGTAGGACTGGGTGGCTTCACGTCCATCGTTGGCAATCGTGGCCTGCAGACACTGGAGCGCACGCAGATTCCGGTGACGACGGGCAACTCGTTGACCACGTATGCCACCTATAGGAATTTGCTGGACGTCCTATCCACGCTGGAAATCCCGCCAGAACAAGCAGAGATCGCCGTTCTCGGGTATCCCGGTTCGATCGCGCTGGCCATTGCTTGCCTGCTGGCACCATTGGGATGCCGGTTGCGACTGGTGCATCGCGGCGCAAAACAGCAGATCGATACGTTGCTGGAGCACCTGCCACCGCAATTCCATCGACAAGTCTCGTTGCATGCCGATCTGGAGGATTGCTATGACCAGGTCCGGCTGTTCGTTGCCGCCACCTCCAGCGGTGGGCTCATCGACTCCCGGCGACTGGCTTCCGGTAGCGTGGTTGTGGATGCCGCCCTGCCAAAGGACATGCAGCCGGGCTGGGAAAAACGCGACGATATCCTGGTCATTGATGGCGGACTGGTATCGGCGACCGATGCGGTCAGCTTTGGGACGATGGCTCTGGACCTGGGGCCCAAGCGCAACATCAACGGTTGCCTGGCCGAAACCATGATACTGGCCTTGGAGGGCCGCGCCGAGCCATTCTCCATCGGCCGTGAACTGCCCGCTGACAAGGTTCTCGAGATCGGCCGCATCGCAGAGAGACATGGCTTTCTGCCTCACCCCATGACGAGCCGTGGCGAAACGGTGGATGAAGCTCGGCTCCGTGACTTGCGGCTATTCCACGGCACCAGGCCGCCAGCGGCGGCATACGACTTGAATGCCGACTCCCAGGAACTTCGCTCAGAAGTACTGCGCTGCTTCGGCACGCACATCAACCCCGTTCTGCGTGAATTCTACGAGTTCAATCATGTCGAGCGCGTCTTCAACCATGGCCAAGGCTGTTGGCTGACGGATCTGGACGGCCGCCGTTATCTGGACTTTGTGGCGGGATACGGCTGCCTCAATACGGGCCATAACCATCCGGAGATATCAGCCAGACTGCAGGATTACCTTACACAGCAGCATCCCACCTTCGTGCAGTACCTGTCTGCGCCGCTGCACGCCAGCCTGCTGGCAAAACGTCTGGCCGAGTTGGCTCCAGCCGGGCTGGAGCGCGTTTTCCTGAGCAACTCGGGAACCGAGGCCGTGGAGGCGGCATTGAAGCTGGCCTTGGCCGCCAGCGACAAATCCACGCTGCTCTATTGCACCAATGGCTATCACGGCAAGACGTTGGGAGCCCTGTCCGTGACAGGACGAGACAAGCACCGCCAGGTGTTCGAACCACTGCTGCCGCGCTGCGAGGAGATTCCTTTCGCCGATGTTTCCGCATTGCGAAACCGGCTGCTCAGGGGGGACGTCGCGGCCTTCATCGTGGAGCCGATCCAGGGCGAAGGCGGCGTCAGCATGGCCCCGGATGGCTATCTCAAGGTCGTAAGGGACCTGTGCACCGAATATGGATGCCTTTGGATTCTCGACGAAATCCAGACCGGACTCGGCCGTACCGGCAAGATGTTCGCTTGCCAGTGGGAAAATGTCGCGCCCGATATTCTGGTGCTATCCAAATCCCTGTCGGGTGGTCTGGTGCCTATAGGCGCAACGCTGTCATCGAAAGACGTCTGGCAACGCGCATACGGCAATATCGATCGATTCGCATTGCACACCTCGACGTTTGGCGGTGGGAATTTTGCAGCAGCCGCTGCCCTGGCCGCACTGGACGTGATCGAGCACGAGGACCTTCCCGGCAATGCCGCCCTGGTTGGCGCACACCTGCGAAACGGACTGGAGGCACTGGCCCGCAAGCACTACTTCATCAAGGAGGTGCGTGGACGAGGCCTGATGATCGCTATTGAGTTCCAGAACGACGTCTCGGACGGCATTGAAGCTTTCGTGCGCGATATGACCAGCCGGATGCCCGCCAAAGCCGCAGCGACCTACCGAATGATGCCCATCAAGGCCCGTGAACACCTGGAAGCGGCCATGCGGGAGCTTGAGTCCACACTGGCAGACATGTTCGTGCTGCGCATCATGACCAAGCTCTCCCAGGAGCACGGCATCCTGACCTTCGTGACGGCTAACAACAATCGTGTCATGCGGATTCAGCCGCCTCTGGTTCTGTCATTGGCAGAGGCTGATCGCTTCATTCAAGCATTGAGTGAGGTCTGCAAGGATCTCTCGACTTTTGAGTCATGAGCTCATCCACCAGGAGTGCTTGCGGTATGCCGACTGGAACATTCCAAGAGATGGCACCGCCTATCAAGGGCATGACGCGCCGCCTGCGTGGTCGCAGTGGAATGTGCGCTGGACAGGCCGGCCAGCATCAACTTCGCTGCCGAAAAGACGAGCATCGAGTACAGCCCGAGCAGCACCACGCCACAACAACTGATCGAACGCATCCAACACGCCGGCTTCACCGTGCTCCGTTGAAAGCACGGGGCTTCATTTTGACTGACGGTCTGGTCAGCACCTTGCGACAAGATCACGGAGGTATTCGCCATGAACGACGTGGTAACAGCCGAATCGCCAGTGATGGCACTGGCACGTCGTGTGCGTCAGTTTGTTGATGAGCAAATATTGCCCCATGAAACTCGCCTGTCTGCGGAGAACGATGAAGCCAAGGCGCTGACGCGGGAGCTGTCGACGTTGGCCAGGGCTTCGGGCGTGTTCGGCATTTTTTATCCGCTGGAGCATGACGGGCGACTCGCCAGCCTGGTCGATTACATTCAGGTGGCAGAGCAGGAAGGGCGCTCGGAATATGCGCCGGGCATTCTGGGCGCCGATGCAACGCTCGATGCCTACATGCTCAAGCGCCACGCCAGCCCTGCGGTCAAGGAGCGCTTCCTCCAACCGCTGGTGCGGGGCGAAGCCATTTCCAGCTACGCCATGTCGGAGCCAGAAAGCATCGGCTCGATTCCCGCGACGATGACCTGTCGGGCCGAGCTGCGGGATGGGTGTTGGCATGTCAACGGACGCAAGTGGTTCATCTGCCGTTCGCAGGTCGCGAATTTCGCGACCGTGGTGGCACGCACTGCCGAAGGTCCAGTGACACAATCCCTCTCCATGATCGTGGTGCCGACCGAGACTCCAGGTTTCGAGGTGGTGCGACCGCTGTCTCTGCTCGGACGTTGGCAAGGCCAGGCCGAGCTGGCCTTCAATAACGTGCAACTCCCACAGGACCACGTCCTGGGCCTGCCCGGCCAGGGCATTGCCCTGATGCAGGAGCGATTGGGACTAGGGCGACTGCTGCGCTCGGCACATTGGCTCGGCCAGGCACAACGCTGCTTCGATCTGATGTGCCAGCGCATTCACTCTCCCAAAGGCCAACTGGCAAGGCTGGCGGACAAACAGCTGGCGCGGGCGCGGGTCTACAAGGTGTATCGCAGCATCGCAGCGGCACGCGGCCTCGTACTTGACGCCGCCTCCAAGTTCGATGCAGGCATCAGCAACAGCATTGAGGTCAACCTGGCCAAACTGGCCGCATCGGACGCCGTAAGCGAGGCCGCCGATAGCGCAATCCAGATCATGGGAGCCGAGGGGCTGGGCGACGGGACACCACTCTCCGGCATCTACCGGGGAGCCAAGACCACACATATTCTGGACGGGGCAGATGACGCTCTGATCAGTACCATCGGTCGACAGTTGCTGACAGCAACTGCGCCAGGAACTCCGTTCGATCCGTCCTCCCCTTCCCTGCACCTATCCAGGGCCTCGGAATGAACGCTGAGCCCCAACATCCTGCCTCGTTGGCTGGACTCCCCATGCTGCTGATGATGGCGATGGGCATGCCGATGATGATCTTCTATGCCATCGGTATCCTCGGCCCGTACCTGATTACCGACTTGGAAATCTCCCGCCAGCAGTTGGGCTGGTTGACCACCAGCACCTTCGGACTTGCCGCTATCCTGTCGCCGTGGGCGGGCGCATTGGTTCAACATATAGGAACGCGCACAGGACTGGTAAGCATATTCCTGTTGGTGGGCCTGTCCTTTTCGCTGATGGCAATCCTGCCCGGCTTCGGCGGATTGATCACTGCATTGTTGCTTTGCGGCATTGCCCAGTCATTGGCAAACCCGGCCACCAACCAGGCCATCGCCCAAGGCGTACCCGCCTCCCGCAAAGCCGGGGTCGTTGGCCTAAAGCAATCGGGCGTCCAAGCTTCCGCATTGCTAGCCGGTGTGGCGCTTCCCCCCTTGGTATTGATGTGGGGATGGCGTGGTGCGTTGGCAACCTGGGTGCCGGTGGCATTGGTTATGGCCGCATGGGTAGCCCGCCGGGTGCCTGTCAGACCAAGGGCAGCGCAACGCCGTTCCTTGCACGTGTATGTACCCAATGCCTGGCTGTCGATGCTAATGGCCATTCAACTTTGTGCTGGTCTGGCACTGTCCTCTTTCATGACCTTTCTCGGGGTATATGCCAACCAGGCGGGTGTGTCAGCCAGCGCCATCGGAGCCATGGTCGGCTGTTTCGGCGTCATGGGGATTCTGTCCCGGGTGCTGCTGACTCCCATCGCTGACAGATTGAAGGATGAAACCGTTCTGCTCGGTACGCTGTTCGTACTCGCTGCCCTGACGTTGGCGGTTATGCGCCAGGCCAACGCACAACAGCACTGGCCGCTCTGGCTGGGTGTTATAGGAATGGGCTTGACCGTGGTCGCCAGCAACGCGATTGCGATGAGTATGCTACTGCGGGATGAGCGATTCGGCGGAGCAGCCACCTCGGCGGGCATGCTATCGGTTGGGTTCTTCGGCGGTTTCGCTATCGGTCCTCCTGCATTCGGGTGGCTCTTGGCCCACACACAGGACTTCGCAGCCGCCTGGTTGAGCTTGATCGGTGTTTTGATCGCAGGCGGTGTTCTTTGCTTGCTGTTGCTGTGCATGCGCCATAGGGAATGATCCGATGCAAGGAGTCGATCTCTATCAAACTGCTATCCATGCCATCTTCAAGCGAATGGATGAGATTGCAGCGCAATGCGGCGACCGTTTCCCTTTGTTCCGCCCCGACGTTGCCACACAGTGGAAGCTATCCCGGCGAGGCTCCTGGCTAGGTGGCTTCTGGGCCGGGCTATGGTGGCGGCGCGCCGCCTATACGCGCAGTGCCGACGATCATGCAGTAGCAAGAACCTGGTCAGCGCAACTCCAACCATTGTTGAGTGAACCATCGATCAATCGCAGTTTCGTTTTCTGGTATGGCGCAGCTATCGGTCATCAGGTGTTCGCTAAAGACCAAGCGGCCCAGCAGCTTGCGGGCCACGCAGCTCTTGCCATCTCCGCAAGCTTTGACCCCGTATGGGGTTGCTGGACGTCTGGCCCAGGCATGGGTGCCGGTGAACCCGGAACACGCACGCTCAATGTCGACGCGCTGGCTCCGACGCTGGCATTACTCCATTCCTATGGAGGCCCGAAAGGAAGGGTACAGGCGCACCAGCATCTACAGACCTGCCTTCGCTATCTCGCAACCGAGCACGGCGCCTGGCGGGAGAATGTCGTTCCGGATATTGATGACGATATGCGGCAGGAAGAGGCCGGAACCTGGCCGCGCGGGCAGGCCTGGGCAATGCTGGGCATGGCTGAAGCGGTACGGCTGTATGGAGATGTCTATCGACAATCGGCGTTGCAGGCTTGCGCCTATTGGACCGAACACTGGGGAAGCTCTCACGAGAGTGCGGAACCAACAAAGCCGCCAATCCCCCAGCAGGATCTATCTGCGCGAGTGATCTCTGCATTGGCCATGCTGAAGCTGTCGCAGTGCGCTCCGGACCAACATTGGCTGTGCCAGCAGGCACATACGCAAATTTCTTCAGTACTCGATGCCAGTAATGTTGCTGAAGCAGGACAATTTGTTGGTCATCTTTATCGCGTTGGTCCGGATGACGAGCAACTGGTTGAGTCAGCCTGCGCGACCTTCTTCTTGCTTGAAAACCTACTCAGCCTGCAAAGCTCTGTGCTCATCGCCTCAGAGTGACTCACACCCGGGAAAAGCACCTGCCCGTCTCGGCCGTCCGCTACGGCTGGCGCAAGGGCGTGGCCTTGACTACCTGACCGACCAGGCCGACGAGGCCATGTAACGAACGATTTCAATCGCCTGAACAGACAGAGGCACGATGTAGGGTGGAATGATCCAGAGGCTACGCTCGAGGTCGAATTGGTCCGGGATCACAAGCCGCAATTCGCCAGAACGTAAAAGCAACCGAGCAAAACCTTGCCCGAGCGAGCAAACCGCAGCGCCGGCAGCGGCGCCGAGTTGCTGGCCAATGGCAAGCTATGTGATGATTAGTATCGATTCTCATTTACCAAAAGACTCTGATGGCCGCGGGACACCACCCGGCGGCGTGGTGACTGTCTGTGAGCTCATCTGCCTATGCCACTCCCCCATCGCTGGAGACGCTGTACTGCGACCATCACGGCTGGCTGCAGGCATGGCTGCGCAGGCGCCTGGGGCACGCCAGCGATGCCGCGGACCTGGCCCACGACACCTTCCTGCGGCTGATCGGCGGGGCCAGCCAGCCACGCTTCGCCAGCATGGCCGAAGTGCGCGCCTACCTGCGAACCACCGCCAAGAACCTGTGCATCAACCTGTGGCGGCGCCAGGAAATCGAACGCGCCTGGCTCGACACCTTGGCGGCGCTGCCGGAAGAGCAGTGCCCCTCCGCCGAGCGGCAGGCCGCGGTTCTGCAAGCCCTGGAGGAAATCAGCTGCATGCTGCAGACGCTGTCCGCCAAGGCGGCACGGGCCTTTACCCTCGCCGTGGTGTGCGAGATGACCGACGACGAGGTCGGCGCGCAGCTGGGGGTTTCCGGGCGCATGGTGCGCAAGTATGTGGCCCAGGCCATGCTCGCGTGCCTGACGTTGCGCGCCGGCGAGACGGCTGCCGCGTTGCGCCAGGAGCCGCTCTACTGATGGCGAACCCCGGTCACGAAAGCCCCCTGCCCTCGCACGCCGTGCTGGAGCAGGCGGCCTACTGGTACGCCACCCTGCGTGACGGCCAGGCCAGCGCCCAGCAGCGCGCCCACTGGCAGGCATGGCTGGGCGCGGATCAGATGCACGAGCAGGCCTGGCGTTATGTCGAAGGCGTCAGCCGCAACTTCGAGCCGCTGCGCGGCCGGCCCGACACGCACCTGGCCGCCGATGCGCTGGGTATCGCCGCCGAACGCATGCATTCGCGCCGCCGGCTGCTGACCGCAATGGCAGCCGTCAGCACTGGCACCCTGTGCGGCTGGCTGGGCTGGCGGGAAGCGCTGTTGCCGCCCGCCCTGATGGCCTGGGGCGCGGATTACCGCACCGCCACCGGCGAGCAACATGAAATAACCCTGGCCGATGGCTCCCGCGCCTGGCTCAACACCGCCAGCGCCATCGACCTGGCGTTCAGTGCCCGGGCTCGCCGCGTCACGCTGGTGCGCGGCGAGGTGTTCATCGCCACCGCCAAGGGCGCGCGCCCCTTCTACGTCGAGACCGGGCATGGGCGCCTGCAAGCGCTGGGCACACGCTTCAACGTGCGCTGCGAGGGTGAGCGAACCTGGCTGGCCGTCTATGAAGGCGCTGTGGAAATACGCACTGCCAAGGGCGCCGTCCGCGTGCTGAAGGCCGGCCAGCAGGCGCATTTCAGCGCCGGGCACATCGGTGACAGCCAGACCGCCGACGCGGCCCGTGAAGCCTGGACCCAGGGCTCGCTGCTGGCCGACAACATCTCCCTGCGCGAGGTGGTGCAGGAGTTGCGCCGCTATCGCCACGGCCACCTCGGCGTTGCCGATGAGGTGGCCGACCTGCGGGTGTACGGCAACTTCCCCATCCAGGACTCCGAGCGCGTGCTGCGCATGCTGGCCTCAGCGTTGCCGATCCGTATCGAACAGCCCCTGCCCTGGTGGGCGAGCATCGAAGCCCGGCGCTGAGCCGGGCGGGCAAAAAAAAATCGGAAAAAGGGTTCCGGGTTTCGCCCGCTCGCTGGTTTACCCAGTGAGAAGACGTGAAACATCGCCGCATCGGTGCCTCGAGGGGCCGTATGGCATCGGCGGTTGAGGGTCTTCGCTATCAACCCTTGTCCCCAGAGGAATGCCGTCCATGTCCCTCCGCTGTCACCCGCGCGCTGCCCACCCGGGTGTTGTCGCACACGCTTTTGCCCTGCGCCCGCTGACCCTGGCGCTTCACCTGGCGCTATCGGGCAGCGCCGTGGGCCTGGCGGCCTGGTCGCCGGTCGCCATGGCCGGGGACGGCGTCGTGGCCAGCGCCGAGCGCAGCTACGACATTCCCGCCGGCCCGCTGGCCAGCGCGCTCACGCGTTTTTCCCGCGAGGCAGGCGTGTATCTGGTCGGTGCCGGCAGCGTGGCCGAGGGCGTGACCAGCCCGGGCCTGCAAGGCAGCTACACGGTGTCGGACGGCCTGGCCGCGCTGCTTTCCGGAACCGGCCTGGAAGCCGTTCGGCAGGCCGATGGCAGCTATGGACTGCAGAAGGCGCCAAGCGCGGAGCCCTATCGCCTCGCTCCCGTCATCGTCAACGCCCAGGCGGTAGCGGACGACCCCGCCGCCTCGGTGGTGACCCGGGAACTGTGGGTCGGCGGCAAGGTGGCGACCAACATCCAGAACACCCCGGCCTCGGTTTCCGTCGTGACCCAGAAGGAAATCGAGCAGCGCAGCGCCAGCACGACCGAGGAAATCCTGCAGTACACCCCGGGGACCATCACCGACTACTACGGCACCGATGACCGCAACGACTACTTCCTGATTCGCGGCTTCCAAGCCACCACCTACCGCGATGGCCTGACCCTGGGCTCGATGCGCGGTGTGCGCGAGGAGCCTTTCGCCTATGAGCGCGTCGAGGTGCTGCGCGGCGCCAACTCCACGCTGTTCGGCCCGGCCGACCCGGGCGGCTCGGTGAACTTCGTGACCAAGCAGCCGCGTTTCAACAGGTTCGGCCAGGTCTATGCGACCTACGGCTCGTTCAACCACATGGAGGCCGGCCTGGATACCGGCGATGCGAACGAAGAGAAGACCCTGGCCTACCGCTTCACCGGCAAGTTCCAGGACAGCGATCGCGAATACGACCACTCCCAGGACGACAACAACTTCCTCATGGGCGGCCTGACCTGGGCGCCGACGGCCTATACCTCCGCCACCCTGGTGGTGGACCACCTGCGCCAGGACAACACGCCCAACAGTGGCGGTTACCCGATGGATAGGGAGTATGACCGCGACAAGTTCTTCGGCGAGCCGAGCTACAACTTCCACGATGTCGAGCGCACCAACGTCAGCGCCAACTTCACCCATGATTTCGACAACGGTTTCACCCTGCGCAGCAACCTGCGCCACAGCGACCTGAGCGATGAATACGGCTATGCCTATATCAGCGACGCTGCCGGGCATACCGGAACCCTGGTCGACCGTGGCTACCTGGGTTCCGACAGCGACGCCAAGCAGTTCAACGGCAACCTGATGCTGCAGTACGACGCGCGCTTCGAGAACATCGACAGCAGCAGCATCGTCGGCGTGGAATATCTCGACTCCTCCGCCAAGAACGTCTCCGTCTACGGCTCCGCCGACCCGATAGACGTTGCCAACCCGGTATACCGCGGCGTTTCGCCGGCCATCGTCTACCAGGACAAGGACCAGGACAGCACCATCAAGTCGGTGTTCCTGCAGCAGAACCTGTCGTTCTTCGAGCGTTTCATCGTCACCGCCGGTATGCGCAACGACTCCATGGACGTTTCCGAAACCGACCACCTCTCCGGCATCAAGTCCTCGGACAATTTCTCGGAAAACTCTTTCCGCGGCGCGCTGACCTATATCGTCAACGACGAGGTTTCCACCTACGTCAGCATGGTGGAGTCGGTTTCCCCGCCCGAGGTCGGCGTCACTCCGGAGCGCGGCACCCAGTACGAAGTGGGTGTGAAGTATTCGCCGCAGGAGATGAACGCGCTGTTCTCCGCTGCCGTCTACCAGCTGACCCAGGACGATGTCGCCACCGCGGTCGTACAGCCGAACGGCGTCATCGACCAGCAGACCGTAGGCTCGCAGCGCGTGCGAGGCCTGGACCTGGAGGTCAAGGCCGAGCTGACGGATAACCTGAGCCTGGTCGGCGGCTACTCCTACATGGACACCGAGGTGCTTCGCGGTGCGCTGCAGGTATGGAGCGGGACGGGTTACGAGGTCGTGTCGATCAAGGGCAACCAGCTCGTCTCCGCACCCAGGCACTCGGCTTCGCTCTGGAGCTATTACAGCGTGCCGGGAACGGACGTCAGCGTCGGCCTGGGCGCCCGTTATACGGGGGCCTACTATTTCGGCGACTTCAACGACACCGGCAAGAGCGACGCCACCACGCTGTTCGATGCCGCGTTCAACTACCAGCTCCTCAAGGACACCGACCTGGCCATCAACGTCAGCAACCTGTTCGACGAGCAGCACGTGGTCGGTCGCGGTAGCGCGGACTACTACAACCCGGGCCGCGAGATCACGGCCAAGGTGAGCTACAACTGGTGAGGCGCGGGACGCGCGAGCCGATCGATTCCGCCCGGGTCGCGCGTCCGGCGGCGGCTTGCGCATGGGCGAGGCCGCCAATTGAAAAGACCGCCCAGGGCAACCCGGCGGTCTTTTCTGTCCGGGGCTCGGCGGAAGGGAGGGCTGGGCGGGATGATTTCCAGTAGTTTTCGCTGGAACGAAAAAAGGGCCTTTCGGCCCTTTTTTCAGTGACTTGCAAATGCCAGTGGACATTGGCGGCGATGACTTCGATGAGCACTTTTCCCCGCAGACCAATGTCTATCGCTGCACCTCGCCTCAGATCATCGGCTTGTCGTCGATTCGGTCCCGCGCGGCGCTTGCGGCCAGGGCGTCGAAGGTTTCCGCGCTCAGCGCCTCCTCGCCCTGCTCGTCGAGCAGCCGGCGGAACACCAGGTGCTCCGGGAAGCTGCGGCCGATCAGCGTCAGCAGGCGCACGCCACGCTCGGTCAGCTCGAAGTTGTTGCCGGTGCCGCCATGGTCTCGCGGCCGGTCCTGGA
>Ga0180221_1000615_pt1 | contig 28984 bp, 23 predicted proteins | sample eDN5th37CKraftMG_FD_151339 | JGI IMG/M metagenome (GOLD analysis project Ga0180221, IMG submission 151339) | Enriched Miracle-Growth compost microbial communities from Emeryville, California, USA - eDNA 5th pass 37_C Kraft MG (version 2) (version 2) ...
GCCGGCGCCTCCCCCCGTCGAAAACTGCGCCTGGCTCGGCGAAATCGATCACGGCCCCGACGAAGGCCGACCGGAAGATGCGGTGATCGCGCGGATCGGGGCAGGATGTCTGGAAGCATGGGACAGGAACGCCGCGCCCCCACCCGGCTGGATCGTCGATGCCCGGGCCCGGATCGCGGGCTGGCAGGCATTATTTGCGTCGCCGTCGCCCGAGACAGGCGAGACATTGCTCGTCACCAGCAACGGCGCGGCGCGCTTCGCCTTTCTGGCGGACGCAGGATTGAGATCGGCAGCATCGCGCCTGTCCTCGCTCAAACTGCGCACCGGCGCCTGGGGGACCATCATCGTCGAGGAATCCTCCGTACGACTCGAAGCCTGGGATCAACGCCCCTGATGCATTCCGCCTTGCGCACGTCCAACGTCTGGCGGAAAGAGCGGGCATGAGCCCGGTGCGCCCCAATTTCCGCCCTGCCGGCATCCGCAAATCCGTTGATGCCCCGCTGTCCGGCGGCTGATCGAGCCAATGACTGCCGCTGCCCCCCTCCTGCGTTCCCCGCCCTTTCCACGCGTGCCTCGCGACGTCGCTACGGTCAGCGCGCCTGTGGAACATCCCTCGGGCGTCCGAGCCGAGCGGGATCGGGAGCATATCTTCACCCTGATCCGTGAAGCGCGTGTCGGCGGCACCTTCTGGGCCGTGCCGCCGCCCGTCAGGGATGCAACGGCGATCCTCGCCGCCCGGTCATGGGCAGACGCACTCGCCATGTACGACACGCTGACAGCCGCCCAGAAACGCAGACCACTCGTCCTTCTCCCGTGCGGCGCGAGGCCGACAGGCAAAAACGCGCGCCTCCTTCGACAGAGCGTCCCTTGCGCGACAGGCGAAGTCGACCCTTGGCCGCTGCTCGAAGCAGGTGCCACCATTTTCGCGCATGGCGATAATGAATTGGCAGCACTGGCCGGAATCGCGGGATGCGAATTGAAGCTAGCGTCTCAAGGGACGTTTGGCCTGCCCGACGAATCTTCGGAACGCCATGCCGCGCGCATTCTCCAGAAGCTTCTGGACGAATGCACTTACCGAAATCCTTTCGAGGGCGGCGAGACGTCCCTGGAGGCAACGGTCGAACGGCTGTCCCTCTGGCGCGGGATCATCGAGGCCAATCACGGCATCGCATCCGCAGCCGGAATTGCGTGGTGGAAGCAAGCCGAGATCAAAACGTTCCTCTGGGCTCCCCGCCCCTTACGCTTTCCCCGCTCCGAGGAGCGAGCGATCGGGATTGCGAGAAAGCGGAGCGGAGCGGTCGCGATATGGCCATCCCGGGTCTCGCCCGAAATGGCGGAAAAAGCCGAAGCGATGGACGTACCGCTGGTCCGCATCGAGGATGGCTTCATCCGCTCCGTGGGATTGGGCAGCAATCTCTTCCCGCCCTTTTCGATCGCGTTGGATCGGCGTGGCATTCATTATGATCCAAGCCGCCCGAGCGATCTGGAACATTTGCTGGCAACATCAACGTTCCCACCACAATTGCTAGAGCGGGCCGAAAACCTACGTACATTCATCATCCGGGCAGGTGTCAGCAAATATGGCGCCAGTCGTCATCATAATTTCCCCGCCCGGCAGCCTGACAGAAGGCTGATCCTCGTTCCCGGTCAGGTCGAAGACGACATGTCGGTCCTGAACGGCGGCGGCGGACTCACCAGCAATCATGAATTGCTGCGCCGCGCCCGGGCCATGGAGCCCGACGCCGAGATATGGTTTCGCCCTCATCCCGACGTCGATGCCGGCCATCGCAAGGGCGCGGTTCGGGATGAGGATGCGCTCGCGCTAGCTGATCATGTCGTCCGCGGAGGCGGCATGGCCCAGTTGCTGGATATCGTCGATGGCGTTCATGTGCTCACGTCCTTGACGGGTTTCGAGGCGCTGCTCCGCTCACGACCGGTCACTTGCCATGGTACACCATTTTACAGTGGCTGGGGGCTGACGCGAGATATCCTGCCCGCGCCGAAGCGCAGAGAGCGCGCACTTTCTCTGCTGGAACTGATTGCAGGCGTCTTGATCCTCTACCCCCGGTACCTCGATCCGGTAACCGGCCTCCCATGCCCCGCCGAAATCCTGATCAGGCGTATTGCCGAACAGCAACATCCACGATCGACATGGTTGACGCGGCTCCGTTCACTTCAGGGCAGAATCATGGGCGTGAAACCTTGATACGTCGGGAGCGCGCTTCGCCATCAGGGTCACGCCACAGGACGCAGGCGCCTTTATTGCGCGCGCATACCGAGTATTGCGGCGCGTTCTGAAGATGCAAAGAATCCGCTGGTTCGGCAGAAGATATTGAATGATCCGTCGCGCAAGGCCGCCAAAGCCGCACGCGCGTGCTCATCGCGCGGATTAAGGGAAAGGCAATGCTCAAACGCGTCCCTCGCATCGCTCTCTCTGCTGAGAACGGCGAGCATATCGCCGAGGATGCTCCACTCGATAAAATCGCCGGGTTTCCAATCCGTCAGGAGTTTTTGCGCACGGCACGCCAACTCCTCAAGCCCCATAGCCAAGCCGTCGTCGCGGATACGCCAAAGGAACGCGGCCTCCCGCTGGAATTCCGCTTGCCTTTCCGCACGAACGTACATCTGCTCCACGGCACTCGCCAGGCCGAGTTGCGCTGCTACGCCGACAAGGTCGCACGCCAGCGTCCAGGGCAGCTGGCCGGATAACAACAATGTCCAGCGGGCGATATCTTCGGTCGAAGCTGCGGGCGCGGCCAACCGGACCAGTGCCGGAATGTCGCGGGCATCCCGGACAACGTGCCGCACATTCGTGAAATAAGGCCCCAGCGCGTGTGGGGAGAGACAGGAAGCAGCGTCGAGCAGTCCGGCCGATCCAAAGAGCCCTGAACCAAGTTCCCTTACTAACAACTCGAACCGCTTGAGTCGATTGAACGCTACCATTCGGACGAGAATGTCCGCGGACTTGCCGACGTGCAGGCTCAAATCGAAAAATGGCCAGGATTGAGCTTCGGGCGCCAGATCCGACAAACATGCGGCGACCGATGCTCCGGGACCTGCATCGATCAACTCCTGGAGTCGAGCGGTGACGCGGCGGCAGAACGCAAGCAGAGCTTCTATCGCCGGTTCGGTAGCCCATGACCTCGGAATGGAATCACGGTCTATCGGCAAAGGGGGATCCGCCGGTATAGCGATCAGGGCGCGGAGTTCATCCACGGCGGCATCAACCATGAATGGCTGTGGCAGTACCGGTGGCGGCCGTTGCACTGCCCACAAGCCGGTCCGCCGTCCCATCTCGGCTCGCCACGCGAGACCTGGGGCGGAGGTACCCATCTCCATCGCCGAAATGCTGAGCAGAAGGCAGGCCGCTTCCCTGTCACCCGTCGTAAGCGCGGTCTCGGCCAAGTCGATATGATCTTGTATCGTCGCCTTCGCAGGACAAAAAAGCAGCGCTGTTCGGCGCAGGTAAACTTCTGCCAAATCCGTGCGGACGGCCGTATCAGGCGCGGGCACGTCCACAGGAGAAGCGCCGCTCGCTTGAAGGCGATCCTTAGTCACGTCAATTGCCAACCCGGCTTGAAGCCTGCGTCGCAGCAACAAAATCCAGTTCCGTCTTACCGTCCCCTTCCAGCAGGGTTTGAACCGCCCCATACACCTCGTCGACCGTAATGTTGCGCATGCAAGCGAAATCCTTGGCACATTCTTCGGGATCGTGGTGGATGACGCAGCCCGCGCAGGGCACCTTGCGGCTGATGATCAAGCCGCCGTTCTCCTGACCCCATTCATTCCAGCCGTTGCGAGACATGTGGATACTGACGACCTTTGCACCTCGTAACGACGCAAGATGCTTGGGACCGGAATCATTGCCGATGAATATCAGGCAGTTTGCCAGGAGGGCGTCGAATTCATCGAAGGAAAGGCGTTGGTCGATCAGGCGAAACTTGTCGGATCCGAGCAGCCCCGTGGGCAACAGATCGCGCGTGTCGGGACTGTCCGTCAGCATCACGACCTTCAGGCCATCGCGCTTGATCAATCGGGCGGCGAGATCGAGATAACCCGCCCAGCGGCTGAACCGGAGTCGGGCCCCGTCGTGCAGCACCGCATAGCGGTCACCCACGGAAATACCATGAGCCGCAAGTGCCTCGGCGGAAGAAGCTGCGCGCGGCACGACATTCGACTCACTACGCATCATCGCCGCAAGCCACTCCACCATGGCAAGTTGTTTGTTGGTGTGCGGCATCACCTCCATGTTCGTCCAACGATCACGGGTCGCACCCTCGACCGTCATACGAAGCGCTGGCATGTCGGGAGCGCCGAACCCGTGCAAAAATGGAGCACCGCTGAGCATCAGCAGTTGTCGTGACCATGTATTTTCCGAAAGGTCTATGGCGATATCGAACTTGTAGCGCGCCAGCGTGTCGGCAAGCTCCCGCTGCCGCTCCAGGGAAAGGATACGCCTGCGCGATATGTTGTCTTCCGGGAAATCGATCGCGATCGTCTCATCGAACAAATTGAGGCTGCGCGCCAGATCTACATTGGCATTGCTCACCAGGCCGACGAAGCGTGCATCGGGAAACATCTCACGCAGTCGACGAACCGCGGGAACCGACACAACCATGTCACCAAGCTGGTCGACGCGCTGCACGAGGATCGCCTTGGGAGGTCTCGCGAACAGATATCGGCGCCCGGGCCGTACCATCGAGGGACGCTCGTTGATCTGCGTCTCGATCGCGCGTGTATCGTTGCCGTCCAGGTTGAGAATGCCATCCGATCCCGGATAATCTGCCTCGGCAAGCGCGGTCTCCACCACCACTTGCACATGCCTCTCCCGGGTTCGCCCACGCGCATTGAAGATGCGAAACTCCAGCTCGTAGCGCCCCGCCGGAATATTCGTGAAGTCGATCCAGACGTTGAACGGGTATTTCCGCAGCTCATGGCGATGACGCTCGTGGGCCAACGGAAAACCGGCGTCGATCGCGCCGCGATAAAGCTCGCGCCCATTCAGGAGGACCTGTATCTCGGTCATTGGCAGGGCGGATATGCAGAACCCGCGAAGAGCCTCGACACCCCGAAGAACCGGCAATACGCCCCAATGGGTGCGCTCCGGCCGTCCGACCCGGCGGATTTCGAAATCCTCGCCATGACTGGTCAACCTTTCATGCTCCGGGCGAGGCATGAGATCAGGCAACAAAGCCGGTCGCACTGCCGCTTCGCCAAGCTGGCGGACCGCGATGTCGAGATACTGGTCCAGATCGTCTGCCGCGCCGGGCATGCTCTCGTAACGGCGCTTCTGATCCTTGCGCAGGTTGGCCAGTTCCGCTTTTGCTTCGGCCCAGCCTGGCTTGAGTTCGATCGCCCTGCAATAGGCGGCCTCCGCTTCCGACGGTCGCCCGGAAAGCTTGTAGAGATGGCCGAATTGCATCGCGAGATCGGCGTCTCCGGGCTTGATCGCATCCGCTATCCGGTAATGCTCCTCGGCGGCGGCAAAATCGCCGCTTTCCTTGAGCATATGTCCGCATTGCACGTGGATGCCGCGATGGCCGGGTGCGAAACGCAACGCCTCCTCATACAGGATAGCAGCCTCGCGATAGGCGTGTGCGTCGCGCAGCGTGTCGGCGCGACGGACTATCGAGCGAGCGACCTGGCGCGTCGACGTAGGTCGCCCGATCCACCGCAGGGCGCTTCTGATCGTCATGTCAGCTTCATCGCCTCGAACACCTCTGCGACGGAGATGTCGCGTATGCAGGCGAACTCTTTCCCGCAATCCGCCCCGTCGTGAAAGACATTGCATCCCGCGCACGGGACACGACGGCTGATGATGGTGCCAATATCTTCCTGACCCCATTCAGTCCAGTTGATCCGGGCGGTGAACAGCGTAACGACCGGTGTGCCGCGCAATGCGGCCAGGTGCTTCGGGCCGGAATCGTTCCCCACCAGCATGTCGGCAAAGGAAACGAACGCGTCAAAATCGTCGAACTCGAGCCGTTCGTCGAGCAATCTCAATCGCGAGTTCCCGGCCAGCACAGGTGACAGGGAGAGGCGAACCGAAGGATCGTCCGTCATCAGAACCACCGAGAGATCGGTGCGCTCCAGGATCATCTCCGCAAGCGGGAGATATCTTGGCCATCGCGAGAACTCCACCCGCGCGCCCATATGAAGCAATATATATCTGTCGTGCCTCTCGATTCCGAAGCGGACAAGCCGATCTCGCTGAAGATCCTCGCGGCGCATAACCGCGAAACGATCGCCCAGCATCGCGCCGAGCGACTCCACGAGCCCAAGCGTGAGAGCCGAATGCGCGACACATTCAAGCCGGTTTACGGGATCACGCGTGTTGAGATCGAATGATGCGTTCAGCCAGGGCCATCGGCCGCCGTTGCCGACACCCATCAGGAAGGGCGCACCCGACAACAATAGCAGTTCACGAGAGACGCCCGACTTGTCCAGATCGATGGCGATATCGAACGCGTAGGACGCGAGCTTCTGCCGGAGCTTCTCCTGATCGACGAGTGACATGAGCCGCCTGCGTTCCAGCTTGTCATCCGGGAAGTCGATGACGATGATCTCGTCGAAGAGACCGAGTGTTTTTGCCAGATCGCCGTTCGCAGCGGTGGTAAGGCCGACCAGACGGGCGCCAGGCATAAGCTCGCGCAAACGGCGGATCGCGGCGATAGAGGCCACGAGGTCGCCCAGTTGATCGGTGCGCATCACCAGTACCGATCTGGGCGGATTTGCGAACAGGTTGCGCCGGGCGGGCCGAACCATGCTCGGACGCGCGCGGATGCGCGCCTCCAGCTTGCGCGGATCGGCTTCGACTATTTCAACCAGCGCGTCCGAATCCGGATGATCCGCTTCAGCCAGCGGCTCCTCGATCACCACCTGATCGTGGAAGGACCGCTCCTCACCCTCGACATCGATGCAACGCACTTCAAGGCCATGCCTGCCACGCACAAATCGAGAGAAATCATACCATATGTTGAACACATATTTGCGCACCCGCTCGGGATCGCTTTCGTAAGGCAATGGATATCCGGCGGCGACGGGAGCCTTATAGATCGTGAAGCCATTGAGGAGGACGCGAACCTCAATGATAGGATGCTCGGCGATGCAATAGCCACGGATCGCCTCGACACCGCGAAGCGTGCGGGCATGGCCCCAATAACCCGGCTCATGCCGGCCGAACTGGCTGATAACCAGCTCTTCCCGATGATGATGGAAGAGATCCTGGACAGGCCGGCGCGCCAAGGCGGGGACGAGGCGAGCAATCTGCGCGGCGTTCAAGCCCGTGTCGACCGACTCGGCGTTCTCCTCGCGGGCGGCTGCAGTGTGGTTTTTAGATTGACCGATGCAGGCGGTATCGTCATTTCCTGCGCCCCGCCAGCCCGCTTCCCGCATCTCCGCGAGCCAACGCGCCGGCTCCGCCCAATTGGGCTTCAGCGCCAGTGCCGCCCGATAGGATTGCTCGGCTTCAAGCAACCTGCCCGACAGCTTGTAGAAATGCCCACGCTGCAATGCGAGATCGTGATCGCGAGGCGCAAGCCGAAGGGCCTCGTCATAGTGGTGCTCCGCAGCGGCGAGATTCCCGGACTCCTTAAGCATGTGGCCGCGCTGGATATGGAGGTCCGCCCGATGGGGAGCGAGTTCGATTGCCTCGCCGTAAAGCGTCGCCGCGTCGTTGAAACGCGCAGCATTCCGGGCAACGTCTGCACGTCGCACGATATGGCGGAGAACCTGCTTAGCGGTTCGACCGTCAACTTGGCCGCCGCGCTTAAAGATGGTCAACGGCACCGAGGCATCGAAGCTGTATCGAGGTGAGCACGCACTGATATCGGTTACCGATCCGCGCCTCTCACTGTCAAGAGCCGCGAGCGGGCGGGCGGGTAGCGGGCTCGGAATGGGCCTATCAAGGCTTGCCAATTGCGGCGCGCGTTGCCAATTCGACGCTGATACACTGGAAAGTCCGTAACGGAAATGCCGATGCCCGATATGTTTTGATTCAGCTCCATGCAAATATCGTTAGCTTGGCCTAACCTCTCTTATTGCTTTTCTTTTGGCGCCCCCTAACGGCGCTACCTATCGACGAAGGCTATCATGGCGACCAGTGTAACCGCGGAGGATCTGAAAAAGCTCCGCCTGATGCTCTCTCTGCTCAACGAACAAGCTCAGCCGAACGCCAATGCGCTGATCGAGATCGTGCGCGACGTGCCGCTCCTTAGCCTCAACATCAAGACGCTCGGATATGACCTTGCCCGTCGTCTGGCGCAGGCCCTGCCGCCCGCCACAGACACTGCCCCGCGGCATGTGGGCCTGACCTGCAAGGCATCGATCCAAGCCGATATAGAGAGTGACTGGGCGGCGCACTGGTGCGCACAGCTGCAAATTCCGGTCGTATTCCATCGCAAGGTGTGGGAACTCGCCTATGTTCTTCAGGCGATTTTCGAGAATGGTCACATGCGCCCAGGCGCCCGTGGACTGGGCTTCGGCTGTGGAGTCGAACCGATCCCGAGCTATCTCGCTTCATGTGGTGTCTCGGTGACGATGACCGATCTGGCACTCGAGCAGGCGACCGCAGCGGGATGGTCCTCAACCAATCAGCATGCCACCGGCCTCAACGCCGCCTTCCGGCCCCACCTCGTCGAGCGCGAGGCATTCGACGAGTTGGTGAGCTTGCGTTATGTCGACATGAACGCCATCCCTGGCGACCTCATTGATTATGATTTCTGTTGGTCCGTCTGCGCGCTTGAACATCTCGGCACGCTGCGTCGGGGTCTCGCGTTCGTCGAAAACTCGCTTCGCACGCTAAAGCCGGGCGGACTTTCCGTGCATACTACCGAGCTCAACATCAACGCCGACGGGCCGACGATCGATAACTGGCCGACCGTGCTGTTCCAAAAGCGACATTTCGAGGAACTTGCCACCGCATTGCGAGCCAGCGGGCACTATGTCGCCGAACTCGATTTTTTCCTCGGCGATCAGCCGATGGACCGTTTCGTGGACCTGCCTCCTTACCATCATGATTTGCCAAGGGAACTCGCTGAATGGATTGGCGATCCACTGCACCTGAAGGTCGGCACGGACGGATTTCCCTGTACCTGCTTCGGGCTGGTAATCCGGAAAGCGGCATGACCTCCCGCCACATCGACGCACGAGCGCCGCAGGTGGCGCACGGATGAAGCCGCTTGCCAAGATCGGCAAGCTCGTCCGTCTGCGGTTCGGGCTTCCTTACGTTCGCCGCGCTGATCGCGCCCGCGATCGATCCGAATGGATCGAGGCTGTGGTCGATTATCATCGTGGTCTCGCCTGGATGCCGTGGCGCGACGACCTGAAGGTGCAGATCGGAAACTGCCTCAAGGAGTATGGCGATTATCGTGGGGCGATACGCGCCTACCGGACGGTGACTGCCGGGCGTAGCGGCCTGGAGGCGCAAAAGCAGATCAGCGACGTAAACAGGCGAGCTGGATCCGTTATCCTGCCGTTCGATATCAGGGAAATGTCCGAAGGGACTTCCAATTCCGCCTCGGATATTCCTCTGCCGCCGTTGTCCGCGCGACTTCTGCCAAACCGGATCAAGCTGGAGCGGTCGGAACCACGACGCTGGCTTGGGTCGCTTGGCGAGACGGATGCGCTTGCGACACGGCTGCGTGTCAACGGCTATGCAACTATCAAGCTCGATCAGGTCGGCAGCCTGTCCTTGGAACGCGAAGGTGTCCGTGAGCCCGTGCTAGCCGGCGTTGTCGCCATTCGGGGCAGGGTCCTGTCGCTTACGCGGCTCGATAAGGTTGAGATCGTGCTGGGCGAAGGCAACGACGCGCGGGCGATCGCCACTGTCGCCATGAGCCCCGTGGAAATCGCTGGCCCCTTGAAGCTTCAAGTCTTTAATGCGTGGATCGACAGCGCGGACATACCGATCGGGCGGCACTGGCTTAGCGTACGTGCGGAACGAAAGATCGCGCCGGCTGGCCTTTTTGTAAACGTTGCGCAGGAGATGGAGGGGGGGGAAGACCTGCTTGGCTCCAACGCCTATGTGCCGTCTGTCGCCAATACCGGTCGATCCATCGATACCGCGATCATGGAGGCGCCAGCGGAAGTGCGGTCTGCTTCGCGATCCATGTTCGATCGGCCGGTCCGCTCAATCCTGGCCATTCGCGCGGACCAGCTTGGCGACGTCTCGGCCTCGCTGGCCGCGCTCGCGCGGTTGCGGGAGCTTTTTCCGGATGCACGCCTCACCGTCCTGGTGCAGCCCACCGTCAAGGCTATCGTCGAAGCGAGTTGCCTCGCGGATGAGGTCATGACCGTCCAGCTCGATTACGATCCAAAATCAGAGCGACGATTCCTGTCGCCGGCCGAAGAAGCGCGCTTGCGAGCCAGATTTCAGGATGAGAGCTTTGATCTCGGGATTGATCTCTGCCCGGGAGATGAGACCCGCCCCTTACTGCTGCTTTCAGAAGCGCTCTATCTCGTCGGCTTCAACGCAGATCGCTTCACCTTCCTGGATTTTGGGATCAGCGTCCGATCCCGCGACAAGGTAAATCAGCTAGAACGGCTTTCTCATGCCGCGACGGTCATGATGTTGGTCGAGGCACTGGGCGTGGCGATTACGCCCGCGCGGTGCAAGGTGGCGCGCGGGCGCACGTCCGATCCGACGTTGGCGGGGTTGAATATCGTTCCTGGCGGCTATGTCGTACTTCACGCAGGCGCACGCCACGCGATCAATCGCTGGCCGCTGGCCAAATTTGTTGAACTCGCCTTTCACATTGTGGCGGAATCCACCGTGTCAGTAGTGCTATTCGCGGACGATTTGACCGAAATACCGCCTGAATATGAATCCGGGTCGGATCGGGTGAAGCTGCTCGGGGCGCTCGCCCCCGATAGCTTCGATGCGCTCCTATCAGGCGCTCGGCTCATGATCGGAAACGATTCCGGTCCCAAACATCTTGCGGCAAGTCGTGGTGTGCCCACGGTGAGCGTTCATGTGGGTCGGCTCAATTGGAACGAATGGGGCCAGGATGGCGTGGGTGTGATCCTTTCCAAGCGGGTGCCTTGCACCGGCTGCGGATTGAACGACATCCAGATATGTGGTCGTGACGCCATATGCATTCGCTCCATTCGTGTAGAGGAGGTGATGGCAGCAGTCCGACCATATCTATAGGAAACCTCTCAGTTGCCGGAAATCACGCGCGCGGCGACAAAGGGCGAGAAGAGCTGATTGATGATCGACACGAACTTCGCTGCCCGGTTAATACTCGCATTGCTGATATAAACGACGTCCTTGTCACGCATCGCAAAACGCTGGGACAGGAAATAGCTCGCCGGTTGCATCATATCGAGTTGATAGATCACCGGTTGGGGCGGAGCCCCGTCCAACGGAGGCTCGTAGCGGAAAACGAAGACCGCACGCGGATCGGCGGCAGCGTCGTTCGGCCCGCCGGCCCGTGCAATCGCCTCGGTAAGGGTCAGGTTGGTCTGGTCAAACGGCATCTGTGATACTTTGTTGGTGGCGCCCAGCACAACGAAGGTCTGTGGCTCGCGGATGAGTTCGATGCGATCCCCCGCAACCAGCACCAGATCGTCAGGCGCACCCGATTTCACACGATCGAGCCGTTCCTCAACACGCCGGTCACCGCGTGTAAAACGCACGACCATGTCCTGCGTCTGGGTGACCGCGCCTCCCGCGATCGCAATCGCATCGAGCAGCCGCTCGCCGCGAGGGCTGAGTTCAATTCGGCCCGGACGGCGTACATCGCCCGAAACGAACACGGTCTGGTTCAGGTTGCTCCGCACCGTCACCAGCGCCTGCGGGCTTTGCGACTTGCCATGGTAGGCGCGCTCAATCATCAACTGGATTTCACGGGGGGTGTGCCCCCCCACATCGAGATCGCCCGCATAGGGAAGCCTGATGCGGCCTTCACGATCTACAACCACGGTCGAAAAGGTCTCGCCCTTCGCAGAGGGGTCGAACCCGTCGGTGATTCCGCGCTGGGCACCGAACAGACCGACGCCTACCTCGTAAATGCTGATCGACAGCACGTCGCCAGGACCGACAACGTCATTGCTCCCGGCTTCAGCCAGTGATGCCAGCGTCGGCACCCGGGAGTCGGCTGCAAGCTCCTCAGCCACCAGCTTCTCGAGCACCGTGGTGTTGAGATCGACGAGGCGCATGCCAATCTTGTTGGTCGCAGCTACCGTTCCCCGCCGGACGTTGCCTCCGGTCGGTCCGCTGGACGGCAGGCCCGCACAACCGGCAAGCGCAAGGCTGCACACCCCACAGACGAGACCAAGCCTGCGGAAACGGACAGTAGACATAGAATATAATACCTTTCGTGATGGGAGAAGGGCCATCGGCCGCGCCCGACGTGGGTCGCCCCTTGCGCTCGCATGGATGCGGCTAGGCGGCCCGGAGCTGCAGCCGGTGATGAACCTCGTTCGCCTCATCAATCGTGTCGAAGAATACCAAGCTGCCCCCGTACACGACGGCACCACGCTTGCAATATTGGCGCAGGGTTCCCGGATCGTGGGAGACCATGATCAGAGTCGCGTTGTCTCGACGATGGAGGAGCGCTTCTTCGCAGCGCACGCGGAAACGCTCATCGCCAGCGCCGGTGACTTCGTCGACCAGGTAACATTGAAAATGGATCGCCAGCGAGATACCGAACGCCAGGCGGGCGTTCATGCCGGCCGAATAGGTCATCACGGGCTGATGGAGATAAGGCCCAAGCTGAGCAAAATCTTCGACAAAATCAATTACATCCTGTTCGGATTGCTTATAGATTCGCGCGATGAAGCGAGCATTGTCGGCACCTGTGAGGCTGTGCTGAAAACAGCTTCCGTAGCCGATCGGCCAGGACGTGGTCATCGACCGCGTAATCGTGCCCGAGGTCGGATGTTCCACGCCCGCGAGCAGGCGCATGAGCGTGGATTTCCCAGCGCCGTTCGCGCCGCAGATACCGATGCTTTCGCCCTGGGCTATGGTGAAGTTGAGATTTTGAAAGACGTGCTTGTGAAATTTCCGGATATGGTACGTCTTGGAAACGTTCTCAAAGCGGATCATCAGGCTTATCCATCGCTCCGGCAATTGACACGGCCGGACCACCTTCCGCCGTGTTCCGCTTGCGGCAAAGGCATTACCCCATGAAGCCACGACTGCGCAATCATCCTGTCGGGATGGACGAGAGAATGCTGAGCGCAGGGGGCACCGGGGTTGCCACCTATGCGCGCTCGGTACGCGCGGCGCAGATGGAGGTGGCCGAGGGGCCGCTGCTCGTCAGCGGGAGAGATGTCGACGGCGATGACACGGGCATCCGCCTGCCACGGCTCGCGCGGGCGCTTCGGCCCGGTGTTCGCCGCGCCCAACGGGCTGCCGAACGAATCGTGTCACCGGACATATTTCGGGTTGCTCAAGTTTATTTCAACCTTCATCGGGACCTGCTCACCGTGCGGGTGCCCGGTCCCCCCGGCCTCGTGCACTGGATTTATCCCGTGCCAATCCGCCTCGAAGGATGGGCCAATATCTACACTGTCCACGACGCGATCCCACTGGCGTTCCCCGCACTTTCGCCGATCAATGCCGGCCGTCACCGCCTGTTGCTTGGTGCTGTCGCCCGTCACGCGGCGCGCATAATCACCGTCTCGGAAGCGGCACGTGACGAGATTCTGGAGCATGCGAGGTTCGATCCATCACTCGTCGTCAACTTGTCGCAGCCCGTAGACGTGTCGGCGCGCGACCCGGAAGCCGCGGTGGACGGACTACCGCCACGAGGTTATCTGCTGGCCTGCGGCTCCGTTGAGCCTCGCAAGAACATCTTGCGGGTGCTTGCGGCATATCAGATCGCTTCCTCACGCCTGCCTCTTGTTGTCGCCGGTCCGCCGGGTTGGATGTCCGAAAATATCGAGCGGGTCATTGCCGAGACACCAGGCGTGGTTCGCATCCCGCAAGCATCCCGCGACGAGGTGCTGAACCTGATCGCGGATGCCCGTGCGTTGATAATGCCCTCGCTCGCCGAGGGCTTTGGCCTGCCTGTGGCCGAGGCGATGGCTCTTGGCACGCCGGTATTGACCTCGTCGCGCGGAGCGCTCGCTGAAACAGCCGGCGACGCGGCCTTGCTGGTCGATCCGACCAGCGAGACCGCGATCGCGACGGCGATCGACCACCTGACCTATGATGACATGTCGTGCGAGGCGCTGAGGCGCGCCGGCCTCATGCGAGCTGCTACGCGCTTTGGGTTTCATGACTTCGCCTCCCGGCTCGCGATGCTTTATGAGGAGGTGCTACGCTCCGCTTTCAGGGTCGATTGCACATAGTGCGCCGACTGGCTTGCGAATCCGGTGGCGCATCGGCAGAGAGATCGGTGAATCAAATGGAGATGGTGTCCGTGGTCACCGACCAAGCGGATTACGAGACGGTTCGAGGGCCTCGTATCCTGGATCCGTTTGGCTGGCATGTTGGCGTCGCAAGTCGCATTCCGGGCCTCGGCGGCGAAAATCCTGCGCACGACCCGACCTATGTTTTCCACACGCCTTACGTCAAGGTGGCGCGGGGGCCTGTCGCGTTTGATGTCGAATTTCAGAATCTTTCTGCCCGGAAGGGCACACTCGTATTGCGCATCCACGTGCTGCCCGACGAGCCCGGTGCGGTGGCACGCATGGTGGACAGCGAACGCATCCAGCTGAACAGGCTGGCTCACCATGGTGGTAGAATTGGCTTGCCTTTCCAAGGGCTAGGTGGCGTCACTTATGCGTTGATGGGATTGATACCGGATAATACCGACGTTCGTGCGGACGGCCTGATCGTTCGCGTCGACCGGCCCGAGGACGGATCGGAGGATCAGAGGACCGGCTATGGCGATGGCCGCAACACCGTTTTCGGTAGTGATGCGATAGCACCGACGGCGCACATGTTGTCGACCGACGAGCCTTCGCTGGCGATGCCGGTCTCGCAACCGTTCACGCAGCAGCAGCAGGCAGAGGACATCTATAGCCGATGGCTCGAACAGCTAGGCGAGGATTTCGAACCGGGCTGTGGCCAGTGGGAACGTATATTCGTGCTTCAGGCGCTGGAGCAATATGGCCTGCTCCAACCAGGCGCAAGAGGCCTGGGCCTGACCGGACATCAGGACATGCTCTCCCGAAAACTGGCGGCGTCGGGCACGTTGGTAACTACGGTCTGTCCCCAGAACCTCGAGGAGGGCAATGGCGGTCTGGCGAACCTTCCGATCGACCTCGTCGATTTCGACTTCCTCTGGTCACATCGCATCTTCAACGAGCGGCAATCGACCGGCGAGGCCATAAATCTGATCGACAATCTGATGGGTCGCTTGCGTCCGGGCGGACTCGCAATACACATCCTGACGGCAGGGACGGGAATGTCGCCCGTGGGCGACAGGCACTCGGGCGCGCTGGTGTTCGAACGTGATGATGTCGAGCGCCTCGCCTTGATCATGATCTCCCGGGGTCATGAAGTCGCGCGTATCCGGCTTGGCGCAATACCGACGAAGGAAGGCGTTACATCGTTTGCATTCATAATGCGCCGAGCTCGCACGACGCTATAAACATAGCCCGCCCCATTCAGCGCCCGATCCCTGATGACTGCCGCTCGACGGCAATCCGGCAACATCGCAACCCGCGTTTCCTGCCCTGCCGAACCTAGGCGAAGCCTGATTCGAAGCAGGCGAAGGGAACCCTATATATCAGCGAGATATATCAGCGAGCGGTTCCAGCAGCTATCTCCATAGTCTACATTCAGTCCTCTTCCAGCCTCGATCGTCATGGTTGACGGACCACCCGCGGGGAGGCAACCCGTTCGGGAAGCAGGCGCAAATGGCCTGACTTAGTGTCCGGAACTGACGACAGCTCAAAGTGCTCCATTCCCATGGCGCCGACGATCGGTTAGGGAGCCGCGCTCAGGGAGGTTCGCACGTGGATCTGATTGGCACAATCATGGGATTCGCGACAATCCCGATGGCGCTCCTGAGCATGGCGAGTGTAATCGGGGGGCTCCTCCTCCTTGCCCATGGCGCCTGGCAACCAACGCTTTTCGGTTTGGTTGCCTTTGCCATTTGCTATGCGCTCGCCGGCGCACTTGAGCGGGTAGTGATCACTATCGACGATGCGGCCGCGCTTTCACTGCAAGCCAGCAAACGCGGCCGCGCGCGTGGGATTGCGGCGGTAAGCGGGGGTTTGCCGATAATCGTGATCCTCGGCTGGGAATATGCCTGCTTCCGACTGATCTCCTCTTTCCACGGGCACGCACCGTTTTTGCTCCTGTGGCTTTGGTCTTACGGCATCGCGACAGGACCCTGGAGCCTGTTCGCACAGCGTGTCAGTCGATTCAGACGAACGCTGTGCGGAATCCGGTCCTATGCCGGTCATATCGCCTACTGGCTGCTTTCAACGGTTACGATGCTGGGCGCGCCACAGCCGATAGGTCTTATCTGTATGTTCGTGCCCGCAACGCTGCCCTTCGTTGTCGGCATGTTGTTGGCGATAGCTGACCGTGATGCCCTGACTAATGTACGCGTATGATAAATATTGCCTTTCCAGGAACAAAGCTCCGGTCGATTGTATTCAATATGACTCTCGCTTATACTTCGCTATCACATCAGAAACGGGGCTGCTTGATTCAGCGGCCGCCAAATTCGATTACCTGGTGATGACAGGCAGGGATCGAGTCTTGAGCGCTCCGCACGCGCGAGAGGTAGTGAGCCGTCCGTCATGAGACAGCAACCGCGCCTTCAGCGATCCTTTCTATTTCTACAGGGGCCGCATGGGTCATTTTTTCCCAAGCTCGGCCGCGCACTGGCGCAGACGGGCCATCGCGTGCGCCGGATCAATCTCAATGGCGGCGATAGAGCGACCTGGCCAACGGGGGACGATTTCCATGGTCTTGAGGCCACTTGGCGACGCTATCTCGCGCGCTATCTGAGGCGCTGGAAAATCAGCGACCTTGTCCTGTTCGGCGACAATCGGCCACATCACGTCGTCGCCATTGAGGAAGCGAAACGTGCCGGCATCCGTATCCATGTTTTTGAGGAAGGCTATATTCGCCCCGATTGGGTGACGCTCGAGCGCAATGGCGTGAATGGCCATTCTCCCCTTCCGCGTGATGCGGACTGGTATCGTCATCAGGCCAACGGGCTTGGTCCCGTGCCTGTCTATCCTCCCGTCCCGTCCTACGCCACTGCCCGCGGCTGGGCAGCCTTCTTCTATTATGCCGAAGTCGTGCTGCAGCATTGGCGCTTCCCCTTCGGCAGCACTCACCGGGACCGCAATCCCGTGTGGGAAGGCATCCGCTTCTTAAGGCGATTCAGGCTCCGCGATCTTGAGCAGAGACGGACGGCGCAGGAACTCGACCGGCTTGGGAGCGTATCCTATGTCCTGTTCCCATTGCAGCTCAATTCCGACTTCCAGATTCGCATCCATTCTCCTTTCGGATCAATGCACGCGGCGATCGATCATGTGCTGACGGACTTCGCACGCCATGCCCCACCAGAGCTGCATCTGGTGGTCAAGGAGCACCCGCTTGATTCCGGCCTGACCAACTGGCGAAATGTTGTCGAAAGCACCGCGCGGCATCTGGGAATATCCAAACGTATCATATTCCTTGAGCAAGGGGATTTATCGAAGCTGGTCGAAGCCTCGCACGGCATGGTCACCGTCAACAGCACCAGCGGGACACTTGCCCTGGCAGCCGGGAAGCCGGTCAAGGTGCTCGGTACCGCCGTCTACGACATTAAAGGCATCACGGATTCAAAACCGCTGGAACGCTTCTGGAGCGATCCAACCCCACCTGATCCCCAGACATATGAGGCCTTTTATCGGGTACTGGTTGAGCGCTGCCTCATTCCCGGTGCTTTTCTCAGCAACGTCGGCATCGACAGGCTGGTGAGTGCCGCTGTCTCCCGCCTCATCTCATCGGAAACCGACATGGTCAGCACGAAATTGCCGACGGACCTATGAACGACGCTCGGGTGCTCGATCCGGATGATTGGGATGTTGAAGACGACACAGAGATCGTCCTCGATATTTCCCGCCTCATTTCGCGCGTCCTACACCCGACACCCACCGGCGTGGACCGCGTCGAAATGGCTTACGCCCAGGAATTGCAACGCCGCGCACCGGATCGATTGCGATACGGCGCCCTCCACCCTGCCGGCGTCTACGGCAGGGTGCCCGACGCCGTCGCTCGACGCTTCATGGACGCAGCCGAGGTGTGTTGGCGCGATGGCGGTCAGACGAGACACGGACCTGCACGCAACGCGCTGCATCTTGCCCGCACGCTGGCGTCGCTTTGGCCGAGACGTGTCCCACGTCGCAGCGCCGGGCGCCGCGTCTACCTTCAAAGCTCGCCCCACCACCTAGATCGAGAGAGCGTGGTTCGAACGATTCTGCGCCGCGAAGATGCCGGCTTCGTCTGCCTCCTGCACGATCTCATCCCGATCGAATATCCGGAATATGCCCGCCCGGGCGGGGATCGGATTCATGTCCGACGGGTGATGACGGTCGCGAGGCTGGCGGACGCTGTGATCGCTAATTCGGAGGCGACGCGTCGGTCCTTCCTGCCTTATCTTGAACGAGCAGGCCGCGACATCCCGGTCGAGGTCGCCCACCTGGGAGTCAACCTGCCTTCGCGGGTGACAGGAAATCCGCACGGCGGACATCCATATTTCGTATGCCTGGGTACGATCGAGCCACGCAAGAACCATCTGCTTCTGCTTCATATCTGGCGGAATCTGGCGGAAAAGCTCGGGCCCGCCACACCCAGGCTCATTATCATCGGCAGGCGAGGATGGGAGAACGAACAGGTCGTCGATCTGCTTGAACGCTGTCCGGCTCTCGTTGGTCTTGTGGAGGAACGTGCGGGACTCTCCGATGCCCTGACCCACGAACTGCTGGCGAATGCGAGGGCGCTGCTACTGCCGTCGTTCGCGGAAGGATATGGCATACCCGTTCCCGAAGCCCTGTCGCTGGGTGTGCCCGTATTATGCAGCGATCTACCTGCGCTGCGCGAGGCCGGCGGGAGCGCACCCTGCTATCTCGATCCACTCGACGGTCCATCCTGGCAGACTGCGATCCTGGGGCTTGCCGATGGGAATGGTGAGGCACGCGCACGTCATGTCGCGCGCATATCCGGGTGGCGGGCACCGACATGGGACGACCATATCACGACCGTCCTGGCCCAGATCCGTCGCGTCGCGACCGCATGACCAGTTCAATGAACCCGTCGCCACTATCGAGGCCGGCGGCTTTTCTCGATCGCGACGGCGTTATCAACCTCGATATCGGTTATCCGCACCGGATCGAGGATCTGGTTCTGACGAAGAGCGCAGCCGAGGGCATCGCGCTTCTCAATCGATCCGATTATCGGGTGATCGTCATAACCAATCAATCGGGGGTCGCACGCGGCCTTTTCGGGATGGATGCCGTTCACCGGTTTCACGCGCACATGCAGGCGCGACTGGCCGAGCGTGGCGCGCGAATAGATGCCTTCTACGTTGCACCCTATCACCCCGATGGCGTGATTCCCCATCTCGCCATCGAGCACGAGGATAGGAAGCCCGGCCCCGGCATGCTCCTTCGCGCGATACGTGACTATGCGGTTGATATTCCCCACAGCTTTCTTATCGGTGACAAGCAGAGTGACATGGAGGCTGCACGCCGGGCTGGCGTGCGTGGAATCCTGGTGCCGACCGATTGTTGCGACCTCGCAGCGGTTGTGCGTGGTCAAATCGGGTCGGACGGGGTGGCATGAGAATATCAAGTAACGCTTATCATCAGTCGATGAAGCTTTGAGAGGCTCCGACAGGTATATATACGGGCCCGAAAAGGGAGGTTGATTGGATGGAGGCGTATGTCGACTGGGTAATTGATACGGCGCTCCCGACGTGGGCGGAGCGCGGTTTCGACCCCCTGGCCGGCCGGTTCGCCGAACGTCTGGATGACCGCGGCGAGAGACTTGATCTACCACATCGCGCGATGGTTCAGGCGCGCCAGATATACGTCTACGCGCACGCCGCGGAGTTGGGCTGGTTCGCTGGCGGTGCTCTGGCGGAAGCCGGAATGGCGACGCTGCGCCGTGACTATATCGAAACGTCGGGCAGCATGGCATCCGTAGCATTCTCGATCGATCCCGGCACCGGCCTTGTGATCTCCTCGGCACGGGATTCCTACACGCACGCCTTCGTATTATTCGCGCTTGCTCAACTCTACGCCCTGAATGGGGAATCGTCACTGCTCGCTTTGTCTGACGGAATCACGGAATATATCGAGAAAGAAATGCTCGACCCCGTGCACGGCGGGGTGTTCGATGTGCTTCCGCCCGTCTCACCGACGAAACGGCAAAACCCACAAATGCACCTGCTGGAGGCTTATCTCGCCCTGGAACTGGCCGCGCCCGGTCGCGGCTATCTCGACCGGGCGGAGCGGATCGTCGCATTGTTTTACGAGCGATTGACGTCCCGCGAGCACGGCGTTCTGCTGGAACATTTCGATCACGACTGGCGCCCCCATCCCGATCCAGAGCGATCCTATATTTTTGAGCCGGGGCACCATTATGAATGGATCTGGCTATTGCATCGTCACGAGAAACTCTCGGGCGCTGACCATCGGGAATGGCGCATGCGCCTGAACGAAAGTGCGACCCGCCACGGTATATCGACGATCGGCCCGATCGTCGACGAGATGACTGCCGAAAAGGCGGTCATGAAGCCATCCTTCAGACTCTGGCCACATACCGAGGCTATCAAGGCGGCGGCCGTAAACCACATCGAGGGTGATCCGGAAGCCTTGTCATTCGCACGTCGTATGGCGGCCATCCTGTTCGATCATTTCCTGGACACTCCGTTCATCGGGGGATGGAGGGATCAGCTCAACCCCGATCTGACCGGAATGGTGGATTACGTACCCGCGAGTTCACTCTATCATTTGATGCTGGCGGCCACGGAAGCCGATCGGCACCTGAGTGAGGCCGCTGCAACGCCTATCCGTTCGGGCCCGGTTTGCTAGGCATGTCCAATGGATTCGCCATGTGCGCGGTTGCTACTGCGGCCTATAATCCTGCACGACCAGAGGCATCGCATTGCCGCGCGATTTGGTGCATAGGCTGATCCCATGGCCCAAACTGCCGAATTTTCCCGCCCTCCTTCCGCCAGTTTCGCGTCCGCGCTTGCCACGCAGTTCAGAGTCATCGGCGCACTTATCCTGCGCGAGCTTCACACGCGGTACGGCCGGGAGAATATCGGCTATCTCTGGATGATCGGCGAGCCGATGATGCTGGCCAGCGTCATGGCGCTGCTGCATCACAGTGGCCATACCCAGTTCGGCAGCGACATAAAGGCGCTACCGTTTACGGTACTCGGCTACACGACTTTCATCATGTTTCGTGGGATCGTGAACCGATCCGAAGGCACGATCGAAGGCAATGCACCGCTGCTCTACCACCGCATGGTGACCATCTTCGATCTCGCGACGGCGCGCGCGCTTCTCGAATTCTGCGGCGTTTTCCTGACATACGTGATCTTGATGACGCTATTGTGCGCCAGTGGCCTTACCCAGCCGCCAGCACGCCCGCTCGAGTTGATGCTGGCAGAGCTATTGATGCTGTGGATGTCCTGGGCCCAGTCCCTGATCATCGTCGGCGGATCTCATGAGAACAGGCTCATCGAACGACTGGTTCATCCATATTCCTATTTCATGATCCCGCTGTCCGGCGCCTTTTTCCAGGTCGAATGGCTGCCTGAGCCATATCGATCCCTGATCCTGTGGCTCCCGCTCCCGCATATCTTCGAGCTTGCCCGCTATGGCCAGTTCCATAGCGCCAACCTTAAATATTTCGATGGCCTTTACCTTGTGGGATGGTGCGTCGTGCTGACGTGGATCGGACTGGTACTGACCAGAATGGCGCGCCGGCGCGTCCATCTCCATTGACGTTGCGGCAAAGGACGCAAAGGCAAATAGACATGAATATGCACGGCATCATTGAGCCCATCGGCTCGGCAGGACAGGAATCGCCACCGCCAATATGGCGGCGCGTGACGGGATGGTTCTGGCGCAAGCGCATGTTCACGCTCGTCGTTGTTTTACCGACACTGCTGCTTGCCGCGTATCTCTATCTCATTGCGTCTGATCAGTATGAATCGGAGGCGCACTTCCTGGTCAGATCCACCGAGTCCACGCCGATGCCTGCGATCGGCATCAGCCAGGCACTCAGTTCGGTCACCGGCCTGGGCGCGGCGCAAAGCGAGGCGATGAGCGTGGCCGATTACCTTACCTCGCACGACGTCGTGGCGACGCTCAGGCGTGAGGATTACCTCGTGGAACGTTTCCATCGTTCCGACGTGGATGTCTTTAGCCGCCTCTGGGGGGCTGATCCGACGCCTGAACGTCTGCTGGCTTACTACCAGCGGCAAGTGAAGGTCGAATATAATACGGAAACCGGGATTACGACACTGCGGGTCCATAGTTTCCGTCCCGCGGATTCCTACGATCTGGTACGTAAGCTGCTCCAACTGGGCGAACAGCGCGTGAACATTCTGAACGAGCGCAGTTATCGAGATGCGATCGCACTTTCCACCAAGCAGTTGGCGAATGCTGAAACCGCTTTGACGGCCAACCAGCTAAAGATGACGAACTTCCGCCATGCCAGGCGGGATATTAATCCGGAGGCTTCGGGCCAGGCGCAGTTGGGCCTTGTCACCGAGCTATCGGGTCAGCTCGCCAGCGCCCGAGCGCAGCTTAGCGCGATGGGCAGCTTCATCAGTCACTCGAGCCCTCAATATCAGGCGCTGGAGCAGCGCATCCGCGCGCTTAGCGCACAGGTCGAGGTGCAATCCGGCCGATTGACCGGAACCGGAAACGCCATCGCGAACGACATAGGCGCTTACGAGGAACTCAAGTTTCGCCAGGAATTCCTGGCCAAGCGCTACGAAGCGGCCGCGGCGGCCTTGCAGCACGCACGTGAGCAGGCGCTCAAGCAGCAGCTTTATGTTGTCCGGGTGGTTGAGCCCAATATGCCTGTCAAGTCTCTGTTCCCGCAGCGCGGGCGGATTCTGCTGACGGTATTTGTTGGGCTGATGCTCGCTTATTCGATCGGTTGGCTGATTGCTGCCGGGGTGCGCGAGCACGCTGCCTGATCGCCACCTGACTCCTTTTTCAGCCGGATACTGGCGACATTACACCGGAAAAGTGATGCAAACCTATCTCGACCGCTTCGAACGCCAGCAGGTAGCCCTGATCGGTGATCTTATGCTCGATTGCTATATTCAAGGGAGCGTAAACCGCATATCGCCCGAAGCCCCCGTGCCGGTGCTGCATGTAAAGACGCAGCGAGCCGTCGCAGGCGGCGCGGCCAATGTCGCGACCAATCTTGCCGCCCTCGCTGTCCAGGTCCGAGCCGTAGGCCTCGTCGGGATGGACGAGGCCCGCGAGCAATTGCTCGATGCTCTTAAAGGATGCGGCAGCATCGATACGAGCGGGATTATAGCCACACCCGATCGCCAGACCATCAAGAAGCTTCGCATTATCGGCGACCATCAGCAGATCGTGCGCGTAGACCAGGAGGATGTCCGCGCTACGGATCCCGCTCTGGAGGAACTGTTGATCGCGGCCGCGCGGACCGCCATCGAGGCGTCGGATGTCGTGGTAATCTCGGACTATGGCAAAGGTGTATGCTCTGACGCGGTGCTCCGGGGCGTGATCGAGTATTCGCGTATGCGCGGAAAACCGGTGATCGTCGATCCCAAGCGGACCGATCTTTCGGTCTACAAAGGCGCGTCAATTTTGACCCCCAACCGTAAGGAGTTGTTCGAGGCAACCCGAATGCGCTGTGAAAGTGATGAGGAAGCCACCGCCGCAGCCGCCAAAGCGCAAGCTGTGTCAGGCGCCGCCATCTTGCTCACACGTTCCGAGAAGGGCATGTCTTACTTCCCGACGGAAGGCGCATCGCTGCATCTATCCACGGTTACACAGGATGTGTTCGACGTATCGGGTGCGGGCGATACGGTCGTCGCGGTGCTTGCCGCCTCCATCGCGGCGCGTATCCCGATCGCCGATAGTATTCGCATGGCCAATCACGCTGCCGGTATCGTGGTGTCAAAGTTAGGCACCGCAAGCGTTACGCGGGACGAACTCGCGGCCTCGCTCGCGGCCGAGCAGGTCTCCCCATCGATCAACGACGGACGGCTGCTCGATCGGGATGCTGCGGTTGCCCAGCGATGGGCTTGGGCCAAGGAGAAGCTGACCGTAGGATTCGCCAACGGATGCTTCGATCTTCTTCATCCCGGGCATATTTCGCTGATCCGACAGGCGGCCGAACATTGCGACCGCCTGATTATGGCGCTCAATTCTGACGATTCAGTGCGGCGCCTCAAAGGCGCCAGCCGCCCGGTCCAGAGCGAGGCTGCCCGTGCTTTCGTAATGGGCGCAATCAAGGGGGTATCGGCCGTCGTCCTCTTCAGCGAAGATACTCCTCGTGACTTGATCACCGCATTGCAGCCCGATGTTATCGTGAAGGGGGCGGACTACACCGAAGACTCGGTTGTTGGAGCGGATATCATCAAGGCACGAGGAGGCCGGGTCGTGCTTGCGGAGCTCTCCGCCGGACATTCCACTTCGCGACTTGTCGCGAGCGCAAGCTCAAATATGTAACCGCCGTTCCTACGATCAGGACTTCTGTGGTTGCCGCCCGTGATGCAAGAAGTTTCTGAACCTATGAGTTGGTGATCGAGTGCGCTCTTCTGTAAGGCCCTTGATTGCGGCGTTTTCAGAAGCCGCTGGCCGATATGGTGATCTGCGGATCATATCCAAATCTCGTTGGCGAGCTATATCGCTCAGAGTCGGCGATTAATGTCAGGACGTCCGTGAGCCAGACCAGCCCAGATGGCGTGGCAACGCACGACGCTGAACTAGACTCGCCCCCCAAATACCCTCTATGCCTCACCGTGGGCTTTAGGGAGGTTGAGTTGGCTGTTACAAGTTGGTCTATCCAACGTGAAGATATCCTGCTTCTACGGGCGCTTCGCGGTATCCACCACAGTGAAGGATTCTATATTGACGTTGGGGCAAATGCTCCGGATGAGCATTCTGTAACAAAGCTGTTCTATGATCACGGCTGGCACGGAATCAATGTCGAACCCTCCCCTTATTGGCACCAGCGCTTGTGCGCCGAGCGTCCGCGCGACATCAATATACACGCCGCCGCATCCGACAAATCTGGTATATTGACGCTCTTCGATCATCCAGAGGGTGGACTTGGGACTATAAGAGAAGAATTCGCGGATCGCCATGAAGAGACTTTGAACCTTGCAAAACGCTGTGTCCAAGTGAATGCTCTCACACTCACTCATCTTTGCGAACAGTATGCACCTTCTGAAATACACTTCCTCAAAATTGATGTCGAAGGCCATGAGGAGCAGGCGATCAGGGGTATGGATTTCAAGCGATTCCGACCTTGGATAGTTTGCGTGGAAGCAACCGAACCTCTACGAGTGGATGTTTTAACCCATGAAGATTGGGATTTTCTCATCACTGGAGCCGATTATCGTTACATGATGTTCGATGGGCTCAATCGCTGGTATGTTGCGGAAGAGCGTCCTGAACGATTCGGTGCCTTCGAATACCCGGCTGATGATTTCATTCATTACAGTTATTTGCGTCGTATTGAAGGTCTCGAAAAGCAGGTATGGCAACTAGAAAGCCGTTCACTTGAACCCGATAGACAACAGTCGATGCCGCGCCAACTCGCGGAAGCAGTCGCCTTCCGGGGAGATGACGCCAATCACCTTTATCGGGCGATGGCAGGTACCGAGGAACCTACAACGCCATACCCGACGCCTGTCGGATTCCAATCCTCAATCTGCCACCAGCATCATTTTCTTCTTGATCAATATCGGTTTTGGGCAAAAGCTCTGAAAGATAGGCCAAAATTCTACCGAAAGCAGTGGGAGTTTGTTTACATCGCGCAAACCTTGTGGGAGCGCGGCATGCTCGCGCCTGGAAAGCGTGGCCTGGGATTCGGCGTGGGCCGCGAGCCTCTTCCCTCTCTTTTCGCTTCCTTTGGATCTGAGATTGTGGCCACCGATCAATCTCTTGAAAGTGCGATCAATGGCGGCTGGGTAAGCACGCATCAGCACACGATTGACCTTTCTGGCCTTAATGATCGCGGAATATGTACGTCCCGGATGCTGGAGGATCTTGTATCATTTCAAGCCGTCGATATGAACCACATCGGCATGGAACTCAGCGGACAGTTTGATTTCTGTTGGTCGGCCTGTGCCTTTGAGCATCTCGGGTCACTAAAACATGGTCTGGATTTCGTGGAGAATTCCCTCCGCACGCTGAAACCTGGCGGCGTTGCCATACATACCACCGAATATAACCTGAGTTCCAACGACGATACTGTTGAGACTCAAGATTTAAGCATCTATCGTCGTTGTGACATTGAACCTTTTATCGAGAAACTGCGCGCGCGTGGCTTCGAAGTATCGCCCATCGACTGGAAGCTTGGTGAAGGCTTTGCGGAACAAGTTGTTGACCTCCCACCTTTCGGGCGAGGTGAGCCACATATTCGGCTCAAGGCTGGCCAGTATGACGTGACCTCTATTGGGTTGATTATTGGGAAACCAAATTGATAGATAAGGGAGGCAAATTTTCTGCTCCTGAGGTGGTGCCGGGAATTTGGACAGGAGGCTAAGCTATCCCCGCCGTGAGGGATGGACGGACAATGAAGACGACGCGGAAGCGGTATACGGGCGAGTTCAAGGCGAAGGTGGCGCTGGAGGCGGTCCGGGGCGACCTGAAGTTGGCGGAGTTGGCGGCCAGCACGGCATTCACCCGACGATGATCGCGACATGACTGATGACGGTGATCGACGGGGTGTTCATGGAGCGCCCATGGCACGGTAGCCGCCAGGTGGTGCGGCACCTGCACCCTGCGGGCCATGAAGTCGGGTGACGGCGGGCAGGGCGGCTGATGGCGAAGATAGGGCTGACGCCAATAGGGACTGTCGGAAATTTTGTGCGCGAGGCCGGTTGTCTTCGTCAGATGACGAACCTTTCGCCGAAGATGACGGCGAACTGGCTTTTGACCTCCCCCATTCGCGCGGCGGGCGTTTCCATTCGCCGCCGCGTGATTGAGCACGAGGTATAGCAGCTTCATCGCAGCATCGTCACCGAGGAAGTGGCCGCGGGTCCGGACGGCGCGCCGGATCTTCGAGTTCAAAGCCTCGATAGCATTTGTGATGTAGATGATCCGGCGGACGCCGTCTGGAAAGGCAAAGAACGGGATCACCTGATCCCAATGTCGTCGCCAGCTTTGCGCGATGGCCGGATGTTTCCGGTCCCAATGGCCTTCCTCGAACGCCTCCAGCGCTGCCAGGCCGGCATCCGGTGTCTCGGCGCGGTAGATGCTCCTGCCTGGGCGATCAGCTTGCGGTCCTTCCACGACGCAAAGCTCATGCTGTTTCTGATCAGATGCACGATGCAAGTCTGGACGATGGCTTCGGGGAAAACAGCGTTGATCGCCTCCGGAGAGCCCTCCAGTCCCTCGACGACCGCGATCAGGATATCGGCGGTGCCGCGTTCTTGATCTCATCCATGACCCTGAGCCGGAATTTGGCGCCCCGGTCTGCTCAATCTAGATGCCGAGAACCTCCTTAGTGCCGTCGGGCTGGATGTCTGGCGCGATGTACACCGCCTTATTGCGCACAAAGCCTTCGTCGCGGATCTTCACCCTGATCGCGTCGCAAAAGACCGAGTGGGTAACAAGTGTCGAGCGGCCGGCCTCTGCCATTCCGCGACCGTCTCCAGCACCGCGTCGGTAACGGTCGAGATCAGGTCCGGCGACACCTCGCCTCAAGATACCCCCGGATCTCACACACCATCATGCCGCGCGCGTACATCGAGATGATCTTGTCGTCGAAATCGGGGAAACGATGCTGGTACTTGGCGATCAGCTTCGGATCGAACGTGCCGGTCCGGTCGCGCGGTACCGCCAGCGTCACCTTTGACGTCCTCGTCAGCACGGTCTTTCTCGATAAGCCGTTGCGCCGATTGATAGCGCCTCCGGCGCCTTCGTTCTCCAAATGATCGTCGAGTTCGGCAAACATCATCCGCTCCGAGAGCGCCTTCTTCAACTCGTCGAGCAGGCCGTCTTTCGCAAACAGATCCTGCCGATCACGCCCAAGCAGCGGCCGGTCCAACACGTCCTTGTCGATCGCCATATCGATGGTCCCTTCCATTACATCCCATCGCCTCGTGCGCAAAATTTCCGACAGTCCCCGGCGTGCCGACACGCGGCCCGCGCACGAGCGATCCGTGTCCGCAGCACCGGGTCTATCCGTACCTCCTGTGCAAGCTGGCGACCGAGCGGCCCAAGCACGTCTGGTGCGTCAACATGACCTACATCCCCATGCGCCGCGGCTTCCTCTACCTGGTAGCGGTCATGGACTGGGCGAGCCGCAAGGTGCTGGCCTGGCGGCTGTCGAACACTATGGATGCCGGTTTCTCCGTCGCCGCGTTGAAGGAAGTCTTGGCCGCTTCGGCACGCCGGAGATCTTCAATACGGATCAGGGGCTACCAGTTCACCAGCTTCGCCTTCACCAGCGTGCTGCGCGACGCCGAGATCCGGATCGGCATGGATGGCCGGGGACACTGGATAGACAACGTCTTCATCAAGCGCCTGTGGCGGTTCTTGAAGTACGAGTGCGTCTATCTCCATGCCTTCGAAACCGGATCTGAGCTGAAGGCTGGCCTTGGCCGGTGGATCACCTATTACAACAGCGTTCGAACTCGGACCTCGCCAGACGAACTCCGCTGGAGCCCTATCAGCGGATCGGATGACCGGAATGGCGGTATGAACGACAATCTAGATTAGGCCGTGAACTCATAAACGTTGCGCGGTGGGGGGCGCCTGCTTTGGTGGCGGGCAAGTCAGCCCGCGAGACGCCCGATGCGAAGCGAGAACGTCGAAATACTGTCGGACCAGACCAACGCCGCCA
>Ga0180221_1000616_pt1 | contig 28969 bp, 25 predicted proteins | sample eDN5th37CKraftMG_FD_151339 | JGI IMG/M metagenome (GOLD analysis project Ga0180221, IMG submission 151339) | Enriched Miracle-Growth compost microbial communities from Emeryville, California, USA - eDNA 5th pass 37_C Kraft MG (version 2) (version 2) ...
TGCGCCTCGTCGTCGCGGGCGCCGCGGTCCTCGCCCACCCGGTCGCGGACCCGCGCCTCCAGCGCCAGGCGACGCTCACGCGCCTCGCGCGCCGCCCCCTGCCGCGGCGTCTCGGCCGGCGGATCCGCCGGGACGGCGGGCAGCGGCCCGGCCCCGACGGACTCGACGGTCTCGACCGCGGGTCGTTCCTCGGCCGGCGTGCGCGCGTCGACGACGTCGGCCGCCCCACGCAGCCAGTCGAGCAGGCGCAGCGTGGAGACGCAGTCGTAGCGGTTGTAGTCGGCGATGTCGCGCAGCAGCGCGGCCGCCTCGTCCTCCCGGCCGGCGTCACGCAGGGACGTGTACTCGGCGTACGCGACGATCGACGCCGCCGCGGTGGTGACGTCGCCGGAGCGCAGCTCGTCGCCCATGTAGAGCGGCTCGAGCCGCTTGATCGACTTCGAGCGCTCCGAGATCCGCAGCGACGAGCGCACCACCGCGTAGAGGTCCACCAGCACGCCGTCGCGCAGCAGCTGGTCCACCTCCTCCTCGTAGACCCCGTGGCGGGCGGCGATCGACAGCAGGTGCACCCGCTCGTACGACGCGTAGTGGTACACGTGCAGGTCGGGGTACCGCCGCCGGCGCTCGGTGAGGTAGTCGACGAAGTCGACCAGGGCCTGCCGCTCCTGCGCCAGGTCGTGCGCCCAGAACGCGCGGAACGGCGGCGCCCCTCCCTCGACCTCGGGCCGCTCGACCAAGCCGAAGAGGTAGTCCAGCCCGGTCTGCTGCCCCCACTGCTCGCCCTGCGGGTCGGACCACAGCGGGTCGCCCTCGAAGTCGAAGAAGACGTCGCCGGGGCTGGGCGGCGGCAGGCGCCGGACGGCGGTCGTGTCGGACAGCGACCACCGGATGGTGGCGGGCTCGCCGTGGTCGTCGTAGGCGACCTCGCCGTCGCCGCCGTTCGTGCCGAGCTGGAGGCGGGCCTGCTCGCGCACCCGCTCGAAGCTCCGGACGGGCATGCCCGGGGGTGGGTCGTCGGCGGCCGCGAGCCCGTCGATCGTCGTGATGCCGCCCGCGACGAGCTGCGCACGCTGGGTCTCGTAGACCCCGCCGACCAGGAGCACGTCCCGGCGTGCGGCCGCCTGCTCCGCGCAGGCCTCGCACCGGCCGCAGGTGGTGAACCGCCCGTCGTCCCACGCCACAGGACCGTCGTCGGCGCGGTGCGCGGCCACGATCTCACGCAGCCGGGCGCGGTGCTGGTGCAGCACGGGCAGCAGCTCGGCGAGGCGGTGGGAGGTGGTGACGCGGGTGCCGAGCACGAGATGGACGGCGTCCGTCGGGTCGACGTGGGCGGCGGCGAGCTGGTCCGCGTAGGCGGCGAGCTGGAGCAGCGCGGTGAACTTGGCCCGCCGCGCGAGCTTGGTGTCGAGCACGGCGTACCGCGGCAGGACCGGCCCCGCGTGGTCGCCGGGACGGCCGGGGCCGACGTCCGGGTCGCCGAGGGGGTCGCGGACGAGGAAGTCGGCCCGGCCGTGGAACTCGCCGTCGAAGAACGACGCCTGGGCGACGACGTCGGCGCCGGACTCGATCGCCGCCAGGGTGGCGCCGTGCGCCGCCTCCAGCGCGTCCCGCGTGAGGCGGGCGGCCGGCTCGACCTCGACCACGCCGCCGGCGGAGCCGTCGGAGCGCCCGAACCGGGCCACGTACTCCTCCAGGACGCGGCGCTCGTGCGCGTCGCCCAGCGCGGCGGTCCGTTCCAGCATCGCGTCGGCCTCGCGCTCGCGGCGCGGCACCCGGCCGAGCAGCTCGTCGAGCCGGCGCAGCAGCCGGAACTCGCACTCGGCGGCCACGACCAGGTCGGTCGCGGAGTGCACCACCGTGGGCTCGGAGGTGGTGCGGACCGCGTCGAGGAGGAACATGCTCCCGGTCTACCAGCGGCGACCGACACGCCCTGCAGGGGAGCGCTCCCCACCCGCCGCGCCGTCCTGGAGCGGGGCGGACGTGGACCGCGGCGACCGGTTTCCGCCATAGTGGGTGCCGCTCGACGACCAAGGAGTGTCATGGCTGTGCGTTTCAACCCGCCCCCGGGATGGCGGGTGCCCCCGGGGTTCCGCCCCGAGGCGGGGTGGGTCCCCGACCCCGCGTGGCCGCCGGCGCCACAGGGCTGGGAGTACTGGGTGGACGACGCCGCGGCCGCGCGGCCGCGTCCCGAGTCGCCCGTCGAGGCGACCACCGTGATGGCGCCCGTGCCGGCGTCGGCGTCCGTCGCCCCGGCCCCCGCGCCCACCGCCCTGGCCGCGACCACCGTCTCAGCCGCGCCGCCGCTGCCGCCGTCCCAGCCCACCGCCACGTATGCACCGCTCGCGACGGTCTCCGCGCCGCCGCCCCCGCCGCCCGCCGCGATCCCGGCCGCCGCGCCGCACCCGGCCGACCACCTCGGTCCGGCCGACGAGCGGGGCGGGGTGTCGACCGTGTCCGCGGCGCTGCGCACCGTCGGGGACAGGATCCGCACCAGCAGCGGTCGTCGCGCGGAGCGCCGGGCCGCCGACGAGGCGGCCGAGGCCGCCGGGCGCACCCGCACCGGCTCGCGCGGGCGCGCTGCGCGGGGCGGACCGCTCGTCGCCGGCGTCGCCGCCGCCTGCCTCGCCCTCGGCTGCATCCTGGGCGTCACGATCTCGATGATGCGCAGCTCCGACGCCGCGCAGGCGCTCGTGGACGCGGACCGCATGATGGCCGCGGCCGAGAAGCTGCAGGCCGAGACGCAGCAGGAGCGCGAGACCCTCGCCGCGCAGAAGGCCGACGTGCAGAAGCGCGAGACCGCGATCAAGGAGCGCGAGAAGGCGGCGGAGGCCAAGGAGACCGAGCTCGCCAGCCAGCAGAAGGCGTTCCAGGACGAGCAGGCGCAACGGGAGCAGGCCGAGCAGGAGCGCCAGCAGCAGGAGCAGCAACAGCAGCAGGGCGGGGCGTGGTTCTACCTGGACTGCAACGCGGCCCGCAACGCCGGTGCGGCGCCCATCCAGTCCGGCCAGCCCGCGTACCGGCCGGGGCTCGACCCGAACCACAACGGCGTCGCCTGCGAGGACGGCGAGTAGCGGCTCACCGGGTGACCGCGACCTCCGCGGTCCCCCCGTCGGTGAAGGTCACCCGGGCGGTGTCGTCCAGCGCCGCCTCCCCGGGGGCCCAGGCCGCCCACCAGCCGTCGTGCACGGTCGCCTCGACCTGCTCCCCGGTGACGAGCGTGAGCGTCACCGAGGCGATCTCCTCGCCCGCGCGCCCGTAGGCCGAGGTGAGCGCCCCGTCGCCGGTGTCGCCCTCGGACCAGGAGGCTGTGCCGAGCTGGAGGGTCGTGACGTCGCGGGGGCCGGGCGCCGGCGGCGGGGACGCGAGCACGGCGTCGCCCGAGACCACGTCCGTCGCGCCGGCGGCCTGCACCGTGACGAGGCACTCGCCGGTGGCGCCGTCCCCGGTGAGCAGCACGTAGGTGTAGTCCCCGCGCTGCTCGGCGAGGACGGGCCTGATCGGCACCTCGTCCACCCGGGGGCCGTCCGGACCCTCCGTGATGGTGTGCGCGACGGGCTCACACGTCGCGGCGCGCGCCGTCGTCTCCGCGGCGGAAAGGTCGTTCGGGACGGCGGTCCAGCTCGCGTACGCCGCCGGCGCCCCGGGCCACCACACCACGGCCAGGCCGCCGGCCGCGACGACCACCGCGGCCGCCGCCCCGGCGAGGACGGCGGCGCGCGGGGACCGGCGGAGCGGTGTGGCGTGGCGGGCGGTGCCGAGGATGGAGCGGAGCGCCTCGTCGTCGGCCCGGCCGGGCGCGCGGAGGTCGCGCGCCGGGTCGAGGGCGGCGAGGTCGGCCAGCATCGGGGACTTCATCGCGTCTCCTGGAGGTTGCGCAGCACGGCTGCCGTGTCGGACGGCAGGCCGGAGTAGGCGAGCAGGCGTTTCCGCGCCCGGGTGAGGCGGACGGAGAACGTGGACGGCCGGATCCCGAGCACCTTGGCGCCCTCGACCGCCGTGAGGCCGTCCCATGCGACCAGCGCGATGACCTCGCGGTCCGCGTCGGACAGCATCGACCAGGCCCGCCGCAGGTCGGTGCGGTCGGCGGCGAGGTCGTCGGTGCCCTCGGTGCCCGTCTCCGGCTCACGCTCGAGGCGGACCCCCAGCGCCCGCCAGCGCCCGTGCGTGCGCACGTGGGTGGCGAGCACGTTGCGGGCCACGCCGAGGAGCCACGGCTTCGGGTCCTCGGGGACGTCGGCAAGGCGGCGCCACGCCACCAGGAACGTCTCCGACACGACGTCGTCCACCAACCCTGCCTCGACCCGACGCGCCACGAACCGCGTGACCGCCTCGTGCTGGTCCACCCACATCCGGGTCAGCACCTCACGGGCGCGGGCGTCGTCCACGTTGAAACCTTTCCGTCCTAACAGTGGAGTTGCCGGCAACCCCCCGAGTGCTACACCGTAGTCACCGCGAGCGTCGACGACGACGCCGCGAGCAGCGCGCCGGAGTCCACCACCGAGGAGCGACATGAGCCCAGGCAGGACCGTCAGGAAGCACGTCGGGGCAGCCCTGGGCGTCGTCGCCCTCGCCCTCGGGTCGGCCCTCGCGGCGACCGTCCCGTCCCAGGCGGCGACCGCGTCCGAGAACCTGCCGGGCGTGCCCTCGCCCGGCAGCCCCGTCGAGGCGTGGGAGGAGTGGGCGGCGCAGGAGCGCGCCGCCGCCGAGGCCACCGACTGGGAGGCGGACTCCGCCGCGCGCGGGTGCACGCTCGAGGAGGTCACCGTCGCCGACGAGGTGGACCGCGACTACAACCTCGCGATGGGCGCGCCCGCCGACCTGGTGACGCACCGCGTCGACCTGCTCGAGGACTGCGACGACGCCGCTGTCGCCGACGCGATGGCCTCGCGAGCCACGACGTCCGACGCGGCCGCCCAGGCGCTGCCGTCGGGCGACCGGTGCGCGTCCACCTCCGGCCCCGGCACGATGTGTCTGAGCAAGAGCGGCGGGCGCATCTACGCCTCCTGGAAGTACCGCGGTTCCGGGTCCGTGAGCGGGTTCCTGCGGATCTACCGGGTGTCGTCGGGCGCCAGCGGCTGCCCGACGGGGACCACCTGGCTGACCGGCCCCGACAGCACCTGGCGCAGCGGCGACACCCGCACGATCTCCAAGGCGCGCACGTCGGCCGGCGGCTACTCGGCACACGTCTGGAAGAAGGTCACCCTCGGCCACACCGACTGGGGCGGTGTCTGCTCGGTACTCTGAACCTGAGCCGAGACGGTAGGTGCCGATGACGAGCGACCAGGCGGGCGTCGCGCTCTTCGTCGTGTGGACGGCGGCGTTCGTCGCCGTCCCCGTGGTCACGATCGTGCTCGTGGTGCGTCGTCGCCGGCAGGTGGGCGGCACCCTGGTCCTCGTCACCGTGCTGGCGACCGCCGTCCTCGGCGTCGGCTGGTGGCTGGTGCTCTCCCCCGTCGTGGTCGACGGGACCACGTGCGCCTCGGCTTCCGCGGCGGCGGGGCTGCTGGGCGACAGCCTCGACATGACGGACGAGACGGTCCCGCTCGCCGACCGCCTGACGTGCCGCGACCTCGCCCGCCGGATCGTCGGCGGGTGGGTGTTCGCGTCGGCGGTCGCCCTCGCCCTGTGGGTCCTGGCCGTGCGGCACGCCCGGCCGCTGACCGTGCCCGGCCCGGCGGCAGAGCCGCCGCCGTGGCAGGCCGCCGCCTGACGGCGGCCGCTCAGAGCAGGCCAGAGCAGGTCGGAGCAGGTCAGAGCACGTGGGCCAGGAAGTCCCGCAGCCGCGGCTCGGCCGGGTTGTCGAGGACGTCGCCGGGGCGCCCCTCCTCCACGATGACGCCGTCGTCCATGAAGACGACGTGGTCGGCTACCTCGCGGGCGAAGCCGATCTCGTGCGTCACGACGATCATCGTCATGCCGGAGCGCGCCAGGTCCTGCATGACGGCGAGCACCTCGCCCACGAGCTCGGGGTCGAGCGCGGAGGTGGGCTCGTCGAAGAGCATGAGCTCCGGGTCCATGGCGAGCGCCCGCGCGATGGCGACGCGCTGCTGCTGGCCGCCCGAGAGCTGCGCCGGGTAGTGCTCGACGCGGTCGGACAGCCCCACGCGCTCCAGGAGCTCCAGGGCCCGCCGGCGCGCGTCCGCCTTGGACAGCCCCCGCACCTGCACGGGCGCCTCCATGACGTTCTCCAGCGCCGTCTTGTGCGGGAACAGGTGGAACCGCTGGAAGACCATCCCGATGCGCGAGCGCTGCTCCGCGATCACCTTGGGGTGCAGGCGGTGCAGCACGCCCTTGGCGTCGCGGCGGTAGCCCATGAGGTCGCCGTCCACGTGGATGGCGCCGGCGGTGATCTCCTCGAGCTCGTTGACGCAGCGCAGCAGGGTGGACTTGCCGGAGCCCGACGGGCCCAGCACCACGGTCACCGAGCCGCGGGCGACGTCGAGGTCGATCCCCTTGAGCACGTGCACGGCGTCGTGGCCGCGGCCGAACACCTTGTGCACGCCGCGCACCTCGACCATCGGAGCCGGGGCGGTCGTGTCGGTCGCCGGGTCGTTCGCCGGAGCGGTCATGGGGTCACCTCCAGGAAGGGGTCGTCCTTGGTGGTGCCGGACGCGCCGATGAGGTCCTGCTTGCGCGGCCTGCGCCGCCCGCCCCGGGGGCCGCGGCCGCCGCGGCCCGTGCGGCCGCCGTCGAACCCGCGGCCGTAGTACCGCTCGAGGTAGTGCTGGCCGACCATGAGCAGCGACGTGATGAGCAGGTACCAGAGCGCGGCGACGATGAGCAGCGGGATGGGCTGGAAGGTGCGGTTGCCGATGGCGTTCGTCGCGTAGGTGAGCTCCAGCGTGAACGGCACGGCGAGCACGAGCGACGTCGTCTTGAGCATGGAGATCGTCTCGTTGCCCGTGGGCGGCACGATGACGCGCATCGCCTGCGGCAGCACGATGCGGCGCAGGATCTTGCCGTCCTTCATGCCCAGCGCCTTGGCCGCCTCGGCCTGCCCCGGGTCGACCGACGACAGGCCGGCGCGCACGATCTCCGCGAGGTAGGCGGACTCGTTGAGCGCCAGGCCGAGCAGCGCCGCCCAGAACGCGGTGATGACGTCCTGCGTGGTGAACGTCCAGAACTCCGGGCCGAACGGGACGCCGAGCGACAGGCGCGGGTACAGCACCGACAGCAGGCCCCAGAAGACGAGCTGCGTGTAGATCGGGGTGCCGCGGAAGAACCAGATCCAGAACCACGACACCGCGCGCATCACGGGGTTGTCGCTGCGCCGCATGACCGCCAGCAGCACGGCCAGCACGATGGCGATGGCCATCGAGCCGAACGTGAGGACGAGGGTCCAGGCCACGCCCCGCACGACGACGACGTCGCGCAGGTAGAGCCAGACGGTGTCCCAGCGGAAGTTGGGGTTGGTGACGAGCGCGTTGACGGCCATCGCCACGAGGACGAGGACGACGACGGCCGACACCCACCGGCCCGGCCGGGGCACCGGCCGGGCGTGCAGGGGTTCGGGGAGCTGGTCCGTCACGACGTCAGCCTGCCGGGTTCAGCTCAGCCGTGTCGAGCACGGCCGCCCCGGAGCCCCAGGTGTCGGCGACCTGGGCGAGCACGCCGTCGTCCATGAGCTTCTGCAGCCCTGCCTGGACGGCCTTCGCGAGCTCCTCGTCGTCCTTCGCGACCGCGACGCCGTACGGCGCGGCGTCGGTGATCTCGCCGATCTCCTCGACCGAGCCGCCGGTCTGCTCGACGGCGTAGGCGATGATCGGCGAGTCGGCGTACATGGCCTGCAGCTTGCCGCCCGCGAGGTTGGTGGTGACGTCGGACTGCGAGTCGTAGGGCAGCACGTCGACGGCGTCCTTGCCGGCGCCCGTGCAGTCCGTGCTCATCGCGGCGAGCTCGTCCTGCTGGATGGTGCCGGTCTGCACGCCGACGGTCACGCCGCACAGGTCGTCGGGGCTCACGCCGTCCGGGTTGCCCTGCGCGACGGCGAGCTGGGACCCCGCGGTGAAGTAGCTGACCATGTTCACGGTCTCGAGGCGCTCGGGGGTGACGGAGAACGCCGACATGCCCGCCTCGTACTTGGTGCCGATGGCCGGGATGATCGAGTCGAAGCCCGCGTTGTGGACGTCGAGCTCCAGGCCCATCGTCTTCGCGAGGGCGGTGGCGATGTCGATGTCGAGGCCCACGGGCGTGGTGCCGTCGGCGTCGACGAAGTCCACCGGGGCGTACTCGAGGTTGGAGCCGATGCTGAGCTTGCCGTCCTCCGCGACCGCGTCGGGGACGAGCGCGGCGACGGCGTCGTCCTGCTCGATCGCGTCGAGGTCGACGGCCGCGGCGGCGGAGTCCTCGGAGGCGGACGGCGAGGAGCCGAGGTCCTGGGAGGCCGTGGTGCAGCCGGTGAGGGCGAGGGCGGCGACGGCCGAGGTGACGACGGTCGCCGTGAGGGTGGGGCGGGTGCGCATGGTGGGCTCCGGGATTCGTGCGGGGTTCAATGCATGAGTATGCAACCCAAGGAATGTTTCTCCAAACCGCCTGGTGACGCTCCCGCCTCGACGTGCCGGGGGTACCGCCCGGTCCTACGCTCCGAGCATGATCAGGTTCCTGCTCCGCACGGCGGTGTTCCTGCTGGCCGCGGCCGTGGGCGTGCTCGTCGCGGCGGGGATCTTCACGGCGTTCGACCTGGAGACCTTCTCCATCAACTGGTCCCAGCCCCTCGGGTTCGTGCTGGCGGTCGTCGTCTTCGCGGTGGTGCAGGCGATCATCTCTCCGTTCCTCGCCAAGGTCGCGCGCAACAACGCGCCCGCCCTGGTCGGGGGCGTCGGCCTGCTGTCCACGTTCGTCGCGCTCGTCGTCGCCGTGGTGCTCACCGACGGGCTCGACGTCGGCGGCGTCGCCGGCTGGATCGTCGGGCCCGTCGTCGTGTGGCTGGCGGGCATGCTCGCCGCGTTCCTCCTGCCGCTGTTCCTGCTGAAGGAGGGCGTCGAGAAGGTCCGCGAGAACCGCGAGGAGGACTGACTCAGGTGTCGCGCTCGGGGATGGCCTCGTCCTCGCGGTGGTCGTCGGTGCCGCCGGCGGGGAAGTCGGCGCGCTCGGGGCGGGCGCGCAGGGCCAGGATGCTCGCGAGCAGGCCGCCCCAGACCACCGCCAGCGACAGCACCATGAGCATGATCGCGGAGCCGCTCATCGGGCCTCCTCCTTCGTCGTCGCGGACGCCGTGACCGGCGGGTAGGTGGGCCAGGCGACGAAGTCGTCCGGGTCGCGGCGCCAGCGGGGCAGCGTCAGCACGACCGACCCGACGACGAGCACCACGAGGGTGCCCCACCCGGCGTACAGCAGGTACGTCTCGTCGTAGCCCTCGTAACCGTTCTGCACGAGGTCGACGATGCGCGAGATCAGCATGTACGCGAGGACCGCCGGGACGATCGCGCCGATGCACACGTACCACCAGCGGCCCACCGAGAACGTCGAGACGGCGTTGAGGTGGTACCGCAGCTCCGGGCTCGTGCGCAGCAGCCACACGAGGAACACGCACATGAGCACGGCGGACGCGACGATGCCGACGTTGTTGGACCAGTTGTCGATCGTGTCCAGGGCGATGAGGCCCGTCGTCGTCGAGAAGCCGACCACCGACAGCACGGCCGCGACGATCCCGATCCACAGCACGGCCCGGCGGCGGGTGAGCCCGAACTTCTCCTGGAAGCCCGCCGCGACCACCTGCAGGATCGAGATCAGCGAGGTGAACCCGGCCATCGCCAGGGAGCCGAAGAACAGGGCGCCGAACAGCGGGCCGGCCGGCATCTGCGAGACGACCGCCGGGAACGTCACGAACGACAGGATCGGGCCGGTGATGCCCTCGAGGTCGCCGACGGCGACGCCCTGCTCGTGCGCGAGGAAGCCGAGGGCGGAGAACACGCCGATGCCCGCGAGCATCTCGAAGCCCGAGTTGGAGAACGCCACGACCAGGCCCGGCGAGGTGAGGTTCGCCCGCCGCTTCCGGTACGACGAGTAGGTGATCATGATGCCGAACGCGATCGACAGCGAGAAGAAGATCTGCCCGTAGGCGGCGATCCACACGTTCATGTCGCCGAGCGCGCTCCAGTCGGGCGTGAACAGGGCATTGAGGCCGTCCGTCGCACCGTCCAGGAAGATCGCGCGCACCACCAGCACGCCGAACGCGACCACCAGCAGCGGCAGGAAGACGACGTTCGCCTTCTCGATGCCCTTCGCGATACCGGCCACCAGGACCGCGATCGCCGCGACCCACACGAGCACCAGCGGGATGAGCACCGCGGGCACGAAGTCGAGCGTGAACCAGGCGCTGCCGCCGGCGGTGTCGGCGAGCTGCAGGTAGTCCCCGGTGAAGAAGCCGGCGGTGTCGTCACCCCACTTCAGCGTGAAGGAGTAGACGAAGAAGCTCAGCGCCCAGCCGATGATCGCCGCGTAGTAGATCGCGATGACGAAGCAGATCATCACCTGGAACCAGCCCAGGGACTCGAGCCACTTCCGCACCCGACGGAACACGGTCGGCGGGCCGCCGCGGAAGCGGTGCCCGAGGGCGTAGTCGAGGAACAGGATCGGGATCCCCGCGGTCAGCAGCGCGATCACGTAGGGCACCAGGAAGGCGCCGCCACCGTTCTCGTACGCCACCCCGGGGAACCGCCAGATGTTGCCCAGCCCGACGGCGGAGCCGATCGCGGACAGGATGAAGCCGACCTGCCCGGTGAACTGCTCACGGGGCGGGCTCGTGTCAGTGGTCGAGGTGCTCACGGGCGTCGAACCTCCACGGTGAGGGGCGTCGCGTCAAACGTGTCTCACCCACTGATGCTGCCTCACTCCCGGCGGACCAGCGCGTCGAGACGCGCCGTGACCTCGGTCGGGCTCAGCCGGCGGCCCCGAGGAGCCGTCGCACCAGGCCTCCGTGCAGCCGGCCGTCAGGGTCGAAGCGCTCCGCCAGGCGCCGAAAGTCGTCGAACCGGGGGAACAGCCCGGCCGTCGTGCCGGCGTCGAGCGCGGTGACCTTGCCCCAGTGCGGGCGGGCGCCGAGCGGCACGAGGGCCGCCTCGACGGCGGGCAGCACGGCCCGCACCTCGTCCTCGCGCGGGACCCACGTGAAGTGCAGGGCCACGGAGGGCTCGTCGAAGGGGCTGAGCCACAGGTCGTCGGCCGCGACCGTGCGGATCTCGCTGGTCTGCAGCAGCGGGGCGACCGTCGGGCCGAGGCGACGCATCGCCTCGATCGCCCCGGCGGCGTTGCGACGCGGCAGCAGGTACTCCGACTGCACCTCGTCGCCGTTGGACGGCGTGAACTCCAGGCGGAAGTGGCTCAGGCGCTCGTGCCACGGGCCGTCGACGCCGAGCTGCTCGGTGCACGCTGACGGGTCGACGCCCGGCAGCGGGTGCACGGGCACGTCCGACCACCGCAGGAAGTCCGGGTCGAGCCCGCGCACCTGGGGCCGGTCCGCGCGCGCCACCGACTTGAACCACACGTGCCGCACCGCCGGCTCGTCCCAGCTGGTGAAGGCGCTCACCGAGTACGCCGCGGAGGTGATCGCGTCGAAGCTGGCCACGAACGTGTCCCAGGGGACGTCGGCCGCGACGTCCTGCCGCACCACGTACGTCGGGACGGTCCGCAGCTCCACGCGCGTCACGACGCCCAGCGCCCCGAGGGACACGACGGTGCCCGGGAACGTGTCGGGGTCGCTCTCGCGGGTGATGCGGCGCAGCTCCCCGCCGGGCGTCATGATCTCGAGCCCCTCGACCGCGCTCGCGAGGCTCTGGTTCTGGTCGCCGGAGCCGTGCGTGGCGGTGGCGACCGCGCCCGCCACGGAGATGTGCGGCAGCGACGCCAGGTTGCCCAGCGCCCGGCCGGCCGCGTGCAGCGCGCGCGACACCTCGCCGTAGCGGAGCCCCGCGTTCACGGACACCACGTCGCCCTCGTCGCCGTGCGCGGGGGTCAGCGGCTCCACCGCCGGCCGGCCGTCGTCGAGCCCGTCGACCTGGACGTGCACGCCGTCCGTGTCGGCGACGTCGTTGAACGAGTGGCGCGACCCGAGCGCGCGCACGGGACCCCCGCTCGTGAGGACGTCCGCCAGCTCTTCCAACGTCGCGGGGCGGACGACGGAGCGTGCGGAGTACGTGAGGTTACCGGCCCAGTTGCGATGCACGGGACCACCCTGCCACCTCAGACGGCGAGGTACGTGTCGAGGTCCACGACCGCGGCGTCCAGCGCCGCCCGCTCGGCGGGCGACGGGTCCCGCAGCCACTGCACCTCGACGCCGCCCCGCGGGCCGGAGGGCCAGCGCCACCGCCCCGCGACGAGCCCGTCCAGCGCCACCGCGTGCACGTACGCCCCGGCCCGGTCGGGCGGAGGCAGCGCGGGGTCGAGCACCACGCCCCGGGTCTCGCGGTAGGACAGGAGCAGCTCGTCGTACGCCTGCAGCAGGTCCGCGACCGGTCGGTCGGCGTCGGGCTCCGGGCCGCCGTCGGCCCACCGCCGCGCCGTGTCCGCCGTCGCGAGGAGGGTGAGGCCGTCGAGGTCGCCCGCACCGGGGACCTCGACCACCTCCCCCGCGTCGACCAGGGCGCGCAGGGCGGGCGTGAGGTCGCGCACGGTGACGTCGCTCCACAGGCGCAGGTCGTTGACGGTCGCGAACCCCCGCCCCGGCAGGTACCGGCGCCACAGCTCGACGACGGCGGCCTCGGCGTCGAACCGGGGGCCGAGCGGGCCGTAGCCGGCGGGGACGCGGTCGTCGAACGCGGCGTACGACTGGTGCCGCAGCGGCGCGGCCGCGGGCGGCGGGCCGCTGATCACGAGGCGCTGCGTCTCGGCGTGCATCAGCATCTGGGTGAACACCAGCCCCGGGGCGTCCGGGGCGAGCACCCCGCGCGCCACCAGCTCGTCCTTGATCTCCCCGCGCGTGCGGGGGCCGTCCGCGACGGCGGCGGCCACCGCGTCCGTCCCGGGCCCCAGGTCGTCGAACCCCCACGACCGCTCGGTGGACAGCATGAGCTTCTCGATCCGCGGCGCGGTGAGCTCGAGCAGCCAGCGCGCGTCCCGCGGCCGCACCAGGTGCCAGGTGGGCCGCAGCACGTGGGTGCGCAGCAGGTCGCCGTCGGCGAGCGCCGCGTTGAGCGCGGCGCGGCCCGGGCGCGCGGTCGGGGCCACCCGGCGCGAGATCCCCCACAGCGCGGGCTGCAGCTCCTGGCCCTGCACGGCGAGGAGGGCGTCGACGACGGCGGGCGCGTCAGCCAGGTGCGCCTCGCGCAGTCCCGTGGCGGCGAGGCGGGCGGCTCGGACGGTGCGCGCGTCGACGCCGGGGCCGGACGCGCGCGGCGGGGCCACCCGTCAGCCGGCCCGGCCGGCCGGCTCGGCCTCCGCCAGGGGGATGCGGCCGCCCATGCCGACCATGTCGAGCACCTCCGCGACGGCCTCGGACGGCTGGTACAGGCTCACGGGCGTGCCGGTCTCCTGACCCAGCATGTACACCTGCAGGATGAACGCGATCCCGGAGGAGTCGATGAACGTGACGTCCCGGGTGTCCAGGACGATGGGTTGCGAGCTGCCCCGCGCCGCGAGCGCCGCCATCGCGTCGCTCGCCGCCTCGCGCAGCGCGGCGTCGACCTCGCCCCACAGGGTGAGGACGGTCGCCTCGTCGGTGGTGCGGGACGTGATGCCCGAGGAGGGCTCGGGCTCGCTGCTGCTGTCGTGGTCCATGAGGTCGTGTTGCTCCCGTGCGGTGGGGCCGAGCGTTTCGGGGACGCCGGCTGCGTCCTCTCCGTACAGCGAACGACCCGCGTCGAGTGTTCCCCGGTCAGGCGGATTCGTCCAGCCTCGTCGCGTCCGGGCGGTCCGCCGGGCCTGTCGGCCCGGACGAGGTCGTGCCGGGAGGGCCCCCACCAGGGTCGTCCAGATCGGTGATGTCCGCGACCCGGGCGTCCAGGGCGTGGACCAGCGCGGCGCCGTCGACCGTGGCGGAGACGCCGTGCCCGCCGCCCCCGACCGACACCGGGCCGGCCTCGGGGATCCTCGAGTCCGCGACCACCGGCCACGCCGTGAGCGAGCCGAACGGGGTGATCGTGCCGCGCTCGTACCCGGTCACCTCGCGCGCCACCTCCTTGTCCGGCATCGACAGGCGTGAGACCCCGAGCAGGGAGCGCAGGCGCGGCCACGCGATCGTGCGGTCCCCCGGCACGAGGACGAACAGGAAGTCCCCCTCGCCGCGGCGCACCACGATCGTCTTGATCACCTGGGACGGCGCGACGCCGCGCGCGGCCGCCGCCTCGGCGAGCGACCGCACCGGGCCGTGGCGCACGATCTCGAACGCGATCCCCGAGGCCGCCAGCGCCTCCTGCGTGCGCCGCTCCCCCGGGGTCTGCGCGGCCTCGGACGGCTGGGCGGGCTGGGCGGGCTCGGCGGGCTGCGTCACTCGCCCGCGCCCGTCGACACGCCGATGGTCACGGTGGAACCCGCGTCGACCTGGGTCCCGGCCTCGGGATCGGTCCACAGGACCGTGCCCTCCGGGTGCTCCGCGCTCTCCTCCTCGACGACCGCCCAGTCGAGGCCGGCGTCGGCGAGCACCGCCTGCGCCTCATCCGGCGTGAGGCCCTCGCCGACCACGTCCGGCACCGTCACCTGCTCCGGCTCGTCGTCGGCCGCGCTCCACGCGAGGACGACGGTCGAGCCCTTCGGCACGGACGTCCCCGCGCCGCGGGTCTCCACGACCAGGTCGTCGGCCTCGACACCCTCCGCCGGGTCGGTGACCACCACGAAGCCGAGCTCCTCGAGACGCGCCGTGGCCTCGCCCACGGTGAGGTCGGTGACGTCCGGGACCTCCACCAGCTCCGGGCCGCTCGAGACGACGAGCGTGACGGTCGACCCCTTCGCGACCTTCGTGCCCGCGCCCCGGGTCGACAGCACGGTGCCCTCGGGCGCCTTCGCGTCCGGGCGCTCCTTCGTGACCACCCGGAGCCCCAGCGACTCGAGCTTCTTCACGGCCGCGGCGCGGGTCTGGCCGGTGACGTCCGGCACGGTCACCGTCGTGACGGGCTTCTCGGGCTCGTCACCGTCCCCCGTCCCGGGCTTCGGCGTGGACCCGTCCTTCGAGCCTCCCGTGCCGCCGTCGCCCTTCTGGTCCGAGCCCTTCTGGTCCGAGCCCTTCTTGTGCGCGTCCTTCTTGTGCGCGTCCTTCTTGTGCGCGTCCTTCTGGCTGTCCTTCTGGCCGCTCTTCTTGCCGGAGTCCTTCTTCTCGCCCGCCGCCTCGCCGGTCTTCTTCCCCGCCGAGCCCTTCGCCGGGTCGTCCCGGTCCTGGTCGGCGCCCTTCGACCCGTCCGCGCGCTCGGCCGGCGCCTGGGGGCCGCCGCCCGCGGCGACGTCGTCGGCCTTCCACGCCCGGTCGGGCACGGGGCCCGCCGCGAAGAACTCGAAGTGCCACGGTTCCGGCTTGGAACCCGTGAGCCGCGCCCACGAGGGGTTGTCCCAGCCGTAGTCCGGCGCGTGCACCCGCATCCACACGTACTCGGCGGACGTGCCGGTGGAGATCGGGCTGCCCAGGTCGACGGCGAGCCCCCAGCCGTGGTTCGACGTGCCGGGCGTCGCCGCGAGCCAGCCCTTCGTGGCCTTGAGCCGCACCTGCGACTCCAGCGTGCGGTACGAGTCGGTCATCGGGATCGGCACCCCGAACTCGCGCTCGTACTCCTCGCTCAGCGCCGACAGCTGCTGGGCGGCGTCGCAGCGCAGCAGGTGGCCGGGCGCGAAGTCGAGCGGGCACAGGGCCGAGGTGGGGATGCGGCCGTTGGCGTAGCCCGCCGTGCTCCGGCCGTACCGGTCCACGACCTCCAGGAGGCTCGCCGTCAGCGTGGCGCGCGCGGCGACCGTGCCGTCCGCGCCGGCGGGCAGGATGCCCGCCGCGAGGGTCGTCGTCGCGGGGTCCAGGAGGGTGGCCAGCCGCGTCGCGGCGACGACCACGTCGTCGAACGTGACCCGGCCGCCCTCGTGAGTGGTCGCATCCTCGGCCTGCGGCGCCGTGCCCGACGGGTCCATCGACAGGTTCGGCCCGTGGTCGGCGGCGGGGGCGACCGAGACCTGGCGCGCGACCGGCACCGCCGTCGGCTCCTCGGCCTGCGTCGTCGTCCCGGGGAGCGTCGTGCCCGGGGCCGGGACCACCGGCGCGGGCAGCGCGTGGCCCACCTGCGCGAACGGGCGGTCGGAGGTCACGGCCGCCTGCTGCGCGAGGTAGGTGCTGAGCAGCATGCCGAGCTCGGCGGCGGCCTGCTCCACCTGCGGCGTCACCGACCGGCCGGCGTCCTGGGCGGCGAGCTCCGCACGCTCGAGGACGTCGAGCACCTCCTGGAGGGTGGTCGGACCGGTCGACCTCGACGCCCCGATCACGCCGACGGAGACGCCCTCGCCCACCCGGCTGCCCGCGCCGACGTCCGGACCGTGCTGGGCGTCCGCCCGGGTCTGCAGGGCCGGGGCGTTCCACGGGAGCCCGGCGACCGGAGCGGCCACGAAGCCCGCGGCGAGGACGCACGACGCCGTCACCGAGGCGAGCAGCCGTGCGGCGCGCCCACCCCGGCCGTCCTTCGGAGACCTCACGACGCGAACCTCCCCCATCGGCACTGCTCAGGCGCTCGGATCCTGCCACACCCTGGCGTCGTCGTGTGACACAGGCGACAGGACCGTCCCTTCACTGTGCGGCACGCGCCCCGCTCCTGCCACCCCTACGACGAGAGTTCATACGGCGCTCACCCGATCGTCGTTCCCGGAGCAACCGTCCCGGGTCGCTGAGACATCGCACCCCGGGCCCGCGACGCGCGGCAGACTGGCGACATGACCACCGTCGACCTCAACAGCGACCTCGGCGAGGGCTTCGGCCGCTGGACCCTCGGCGACGACGAGGCGATGCTCGACGTCGTCTCGTCGGCCAACGTCGCCTGCGGCTTCCACGCCGGCGACCCCGCGACGATCCTGCGCACCGTGCGGCTCGCGGTCGCGCGCGGCGTGGCCGTCGGGGCGCACGTCGGGTACCGGGACCTCGCGGGCTTCGGCCGCCGCGACATCGACGTCCCCTCGGCCGAGCTGGTCGCCGACGTCGTCTACCAGATCGGCGCGCTCCAGGCGCTCGCCGCCACCGAGGGCGCCCGCGTCACGTACGTGAAGCCGCACGGCGCCCTGTACCACCGGGCGGCGGTGGACAAGCGCGTCGCGGCCGACGTCGCGGCCGCGGTCGCCGACGTCGACCCGTCCCTCGTCCTGCTGGGCCCGCCCGGTTCGGCGACCCTCGCGGCGGCCGAGGCCGCCGGGCTCCGCACGGCCGCCGAGGCCTTCGCCGACCGCGCGTACCGGCCCGACGGCACCCTGCTGCCGCGCAGCGAGACGGGCTCCGTGCTGCACGACCCGGACGTCGTGGCCGGGCGGATGCTGCGGCTCGTCACGGAGGGGGTGGTCGAGGCCGTGGACGGCGGGCTCGTGCGGCTGCTCGCCGACTCCGTGTGCGTGCACGGCGACTCCCCCGGCGCCGTGACGATGGCCCGGCGGGTGCGCGCCGCGCTCGGCGAGGCGGGGGTCGCCCTCGAGTCCTTCGCGCCGGCGGCCGCGGGACGCTGACCGTGCGCGTCCTGCCCGCCCGCGACGACGCGCTGCTCGTCGAGGTGGACGACCTCGCGCAGGCGCTCGCGCTGGACGCGTCGCTGCGGGAGGACCCCGTCGCCGGCGTCGGGCGGCCCGTCCCGGGCGCGCGCACGCTGCTGGTCCCGTTCGACCCGTGGCGGCTGCCCGCGGCGCGTCTCGCGGCCGAGCTGCGCGCGCGGGCGTCCGCGACCGGGCGGGCGGCCAGCGCCGACGCCGCGCAGGGTGCCGGGGCGCGTGCCGGGAAGGGCGCCGGCGCGCGGCTGCTCGAGATCCCGACCGTGTACGACGGCGCGGACCTCGCCGACGTCGCGCGGCTGCTCGGGTGCAGCCCCGAGGCGCTGGTGCGGCGGCACACCGCCGCGTCGTGGGTGGTGGGCTTCGTGGGCTTCGCGCCCGGCTTCGCCTACCTCACCGGCGACGACGACGGGCTGGTGGTGCCGCGCCGGGAGTCGCCGCGCACGCGGGTGCCCGCGGGCGCGGTGGCGCTGGCGGGCCCGTACTCGGGCGTGTACCCGCGCGCCAGCCCGGGCGGGTGGCGGCTGGTCGGCCGCACCGACGTCGTCACCTGGGACGCCGACCGCGACCCGCCCACCCCGTGGGCACCCGGCGACCGGGTGCGGTTCACGGCCGTGCGTCAGGCGGTCCGCGGCACCGGGCCCGCCCACGGCGGCAGTTCCGGCTCGGCGCGGCAGTCCGAACTGCCGACGTCGGCCCGAACTGCCGCGCCGACGACCCGCCTGGAGGTCCTGGCGCCCGGGCTGCAGGCGCTGGTGCAGGACCTCGGTCGCCCGGGGCTGGCCCACCTCGGTGTGTCCGCGTCCGGCGCGGCCGACCCGCGCAGCCTGCGCGCCGCGAACCGCGCCGTGGGCAACCCGGTCGGGGCTGCCGCGATCGAGGCGGTCGGCGGCGGGCTGCGGCTGCGCGCCCGCGCCGACGTCGTCGTCGCGCTCGCCGGTGCGGACGCGGACGCCGTCGTGCACACCAGCGGCGACCCCGACGACGCGCGCCGCGCGCCCCTGGCGCGGGCGTTCGGGCTGCGTGCCGGTGACGAGCTCGCCCTCGGTGCCCCCGCCCGCGGCCGGCGCACCTATCTCGCCGTCCGCGGCGGGGTCGACGCGCCGCCCGTGCTCGGCTCCCGCGCCACCGACACCCTCGCGCGCCTCGGCCCCGCCGCGCTCGGCCCCGGCGGTGTCCCCTGCGGCAGGGGTCCCGCCCGGGCTGTGGCCGCGGACGACGTGGGGGCGCCCGACCCGGCGGCGCTGCCCGCGCCGGGCGAGGTCACGACGCTGCCCGTCATGCTCGGCCCGCACGACGACTGGTTCACCGCCGACGCCGTCGCCCGCCTGACGTCCCAGGAATGGCGCGTGACCGAGCGCTCCGACCGGGTGGGACTGCGGCTGGACGGCGTGCCCCTGCCGCGAGCGCCCGAGACGCAGGGCCGCGAGCTGCCCAGCGAGGGCTGCGTCACCGGCGCGCTGCAGGTGCCGCCCGACGGGCTGCCGGTGCTGTTCGGCGTCGACCACCCGCTCACCGGCGGCTACCCGGTGGTCGCGGCCGTGGCGTCGACGCACCTGTGGCTGCTGGGCCAGCTCCCGCCGGGGGCGCTGCTGCGGTTCGCCCCGGCCCCGCTCTGAGCCGGACGGTCAGGCGCGCTCCGCGGCGAGCGCGGCGACACCGGCGACGACGCGCGCGACGCCGAACCGCAGGGCGTCGTCCCGCCCGCCCGGCTCGCCCTCGGCGAACGCGGCCGCGGTGAGCGGGTAGTCGTCCGCGTGCTCGGCGAGGACCGGACCGAGGCCCGCGGCCAGGTCCGTCTCCGGCGTGCCCCCGCCGGCCTGCTGGCGCACGAGCGACATGACGTGGCCGACGAGGAGGGCGAGGGTGTCGAGCTTCTCCGCGCCCGTCAGGGGGAGGTCCCCGAACGCCGCGAGGCCGACCTCGAACCAGGCGAGCTCCACCGGACCGGGCAGGTGGGGGCGCTGCGCGAGCTCCACCGACCAGGGTCGCGCGAGGGCGCGCGCGTGCACGTGGCCCGCCCATGCGGTGAGGTCGGCCCGCCAGTCCGTTCCCCGGCCCGCGGGCGGGGCGGGGCCCAGCGCGGCGTCGAGGAGAAGCGCGTCCAGCTCCACGCGACCCGGGACGTAGCGATAGAGCGCCATCTTGGTGGTGCCGAGACGCTCCGCGACGCTCTGCATCGTCACCGCGTCGAGCCCCCGCGCGTCGGCGATCTCCGTCGCCGCGGCCACGACGGCATCGACGCTGAAGCGCGGCTTGGGCCCGCGGCGCGGGGGCGCCGCCCGCCGCCACAGGAGGGCGACGACGTCGGTGGTCGTGCTCGCGCCCGTCGTGGCCTCGCGATCGTCGGCGCCCATCGCTCCCCCGTCCTGGCGTTCACGCGGCCCGGTGGCGGACTCGTGCGGCGAAAGTATTGCGTCCATCGTACGCGGATGTTTACTGTGTCCATAGGACGCAGTTTCTCGTCGATGCCTGGGAGCCCAGCATGACCACCTCGAAGATCCTGATCTCGGGCGCGAGCATCGCCGGCCCGGCGCTCGCCCGGTGGCTCGGCCGCAACGGGTTCGACGTCACGGTCGTGGAGAAGGCCCCGGCGCCCCGGCCCGGCGGCCAGGCCGTCGACTTCAAGGGGCGCACGCACCACGACGTGCTGACCCGCATGGGCGTGCTCGACGACGTCCGGGCGCGCCAGACCCCGCGGACGGACTGGCGCATGGTCGACGCGCACGACCGGCTGCGCGCGGTGATCCCGGGCGAGTTCATCGGCGGCGACCTGGAGATCCTGCGCGGCGACCTCGCCGCCGTCCTGCACGAGCACAGCGCCCGCGACGCCGAGTACGTGTTCGGCGACGAGATCGTGGGGGTGACCGTGAGGGCCGACGGGGTGCAGGTCGCCTTCGCGCGCCGGCCGACCGAGCGGTTCGACGTCGTCGTCGGCGCCGACGGCGTGCACTCCGCCGTGCGGCGGCTGGCGTTCGGCCCGGAGGACCTGCACGTGGAGCACCTCGGGCACTACTACGCCGTCGCCGACGCCGCCGCACCGCTCGACGGCCTGGAGACCCGCCGTCCCGACGGCCGCGCCGTCGCCTACGGGTACAACGAGCCCGGCCGGCTCGCGCTGCTCGGGGGCCAGAAGGCGCCCAGCCTGTTCGTCTTCCGCGCCCCCGCCGGGCGGGGCCAGGGCCCCGCCTACGACCGCCACGACCCTGCCTCCCAGCGGGTGTTCCTCGAGGCCGCCTTCGCCGGTGCGGGATGGCGCGTGCCCGCCGCGCTCGACGCCGTCCGGCGGGCCGACGACCTCTACCTGGACGCGCTCGCGCGCACCCGCATGACGTCGTTCACGCGCGGCCGGTTCGCGCTGGTCGGCGACGCCGGGCACGCCAACACCCTCGGCGGGTTCGGGACGGGCCTGGCGCTCGTCGCCGCCTACGTCCTCGCCGGCGAGCTCGTGGCGGCGCGCGGCGACCACGAGGTGGCGTTCGCCGCCTACGACCGGCGCGTGCGCAGGCCCACCCGGGTCGCGCGCACCGGCAACGCGGGACCGTTCCTGGCACCGCCCTCGGAGGCACGCATCCGGATGCGCGACCGGACCTTCACCCACCCGTGGATGTACCGCTCCATGCTGTGGCTGACCGACACCTTCGCCACGGACGACCGGATCCCCCGCTACGCGATGCGCTGACCGCCGGCCGGACGCCGCGGTCGAGGGCGGCCTTCGTCAGTCCCGGCGCGCGAGCAGGCTGAACGCGTTCGGGACGCGCCCGTCCCAGGCGGCGGCGTCGACCCCCTCGGGGCGCCAGAACGGCTCGGGGTGCTCCTCGAGGTGCTCGATCGCGAACCCGGCGCGCTGACAGTCCATGACCGTCTCGGCGAGCGTGCGCTGCCGCTCCACCGCGCCATGGCCGGGGAAGGTGTCGTTGACGTGCGACGCCTCGAAGTAGCCCCGGTCCGGGCGCACGCGGATCTCGTCGGCGTCCCACGCCCACAGGGGCACCAGCGGGTGCGCCTCGTAGACGTAGAACCATCCGCCCGGTCGCAGCAGCCGGCGGACCTCGGCGAGGAACGCCGGCAGGTCCGTCACCCAGATGAGCGCGCCCTTGCCCGTGTAGACGAGGTCGGCGCACGCGTCGTCGAGCCCGCTGTCGGGGAGCGTCGCCCGCGTGTACCGGCAGGGCAGGCCGAGCGCGTCGGCCCGGCGCCGGGCGCTCTCGACCGGCGCCGGGCTGTAGTCCACCCCGTGCACGGACCGCGCGCCCAGGCGGACCAGCGCCGCGTCGTCGAGGCCGTGGCCGCTCATCGGGTGCACGACGTCGGCGCCCGGGACGATCCGTTCCAGGGCCGCGACCTCCGCGGGCAGCAGCCGCGCCGTGCGGGCCGCCTCGAGGTGTTCGTCGTACTCGTCGGTGTACTTGCGGGAGGCGACGGCCCACGCCGCCCGGGTCGCGTCCTCGGTGACGTCCATCCCGGCACCCTGCCACGCGCGGGACCGTCGACCCAGGGGTTTCCCGCTCGACGGCCGGGGACGGCGAAGGCCCGGCGGGACGTCCCGCCGGGCCCTCGTCACACGGCCGTCAGGCGCGCGATGCGGTCGGGGCGAGCTCGCGCTCGCCGGCCGCCTCCTGCGCCGCCGCGGCGTCCGCGGGCTGCGCCACGTCGGCCTGGGCGGCGTCGTCCTCGTCGTCGTCGAACAGGTGCTCCGCGGACGCGGAACGGTACTGCTCGAGGTCGAGGATGCCCTCGCGCTTGGCGACGATCGTCGGGACCAGCGTCTGCCCCGCGACGTTCACCGCGGTGCGACCCATGTCGAGGATGGGGTCGACGGCGAGCAGCAGGCCCACGCCGGCGAGCGGCAGGCCCAGCGTGGACAGCGTCAGGGTCAGCATGACCATCGCGCCGGTGAGGCCCGCGGTGGCGGCCGAGCCCACCACCGAGACGAACGCGATGAGCAGGTAGTCGGTCACCGAGAGGTCGATGCCGAAGATCTGCGCCACGAAGATCGCGGAGATCGCCGGGTAGATCGAGGCGCAGCCGTCCATCTTCGTCGTCGAGCCCAGCGGCACGGCGAACGAGGCGTACTCGCTCGGCACGCCGAGGTTCCGCTCGGTGACGCGCTGCGTCACGGGCATGGTGCCCACCGACGAGCGGGAGACGAACGCGAGCTGGATGGCCGGCCACGCACCCTTGAACCAGGCGAGGACGCCGAGGCCGTTGGCCTTGAGCAGCACCGGGTACACGACGAACAGGACGATCGCGAGACCCACGTAGATCGCCGCGGAGAACGAGGCGAGGGAGCGCAGCGACTCCCAGCCGTAGGTGGCGACGGCGTTGCCGATGAGGCCCATCGTGCCCAGCGGCGCGAGGCGGATGATCCACCACAGCACCTTCTGCACGATCGACAGCGCGGACCGGTTGAACGCGAGGAACGGGTCGGCCTTGGCGCCCGACTTCAGCGCGGCGATGCCGATGACCAGCGCGACGACGAGGATCTGCAGCACGTTGAAGCTGATGCCGGTCTCGGCGCTCAGCGCGCCGTCGGCGCCCGCCTCGACCGACGTCGACGCGCCCAGGCCGAGCACGTTCGTCGGGATGAGGCCGTTGAGGAAGTCCAGCCAGGTGCCGGTGCTGGACGGCTCGGCGGCCTCCGCCGTCGTGAGCGTCGTGTTGTGGCCCGGCTGGAACACCAGGCCCAGGCCGATGCCGAGCGCCACCGCGATCGCGGCGGTGATGGCGAACCAGAGCAGCGTCTGGCCGGCCAGGCGGGCCGCGTTGGTGACGGTGCGCAGGTTCGCGATCGACGCGACGATCGCCGTGAAGATCAGCGGCGGCACGATCGCCTTGAGCAGCGTGACGAACGACGAGCCGATGGTGTCGAGCGTCGTGGTCAGGCCGTTGGGGGTCTCGCCGTCGGCCTGCGGGCCGATCGAGAGCGCCAGCCAGCCGAGCAGCACGCCGAGCGCGAGGCCCAGCAGGATCTGGACCGAGAACGACGGGAAGCGCAGCCTCTTGCGTTCGCGCGGCTGCGCGCCGGGGACCTTGGTTGCGGAGGACACGGGGGGAACCTTTCGGCTCGGGCGCTCGAGGGCGCCGGTGGGTGGACGGCGGCAGGCCGTCGCCGGAGAACGGGGTGGCACGAGGGCCGGTGACGCGGCAGGGCTCGGGGCCGTGCGGGCGTCGGGGACGTCGTCGGCGGTGACGACGGTCAGCGCGCGGTCAGCGGCGCGAGGGGCTCACCGACACAGCGCGCTGGCGACGCGACGGAAGTCGACGTCGAGACGCGCGGTGAGGTCGGTCCTCACGGGGACGCTGGCGGTCACGGGAGCTCCAGGCACGATCGAGGAAGGGAGTCCGTGGTCCCGATTGATCGACGTCGTCGAACGTCATCATCGAACCCACGAATACGGGACCATAGCAGCGTGCCCCGGCGAATCACAGGGGTTCGGCCGGAGGTGTGAGGCACCTCATCGGGGTCGTACGGTCGGCGGGTGACGTCGACCCCTCTGCCCCACGACCCGCTCTGGCCCCGCGCGGGCGGCTGGCCTGCACCGACGGGATCGCCCGCCGACCTGGCCGTGTTGGGCGTGCCCACCTGGCGCACGTCGCTGTCGCCGACGGGTGCCCACGCGACGCCAGCCGCCGTCCGCGACGCGCTGCGGCGCTACAGCCCGGCCCTCGTCCGCGCGGCCGACGGCGCGCCCGTCGACCTGGGCGCGCTCGCCGTCGTCGACCACGGCGACGTCGACGAGCCGGACGGGCCGGAGGGCGAGGCCCGCGCGCGAGCCGCGGTGGGGGCGGCGCTGGCCGGGGCGCGCGCCGTCGTGGCGCTGGGCGGGGACAACGCGCTCACGGTCCCGGTGGCCCTCGGCGCGTGGGGCGACGACCTGACGACGGCGGGCCTGGTGACCCTCGACGCGCACTACGACCTGCGCGACGGCGTCTCCAACGGCTCGCCGGTGCGGCGGCTGATCGAGGCCGGTCTGGACCCGGCGCGGGTCGTGCAGGTCGGCATCGCGGACTTCGCCAACTCCGCCGAGTACGCCCGGCGGGCGCGCGACCTGGGGATCACGGTCGTGACGCTCGACGAGCTGCGCGGCCGCGGGGACGGCGCCGCCGGGCTGGGCGACGTCGTCCGCGACGCCCTCGAGGTGGCCGGCGCCGCGGGCGGCCCCGTGCACCTCGACGTCGACGTCGACGTCTGCGACCGCTCCGTCGCCCCCGGCTGCCCCGCCAGCGTGCCGGGCGGCCTCGCGGCCTGGGAGCTGCGGGCCCTGGTGCGCGCGGCGGCGTCGGACCCGCGCATGCGTTCCGTCGACCTCGCCGAGGTGGACGCGACCGCCGACGCCCCTGACGGCCGCACCGTCCGCCTCGCCGCCCTCTGCGTCCTGGAGGTGCTCGCCGGCCTCGCCCTCCGCCCCGCGAGATAGAGCTGCCCGCCGCCGAGATAGAGCTCTATCTCGCCGACGTAGTGCACTATCTCGCCGACGTAGTGCTCTATCTCGGCGAAGTAGTGCTCTATCTCGCGGGGTGGCCGTCCTTCCAGACCGCGTGGACGAGCGGGACGCCGGGTCGGTAGGCGAGGTGGGTGCGGGACGGCGCGTCGAGGACGACGACGTCGGCGCGGGCGCCGGGCGCGAGGTGGCCGACGTCGGGCCGACGCAGCGCACGGGCCCCGCCGGCCGTGGCGGCCGAGACGGCCTCGGCGACGGTCATGCCCGTCTCGCGCACCGCGAGCGCCACCATGAGCGGCATCGAGCTCGTGTACGACGAGCCGGGGTTGCAGTCGCTGGCCAGGGCGAGGACGACGCCGGCGTCGAGCAGGCGGCGCGCGTCGGGGTACGGCTGGCGGGTGGAGAACTCGACGCCGGGCAGCAGAGTCGCGACCGTGCCCTGCGCGTCGCCGCCCGCCCACGAGCCCGCGAGCGCCGCGACGTCGTCGTCGGACAGGTACGTGCAGTGGTCGACGGCGGCCGCGCCGAGGTCCACCGCGAGGCGCACGCCCTCGCCCGGCCCGAGCTGGTTCGCGTGGACGCGCACACCCAGCCCGGCGGCGGCGCCCGCCTCCAGCACGCGGCGCGACTGCTCGGGGGTGAACGCCCCGGTCTCGCAGAACACGTCCACCCAGCGGGCGTGCGGGGCGCACGCGGCGAGCATGTCGCCGACGACGAGGTCCACGTAGCCGTCGGGGTCTTCGGCGTGCTCGGGCGGGACCACGTGCGCACCGAGGAACGTCACCTCCTCGGTGACCTCGCGCGCGAGGCGCACGGCGCGCTCCTCGTCGGCGACGCTCAGCCCGTAGCCGCTCTTGGTCTCGAGCGTCGTGGTGCCCTGGGCGCGCGCCTGGTCGACGTGCCGGCGCAGGTTGGCGCGCAGGTCGTCGTCGGACGCCGCGCGCGTCGCCGCGACGGTCGTGCGGATTCCGCCCGCCGCGTACGGGCGCCCGGCCATGCGCGCCTCGAACTCGCCCGACCGGTCGCCCGCGAACACGAGGTGGCTGTGCGAGTCCACGAACCCGGGCAGGACGGCGCGCCCCTCGACGCCGACGACGCGGTCGGGTGCGCGGCCCAGCACCTCCTCGACGCCGGCCGCGCACGCGCGCTCCGGGCCCGCCCACGCGACGCGTCCGCCGTCGAGCAGCAGCGCGGCGTCGCGCACGACGCCCGTCGGGTCGTCCACGGGGTCGACGCCGACCGCCTCGGGCGCGTTCGTCGTGAGCTCGCCGATCCCCAGGATCAGCGTGGCCGGGTGCGAGCCGCCCGGGTGCTCCACCTCGCGCACGTCACACCTCCCGCGCAGGGACAGGGTCGCTCTCCAGCATGGGCACGCGCAGCCCTCCCCGCGCGGCGGCCGCGGCCGCGTCGTCGTACCCGGCGTCGACGTGCCGCAGGACGCCGAGCCCCGGGTCGTTGGACAGCACGCGCGCGAGCTTGCGCGCGGCCAGGTCGGTGCCGTCCGCGACGGACACCTGCCCGGCGTGGATCGACCGCCCCATCCCGACGCCGCCGCCGTGGTGCAGCGACACCCAGGTGGCGCCCGACGACGCGGCGGTGAGCGCGTTGAGCAGCGGCCAGTCGGCGATGGCGTCCGACCCGTCGGCCATGCCCTCGGTCTCCCGGTACGGGGAGGCGACGGAGCCGGCGTCGAGGTGGTCGCGGCCGATGACGACGGGCGCGCTCACGTCCCCCGAGGCGACGAGGTCGTTGAACGCCAGACCGGCGCGGTCGCGCTCGCCGTGCCCGAGCCAGCAGATGCGGGCGGGCAGCCCCTGGAACGCGACACGCTCCTGGGCGGCGCGGATCCAGCGGTGCAGGTGGTCGTCGTCGGGGAAGAGGTCCAGCACGGCCCGGTCGGTGGCAGCGATGTCGCGCGGGTCCCCCGACAGCGCCGCCCACCGGAACGGGCCCTTGCCCTGCGCGAACAGCGGCCGGATGTACGCGGGGACGAAGCCGGGGAAGTCGAAGGCCCGGTCGAAGCCGCCGCGGCGCGCCTCGTCGCGGATCGAGTTGCCGTAGTCGAAGACCTCCGCGCCGGCGTCGAGGAAGCCGACCATGCCCTCCACGTGCCGCGCCATCGACTCGCGGGCCCGGTCGGTGAACTCCTCGGGCTTGGCGGCCGCGTAGTCGGCCCACTCCGTCACCGCGACGCCGAGGGGCAGGTACGACAGCGGGTCGTGGGCCGACGTCTGGTCGGTGACGATGTCCACCGCGACGCCGCGTCGCAGCAGCTCCGGCACGACGTGCGCGCTGTTGCCCTCCACGCCCACGGACAGCGCGCGGCGCTCCGCCGTGGCCGCCTCGACGCGCCGGACAGCGTCGTCCAGGTCGTCCGCCACCTCGTCGAGGTAGCGCTCGCGCACGCGCCGGTCCAGGCGCGACCGGTCGACGTCGACCACGAGGCACACGCCGCCGTTGAGCGTGACGGCGAGCGGCTGCGCGCCGCCCATGCCGCCGCACCCGCCGGTCAGCGTGAGGGTTCCCGCGAGCGTGCCGCCGAAGCGCTTCGCCGCCACCGCGGCGAGCGTCTCGTACGTGCCCTGGAGGATGCCCTGCGACCCGATGTAGATCCACGACCCGGCCGTCATCTGCCCGTACATCGTGAGGCCCTGCGCCTCGAGCTTCCGGAACTCCGGCCAGGTGGCCCAGTCGCCCACGAGGTTGCTGTTGGCGATCAGCACGCGCGGCGCCCACTCGTGGGTGCGCAGCACGCCCACCGGCTTGCCCGACTGGACCAGCAGCGTCTCGTCGTCGGCCAGCGTCGTGAGCGTGCGGACGATGGCGTGGTAGCTCGGCCAGTCGCGCGCGGCACGGCCCGTGCCGCCGTACACGACGAGGTCGTCGGGGCGCTCCGCCACGTCCGGGTCGAGGTTGTTCATGAGCATCCGCAGCGGGGCCTCGGTCTGCCAGCTGCGGGCGGTGAGCGTCGTGCCGCGCGGGGCGCGGACGGGGACGGGGGTCCCCCGGTCGTGGGACATCGAGTGGGACATCGAGTGGGACATCGTCGTCTCCTTCGGGGCGTGGGAGTCAGCGGAGCGGCCCGACGGCGGCGCTCGCGGCGGCGGCGACCTCGCCGTCGGCGACGAGCCGCGTCACGGCGTCGATCTCGGGGGCGAGGAACCGGTCCGGGCCGGGGCCGGGGACGGCGGAGCGCAGCAGCGCGTGGACGGCGCCGGTGCCGGCGGCGGGCGTCAGGCCCGTCCCGGGGGCGCAGCGCAGGTCGAGGGCGCGGGCGGCGGTCATGAGCTCGACGGCGAGCACGCGGCCGAGGCCGTCGATCCCGCGGCGCAGCTTGCGGGCGCCGGCCCAGCCCATGGACACGTGGTCCTCCTGCATGGCCGACGACGGGATGGAGTCGACGCTCGCCGGGGCGGCGAGCCGCTTGAGCTCCGAGACGATCCCCGCGGCGGTGTACTGCGCGATCATCAGCCCGGAGTCGACGCCGGGGTCGTCGGCGAGGAACGCGGGCAGCCCCTCGTTGCGCGCGACGTCGAGGAACCGGTCGGTGCGCCGCTCGCTCATGGAGGCGACGTCGGCCACGGCGATCGCGAGGAAGTCGAGCACGTACGCGACGGGCGCACCGTGGAAGTTGCCGTTCGACTCCACGCGCCCGTCCACCGTGACGACGGGGTTGTCGATCGCCGCCGCGAGCTCGTGGCCCGCGACCACCTCCGCGTGCGCGACGGTGTCCCGCGCCGCGCCGTGCACCTGCGGCGCGCAGCGCAGCGAGTAGGCGTCCTGCACGCGCGTGCACTCGGGCCGGCCGTCGGCGTCGACGCGCCGGTGGCTCGCCACGACCGGCGACCCGGCGAGCAACGCCCGCAGGTTCGCGGCCGACG
>Ga0180221_1000620_pt1 | contig 28817 bp, 32 predicted proteins | sample eDN5th37CKraftMG_FD_151339 | JGI IMG/M metagenome (GOLD analysis project Ga0180221, IMG submission 151339) | Enriched Miracle-Growth compost microbial communities from Emeryville, California, USA - eDNA 5th pass 37_C Kraft MG (version 2) (version 2) ...
ACCGCGTCGTCGAGCGTGTCGCAATCGACGACGTAGAACCCGAGCAACTGCTCCTTGGTCTCGGCGAACGGCCCGTCGATGACCACCGGCTCGCGGCCCGAGCGGACGGTGGTCGCGGCGGTGGTCGGCATCAGGCGCGCGATCGGCCCGAGCCGGCCCTGGGCTTCGATCTTGTCGGTGACCTTGGCGCGCTTGGCGAGAACGGCGTCGTCCTCCTCCTTGGTCCAGGATTCCACCACCGCCTCGTCGTGGTAGCACAGGATCGCGTAGTGCATGGGCTCTCCCTCGTCTCGTCACTGCCAAGGACGGCCCAGTATGCCCGATCCCGACACGACGGCTCAAAAATCAGCGCGCCGGGTTCGCGGCGGTGTTTCGGGGCTTGCGGCGCGGACGCGGGCCGGCGGCCGCTTCCAATCGCCGCGCTGCATCGAAAGGTTGCTTCCGATGGGGGAAAACCCGTGCTAGGACCTTTTAGGGGAATGGCTGCAACCGTCCCGGTCAAAGGGCGGCTCAAAGATTTCGAATCGGCGGAGGCAAATGATGTCGGAGGGCGTTGAATCCCAGGGAGGCGGTCGGAAACCCTCCCTGATCAAGGGACCGCGCGAATTCTGGGGCGGTGTCGCGCTGGTCGTCCTTGCGGTATTCGCGCTGATCGCCTGCTACGATCTGCCGGGCATGCGGGGCTTCGCCTTCGGGCCAGGCACCGCGCCGCGCATGTTCGCGGTGCTGCTCGGCGCCTTCGGCGTCATCATCGCGGCCGTCGGCGTCATGCAGGAGGGGCCGGGTGTCGATCCGGCGGTCGTGCGCGGCGCGGGCCTCGCGCTCATCCTGGTGCTGCTGTTCGCGGCCATCGACAAGTTCGCCGAGCCGCTGTTCACCTCCATCGGCTACCGCAATGGCGAGTCGGTCGCGGCGAGCTTCGTCGTCCTGGTGGTGACGGTGGCGTTTGCGCGCGGCATCGCGCGCGGCCCGCTCTACGTGACGGCCGGGGTGCTGATCTTCGCCGGCACCATCCGCACCCTCGGACTGATCCCGGCAAGCTTCATTTCCACGGTGGTTGCCGCATTCGCGACCCACGAGGTGCGCGTCGTCGAGACGCTGATCTGGGCCGCCGTTCTGACGGCCTTCTGCGCGTTCCTGTTCCCCTACGCGCTCAACCTGCCGTTTAATTTCTGGCCGCAGTTCTAAGTCGAGACGCCGCTCATGTTCGACCTGTTCCACAATCTCGCGCTTGGATTCGGCGTCGTCTTCCAGTTCGCCGACATCAAGATCAATTTCCTGGGCTTTTCGGGCACCATCCCGCTGCCCATGAACATCTTCTTCTGCTTCATGGGCGCGCTGATCGGCACCCTGATCGGCGTGCTGCCCGGCGTCGGGCCGGTGGCGACCATCGCCATGCTGCTGCCGATCACCTTCGGCCTGCCGCCGGTCGGCGGCCTCATCATGCTCGCCGGCATCTACTACGGCGCGCAGTATGGCGGATCGACCACCTCGATCCTGGTCAACCTGCCGGGCGAAGCGTCGTCGGTGGTGACGACGCTCGACGGCCACCAGATGGCGCGCCAGGGCCGCGCCGGCCCGGCGCTCGCCATCGCCGCCATCGGCTCGTTCTTCGCCGGCTGCGTCTCGACCGTGCTGGTCGCCGCGCTCGGCCTGCCGCTCACCGGGCTCGCGCTGAAGTTCGGTCCGGCCGAGTATTTCTCGCTGATGGTGCTCGGCCTGGTGTTCGCCGTGGTTCTGGCCAAGGGCTCGATCGTCAAGGCCATCGCCATGATCCTGTTCGGCCTCCTGGCGTCCATGGTCGGCTCCGACATCGAGACCGGCCAGTCGCGCATGGCCTTCAACATCCCCGAACTGTCCGACGGCATCAGCTTCGTGGTCGTCGCCATGGGCGTGTTCGGCTTCGCCGAGATCATCCGCAACCTTGAGGGGGGCGACGAGGAGACGCGCTCCATCGTGGCCTCGAAGGTCACCGGCCTGATGCCGACGATCCCCGACCTCAAGGCGTCGGCCGGCGCCATCCTGCGCGGCACCGTGCTCGGGTCGATCCTCGGCATCCTGCCGGGCGGCGGCGCGGTGATCGCCGCGTTCGCGGCCTACACGTTCGAGAAGAAGGTCTCCAAGGACCCGTCGCGGTTCGGCAAGGGCGCGATCGAAGGCGTCGCCGCGCCGGAGAGCGCCAACAACGCCGCCGCGCAGACCTCGTTCATCCCGCTGCTCACCCTCGGCATCCCGCCGAACGCCGTGATGGCGCTGATGGTCGGCGCCATGACCATCCACGGCATCCAGCCGGGGCCGCAGGTGATGACCAAGCAGCCCGACCTGTTCTGGGGCATGATCTCGTCGATGTGGATCGGCAACCTGATGCTGGTCGTCATCAACCTGCCGATGGTCGGCCTGTGGGTGCGGCTCCTGCGCGTGCCCTACCGGATGATGTTCCCGGCGATCCTGATCTTCTGCAACATCGGCAACTACTCCATCAACAACGCGCCGTTCGATGTCGCCATGACCGCGCTGTTCGGCGTGGTCGGCTACTGGCTCATCAAGCACGACTTCGAGCCGGCGCCGATGCTGCTGGGCTTCGTGCTCGGGCCGCTGATGGAGGAGAACCTGCGCCGCGCCATGCTGATCGCGCGCGGCGATCCCTCGACCTTCGTGACGCGGCCGATCTCGGCGGGCCTGCTGGCGGTGTCGCTGCTGCTGCTCGTCCTGGCGGTGCTGCCGATGATCCGCTCCAAGCGCGAGGTGGTGTTCACCGAAAGCGAGACGTGACGGCCCTACGGCCGGCCCCCGAACGCCCGCCGGCCCTCCGGCGGGCGTTTTTGCTTCTGGATTGCCGCGCAATTGTCGCGCAGAGCCCGTGATTCCCGGCCGGCGGCGCATTAGATTGGTGCGAGACCGACTCGGGGACCTTCCGTGCGCCAATACCTCGACCTCATGGAGCATGTGCTGCAGCGCGGCGTGAAGAAGCACGACCGCACCGGCACCGGCACGCTCTCCGTTTTCGGCCACCAGATGCGGTTCGACCTCGCCGAGGGGTTCCCCCTCGTCACCACCAAGAAGCTGCACCTCAAGTCGATCGTCTACGAGCTGCTGTGGTTCCTGAGGGGCGACACCAACATCAAGTACCTCAAGGACCACGGCGTCTCGATCTGGGACGAATGGGCCGACGAGAACGGCGACCTCGGGCCGGTCTATGGCCGCCAGTGGCGCTCGTGGCCGGCGCGCGACGGCACCACCATCGACCAGATCGCCAACGTGGTCGCCGCCATCGGGAAGAACCCCGACTCGCGCCGCCTCCTCGTCACCGCCTGGAACCCCGCCGACGTGGACCGCATGGCCCTGCCGCCGTGCCACTGCCTGTTCCAGTTCTACGTGGCGGAGGGGCGGCTCTCCTGCCAGCTCTACCAGCGTTCCGCCGACATCTTCCTCGGCGTGCCGTTCAACATCGCGTCCTACGCGCTGCTGACGATGATGGTGGCGCAGGTGACCGGCCTCAAGCCGGGCGAGTTCATCCATACGCTCGGCGACGCGCACCTCTATCTCAACCACGTCGAGCAGGCCGAGCTTCAACTGTCGCGCGCGCCGCGCGCGCTGCCGACCATGACGCTGAACCCCGCCGTCACGGACCTCGCCGCGTTCCGCTACGAGGACTTCGCGCTTCACGGCTACGATCCGCATCCGCACATCAAGGCGCCGGTGGCGGTGTGAGCGGCATCGCCATCGTCCTCGTCGTCGCCGCGGCCGAGAACGGCGTCATCGGCCGGGACGGCGCCTTGCCGTGGCGGCTCGCCTCCGACCTCAAGCATTTCCGCGCCGTCACCATGGGCAAGCCGATCCTGATGGGCCGCAGGACGTGGCTGTCGCTGCCGCGCCGGCCGCTGCCGGGCCGCACCAACATCGTGCTCACCCGCGACGCGGCCTTCGCCGCGCCGGGCGCGCTGGTGACACGATCGTTCGATGCCGCGCTCGAGGCCGCCCGCGGCGATGCCCTGCGGCGCGGCGCGGACGCCGTCGCCGTCATCGGCGGCGCGGAGGTTTTCGCGCTCGCGCTGCCGCTCGCCGACCGCATCGAGCTGACGCGTGTGCGCCTGAGCCCCGCGGGCGACACCTGGTTTCCGCCGCCCGATCCGACGCAGTGGCGCGAGGAAGCCCGGCGCGACGCGCCGGCCGGCCCGCAGGACGATGCGGCCTTTTCCGTGCTGACCTATCGGCGGGTCGTCCCGGCGGGGACAAATTGCGGCGGGATCGTGCCGCAAGCCTTCGACCGTTCACGGTAAACTGCCGCACTCCGATGCGTTGAACGGGGCCGTCGCAGCCCCTATAACCTTGGCCGCGCGCCTCGATCGCGGCGCCGGAGGAGCTTTTTATGCCGTGGAGCAATCAAGGCGGCGGTCCCTGGGGGTCCGGACCCAAAGGACCCTGGGGCTCGGGCCCGCAGTCGTCCGGGCCGACGCCGCCGGACCTCGAGGAGTTCCTGCGCCGCGGCCAGGACAAGCTGCGCACCGTGCTGCCCGGCGGCAGCCTCGGCGGCCGGGGCGCGGCGATCGTCGTGCTCGTCGCCGTGCTGCTGTGGGGCTTCTCCGGCTTCTTCCGGGTCGAGCCGGACGAGATCGGCGTGGTGCTGCGCTTCGGCAAATACATCCGCGAGGCCACGCCCGGCCTCAACTATCACATTCCCTATCCCGTCGAGTCCGTGCTCACGCCCAAGGCGCTGCGCATCAACCGCATCGACGTCGGCATGCGCCTCGTCGACGACGTCCGCCGCGGCACCGCGACGCGCGACGTGCCGGAGGAGAGCCTGATGCTCACCGGCGACGAGAACATCGTCGACGTGGATTTCACCGTGTTCTGGCGCGTGAAGCCGGAGGACGTCGGCGCGTTCCTGTTCAACATCCAGAACCCCGAGGGCACGGTGAAGGCCGTGGCCGAGAGCGCGATGCGCGAGGTGGTGGGCCGCTCCGAGATCCAGCCGATCCTCACCGGCGCGCGGCAGAACATCGAGGCCGGCGTGCAGGACCTGATGCAGAAGACGCTCGACAAATACAGCGCCGGCATCATGATCACCCAGGTGCAGATGCAGAAGGTCGATCCGCCGGCGCAGGTCATCGACAGCTTCCGCGACGTGCAGGCGGCGCGCGCCGACCTCGAACGCTCGCAGAACGAGGCGCAGACCTACGCCAACCGCGTGGTGCCGGAGGCGCGCGGCCGCGCCGCCCAGATCACCCAGTCGGCGGACGCCTACCGCGAGCAGGCGGTGGCGGAGGCGCGCGGCCAGGCGGCGCGCTTCTCGCAGGTCTACGAGCAATACAGGAAGGCGCCCGACGTGACCCGCGAGCGGCTCTATCTCGAAACCATGGAACGGGTGCTGGGCTCCTCCGACAAGGTGGTGGTCGATACCCAGGGCAACGGCAGCGGCGTGGTGCCCTACCTGCCGCTCGACCAGTTGCGCCGCGCGCCGATCCCGCCCGCGGCGGGCGGCGCCCAGCCGCAGGGAGCCGTCCGATGAAGCTCAGCGTCGCCGGCGGCGCCGCGGTGGTCGTCGCCTTTCTCGTGCTGCTGTTGGCCTATGGCTCGCTGTTCACCGTCTATCAGACGCGCCAGGCGCTGGTGGTGCGGCTCGGCGAGCCGCGCGAGGTCTACACCGACCCCGGCCTGCACGTGAAATGGCCATTGATCGAGAGCGTGATCTACGTCGACAAGCGCATCCTCGACCTCGAGAACGCCGCGCAGGAGGTGATCGCCTCCGACCAGAAGCGGCTGGTGGTCGACGCCTTTGCCCGCTACCGCATCGTCGACGTGCTGAAGTTCTACCAGACCATCGGCTCGGCCGAGGGCGCGGCCTCGTCGCGGCTCTCGACCCTGCTCAACTCGGCGCTGCGCCGCGTGCTCGGCGAGGCGACGCTGACCCAGGTGGTGCGGGACAACCGCGAGCAGCTGATGGGGCGGGTCCGCGACCAGGTCGACCGCGAGGCGCAGGCCTTCGGCATCCAGGTGGTGGACGTGCGCATCCGCCGCGCCGACCTGCCGGAGCAGAACAGCCAGGCGGTGTACCAGCGCATGATCACCGAGCGGCAGCGGGAGGCCGCGGAGTTCCGCGCCACCGGCAGCCAGCGCGCCCAGGAAATCCGCGCCAAGGCCGACCGCGACGTCACCGTGCTGCTGGCCGAGGCGCAGTCCAAGGCCGAGCAGACCCGCGGCGAGGGCGACGCCGAGCGCAACCGCATCTTCGCCGAGGCCTACAGCAAGGATCCCGACTTCTTCTCGTTCTATCGATCCATGCAGGCCTACGAGACCGGCCTGAAACCGGCGGACACCCGGTTCGTGGTGAGCCCGGATTCCGACTTCTTCCGCTATTTCTCCGATCCCGCCGGCAGGGGCCGCGCGGCGGGAGCGGGCGGCGGCTCGTCCGCCACGGCGCAGCCCGCGCCGGCGAAGTGAGCGTCCATCCCAGGCCAGGCGGCATAGACCCGGTTCAGCTTCCATGTCGCAATTCGTAGTCGCCCTCGGCCTGGTGTTCGTGATCGAGGGGCTGGTGTTCGCCGCCTTTCCCGGCCTCGCCAGGCGCGCGAGCCAGGCGGTGCAGGAGGCGCCGGAGGGCACCATGCGCGTCCTCGGCATCGTGGCCGCGGTGGTGGGGCTCATCGTCATCTGGATCGTGCGGCGGTAGCAACCATATGCGAGGCCGTCCAATCCGGTCCGGCATTGGGCGCGGGTCGCGGCCGTGCCATAATGCGAGACCATGGATGGGGCGGGTGCAGGCCGCCCCGGGCCGCCACAACCGGGCGATTTGCCGCCGTGCCGGCCCTGCGAATCTCGTAATTTGCCCGCGCGCAAGCCGCGAACCGTCCTACGGAGACCGAAAGTCCATGTCTTTCCCGACTGCGTCTTTCCCGACTGCGTCTTTCCCGACTGCGTCTTTCCCGACTGCGTCTTTCCCGACTGCCCTTGTCCGACGCCCGTTCTACGCCGCGGTCTGCGCGATCCTGCTGCTGGCGCCCGCGGCCGCCCAGGCCCGCGGCCCGGAGAGCATCGCCGACGTCGCCGAAAAGGTCATCGACGCAGTCGTCAACATCTCGACCTCGCAGACCATCGACACGCGGGGCCGCATCCTGCAGCTTCCGCCCGGCTCGCCGTTCGAGGATTTCTTCGACGACATGCTGAAGAACCGGCGCGGCCAGGGCGGCGACGACAACACGCCCCGCGCCCCGCGCCGCGTCAACTCGCTCGGCTCCGGCTTCATCATCGATCCGTCGGGCGTGGTCGTGACCAACAACCACGTCATCGCCGACGCCGACGAGATCCACGTCATCCTCAACGACGGCACCCAGCTCAAGGCCACCATCATCGGCCGCGACCAGAAGACCGACCTCGCGGTGCTGCAGGTCAAGCCGGACAAGCCGCTCAAGGCGGTGAAGTTCGGCGACAGCGACAAGCTGCGGCTCGGCGACTGGGTCATCGCCATCGGCAACCCGTTCAGCCTCGGCGGCACGGTGACCGCGGGCATCGTCTCGGCGCGCAACCGCGACATCAACTCCGGGCCTTACGACAATTACATCCAGACCGACGCCGCCATCAACCGCGGCAACTCCGGCGGCCCGCTGTTCAACCTCGACGGCGAGGTCATTGGCATCAACACCGCCATCATCTCGCCGAGCGGCGGATCCATCGGCATCGGCTTCGCCGTGCCCTCGAAGACCGCCATGGGCGTGATCGACCAGCTGCGGCAATACGGCGAGGCGCGCCGCGGCTGGCTCGGCGTCAAGATCCAGCCGGTGACCGACGACATCGCCGACGCGCTCAACATCAAGCCGGCGCGCGGCACGCTGATCGCCGGCGTCGACGACAAGGGGCCGGCCAAGGCCGCCGGCATCGAGACCGGCGACGTGGTGCTCAAGTTCGACGGCCGGGACGTGAAGGACGCGCGCGACCTCCAGCGCATCGTCGCCGACACGCCGGTCGGCAAGGATGTCGAGGTCGTCGTCGTGCGCAAGGGCAAGGAGGAGACCCACACGGTCAAGGTCGGCCGGCTCAAGGACGACGACAAGCAGGCGTCGCTGACGCCGAAGAAGGACACCCCCGAAGAAAAGTCGGTGGTGCAGAAGACGCTCGGCCTGCAGCTCTCGCGGCTCACCGATACGCTGCGCCAGCGCTACAAGATCAAGGATTCGGTGAAGGGCGTGGTCATCACCGGCGTCGATGCGGATTCGCCCGCGGCCGACAGGCGGCTCACGCCCGGCGACGTGGTGGTCGAGGTGGCGCAGGAGCCCGTCGCCACGCCGGACGACCTTCAGAAGAAGATCGACGCGCTCAAGAAGCAGGGCCGCAAGTCGGCGCTGCTGCTGATCGCCAACAACGACGGCGACTTGCGCTTCATCGCGCTGTCGCTGCAGTAGCGCCCTGCGTCACGCCTCGGCCCACTCCTCCCGCCGGTAGCCCTGCGCGAACAGGAGCGCCGTGAGATCGCCGTAGTCGATCCGCGCCGCCGCGGCGGCCGCGACCGCCGGCTTGGCGTGATAGGCGACGCCGAGGCCGGCGTCGCGGATCATGTCGAGGTCGTTGGCGCCGTCGCCGATCGCCATGGTGTCCTCGGGCGCGAGCCCGAGCCGCGCGCGCAGCTCGGCGAGCGTCGCCTGCTTGGCCTCGCGGCCGAACACCGGCTCGGCGACCTCGCCGGCCAGCGCACCGTCCTCGACCACGAGCCGGTTGGCGCGCGCCTCGTCGAAGCCGATGGCGGCGGCGATGCGGTCGGCGAACAGCGTGAAGCCGCCGGAGACGAGGCAGGTGTAGGCGCCGTGCGCGCGCATGGTGGCGACCAGCGTGCGGCCGCCGGGCGTCAGCGTGATGCGCTTATCCAGCACCTCGTCGATGGTGCCGAGCGGCAAACCCTTGAGCAGGGCCACGCGCTCGCGCAGGGCGGGCACGAACGCGATCTCGCCACGCATGGCGCGCTCGGTGACGGCGGCGATGGTGTCCTTAAGTCCGACATAGTCGGCCATCTCGTCGATGCACTCCTGCCGGATCATGGTCGAATCCATGTCGGCGAGGAACAGCCGCTTGCGCCGGTGCGCCGCGGGCTGCACGACGACGTCGACCGGCGCCGGAGCGAGCGTGGCGCGCAGGGCGTCGGCCGCCGCGCGTTGGTCGAACGCCGGTTCCGCGCTAAACGGGATGTCGACGGCGCGGCCGGGCTCGAGCCAGCGCGGCGCGCCCGGCGACGGCAGCGCGGCGGCGATCTCTCCGGCGAGCGCCTCGTCGAACAGGATGCCGGTGCCGGAGATGAGGGTGGCGACGAACGTCATGGATTGCCGATGAGCCGGACGAAGGCGGTGCTTATCGCAGGCCCGACCGCAAGCGGCAAGTCGGCGCTGGCGCTCGCGCTCGCGCGCGAGATCGGCGGCATGGTGGTCAACACGGACTCCATGCAGGTCTATCGCGACCTGCGCGTCATCACCGCGCGGCCTTCGCCGGCGGAGGAGCGCGCAGCGCCGCACCGGCTCTACGGCCACGTCGACGCCGCCGTGACCTATTCGGTGGCGCGGTTCCTGGCGGACGCCGCGGCGGCGCTGGCGGAGGCGGAGCGGCTCGGCCTGACGCCAGTGTTCGTCGGCGGCACCGGGCTCTATTTCAAGGCGCTGACGCAGGGGCTGTCGCATGTTCCGCCGATACCGGCGGAGATCCGCGAGGCGATCCGCGCGCGGCTCGGGGAGGAAGGGCCAGAAGCGCTCCACGCCGATCTGGCGCGGCGCGATCCCGCGGCCGCGGCGCGGCTCAAGCCCGGCGACCGCACGCGCATCGCCCGTGCGCTGGAGGTGATCGAGGCCACCGGCCGGCCGCTGCACGAATGGAACACGGAAAACGCGCCGCCGCTCGTAGAGCCGTCGCAGGCGGTGCGCGTCTTCCTCGAATCCGATCGCCGGCAGCTTCATGCGCGCATCGACGCGCGCTTCAACGCCATGCTGTCAGCTGGCGCGCTCGACGAGGTGCGCGCGCTCGCGGCGCGCGGGCTCGACCCGCTGCTGCCGGCGATGAAGGCCCACGGCGTGCCGTGGCTGATCCGCCATTTCAAAGGTGAGATGACGCTCGACGCCGCGGCGGAGCAGGCCAAGCGCGACACGCGGCATTACGCCAAGCGCCAGTTCACCTGGTTCCGCCATCAGCTTGCGGACTGGATCCGCGTCGCGCCGGAAGGGGCGCGCGAGACGGTCCTGCGCGCGGTCGTGCGCTGAGGCCGCAGCCGCCACAGGAACACGGCCAGCGGGACGGCGAGGCCCGCCGCCAGCACCCACCAGCACGGCTGGATGACGTAGCCGACGTTGAGGACCAGCCGCCAGACGCGCTCCACCGGCACGTTGGAGCGCAGGTGATACCAGGCGATCTCGATGGCGAGCGTCAGCGCGCTCGAGACGATCGCCAGCGCGATCAGGTGGAGATAGGAGACGGTGCGCGCGGATTGCTGGATGACGCGATAGCCGAACAGCCAGACCAGGAAGCCCGCCATCAGCAGCGGCTGCCAGACGTTGTTCTTGGATTGCAGCAGGTCGTGGATCGTCGCCAGCACGGCGATGGGATAGGCGAGCCGATGCAGCCAGGTCCAGCTCCGGCCCATGCGGCGGATCATGCCGTCGGTGGAGGTGACCGCGAGCGCGATCAGGCCGCACAGCGCCGCGAAGCCGATGGTGAGATAGAAGCGCAGCACGATCTCGGAGGCGACGGTCGTCAGCACGAACTTCTGGTCGAGCGCGTAGAGCGCGAGGTGGCAGGCGGCATAGACCGCGGTGGCGACGCCGAGCGTGCGGCGCGCCAGCATCAGCTTCGGCGCCTTGAACAGGCGCGCGGCGGGCGAGACCGCGAGCGTGATCCAGAGGAGCCGCACCACCCAGTCGCCGGTGAAATGGATGACCTCCGTGACCGGCCGCGGCCCGAGGTCGCCGGTCCACGTCCGCCATGCGATCCAGGCCACCGGCAGCAGCACGCCGACGAAGGCCACGATCTTCTCCGGGCTCCAGCGGCCCGAGCGTTCACGGAGGAAAGGCATGACGACTCCCTGTCCGGTCGGACCCTAGTCCGGCGGTTGCCGCGCAGGCCATGCAAATCCGACGCAAGATTTTGTGACGGAGCGCCGGTGCTCCGGCATTGGCGAGAGCGGCGGCAGCGGCCAAATAAAGCCCGCCTCTTGACTTCCTTTCCGCACCGCTTATAACCCGGCAACGAAATGATCTAGAGAAGCGGCTGTGAGCAACTTTATTACCAAGCGGCTCGTAATCGGAGGGCGCATCGCCGGGGGCAGCTAGGCTGTCCGCGTGACTGGCGATGCGCAGGGGCCCCTTCGGGGCCTTTTTTCATTCCGAGAGTCCAAGACGGAGCGGACCATGGCGACAGAAATGACCGGCGCGGAAATGGTGATCCAGGCCCTGAAGGATCAGGGCGTGGAGCATGTTTTCGGCTATCCCGGCGGCGCGGTCCTGCCGATCTACGACGCGCTGTTCCACCAGCAGCAGGTCAAGCACGTGCTGGTGCGCCACGAGCAGGGCGCGGCCCATGCCGCCGAGGGCTATGCCCGCTCGACCGGCAAGGTCGGCGCCTTCGTCGTCACCTCCGGCCCCGGCGCCACCAACGCCGTCACCGGGCTCGCCGACGCGCTGATGGACTCGATCCCCATGGTCTGCATCACCGGCCAGGTGCCGACCCATCTCATCGGCAACGATGCGTTCCAGGAATGCGACACCGTCGGCATCACCCGGCCCTGCACCAAGCACAACTACCTGGTGAAGGACGTCGCCGACCTGCCGCGCGTGCTGCACGAGGCGTTCTACGTCGCCGGCAGCGGGCGGCCCGGCCCCGTGGTGGTCGATATTCCCAAGGACGTGCAGTTCGCCAAGGGCGTCTATTTCAAGCCCAACGAATTCCCGCACAAGGGCTACAAGCCGAAGCTCAAGGGCGACGCCGACAAGATCGCGGCGGCGGTCGCCATGATGCGCGAGGCCAAGCGCCCGGTGTTCTACACCGGCGGCGGCGTCATCAACTCCGGCCCGAAGGCGAGCAAGCTCCTGCGCGAGATCGTCAAGCTCACCGGCTTCCCGATCACCTCGACGCTGCTCGGGCTCGGCGCCTATCCGGCCGCCGATCCGCAATGGCTCGGCATGCTCGGGATGCACGGCACCTTCGAGGCCAACTGGACCATGCACGACTGCGACCTGATGATCTGCGTCGGGGCGCGGTTCGACGACCGCATCACCGGCCGGATCGACGCCTTCGCGCCGTATTCGCGCAAGATCCACATCGACATCGACCCGTCCTCGATCAACAAGAACGTCAAGGTCGATCTCGGCATCGTCGGCGACTGCGCCCACGTTTTGGAGGACATGATCGCGCAATGGCGCGCCGGCGGCGCGGGCAAGCCCGACATCGGCCCGTGGTGGGCGCAGATCGGCAAGTGGCGCGCGCGCAACTCGCTCGCCTACAAGAACTCCAGGGAGATCATCAAGCCGCAATACGCCATCGAGCGGCTCTACGCGCTGACCAAGGACCGCGACACCTACATCACCACCGAGGTCGGCCAGCACCAGATGTGGGCGGCGCAGTTCTACCAGTTCCAGGAGCCGAACCGCTGGATGACCTCCGGCGGGCTCGGCACCATGGGCTACGGCCTGCCGTCCGCGGTCGGCGTGCAGCTCGCGCACCCCAATTCGCTCGTCATCGACATCGCCGGGGAAGCCTCGGTGCAGATGACCATGCAGGAAATCTCGACGGCGGTGCAGTACCGGCTGCCGATCAAGGTGTTCATCCTCAACAACCAGTACATGGGCATGGTGCGCCAGTGGCAGGAACTGCTGCACGGCGGGCGCTATTCGGAGAGCTATTCGGAGGCGCTGCCCGATTTCGTGAAGCTCGCCGAGGCTTATCACGCCCACGGCATCCGCTGCTCCGATCCGTCCGACCTCGACCGCGCCATCCTGGAGATGATCGAGACGCCGAAGCCGGTGATCTTCGATTGCCTGGTCGATCCGGCGGAGAACTGCTTCCCCATGATCCCCTCGGGCCGCGCCCACAACGAGATGCTCCTGAGCGACGCCGCCGGAAGCATCGAGGACGCGATCACCGAGGAAGGCAAGGTGATGGTGTAGCCATGCGGACCTCCCTGGCCGGCGCGCTCGGCGCCGTGGCCGCGGCGATGGCGGCCGCGCCGGCGGGCGCCGACCCGCTGGCGCCACCGACCGTGCCGTACACGGTCGACGTGCAGATCACGCGGCGCGAGGATTTCGCCGTGCGCGCGCGGGCGCGGTTCATCTTTGCCGGGCGCAAGCTGCGCGTCGATTACGGCCCGCTGTCGCGCCTCGTCGACTTCGACAGCAACGACGTGACGATCCTGATGCCGCGGGTCAGCACCTACTGGACGCCGCAGCCGATCGACGGCCCGGCGGACGCGCGGCGCTGGATCGGCGTCGAGGCCGAGACCGCGGAGCCGGCCGGCCATGACACCATCCTCGGCCGGCCGGTCACCAGGTATCGCGTGCACGGCCGCATCTTCGATAGCCGCACGCCGTTCGACGGCAACGTCTGGACCACCGAGGAGAACATCGTCCTCAAGGTCGAGGGCACCGGCCATGGCGACGGCGGCAACTCGCCCATTCGGGTGACGGCGGTGCAGCTCGTCCGCGGCCCGCCGGACCCGGCGGTCTTCACCATCCCGCCGAAGTGGGGCCTCGCGCCGAAGTCCGACACCAGCTGGCGCGACGGCGACTGATCCCGATCACCAAGCGAGCATCCCCGATGGCCAATGCAACGTCCCATTATCCGGCGGCGCCCGCCGCGCAGCGCGTCGAGACCCACACGCTCTGCGTGCTGGTCGATAACGAGCCCGGCGTGCTGGCGCGGGTCATCGGCCTGTTCTCCGGGCGCGGCTACAACATCGACTCGCTGACGGTCTCGGAGACCGAGCACCAGAAGCACCTGTCGCGCATCACCGTGGTGACCAGCGGCACGCCCATGGTGATCGAGCAGATCAAGAACCAGCTCGCGCGGCTGGTGCCGGTGCATCGCGTCATCGACATGACCACGGCCGGACCGTCGATCGAGCGCGAGCTTGCCATGGTCAAGGTGCGGGGCAGGGGCGACGACCGGGTCGAGGCGCTGCGCCTCGCCGATGCGTTCCGCGCCCGGGTCATCGACGCCTCGATCGAGAGCTTCGTATTCGAGATCACCGGCGCCAGCGACAAGATCGACCAGTTCGTCAACCTGATGGTGCCGCTCGGACTGGTGGAGGTGTCGCGCACCGGCATCGTGGCCATCGGCCGCGGCCCGGAGGGAATGTAGCCCCATGGACGGTCCGCACGCTCGGATATACATTGTATATCCGAAAGGAGATGCCTCATGAAGGTCAAGGTCGCCAAATGGGGCAACAGCCTGGGCGTGCGGCTGCCGCGCGCGGCGGCCGAGGCGGCCGGCCTGAAGGCCGGAAGCGAGGTCGACGTGGAGGCGGAGCGTGGGCAGATCAGGCTACGGACGCCGATCCCGAAGACCTCCCGCCAATTGCTGGAGGAGATGGTGGCGGAGATGAAAAGGCTCGGCCCTGAAAACGAGCCTGAGACGGTCGATTGGGGGCCGGATCGCGGGTCGGAGATTATCGAGGACGATGACCCCCGCTGACTCCGTTCTCGCTGAAGGCGATATTGTCCTGATCGATTTTGCGCCGGTAAAGGGAACGGAGCAGGATGGGACCCGGCCGGCTTTGGTGATATCGACCCGCGAAATGCACGAGATGACGCGACGCGCTATCATTTGCCCGATCACCCGCAACATTCGCGCCTGGCTGACCAAGGTGTTCCTGCCAGACGGTCTGGTGGTGACGGGTGCCGTGCTGGTCGACCAAGTGCGTTCCGTCGATCGCCACGCGCGCATCCTGCGTCGGCTCGGACGCGCGCCGGACGTACTTCTGCTCGCGGTTCGGCACAAGCTCGCGGCATTGACGGGGATTGAGTTCGTAACCACCGGATAGAGCACGAGACGCGGCAGGACTTGTTCCCGTCCGCCATTGCACCTAGAAGCACTCGGGACGTTCATAAGGAAAAGCCGGAAGCCGGCTAAGACGGGGTAGAACCATGCGTGTTTATTACGATCGCGACGCCGACCTCAATCTCATCAAGGGCAAGAAGGTCGCCATCGTCGGCTACGGCAGCCAGGGCCACGCCCATGCGCTCAACCTGCGCGATTCCGGCGTCAAGGAGGTGGCGGTCGCGCTGCGCCCCGGCTCGGCGTCGGCGAAGAAGGCCGATGCCGAGAAGTTCAAGGTGTTCGACGTGGCCGAGGCCGCCAAGTGGGCCGACGTGGTGATGATGCTCACCCCCGACGAGCTGCAGGGCGACATCTACCGCGATCACCTGCACGCCAACATGAAGAACGGCGCCGCGCTGCTGTTCGCCCACGGCCTCAACGTGCATTTCAACCTGATCGAGCCGCGCGCCGACCTCGACGTGCTGATGATCGCGCCCAAGGGCCCCGGCCACACCGTGCGCTCGGAATATCAGCGCGGCGGCGGCGTGCCGTGCTTGATCGCGGTCCACAAGGACGCCTCCGGCAACGCCCACGACCTCGGCCTGTCCTACGCCTCCGCCATCGGCGGCGGCCGCGCCGGCATCATCGAGACGACGTTCAAGGAAGAATGCGAGACCGACCTGTTCGGCGAGCAGACCGTGCTGTGCGGCGGCCTCGTCGAGCTCATCAAGGCCGGCTACGAGACGCTGGTCGAGGCCGGCTACGCGCCCGAGATGGCCTATTTCGAGTGCCTGCACGAGGTGAAGCTGATCGTGGACCTGATCTACGAGGGCGGCATCGCCAACATGAACTACTCGATCTCCAACACCGCGGAGTACGGCGAATACGTCACCGGCCCGCGCATCATCACGCCGGAGACCAAGGCGGAGATGAAGCGCGTGCTCAACGACATCCAGACCGGCAAGTTCGCCCGCGACTGGATGCTGGAGAACAAGGTCAACCAGACATCGTTCAAGGCGACGCGCGCCCGGCTCGCCCAGCACCCGATCGAGCAGGTCGGCGCCAAGCTGCGCGACATGATGCCTTGGATCAAGAAGGGCGCGCTGGTGGACAAGAGCCGGAACTGACCGGGCTCACCGGCCGGTTCTTTCCCGCAGCCATCGCGCGACCGCGTCCGGCGTTTCGGAAGCGGCGCGCAGATTGGCGTCGCGCATCGTCGCCACGTCGATCGCACCGACCAGGGGGCGCAGCGCGTTCAGCAGCGCCGCGTCGCCCCTGCGTTTCGGCGACACCAGGATCACCGCGTCGTAGGGCGGGATGGCGTGACGATTGTCGTCGATCGTTTGCAGGCCGAACTGCGCGATCCGGCCGTCGCTGGTGTAGCCCGCGATCACGTCCACGTCGCCCGAGGCCACGGCCGGATACATGAACTCCGGCTGCATGGTGCGCTCGGCGCGGAACGTAAGGCCATAGGCCGCGCGCAGCGCCTGCCATTCCGGCCGTCCGAAGAACTCGTAGTCGCCGGCGATGGAAAGCCGCGGCGCGACGCGCGCGAGATCGTCGAGCGTGCGGATGCCGAGCGCCTGAGCGCGGGCGCGCGGCATGGCGAGCGTGTAGGCGTTCTCGAAGCCGAGGCCGCCGAGCAGCAGGACGCCGCGCGCGTCCAGCCACCGCGACAGCTCCGCCATCACCTCGTCGCGCGGCCGGATGTCGCTGCGCTTCATCTCGTTGGCCCACAGCGTGCCGGTGTAATCCACGTAGACGTCGATGTCGCCCGCCGCGAGCGCGTCGAACGCGACCGCCGAGCCGAGCCCTTCGCGGCGGTTCGCGGCGAGCCCGTTCGCCTCGAGCTGCCGCGCGATCAGCGCCGCCAGCACGTATTGCTCGGCGAACGGCTTGGCGCCGACGACGTAGCCCCGGCCGCCGCGGGCGAAGGTCGGAACCACGGCGAGCGAGACGATGACGAGCAACCCGAGCGCGCCGCCGATGACGCGCCCGCGCGAGCGGATGGCGACGCCGCGCTCCATCAGCGCCAGCGATTGATCGACGGCCAGCGCCAGCGCCGCCGCCGCGATGCAGCCGACAAGCACGAACACCCAGTTCTGCGTCTGCAGTCCGGTGAAGATGTAGTTGCCGAGGCTCGTCTGCCCGATCGGCGTCGCCAGGGTCGCGGTGCCGATCACCCATACCGCGGCGGTGCGCACGCCGCCCATGATGACGGGCAGGGCGAGCGGCCACTCCACCATCCACAACGACTGCCGCGGCGTCATGCCGACGCCGAGCGCGGCCTCGCGCACCGCCGGGTCGATGCCCATGAGCCCCGTGACGGTGTTCCGCAGCACCGGCAGCATGCTGTAGAGCGCGAGCGCCAGCACCGAGGGGATGAGCCCGAGCGCCGAGAAGCCGACGCCGAACAGCCGCTCGGTGAGCGCCGCCGCGGCGAGCAGCAGCGGATAGAACAAGGCGAGCAGGGCGAGCCCGGGGATCGTCTGGACGAGGCTCGTGGCGGCGAGCGCGAGCGCGCGCAGCGCCGGCCGCCGCACGCACAGGAACGCGAGCGGCAGGCTCAATGCGATCCCGAGCCCGAGCGCGATGGCCGCGACGCGCACGTGGCTGCCGGCATAGTCGGGCAGCTGGACCAGCGCCTGCGCGACGCGCGGGTCGCTCACGGCGCGCGCTCCGCCATGAACGCGGCGAGCTTTTCGGCGTGGCGGCGCGGCGTCTGCATCAGCTCGCGCAGGAACGGGTCGTCGGTGCGCCGCATGAGGTCGGCCGGCGCGCCGTCGGCGATCAGCCGGCCCTCTCGCAACACCACGACGCGGTCGGCGAGCAGCAGCGCCTCCAGCATGTCGTGGGTGATCATCACGCTGGTGAGGCCGAGGTCGCGGTGCAGGCGGCGGTAGTCGTCGCCGAGCGCGTCGCGGGTCAGCGCGTCGAGCGCGGAGAACGGCTCGTCCATCAGCACGATCCGCGGCTCCGCCGCCAGCGCGCGGGCGACGCCGACGCGCTGCCGCTCGCCGCCCGAGAGCTGGTGCGGGAAACGCGGCGCGTAGCTTGCGGGAAGCCGCACCAGCGCGAGCAGCTCCGCCGCCCGCGCGGCGCGGCGCGGCCCGTCCCAGCCGAGCAGCTTCGGCGTGATGGCGATGTTCTCCGCGACGGTGAGATGCGGGAACAGGCCGACGCCCTGGAACACGTAGCCGACGCGGCGGCGCAGCGCGATCGGGTCGAGCGCGGCTGCGTCCTCGCCGCCGATGCGCACGGTGCCGCCTGTGGGCTCCGCAAGCCGGTTGATGAGGCGCAGCAGCGTGGTCTTGCCGGAACCCGAGGGGCCGACCACGGCGAGGAACTCGCCGCTCCCGACCTGGAACGAGACGCCGTCGAGCGCCGGGCGGCCGCTGCCGTAGGCCCTGGTCACGGCCTCGAATGAAATCGCCGCCGGCGCATCCATGGCTGCGGCGTATCACGCCGGCCCGCGGCGACCAAGCCTTGCAACACGCCGTCGGGCGGGTAGCTTGGCGCGTGGAAAAGCGAGGCAGGGCATGAACGGGGGAGGGACTGCCGTCGAGCTGGCGGAAGTGACGGTCGCGTTCCCGCTGGCGGGAGGTCTTTATACGGCTGTCGAGCGTGCCTCGCTCAATGTCGCCGCCGGCGAGTTCGTGTCGATCGTCGGCCCGACGGGCTGCGGCAAGTCCACGCTGCTCAACGTCGCGGCGGGCCTGCTGGCGCCGGCCTCGGGCCAGGTGTCGGTGTTCGGCGCGCCGCTCGCAGGCCTCAACCGCGAGGCCGGCTACCTGTTCCAGGCCGAGGCGCTGTTCCCGTGGAAGACCGCGCTCGACAACGTCGCCATCGGCCTCGACATCGCCGGCGTGGAGGCGCGCGATGCGCGGCGGCGCGCGCAGGACTGGCTGGCGCGCGTCGGGCTCGGCAGCTTCGGCGCGCGCTATCCGCACATGCTGTCCGGCGGCCAGCGCAAGCGCGTCGGCCTCGCGCAGGTGCTGATCCGCGATCCGAAGATCCTGCTGATGGACGAGCCCTTCGGCCCGCTCGATGCGCAGACCCGGCAGATCATGGGCAACCTGCTGCTCGACCTGTGGCAGGCCGACCGCAAGGCCGTGATCTTCGTCACCCACGACCTGGAGGAGGCCATCGCGCTCTCCGACCGCGTGGTCATCATGTCCGCCGGGCCGGCGTCGCGCGTGATCGGCGATTGGCGGGTGGATTTGCCGCGGCCGCGCGACATCGCCGACGTCAAGCTCGACCCCGCGTTCCACGCGCTGCATCGCGAGATATGGAATAGGCTCAAGGCCGAGGTGTTGAAGAGCTATGCGCAGACCGGCGGCTGAACACAGCTTCGTGACCGGAGCCGCGCTGTCGTTGATGGGGCGGCCGGCGCCGCCCTAGTCTGCCAATCGGAATTTGCCGGGAGGACATGATGAAACGTCTCGCAGTTGCCCTGGGCCTCGTGCTGGCGGGGGTCGGATTCGCGCGGGCGGCCGGGCCGTTCACGCTCGCCTCGACGTCGTTCAAGGACACCGATGTGGGCGACGTCAGGTTCGCCGGCGCGCTGAAGGACAACCCGAACTGCGTCGGCCAGAACGTGTCGCCGCAACTGAGCTGGAGCAACGTGCCGGACGGCACCAGGAGCCTCGCGCTGTTGCTGATCGACCCGGAAGGGGCCGGCGGCCGCGGCGTCGCGCATTTCGTGGCCTACAACATTGCGCCGACCGTGACCGGCTTCGACGAAGGCGAGCTCGCCAGGCCATCCGGCAAGTATGTCGGCGGCAAGAGCACGCAGGGACTGCCGGTCTACACCGGCCCCTGCACGCCGCCGAACACGACCTACCATCATTACACGTTTGTCCTGATCGCCACCGATCTCGATCCCACGCTGCCGCCGGGCCTGACGCGCGATGAGCTGACGGCGAAGCTCCAGGGCCATGCCAAGGGCGCGGCCGGGATCATGTTCCGCTTCAAGCATCCATAAACGGGCGGCAGATTCCGCGGCTATTCCTTGGCGCGGGATCGGCGGCTTGCTACGCTGCGCCCATGGTGGCGGGGAAAGTCATTTCCATTCAATATCTGCGGGCCTTTGCCGCCACGCTTGTGGTGTTCCATCATGCGTTCTCCATTCCGGGGGTCGGCAAAGCGGCGCCTTTTCCATTCGGCCAGGCCGGTGTTGAGCTTTTCTTCGTGATCTCCGGCGCGGTGATGTGGCTCACCACCGATACGGATGAGAAATCGCCCTGGGATTTCTGGAAGGCGCGTGTCCTGCGGGTCGTGCCGCTGTACTGGCTTTACACCTCGCTGTTCGCGGTCAGTGCCGCCAAGGCTCTCACCACGACGCCGCTCGCGTGGAATTTCGCCTACGTGGTCAAATCCTATTTTTTCGTGCCGGCCGTCAATCCGGTCAATGGCGAGCTTCAGCCGCTCTATAGCCTCGGCTGGACCCTCAATTACGAAATGTTCTTTTATCTGTTGTTCGGCCTGACGCTGTTTGTTCCGTCGGCGTCTCGCCGGCTGGGTATCATTCTGGCCACGCTGATCTTGCTCTGTGCGGCGGGATACGTGTTCCCGTCGGCCTCTCCCATCCAGGAGACGTGGACCGCGCCGATCATCCTGGATTTCGCGGCCGGTATCGCGCTCGCGCGAGCGGCCGCGTTCCTGTCGCGGCTTGGTCCCGGCGCGGGCGCCGCCTTGATGATCGCCGCCGTTGTTCTCGCGGGTTCCTCCGTCCCTTTCGCGCTGGGATTGGCGGCGGCGGCCATGGTCGCGGGCGCGATGGCCATGGAGGCGCTGATTCGTCGGGCGCCGAGTCGATTCTTGCTGTTTCTCGGCAATGCGTCCTATTCGATTTATCTGGCGCATCCCTTCGCGCAGCGGGCTTTCGCGTTTTTTGCGCCGGCGGAGAGATCGTCGGGCACGTCCATGCTGGCGCTGGGGACGGTGGTGGGCGTCGCCGGCGGCGCGGCTGCGTTCCTGCTGATCGAGCGCCCGCTGGCTCGGCAGTTGAAGCGCTTGAAGGGAGCGATGGAAACAAGCGGCGGCGTGGCGAAGCAGCCGTCCATCCAGTGACGGTCGTTGTTCGAACGCGAAGGCGATGCCAGAGTGTTTCGGCTCCAAATCAGGGTGTCTCTTGTCCCGTTTCAGCCTCATCGTCTGGCAAATCCTGATCGGCGTCGCCGCCGTCGCGCTGTGGCACGTGCTGACGGCCGTGCCGGTCGGCGGCGAGCCGCTGCTGCCGCCGTTCTTCTTCTCGACGCCGCGCGACGTGATCGAGCGCATCGTCCAGTGGTTCGCGTCGGGAACGGTGTGGATCCATCTGTGGATCACGCTCGGCGAATCCATGCTGGCCTTCGCCATCGGTTCGCTCGGCGGCGTGCTCGTCGGATTCTGGTTCGCGCGCCAGCCGCGGGTCGCCGCGGTGTTCGACCCCTATGTCAAGATGGCGAACGCGCTGCCGCGCGTGGTGCTGGCTCCGATCTTCACGCTGTGGTTCGGGCTCGGCATCTGGTCCAAGGTCGCGCTCGGCGTCACGCTGGTGTTCTTCATCGTGTTCTTCAACGTCTATCAGGGCGTGCGCGAGGTGAGCCCGGCCGTGCTCGCCAACGCGCGCATGCTCGGCATGAACGACCGCCAGCTCATGCGCCACGTCTACTGGCCCTCGGCGCTGTCGTGGATGTTCTCGTCGCTGCACACCTCGGTCGGCTTTGCCGTGGTCGGCGCGGTGGTCGGCGAATATCTCGGCTCCGCGCGCGGGCTAGGCTACCTGATCCAGCAGGCCGAGGGCGTGTTCGACGTCGCCGGCGTGTTCGCGGGCATGATCGTGCTCGCGGCCTTCGTGCTCGTCATCGACGGCGCGGTGACGCTGGTGGAGCGCCGCCTGCTGGTTTGGCGGCCGGCGGCCGGGGGCGGGCGCTGACATGCCGGCCATCGCATCGGTCCGCGAAGCCTACAAGGGCTGGCTGCGCATCCTGGTCGCCGGCATCGCGGGCGGCGACGGACGCACGTTTTCGCGCGAGGTCGAGGACCACGGCCGCGCCGTCGCGGTGCTGCCGTTCGACCCGGCGCGCCGCGTCGGCCTCGTCATCAGCCAGTTCCGCGCGCCGGTCGCGTTCTGCGATCCCTCGGCCGGCGACATCGTCGAGCCGATCGCCGGCATCCAGGACAGCGTCAGCCCGGAGGAATGCGCGCGGCGCGAGGCGATGGAGGAGGCGGGCATCCGTCTCGCGACGCTCGAGCCGGTCGCGACCTGCTGGACCATGCCCGGCGTCTCCACCGAGCGCATGACGCTGTTCCTCGCCGAGTACCGGGCCGGGGACCGCGTGGGCGAGGGCGGCGGGCTCGCCAGCGAGCACGAGGTCATCGTCGTCCATGAATGGCCGCTGCGCCGGCTCGCCGACCTCGTGCAGGCCGGCGCGAACCTCGACATGAAGCTCGCTGTGCTGGTCCAGGCGCTGCGACTGCGCCGGCCGGACCTGTTCGCCCCGTAGCGGCTCCTGCAATTCGGTCCTATCCTGCCCGCCGCAACGACAGCCGGAGGAAACCCAATGTCCCGATTGACCGCGCGCCTCGCGTCCGCCTTCGCCGCGCTGATGCTGACGACCGCCCTCGCGGCCGCGCAATCCAAGGTCACCATCGCGGTCGGCGGCGCGGGCTGCCTGTGCTATCTGCCGACGGTGCTGGCGCAGCAGCTCGGCGAATACGACAAGGCCGGGCTCAAGGTCGATCTTGTCAATTTCAAGGGCGGCTCGCAGGCGCTCACCGCCGTGCTCGGCGGCAGCGCCGACGTGGTCTCCGGCTATTTCGACCACTGCGTCAACCTCGCGGCCAAGAACCAGGCCATGCAGACGTTCGTGGTCTACGACCGCTATCCCGGCTTCGCTCTCGTCGTGTCCCCGAAGCAGACCGCCATCGCCTCGATCAAGGACCTCGCCGGCAAGAAGGTCGGCGTCAGCGCGCCCGGCTCCTCGACCGACTTCTTCCTCAAATACATCCTCGCCAAGAACGGGGTCGATCCCAATTCCGTCGGCGTCGTCGGCATCGGCCTCGAAGCCACCGCGGTCGCGGCCATGGAGCAGGGCACGGTCGACGCCGCGATCATGCTCGATCCGGCGATCACCGTGCTGCAGGGCAAGTTCGCGAACCTGAAAATCCTCGACGACACGCGCACGCAGAAGGACACGGTCGCCGTGTTCGGCGGCGACTATCCGGGCGGCGCGATCTATGCCCGCGCCGACTGGATCGCCAGGCACGAGAAGGAGACGCAGGCGATCGCCAACGCCATCGTCGCCACGCTGGCATGGATGGGCGCGCACGGCCCCGAGGACATCGCGGCCAAGATGCCGGCCGAGTTCGTGGGGCCGGACAAGGCGCTCTATCTCGCGGCGCTCAAGAACACGATGCCAATGTATTCCGACACCGGCCGCATGGACCCCAAGGGCGCGCAGGCCGTGCTCGCGGTGTTCAGCCAGTCGGTGCCGGAGATCGCCAAGGCCCACATCGACCTCTCCAAGACCTACACCAACCGTTTCGTCGAGCAGGCGCATGCGACAAGCGGCACGGCGAAATAGCGCGCGCAGCTCCGCACCTTGACCCGCCGCCACGTTCCGCCGTTCATCCTGCCATGACCCTGCGGATCGTGGCGCTGGACCGCGCCGACCTTGCCTTCACGCCGTGGCGCTGGCCTTTCGCCGACGAGAAACGGGCGGCCATCGACGCGCATTTCGCGGAGCTTCGGCGCAGGACGCCGGCCCTGTGGAACGGCCGCGTCCTGCTGCTGCGCGACGCCGGCTTCGGCGACCGCAGCTTGACGGGGACCTTCTTCGAGACCGACTTCGCGAGCTTTCTCGCCTGGCGCAACTGGGGCTTCCCGGAGGCCGGCGCCATCAACTGCTTCGCCATGGGCGCGATCCGCTCGTCCGACGGCGCGTACCTGCTCGGCGTGATGGGCCCCCACACCGCCAACGCCGGCCGGATCTATTTCCCCGCCGGCACGCCGGACCCGGACGACGTGGTCGGCTCCGCCGTCGATCTCGACGGCAGCGTGCGCCGCGAGGTCGCGGAGGAGACCGGCCTTGCGCCCGCCGATTTTGACGCTAGGCCGGGCTGGACCGCGGTGGTCGAAGGCCCGCGGATCGCCCTGATGAAGCTGCTGCAGGCGCGCGAGCCTGCCGCCGCGCTGCGAAGCCGCGCGCTCGCCCACCTCGCGCGCGAGGCCGAGCCGGAACTCGCCGACGTCCTCGTGGTTGCCGGCCGAGGCGATTTCCCTGCTAACATGCCGGCGTTCGTCGCGGCGTTTCTGGAACGGGAATTTCCGGCCTGACGGGAGGACCGATGAAGCTCGACAAGATGGTCAAGCGGTTCCGCATCGACAAGCCGAAGAAGTTCCGCCTCTCCGACATCGACCCCAGGGACACCTGCGGCCTCGACCTCAACAAGGAGGAAGGCAAGCTCCTGATCGCCGAGCGCATCGACACCCTCGCCAAGCGCCAGGAGATGCTCTACGCGCAGGACAGCTGGTCGGTGCTCGCCCTGTTCCAGGCCATGGACACCGCCGGCAAGGACGGCGTCATCAAGCACGTGATGTCCGGCATCAACCCGCAGGGCTGCGAGGTCCATGCCTTCAAGGCGCCGGGACCGGAAGCGCTCGACCACGATTTCCTGTGGCGCGCCGCCCAGCGCCTGCCGGAGCGCGGCCGCATCGGCATCTTCAACCGCTCCTACTACGAGGAAGTGCTCGTGGTTCGCGTCCACCCGGACTTGCTCAAGCCGCAGAAACTGCCGGACAAGGTCGTCGGCAAGGCGTTCTGGAAGGAGCGTTTCAAGAGCATCCGGGCCTTCGAGCGGCACCTCGTCCGCAACGGCACGAAGATTCTCAAGTTCCACCTGCGCATCTCCAAGGAGGAGCAGCGCCAGCGGTTCCTCGACCGTCTGGACGATCCCGGCAAGCGCTGGAAGTTCTCCATGGGCGACGTGGTCGAGCGCGGGCGCTGGGACGACTACATGGCGGCCTACGAGGATATGATCCGCGAGACCTCGACGCCCGAGGCGCCGTGGTACGTGATTCCGGCCGACGACAAGTGGTTCGCCCGGCTCATGGTCTCGGCGGCGATGGTGGACGCCCTGGAAGACCTCGATCTGAGCTACCCGAAGGTCGCCAATACGCCCGAATTGCGCCAGGTGCGCGAGGCGCTGCTGAACGAGGGCGCAGGGCCGGCCGCGATCAAGAAGGCGGGCAAGGACAAGGCGGCGTAAGCGGGCAGGCCGCCGTCACAGACATTCGATCTGCGCGTGATGGCCGGCCGCGGCGGAGAGCCGGCGATCGCGGGTGACGAGCGGCGCGTCGAGCGCCTCTGCGAGCGCGACATAGACGGCATCGTAGGCTGTGAGGTTGGCGCGCAGCTCCCAGGCCCGCGGCAACAGGATGTCGTGTGGATAGCGCCGCAGCGGAAAATCGGCGAGGTCGGCCAGCGCGTCGCGGCCGCGGTCCGCGCCGATGTCGCCGGTCGCCGCGTAACGGCGGACGACTTGCGCGACCTCCACGTCGATCAGGTGCGGCGCGTGCAGCGTCTGCCGGGGCTGGAACAGCCGCCGCTCCACCGCCTCGGCCGCGGGCGTGCGCAGCAGCACCTCCAGCATCGCCGACGCATCGACGACGATCACAGCCGGTCGCGCTCGGTGCGGACCGCATCCGCCGGCGCAATGGACGGCGCGACTTTGGCCCGGTTCGCCAGCCGAACGCGCAATTCGTCCAGCGTGGGCCGCTCGGCGACCTCGCGGATCTCGTTCAGCAGGTAGTCCGACAGCGACATGCCCGCGAGCGCCGCGCGCGCCTTGAGGCGGCGGTGCAGCCCATCGGGCACGTTGCGGATCTGGATCATGATCGACATGCTGCAAGCATGGTAACATGTGATCTGCATGTCAAGCGGCGCGGGAGCCGCCTCTTGCGGCCCCGGCCCGATTTCCGCTAAAAGGCCCCGTCTCGGGGTTAACGCGGCCTTTACCGCCGTCCGCGACCCTGGAGCGACGAGGGACAGCAATGTCGAATCGCAGCGACATCAGCGCGATCGGAGCGGGCGCCGCCACGGCGATCCCCGCGGCTGCCCTCATTCTCGGTGGTCTCCTGCTTCTTACCCGCCCCTGAGGGCCGGCTGGGCGTTTGCGCCTTGGCACTCAGGGGAACGGATGAACCCCGAGCGCCCAAGTGTCTGAACTTGCGGCGCCATCGCATCGGACCGCGCCGCAGCGGCGCAAAGCTAAAGGACCACGTTCATGACCACGACCGCCAAGTCCGGGAAGGACCGCGTCGTCATCTTCGACACCACCTTGCGCGACGGCGAGCAATGCCCCGGCGCCACCATGACCCACGAGGAGAAGCTCGAAGTCGCGGAGATGCTCGACGCCATGGGCGTCGACATCATCGAGGCGGGCTTCCCGATCGCCTCGGAGGGCGACTTCGCCGCCGTCCACGAGATCGCCAAGCGCACCAGGAACGCCGTGGTGTGCGGCCTCTCGCGCGCCTCGTTCAAGGACATCGACCGCTGCGCGGAGGCGATCAGGCCGGCGAAGCGCAAGCGCATCCACACCTTCCTCTCCACCTCGCCGGTGCACATGAAATACAAGCTCCAGAAGGAGCCGCACGAGGTCTACGAGATGGTGATCGCGCAGGTGACGCGCGCGCGCAGCCACACCGACGACGTCGAGTGGTCGAGCGAGGACGGCACCCGCACCGAGATCGACTTCCTGTGCCGCTGCGTGGAGGCGGCGATCAAGGCCGGCGCCACCACCATCAACATCCCGGACACCGTGGGCTACACCACGCCGGAGGAGTATTTCGCCCTGTTCAAGACGGTGCGCGAGCGTGTGCCGAACTCCGACCAGGCGGTGTTCTCCGTGCATTGCCATGACGACCTCGGCATGGCGGTGGCCAACTCGCTGGCCGGCGTGAAGGGCGGCGCACGGCAGATCGAATGCACCGTCAACGGCATCGGCGAGCGCGCCGGCAACACCGCGCTCGAAGAGGTGGTGATGGCGATCAACGTGCGCGGCGACGTGCTGCCGTTCTGGACCGGCATCGACACCACGATGCTGACGCGCGCCTCCAAGCTCGTGTCGGCGGCGACCTCGTTCCCGGTGCAATACAACAAGGCCATCGTCGGCCGGAACGCCTTCGCCCACGAGAGCGGCATCCACCAGGACGGCATGCTCAAGAACGCGCAGACCTACGAGATCATGACGCCGGAGAGCGTCGGCGTGAAGCAGACCTCGCTGGTGATGGGCAAGCACTCGGGCCGCCATGCCTTCGTTCATAAGCTGGAGGAACTGGGCTACCAGCTCTCCGGCAACCAGCTGGAAGACGCCTTCGTGCGCTTCAAGGCGCTCGCCGACCGCAAGAAGCACGTCTACGACGAGGACATCGAGGCTTTGGTGGACGAGGAGATCGCCCACGCCCAGGATCGCCTCAAGCTGGTGTCGCTGTCGGTGATCGCCGGCACCCGTGGGCCGCAGCGCGCCACCATGAAGCTCGACGTCGACGGCAAGGTCATGATCGAGGAGCGCGACGGCAACGGTCCCGTCGATGCAATCTTCAACTGCATCAAGGCGCTGATCCCGCACGAGGCCAAGCTGGAGCTCTACCAGGTCCACGCCGTCACCGAGGGCACCGACGCCCAGGCCGAGGTCTCGGTGCGGCTCTCCGAGGACGGCCGCGCCGTGACCGCGCGCGGCGCCGACCCGGATACGCTGGTGGCCTCGGCCAAGGCCTATCTCGGCGCGCTCAACAAGCTGATGGCGCGTCAGGCCCGCGGCAAGGGCGAGGTCCGGCCCGAGCGCCGCATCCATTCGACGGACGTGGGTTGATACCGGCAGGACAACACCATGATGCCAGGACGGGCCGCGGCGACGCGGCCCTTCCGATCTGGAGCGCCCACCGGTTTCGCCACCGGAAAGGTTAATCGCCAAATCCCGGCTTGTGGCAGGAAAGTTGCTTGAACAACGGCGCAACCCGTGGGAACAGTGCCCATCGGGGCGAATCGCCTCCGCAGGAGCCCTGAATGCGAAAGACGACGATCGTTTGTGCGCTGGCGTTCTCGATGTTCGGAGCGATGTCCGCCTCGATCTCGCATGGCACCGTCGGCTTCACCTCCGCGGCGGCCCAGCAGGTGGTTGTCACCGACACCCACATTGCGCGGCTGCGCAGCGTCCTGCGGCTCACGCCCGAGCAGGAGATCTACTGGCGTCCGCTGGAGGCGGCGCTGCGCGGCGCCGCCACCCCCGTCGATACCGAGGAAGCCGGCTTCTACCAGCGCGTCAAGGCGCGGCTGCGCACCTACGTGGTGAACGCCCGGGCGGCGCAGCGCATCTCCTACGCGGCGCAGCCGCTGATCGCGAGTCTGTCCGAGGAGCAGAAGCAGGCCGGCATGGCCTACCTCCGCGCCGTCGGAGTCGGCTCGCTGTTCTGACCCTCAGGCGAAGCCGAGGGATTTAACATCCGTTATTTTTGAGCGCGATCCCGTCCGAAAAGCGTGCGGCTTTTCGGGATCATGCCACCCCGCGCATCTCGCCGCCGCCGTTCGCCGGCGGAGGCACCGGCACGCCGTCGCCGGCATATTCGTTGAGCTTGTTGCGCAGCGTGCGGATCGAGATGCCGAGGATGTTGGCGGCGTGGGTCCGGTTGCCGAAGCAGTGCTTCAGCGTCTCCAGGATCAGGTCGCGCTCCACGTCCGCCACGGTGCGGCCGACCAGCGCCCGCGTCACCGCCTCGGCCGCCAGCGCAGCGTGGGCGACGGCCGCAGGCTTGGCGGGATCGAACCGGGTGCCGTCCG